>Ga0073928_10001230_pt1 | contig 50748 bp, 29 predicted proteins | sample PaiPotPPA55metaG_FD_76969 | JGI IMG/M metagenome (GOLD analysis project Ga0073928, IMG submission 76969) | Iron sulfur acid spring bacterial and archeal communities from Banff, Canada, to study Microbial Dark Matter (Phase II) - Paint Pots PPA... ...
TGCCGAAATATCATTGAAGGCAAAAAGCGCCGTGAACGGACTTCCCGTCGCGAGCAGCTTTCGCGTCACTTCGTAGCCTAGCTGCGGAGAAGAAGATTCTCCCTCGAGTTGTCCTACTAACCGGGTATTCACGGCAAGGTGCATGCTATCCGCCGTTCGGCGCACTGAGTCCCAGCGGATTTCCGTATCAGAGCTAAACGCCTGCCCCTTGATGAACGCAATTTTCTGATGCCCTAGGTTGGCTAAGTGCTCGAGAGCCAGCCGTGCGGCCCGATCGTGATTCAGAACGATATTGGTGACGCCGGGCATCTCGCGATGACCCGAAACGGCCACCACCGGGATCGGCACACCTTGCTGACAGGCCGTATCGACTGCGATTAATCCTTCCACTGCCCGTTCTTGCAGCAAACGCGGATACCCTTCCACTAAATCGCTGCGATGCCGGTGGCTCACGACAAAATAAAAATATCCCTCTTGCAAAAGATAGTCTTCGATTCCAGACATCACCAGCGCCGCGTATCCGTCGCTGATCTCGGGCACAACCACGCCGATAGTGAAGCTGCGCTGTGCGCGAAGTGAGCGCGCCATAAAGTTGGGACGATAGTTAAGTTCGCGCGCCACTGCCCGGATGCGCTCTTGCGTGCGCTGGGGAATCGACTTCGCAGCGGGAGAGCGATTGATCACCAACGAAACAGTAGCCGGCGAAAGCTGCAACCGCGCAGCCAAGGACTTCAGGCTCACGGATGACGTGGATGCTTTACCACGCGTAGACTTCGGCGCCGATGCGATTTTAGGAGGAGGCATTGGGGTTTTGCGCCGTAGTCTGTCACAGCGTCTGTTCACGGGCAAGAGCTCTGGCTGGAGCGAGGCAGACTATTCAGTGCAGGTTGCTCCCTTCATGTCCCTTTTCTCGAGTGAAGCCGATGCTGTCGAGCATAGGCTTGATTTCCGGGTTCGACATGAACAGTTTCCAGATCAGTCCGGTGCGATAGTTCTCGATCATTACGGCAATGGGAGCTTGGTTGAGGCCCATATAAATGGGAGAAAACCAATTGTCGCTTTCGTTGAAGGCGTCGCGCGGCCCGTAAATTCCCCACGCCCGGTCCTCCATGTCACGATAGAAGTGCTTGAATGCCGTCATCGACGCGCGCGGCGTGTACGGAAAGGAAGCGAGTGCGCCCGTGGGAGTGATGGTGCCGTCATCGTCCTGTGCGTCCGGTGCGTGGGCTAGATAGCCGTTCGGGCCATCGCTGGCCGTCAGGCCCCAAGAGTTTGCTCCGTAGCCCTTGAAATGTTTGGGATTCGCCTTACAGTACGCCAAATTGATTCGTGCCATCTTCCGGTCGTTCTCGAAATAGTTTGTGAATCGGTCGCGAACTCCACGCGGATCGAAACCCATATAGGAATAGTGCGCGAAGAAGAGCGGGCCGCCGCTCCCGACTCCCACATCCAGCTTGATTCCGTAATAGCGCTGCCCGTTGACGTAGTGGTCTCCGGCAGCCGAGGCAGACTCACCACCGCGGCGGTAGTCGATAGCCGCTTTGGACTGACCCGCCCAGCCGGTGTAGTACAGTTCCGCCGGAACAGAGTGCGTCGGAGATGCAATTCCCAGCAGATACACGATCATCGTTTCATTAAAGCCAGTCAGCCGGTGATTGATGTGCCAGGACCAGTCCGGCGACCAGTGCCAGTACAGCGCGTCACTCTGCTGTGATCGGCGATACCAATCCCACTCGACCGTTTCCCAAAGTCGTGAAATTCTTTTATAAAGCGTCTTTTCAATTTCGGCCGTTCCCTGAAAATACTGGCGCGCGGCCAACAAGCCTTGCATCAGAAACGCGGTTTCCGCTAAGTCGCCGCCACTGTCGAACATGTCGAATACCGGCAAGCTTTCGCCGGTATGTCCGTCCATGAAGTGCGACCAAACTCCATGATATCGAGGCGCTTTCTCCAGAAAGCTCACGATCTTCGTCAGGCGTTCCGCGCCTTGCTCCCGCGTGATGAATCCGCGATCGACTCCAACCACCAGGGCCATAATTCCGAATCCGCTCGCTCCCGTAGCGACAATCCGGTCATCCCCTGGAATGTTCTCGAGCGTCATGCCCGCATCCGGATGCGCGCCTTCCCAGTAATACCGGAAACAAGCCTGTTGCAGCATGGTCAGTAGCTCATCGTCGCTCATCGGATGCGTAGTCGCGCTTGCTTCAGCGGAAAGCTCAGATTGGCGGTGGCTACGGTCAGACGCCGCTACCTTGTAAAAAACTTTCTGACTCATGTTGCCAACAAAGTCCGTATACCGCGCAATCCCTCGAACCTGCATGCCCACCGGTTTGAATTCCTTGCCGTCAAATGACCGGTAAATGACGTAGCGCTCGATGTTTTCATCCGGCCCGCGTTCCCAAGTCAAATCGACGTGCCGTTCGTACCCAGTCACCGTTAATCCCCGTGGAGTCGAAACCGCTTGCTCGCCGCTCGACTTCGCATTTGTCACCTGCGATTCGTCATCGATCCAAATCTCGTCGATTAGTAGGGTATGCGCGATCCCATCCGCGACACTCTGCGAAAACACAATGCTCTGCAGCCGCTCCGGGTCCAACGTATGAATCGATCCCGAGATGAATCGGGCCAGCGGGATTTTTATGCGCACCCATTCGCGTGCCGGTATGTTGGTACCCCCGGCAAACAACTCCAGCTTGACTGGCGCCGAGAAGTTTCCTGCAGTATCGGCGATGCGAATCAACGGAAGCGCTGACGCAGGCACGCTCTGAGCGGAGAAACACCAAAAGTACAGCGCGTTTCCGCGAAATTGGATCTCCCGGTTACGAAAACGCACCACCTCCACTTGCGCCTCCCAGCCGCCGTTCTCCGCCGACGTCCATTCCAGACGCAAAGCATCGGGAGGCGTAAGAAAGGTCTTCCCCTCGACCGGAACTTTACCGTTCACCAGCGTAAGAACACTCGGGGCCGATGCTTTCCCCGAACTGTAAAAATACCCGTCCGGCGTCAGGCTGTTGTCGAAAAAGCTGTGCTGGTAATAGCGGGTGTCCGCATAGAGGGAGCCCGTCAATAAGATGGCGGCCCAAGCCGCACACACAATCAGATTTAAAGCCATCCGCACCACGAAACTGCGGAGAACCGCCTTGCGTTCGTGTCTCATCGCTCCTCGGCAACAATTAGATTCTCTGACCCGCTGCTTTAAAAACTGCTCTACTCGCACGCAGCCAACTAAGAAAGACTCACCAAGCATCAAAAGGACAAATAGTTGACACGTAGAATTTTCATCACTATACTCCGTGCCAACGGCTTAGTGAACCGATTTACTTAAGGGTGTTTGCAGCTTTTCAAAATTCTTATCGCTGATAGGGGTGGCTATGACTGCTTCGAAGTTGGGCCTGCGCTTTGTTCTCGTTCTTTCCTCTCTGTTCCTCCTGACGTTAACCGCTCACGCTCAATATCGCGCTTCGCTCCGCGGAACGGTGACGGATCCACAGGGCAACGCGGCTGTCGGCGCGACGGTGACTCTGACCAACACGGACACGAACTCTACCTTGGTCTCCACGTCCGACGACAACGGCATTTACCAATTTAATGCGCTACCGCCAGCTCCCTATCGGCTCACCGTGGAGCATCCCGGGTTCAAGAAGAAGGTTCTGGAGCACGTGCAGATCATCCCCGAGCAGCCCAATGCGCTAGACCTGCCACTCGAGGTAGGCGAAGTCCAACAGACCGTAACCGTAACGGAGACAACTCAGGCGCTGGACACGGAAACAGCCAACGTGAGTGGCACTGTAACCAGCAACCAGATCCAGCACTTGCCTTCGTTCGGACGGGACGTTTTGAAACTCGCGCAGTTGGCTCCCGGATCGTTCGCTGACGGCTCGCAGGGAGGTGGCGGCAGTAATAACTATAACCTTCCCGGCACTCAGACAAACGGAGGGCAGTCCGGTGGTGCAGACGGCATCTTCAAGACCGAAAACGGTGCGCAGGTCATTGCCGGCGGGCAACAGACTGAGAACAACGGCATCTCGATTGACGGCATCAGCACCACCAGCTCTGTCTGGGGCGGCGCAACGGTTATCACACCGTCTGAAGATTCCGTAGAAAGTGTAAAGGTGCTCTCTAATAACTATGACGCCGAGAACGGGCGTTTCAGCGGCTCCCAGATTCAGATCACTTCCAAGAGCGGCACTAATGACATCCATGGCAGTCTCTTTATAACGACCCACCAACCGAACCTGAACGCATATCAGCGGTTCAACGGCGCGGGCCTTAAGGTGACGCGAGACGACAATAAGTTCGAACAGTTCGGCGGTAGCGTCGGTGGCCCAATCTGGAAAAATAAGGTTTTTGCGTTCTTCAACTATGAGACCGTTCGTGAACCCTTCTCCAACATCCAAGGCAACGGTTGGTACGATACCACCGCTTTCGATGCCTTAGCGCCTGCGGGAAGCATCGCCGCGAAGTATCTTTCCTTCCCCGGGAATGGCGTAGTCGGAACCCTCAATACTGCCGCCACCTGCGCAACCGCCGGCCTGACGGAAGGGTTAAACTGCAGAACGATTCCAGGCCAGGGCATCAATCTCGGTACGCCTCTGACGACAGGCTTGGGTACGCAGGATCAAGGCTGGACTAGCTCCCAGAGCCCCGGCTGCGGGGGGGCTGGCACAGGCTGCGGAACCGCTGGCAGCCCCTTGGGTACCGTGGCCGACATAGCGAATTACAACACCGTCAATCCGACCAAATTTACGGCTGTCCAGTACAATGGCCGCCTGGATGCGAATGTCACTGCAAAGGACCGCATCGGCTTTGCCATGTACTGGGTTCCCTTGTCCACAGATAAACTCAACGGCAATCGTGCCTACGACATCTTCCACCATTCGCAGATCAATGACGCGTTCTCCGCAATCTGGGACCACACCTTCTCGTCTACGTTCCTCAATGAAGCCCGCGTCAATGCCGCTGGCTGGCGCTGGAATGAAATCAACTCCAACCCGCAGACTCCAGTCGGATTTCCCGCCGACAGTATTGGTACGATCGGCAGCATTACGATCAATTCCTTTGGGCCTGGCTTCCCCAGCATTCTGAACCAATGGACTTACACCTTCAAGGATGTGGCCACCAAGATTTATGGACGCCACACCATTAAGTTTGGCGGTGAAGTTACTCGACTCTTTTACCTGCAAGACTGCGCCTCTTGCGGCGTGCCAAGATACAGCTTCTTCAACTTGTGGACCTTCCTCAATGATGCGCCGCAAAGCGAAGGGGGCAGCGGGCAGAACTTCAATCCTACTACCGGATTTCCATCGACAGTTCGCCAAGACCAGCGCGAAAACATCTTGGGCTTCTTCGTCCAGGATGATTTCAAAATTCGCCCGAACCTGACCATCAATGTGGGCCTGCGCTGGTCCTACTTTGGTCCACTCTCCTCCAAACAGGGCAATATGTTTGTGGCTACCCCTGGCGCGGGGGCGAACTACCTGACGGGCCTGGTCGTCCGGAATGGCGATTCCTGGAACGCGCAGAAGAACAACTTCGGACCCCAGATCGGTGTTGCCTGGAGTCCGAGTCGATTTCACGACAAACTTGTGGTGCGCGGTGGTTACGGGCTGAGCTACAACGGGGAACAAATCGCCATTTCGTCCAATATTACGGGAAATCCAGGGTTGGCGGTGTCCCCGGTGTTCAGCTATAACAACCCTTCGAGTTGCGCACAGCCGCTTCCGAACTGCGGCATCGTGTATGCCCTTTCGTCGGATCCGCACAACCTTAACGGCTATCCGGCGAACCCGAACGCGATTACGTCCTTTGGCTCGAACGGGCTCCCAACAACCGGCTCGGTTTTCCTCAGCATCTTCCCCTCAACCCTGCCCACCACTCGTGTTCATCACTACTCGGCAGACGTCCAGTACGACCTGGGTCATCAGTTCATAGCGTCGCTGGGATATCAGGGAAGCTTGTCTCGTGACACTTTCTTCCATGCGAACCCGCTCGCCGTCCCTGCAACCTTAGGGTACGCCTTCAACCCGCAGATCGGCGGCGGGGACTACTGGGGTGTGAACGGCCGCGGTAACTACAACGCCATGCTCGCTGAACTGAAGCATCAGTTCTCGCGCCAGTTCTCGGCCGATGCTCAATTCACCTGGTCCAAGTGCATGGACACCAGCTCCGCGCCGTACTCCGAGCAGCCCTACCCCTACAACCAGAGCCTGGATTACGGGCGCTGTGACTACAACGTAGGCAAAGGGTTCAAGCTGTTTGGCGTGTGGCAGCCGGTCTTCTTTCATGGCAGCAGCGGTTGGATGGAAAAGATCGCCGGCGGCTGGTCCCTTAGCGGGATCTTCAATATCCACTCTGGATTCCCCTGGACTCCCATGGTGAACGTCAATGGCGGGAACACCTATTGCGCACAATGCGGCTACGGGTCGCTGTTCCCTACCGCCTACCTGGGCGGCGCGGGCACTAGCACCAGCAATACTGCATTCGAGACTGCGGCTAACTCGAACTTCCCTAAGGGCGGCGCCGCGTACTTTTCCCCGACAACCTACGCCGCTTTCACCGGCACTTCGCTTCCTCCGGCCCCTGGTGTCCATCGCAATTCACTCAACCTCCCCGGGTATAAGGCCGTGGATTTGACGCTGGCCAAGGCCTTTGGCTTGCCCAAAGCGCGGGTACTCGGCGAAAACGCCAGGATTGAGTTCCGGGTTGATGCCTACAACCTATTTAACAATCTGAACCTCGACCCGAACCAAATCTCGAACAACATTGGCAGCTCAAACTTCGGCACGATTACGGGCGCTCTTGCCGGCCGTGTCATCACGCTGGGAGCTCGGTTCAGCTTCTAATGCCACTGGGGCCCATCTCCTGTGTGGAATGGGCCCCAGCGATTTCCACCACCCGGGAAGCTGTCACCCGCCGACCCAGGTTGGTCACGTTTGACAGCTTCTTTTTTGGATTCACCCGCAGAACCGCCCCTTAGCTATCGAGGCTCATCCGTTGCTCGCGGATGAGCCTCAATTTCATCCCGGCCGCGCAATCCTCCCATTATTTCGGTATCGGCCAGAATATGAATGTACCGAACACGTTATCCTGATAGACGTCGAATCCCCCCGGGCCGGTGTAACTGGAAGAGGGCTTGATTGTAAACGAAGCTATTTGGCTTTGGGAGTTATTAGTCGCCTGACTGAACTGGTGACTCCAGGTTAATTCGTTCGAACTCGCGAGCGACGCGTTGAATCCGCTCAGCCACCCGGTGCCTTTGAATTGGTCCTCAACCGCAAAAGTCTGCGAGTAGGTGTACCTAGACGTCTGGCTCTGGGCAGTGGTCGTGGTATAGCCCTGAGAGTACTGCGTGAAGCCCCCGGGTGTGGCGCTAATTGTCTGCGAGCAATTGGTAGTATTGCAAGCTGTAAACCGGCCATCTACAGTAGAAATGGAAGGCGGATTAAATGTTGGTGCATAGTTGGGATTTGAAAATGGATCCGCAGCTAGGATGTTGCAAATATCGCTGCCCGAGCCGGCCACGCAGGCAGCCCCGTTTCCCGTGAGCCCGGGACCTGACCCATCCTGATTATTGTGGGCCCAGGTGCGCTGGGCCCTGCCGAAAAAGTAGCTGCAGTTGGAGTCTGATGGTGAGAAGTGACCATTGAGACACCCCATTTTGACATCGACTAGCTCCATGTACGGATAAGCCGCGCTATCGTTCAGGTCGTATCCGTAGCCAGTCCAGATGACAGTAATCGGATTCGAAGTGTTATCAACGCCGAAAGTGAATATGGGATTCAACCAAACGCGCATGAGGTCGTCGTCGTGGTTCGTTCCCGCAGGCGTCTCCACACCGTTCACGCCCGTTGTTAACGAACTCATTTGACTGACAGCGACTGAGGAGGATGTGTCCTGTCCCTGGGTGTAAGAATTGGAGTTAGTTGTTGTGTGGTTGGTCGTAAATCCTGGGATAGCGCCACCGCTGGAAATGGAAACACTTTGGGTCGCTTTATTCGAAAAGGAGGATGATACCGTCGTGCTGGTCCCGACTACCGTATTGTTGCCGTAAGATGCCGAACTCGATAAGCCTGGCGGGGCGTACTCGATGCTGGCAATCACATACTTAGGGTTGACGAAACCGGGCGCAGCATATTGGCCACTACCGGTAATAGTGAATGTAAAATAGCGTCCCGTGCTTGCCGAGTAGTATTTGCCCGAAACCGATCCGGAGTATGTGCCTGCGCTACTGGGGTTGAAAGACACAGGGATATAGTTATTAGCATAGACGCTCATGTTGCTGGGCCATTGAGCGCTGAACGGCCCATTAGAACTTGTTCCGCCGACAAACTGGCAATTGAAGCAGCTAGAATTATAATAACAACCATTGATGGTGGCAGATGCCGAAGTTACGGTGTGGAACTGCACAGAAGGGTTCTGGCTGCATTGTTGAGCTTTTGACATGAAGGGAAATGCGAGGAGAAGAAACAGACAGATGCACAACCTTTTTGCACCGCTCATAGATACCCCCCAGAATGGTTTGAACTTGGACCACAGGACCGCTTGCAACCGTGGCCTAGGTGTAATCTATAAGGTGTTAACTTCTATTGTAAATAGTACTGTAGTACTATATTCGCTCGCACGATAGCGTCCTCCTGTGCTTCGATTTAATGTGACGTCACTGGCAGAGAAATTGACAGCGTTGGCGCAGGCGCCGTCAGGCGCCAACCTCGAGCAAGTGCGCCCGACCGTGCTGGCTGTAAAGGCCAATTTGATTGATGACCGCGTGCGCGCCCACATCTGATTCGGTTAGACTTCAAGGGGCAGTACGTCCAGTTTGCACCGTTGCTACTTTTTTATCGGAGAGATTCCCTTGCGTTCATTCTGTGGCTCTACCCATCGTGTCGCGCTGCTCTTCCTTTTAGGAATATTTGCTGTTTGCCAGGAGGAACCGCTCCATGCGCAAACGGCAGCTCAATCTCAGGTGCATGCGGAGGCCATCGAGGTTGACGCCAACGCCGCCTCACATCCCTTCCCACATTTTTGGGAAAAAATGTTTGGCTCCGGTCGCGCCATCCTATCCCTCCGCGAAAGCTACCGGCACGATCTGCGCGAAACAAAACGCATCACGAATTTCGAATACGTGCGCTTTCACGCCATTTTTCACGATGAAGTCGGCGTTTACGATGAAGACGCTTCCGGCAAGCCCATCTACAACTTCTCTTACGTCGATCAAATTTATGACGGACTGCTCGAAAATAAAGTACGCCCCTTCGTGGAACTGAGCTTCATGCCCAAGAAGCTAACATCCGATCCCAACGCGCTGCACCCGTTTTGGTACAAACAGAACGTCGCGCCGCCGAAAGACTGGAACAAATGGGACGATCTTATGGAAGCGTTCGCCCGCCACTTAATCCAGCGCTATGGCGAAGACGAAGTCGCCAATTGGTATTTCGAAGTATGGAACGAGCCGAACCTCGACTTCTGGGCCGGCAATCCTAAAGAATCCACCTACTATGAGCTTTATGATCACACCGCCCGCGCCATCAAAAAAGTCAGCACCCGCCTGCGCGTAGGAGGACCATCCACCGCGCAAGCCGCTTGGGCCGACCACTTCCTCGCACACTGCAAAGAGAACAATGTCCCCGTGGATTTCGTCTCCTCCCACGTCTACGGAAACGACAAAGCCGAAGACGTCTTCGGCACGCACGAAAACATTCCGCGCAACGAAATGGTGTGCCGTGCCGTCAACAAAGTGCATCAGCAAATTGCCGCCTCCGCGTATCCGCGCATGCCGCTCATCTGGACCGAATACAACGCCGACTACGGCAACCAGCCCCAAGTGACGGACAGCGCCTACATGGGCCCGTTTCTCGCCAACACTATTCGCGAATGCGATGGACTAACCGAAATGATGAGCTACTGGACCTTTTCCGACGTCTTCGAAGAGCAAGGCGTCGTCAAGACTCCCTTCTACGGCGGCTTCGGCATTCTCGCCGAACGCAGCATTCCCAAACCGGCCTTCAACGATTTCGCGCTGCTGCATCGCCTTGGAGACACGCGGCTCGACGTGACTTCGGATTCGGCCCTGGTCACCCACCGCAAAGATGGATCAATAGTGATTGCCGTGTGGAATCTCTTTTTGCCGGAGCAGGCAGGCTCGCCAAAAACTGTGACCCTGCACTTCAAAGGCTTGCCGTCAGCGCACTCAGCTCGCATCACCATCGTCGACAAAGAGCACGGCTCACCCCTGCCCACTTATGACAAGCTAGGTCGCCCTCAATCGCCGACACTGTCGCAAATCGAAGAGCTGCGAAAGGCTGCGGCGCTCCCACCGGCTCAACTGGAGACAATCACAAACGGGGCCATAACACTAAAGCTTCAACCCCACGCGCTTGCTCTGGTCGAATTAGAAAAGTGATCGCTACTGCTCTGGGGCACTTCACTGAAGGACAATCACCGGATAACCATTCGGCACCGGCAGTCTTGGTGGCGCCAGTGCTTCCTCAGGTGACACGGCATGGAATCCCGCGCGAGCCATGCCGTTTCGAGCCACCTCATTCTTCATAAACTGTTCCCACACAAAACCCGTTCTCGCGTTTTCCGCCATTAAGAGCGTAATCCCCACATCGATCCCGATCACATCCTGGCTGTACCAGTTTGTCAGCGGATTAAACGCATCTACGAATCCGTACCTGCGCCAGACGCGCTGTTCATACTTCTCACGAATATTTCTGAGCACGCGCACGGTTTCTTCCGGCAAAAACGGCAGCGAGCCGCCCGGCGCGCACGGAACCACGCTGCCATCAATGCGACCCATCGCCGGCGGACCGCCCCACACGGCATACCCTCGCGCGGAATCGGAAGCCGTGATGCCCCACAGGTCCTCGGTATAATCCGGAAACTCCCTCGACAATTCCAGGCACCACAATTTGTGCACCTTCGTGGCGACCATGGAATTCGTAAAATAATCCGCGTACTTGTCGCGCTTACCCCGAAAATCAAACCACGCGTGAGAATACTGGTGTACAAACAGCGGCGCGTGTGAACCGATGTAACGCACTCCATTAAACTCAAAATACGGGCGCGTCCACGCGTCCCAGCTCTGCTTCGACATAGCCGTGCCCGGTGAACCTAGCCCCAGCAGATACACCATCATCAGTTCGCTGTAACTGTCCCATCGGCTGCGAATAAACCCGTGCTCCGGTGTCCAGCCCATCGATAAGGTCTTGTCTCCGTGCAGCAGCCAATTCCAGTCCATGCGCTGATAAATTCGCTGCGCTAGGCTCCGAATCTCCAGGTCGTCGAAATAGGCGGCACAGGTGAGCACTCCACAAATAAAGATCGCCGTGTCGATGGACGAGACTTCCGACTGGAAAACGCGTTCGCCGTTCTGAATATTGAGAAAGTGGCAAAAGAAACCGTGTGCCTGGGGTACGCGAGACTCGACGAAGCGCAACGTCGTTGTCACGCGCTCGCGTATTTTTTCCGGCTCCTGCCAACCGCGATTGTCAGCGATGCACAGCGCCGTTAAACCAAAGCCTGTCGCCGCAATGCTCGCCACATTTCGGGAATCGGGCCCGCTCGCCTGGCTCCGATCCTTCACCAACCCCGTCGCCGGATTAGCCTCGTTCCAGAAAAATTGAAAGCAGGCATTTTCCAGTTCCTCAAGAAAGCTATCCTCTTGCGGAGTAAACCGGTATCGCGTGGGATCCCCGCTAAAGAGTTGCGCAGGGCCATTAGCGGGCGGGGTTCCCTGTAAATCAAGCACCCTGGAACCAAGCCAAGTTTCGGCTGCCTTCAGCTCGGAAAGGCCCGTGAAACCGAGAGACACACCTGCAGCGCCGCGCGCACTAAGCCGCAACCATTCGCGGCGTGAGAGCTTTCGATCCTTCACCCGCAACTCCGGTAAGGACCGTGCGCGCGCTCCCGAAGGACTGAGGGCCGGGTTGTCCACTCCATAGCGGCCATTCTACAGAACTTAGCGTAGGAGGGAAAATTGAAATCCAGCCCATGCGCCAAGTGATAAATCGATTTAGCTAAGGTTAGTGTTGACTTGTCACAAGGCGCGGGCTGGAGCGCGAGCGCTGCGATATTTACCTACTTGGTGTGGTGCCGGCGGGGGGAATCGAACCCACGGCCTAGGGATTATGAGACCCTCGCTCTACCACTGAGCTACGCCGGCCCAAGGCAATTTTCCATGCTACGAAGTAGCAACCAGAGGTGTCAAGACAATCGCGGGAAGAGCGCGACTGAAGACACGCGGCGCAGACGAGGTTGTCCGCCTCGCCCAGTGAGACCTAGTACTACCGTACCGTTGACCCTACAAGTCCTAAAACCTACTATGCCCCTGCAAGACCTCCCGGGTGACTCCGGCGCGGGCGAAAGCTTGGCGAAGAGATCGACCAGGGCGAGGTGTATGTTTTGGTACAGGCTCGTGGTGTGAGCTCGTTGACATTGGTGTAATCAGATATAGAGTGCTCCCTGGCTTCAACTGCCTTGGAGGCACTCTCAATGTCACGCAAGCTCACCTCTTCACTATTCCTAGCCATGCTGGTCTTGGCAGGAGCCATGAGTCTGAAAACTGTCGTAGCGGCGCAGAACAATGGCGCTGTTATGATGGCGAACGGTTCGGCGCCAGTTCCGCCTCCCAACGGTCGGAATGGTTCAGCGCCGGTTCCGCCACCTAATGCGTGGAATGGTTCAGCACCCGTTCCGCCACCTAATGCTCGATAATTAGCCCGCGCAGCTGTTTTGCCAAGGCGTGGGGTCGGGCACTGAAAGGATAAACGTGCCTGACTCAATTGGCTACACGATTTGGTTCTTGGGCGCGATCCTGGAAGTTTCGGTGGTGGTGTGTGCTCTCGCCAAAGATGCCTTCCGTCGTTATCTATGCTTGAATCTTTACATGCTTTTTTCGTTTTTGTTGAGTGCGGGCCGCTTCTATGTGCTTGCCCAGTTCGGCCTGCGCTCTAGCCAGTATAAGTATTTCTACTACTACTCTGACGCGGTGTTGACGATTTTCCTCTACCTCGCGCTGATTACGCTGTATCTGCATGTCTTCGATGAAATGAAAGTGGAGAAGTACGTTCGGCTTACGGCCGTGCTCCTCCTTGCCGGTACTGCTTTGTTCTCCTACGGTGTAGTTCAGCAGTCCCAAAACAAGATGCTTACTGGCTTTGTTTACGAGCTTTCACAGAATCTCTATTTTGTGGGACTCGTGCTGACCTATATTTTGTGGGGTACTATCCTCAAACTACGCGAGTCGCGCACGCAGCTAATCCAGTTGGTGCTCTCTCTGGGTGCATACTTCAGCGCGTTCGCCGCGACTTTCGCCCTCCAGAACATGTTTCCTCATCTCGAATTTTTTACCTATATCTTGCCCGTATTCGGTTGCCTCTTGCCACTGGCTTGGGCCTATGCGTTCCTGCGGTTGTCCCCCGATGCCCGCATGGCAACGGCGCGGCTCGCTGTGGTGCAACGCTAATGGCGACCCTCATATTCCTGCTCTCCGCCGCTGCCCTGTTGCAGTTCTTTATCTCGTACTCCCGCTCGCTGATCGCCGCCTCCATTAAACAACCGCTTTCTGCCGAGGTTCGCGACGTGACTGGCATACCCAGCACCGCCGCGGGCGAAGACTTCGCGCGTGTCATACAGCTATTGGACCTTTGCCCGGAGCGCCCGGAAGACCGTGGCCGTCTACGCGCCATCAACGCTTACTTCCGCCTGCTGAACTTCGTAAGCTCCACTCTTGCGCGCGTCATCCCTGCCTTGATGAGCTGGACCGAGATGGAGCGCGCTCAATGCGCGTACTTCGCCGCGGTAACCCTCGATAGACGCATTGCCTTCAGCCGCGACATGCTCGCGCAGCAAACCGAAGTCTAGCTCCACGTTCTCCTACACGTATTCCCCTACTACCTGATACGAAACATTCCTTCAAAGCTTGCCTTGGATTGTCTTTTCTCCGTGTTATTCTCGTCGGGTTCACTCCTCACCGGAGTGGGAGCGTCCGCAGCGCAAAACGCACCGGTGACAAAAACATGCTCGCAGTGTGGCGCAGTATTGCCGTCCAGCGTACGCGCCTGCAATTTTTGTGATTCATCATTTTCCTCAAGCACATATTGCTATGAGGATTTCTCTGCCTCTCCCCCACCGGAAACACTTGATCATGCGCAGGAAGACCAGGCTTCTGCCTGGCGCGGGGAAGTAAGTGTGCGCGTGGAAGCGTATCGCGCGCGCAAGCGTCGCCGCCCGGCCAGCGCAAATCAATCGCAGCTTCCCTTTGAATACGACTCCGTGCCGTCCGCCCGTGCAGTAGCTCTCGACGAAACTCGCAGTCCTGTAGCTGACGATTTTTCCTTCACGATCGCAATCGGCCGCAACGCGCAAAGCCGCGAAAAATCAGACGGTCGCATGGAAATTGATGTTTCCGTTCCGCCGCCATCTCGCAACGACAATCCGGCTCGCGGTCACAACCCTGCCGCGCCGCAGCAAAAGGAGCTCACGGAAACCTACGGTCTCTATCCCGTGGCCTCGCTCGAAGAGCGCCGTTTTGCGGCGGCTATCGACATCGCATGCCTCCTCTTCGCCTACGGTGGCTTCCTCGCGCTGTTCGGTTCACTGGGAGGGCAATTCACGGTCAGCAAGCTGAGCGCGGCGGTATATGGCCTGACATTCGCCATCGTGTACCTGCAATATTTCGCCCTGTTTACCGTTTTCGGCGGCACCACGCCGGGCATGATGTTCCGCGGCCTCCAAGTCGCCAGTTTCACCGGCGACCCACCCACGCCGCGACAAATGCTGCTTCGCGCAGCCGGCTACATCCTTTCCGCTGGCACATTCTTTCTCGGCTTCTTCTGGGCTTGGTGGGATGAGGACGCTCTCACCTGGCACGATCGCCTGTCGCGCACATATCTGAGCGTGCTCCAGACTCACGAAGACATCCACTCCTCCGCCGTGGCACACAGCCACAGCCGCTGAGCACCTTCGCCTATCCTGGAGTAGCGTCGCCACTCCGTGTGAATCACTTCGGTATGCCCGTCATCCGCTTGAAATAGACTCAACATATCGGGCATACGCTTTCTGACGCTATAATCACGACCACGATGCCCCTCGTTCCCGGTACAACCCTCGGGCCCTATGAGATCGGCGCAGTCCTCGGCGCCGGCGGGATGGGCGAGGTGTATCGCGCGCGGGACACGCGTCTCGAACGCACTGTTGCCATTAAAGTTTTGCCCGAGCAACTTTCGAATGATTCCACAGGGAAGCAGCGCTTCGAACGAGAAGCCAAAATCATCTCCAGCCTCAATCATCCGCACATCTGCGTGCTGCACGATATCGGTCATCAGGACGGGATCGACTATCTAGTCATGGAATGCGTGGAAGGGGAAACATTGGCGAGGCGGCTGGAGAAGGGACCGCTGCCGTTGGAGCATGCACTGAGATTCGGGGCGCAGATCGCAGATGCATTGGACAAAGCGCACCGCAGTGGTGTGGTACACCGCGACTTGAAGCCAGCCAACATCATCCTGGCATCCAGCGGCGTGAAACTGCTGGATTTTGGATTGGCGAAGCCGGTGGCGCCGGTGTCTCTGGCGACGCTGACGTCGACAAAGCACGAATCGCCAGTGACGGAGCAAGGCGTCATTGTCGGCACATTTCAATACATGTCCCCCGAACAAGTGGAAGGAAAAGAGCTCGACGGGCGCAGCGATATTTTTTCTTTGGGCGCCGTGCTGTATGAAATGGTGACCGGGAAACGCGCGTTTGAAGGCAAAAGCCAGCTCAGTGTGGCCTCGGCGATCCTGGAGCGGGAGCCTGCACCGATCACCGCAGTAAACCCTCTGACTCCACCAGTGCTCGATCATGTCATACGAAAATGTCTCGCAAAAATTCTAGACGATCGCTGGCAGAGTGCCGCAGACATCAAACATGAGCTCAGTTGGATCTCGCAAGCTTCCGCAGAAGCTTTGGCGTTCACGGCGCCGGCGAAGAAAGCGCAGCGGAATAAGGTGTTGGCCCTTGCCCTCGGGGCCGTGGTCCTCATGGCTATGACTCTGGCGGCCAGCTTTCTACTGGGTCGCCAAGACACAGCCGCGCCCGTAGTTCGTGCGAGCCTCAATTTTCCGCCCGAGGTCACTCTTCTTACTCTCGGTGATCAGGGCGGAGCTCCGGCCATTTCACATGACGGCAGCAACCTCGTGTTCGGCGGAGTGATGGACGGGAAACAGATGTTGTTTCTGCGTTCCATGGAGAACACAAGTGTCAAACCACTACCCGGCACGGAGGGCGGCAAGTTTCCCTTTTGGTCTCCGGACGGCAAATCCATCGGCTTTTTCGCCGATCAACAACTCAAACGATTAGACATTGCCGGCGGCCCGCCCACAAGCTTGGCGCCGGCAACCGATGCGAGAGGAGGTACGTGGGCCGGAGATACGATTCTTTTCACTCCTTATATCTATGAGGCCATCTATCGTGTTCCAGCTTCGGGCGGCAAGCCCTCCGCAGTCACGACGCTGGATCGATCCCAATACAGCACGCACCGCTGGCCTCACTTCCTTCCAGACGGAAAGCACTTCCTCTATTTGGCGGCGCATCACATGACCGGCAAGGAGGGGAATTCCGCGATTTATGAGGCGAGCATTGATGGTGGCAATCCGAAACTGATCGTTCATGCCAACGGCAGCGCTTTCTACTCTTCCGGAAACCTCCTCTACTTCCGAGACGGCAGTCTCATGGCGCAGGAGTTTGACCCCAATCGTATGGAATTACGCGGGGACCCAAAACCTATCGGCCAAGTGCTTCGCGAGGTTGGTAACTGGGGTGTGATCGCGTCCGCGTCGGACAACGGCGTTCTTCTCTTCCAAAGCTCGGGAGCTGTGAAATATGCAGTTTCCTGGTGGCACAGAAGCGGCCATCTCCTCGGACCCGCGCCAATCTCGACGCAGCTGCAAGATTTGCGCCTGTCGCCTGACCTGAGTCGTGCCGCCGTCGTCAACTTCGAAGGTACGCCGACCGGGACCCTGTTTGTCTACGATCTCAAAACAGGTGGGAAGACGAGGCTCACGTTTCAGGAGAACGTTTGGTTCGTTGCTTGGGCACCGGATGGAACAAGAATCGCGTACTCGACTCAGAAACTAGGCGCGGATAACACTCAAATCTGCTTGAAGCGTACGGACGGAGCCGGCGAGCGAGAGATTCTGCTTTCTTCGGGCAACGTTGACCATCCCACCGATTGGGCGCGAGATGGCAAGTACATCGTGTTCAATCGCGGGCCGGTAGGCTCGCAACGAATCTGGCTCCTCCCCATGTTTGGCGATCGAAAGCCGTTCCCACTCTTTTCCGATGCCACTTATGACCACAGCGATGGCCGCATTTCGCCCGATGGGAAGTGGATTGCCTATATGTCGGCCGAATCAGGCACTGGCGAAATTTACATTACGTCGTTTCCGAAAGGGGTTGGCAAGTGGCAAATCGGCTCAGGCGCAGTTATTCCTGCAGCGCTGTGGCGAGCGGACGGAAAGGAACTCTATTTCGTCACATTGGAAGGAAGCCTAACGGTTGCTTCGATCCGGGAGTCCGCCGGGAGCATCACAGTGGAGGGAGTGCATCGGTTATCTCGGTCTCCGTTTCTTGCCGGCCTCGTGCATACGGTATATGACGTTGATCCCAAAGGCGGCCAGCGCTTTATCGGAAGCACAGCGCCGGATACGAGCTCGCTGCCTCTCAACGTAATCACCAACTGGACCTCCGAACTAAAACGGAAATGAATCCGCGTCACAGCCGCTGAGCCGCTTCGCTGCACGAATCGGACGGGTGCCGCCTCGAACATACCTAGATCCCTGCAACCAAGTCTGCAAGAGCATGCGAGATCATCCTTTCAGTTGGTCGTCGAACCGGCATTCCTGGCGAAGCATGAAATATTTCGGCGCCTCAATCCAAGCGCGGAAAGCTGGCCAACGCCACCAGACGAGAACCAGCGCGAACATAGCTGCCGAAATTACAATTACAATCAGATTGATCATTGTTCTGAGTTCTCCTGCGGCGTGCCATAAAGAGTGCGCACAAATTCAACTAACGCATGCCGCTCATCTGCGTTGAGTTGGCCCTGCCACGGCGGCATTGCTGTTCCCGGCACGCCATTTCCCAAAACTTCCCAGGCCCGTTCTTCTGTAGGCTTTTTAAGGCGAAAATTTGTTGGTGATGGAGCAAGGGCACCCGCAGCCGGACCGTTGCCCGCTCCGGTGTCGCCGTGGCAAATGGCACAGTTGTCTGCAAACAAGAATTTGCCCTCGTTCAGACTCGTAGCTTCTTGCGTGGACGCTGCAGCACTTGGAGCGTGCAAGCCGTGGATATAGGCAACTAGGGCGCGCATATCTTCGGTGGGGAGTTGGCGCCAGGGTGGCATCGCGGAACCAGCGACTCCATTCCACAGCACGCTGCTCAATCTCTCATCAGAGAAGCGGGCGGCAGTCAGGTCTGCCGGTCGCGGCAATAGACTTACGGAAGCCTTGCCATCGCCTCTACCGGCAGCTCCATGGCACGAAGCACAATTCGCCGCGAAGAGAGTTGCGCCGCGGCGTACTTCGTCCTGTAGATCGTCCGGATTCGACGCCGGATGCAGAACGGGCGCGCTGTCACTATATCCTCCCATCATGGCAATCGGAACAGTGGGAGGAGTGGCTCTGGCTGAGGCCTCGCTCGCCATCGCCATGTCCGATGTCGCGGAGTGGACGCTCGGCGCCTGCGTCTGTTGGTCAAAACCGGACAATTGTCGAGCACGCCCAAGAGATTGGAGATAGGCGAGCAGATCCAGGCCTTCCTGTGTCGGCTGATTAGCGCTGCCACTGAAAAGCCACGGATACGGAGGCATAACCGAATCCCGCACGACGAGCCGGGGATTGTAGAGATGCGTGAGCTGCCAATCGCGTGGACGAAGGTTGAACTCGCGCGACAAATCCGGCCCGATGCGGCGCGTGCCCCACAGCTGTGGGTAGTCATATTTGGTCTCCCATGCTTCGGTGGGCGCGCCGAAGCGGCGCACATCCGCCACGAGAGACCGGATCTGCTGCGTGTGACAGTAGGCGCATCCTTCGCGTCCATAGATAACTCTGCCCCTTTGTTCGGACGCGGTGAGCGTCGGCATAGTGACGGGAGCGACCTGCTTGATTTCAGCTGCGAGTTCTTTTCCAGGAAGAATCGCAAGGACAAGAAACGAAAGGGCGAAGAAACCTACACCCGCGCCGAAGATGAGGGCATGAACATAGCTGAACCGACCGGCAAAGGAAGGCTGCCATTGCGCGATCGATGTGTCACCGTCGAGTGCGGAGACGTTTTCTGCGGCTTTACGCCTCACCACAGACGTTGACTCGGCCGCAACTTGTGGCCCAGTTAGGAGAGAAATCCAGAAGAGAACAAAGCCCGCGAGAATGGGCAGCCCAGAAAATGCCCGGACCAACCAGTAACCCGCAACGGCACGGACGGAATCGATCCAAGGTGCACTCGACTGCCAGACCTGGGCTTCCACCAGACCGGCAATCGTGAGATCGGCGATCATCAGCGTCAGGCCCCCTGCAAGAAGCCAGAAGGACCAATTCATCGCGCGTTCGTTGTAGCGTGTTCCGGGGATGCGTTGCCAGAGATGCCCGATGCCGCCTAGCGCGAGGAAACTTGCAAAACCAATCATTGCAAAGTGCGAATGCCCGATGACCCAGTCGGTGAAGTGGATAAAGCGATTGACGGGCATCAATGCCTGTACAGAACCCTGCAAGCTCACCAGAAGATAGGAAACGACACCAAACCAAACGAAACGCAGGGGCACATCCTTCGAAGCAATTCCACTGCTTCCTCGCAGCGAGAGCAGAAGGTTGCTAACGACCAAAATCACGTCCATTCCCAGATAGACCGAAGCGACGATGGCGCCTTTCTGCGCCGCCATGGGGATTGCTGAATACACGTAATGGTGAGTCCCATTTAAGGGATACGTAAAGAAAAGCAGCCAGAAGCCCACCATCGACAGGAAATGACTGAAGATTGGACGGCCCGTGGTAGCGGGGATGACGTAATAAGCGATAGCAAGGGCAAACGGCGTCACGAACATACCAATAGCATCGTGAATCCAGAGACCGCTGAAGGCTGCGCCCCGCGCGCCGGGAACGAGCTCCGGCACAAAATTCCCAACCGGATAGGCAAGCATCGTGAAGATAATGCCGCCGATGATGTACCAAGCACTGACGTACAGGTCCGAGAGCCGAGCTTTAAGGAAAGGTAGGACAAACTGGAAGACCATCAGAATGATGGCAACGACGACGAAAGCGTCTACGACGAGCGGAAACTCCGCCCACTCCAACGGCTGGCTGAAACCGGCCGCAACCAGCACCCATCCGGGGAGGACTACCGCAAAATTCCAGATCCAGAAAAGAAACCACCCAAGTTTAAGGCTTAACACCGGCCGATTCGCCAGACGTGGCACAACGTAATAAGAGAACGCCAGGAACGCGTTGCCCATCCATCCGAAGAATATGCCCTGTGTATGGTTGTAGCGAAGCCTGCCCCAGGTAAGCCATCCGTGGCCCCCCAGAAATTCGGGAAAGGTAAATTTTGTTGCCACCAGAATGCCGAATAGGACCGACAACACTAGGGTGACGAGTGACGCTAAGACGTGGGCGCGGATCAGGCCATATTCAACCGCTGGAAGCTCGCCCGCAGATTGGACGCTCCGCTGTCCTCCTGGGTGGACCGATTGCTCCGATAGAGTTGTCACTTTCCTGTACCTTCACTCGCATATTTCTCTGGCTTGAAACTGCTCAAAAGCCAACTCGCGACGGCAACGCGGTCTTGAAGAGAGAGACCTGGCTGCGCAGGCCCAGGCGCAAAATTGCCCCATCCCGGCTGCGGATGAGCTACTGCTGACGACAGTCGAGTGAGCAAATCGGATTTTTCATCCCGGCCGCCTGAATGATGAAGATAAAACTTCACAACTTCCTGATAGCTTGGCCCAGTGGAGCGTGTGGACATTTCATGGCAACCCGCGCACTGCAGCCGGTCGATCTGATATCCCCGGGCCACCATGCCGCTCTCGATTTGTATATTTGGCGGAACGGACAGAGCGGCTGCGGCAACCGGTTTGCGCGGCAAGTCTCCAAACAGGCGGCGATGATCGCGCGTTCCCCACCAAGCGAGTAGCGTACCCAGAAGCAGTACGGACCCCACCAGGCGTATCGGCGGCCTTTGCTGCGACGGATGCTCGCTTCCAGCTCTATTCGCCATATGTGCCTTTAGGACCCTGACCAGTGCCAACCTGTCCGTTGATAGCAACGAGGTAGTCCGTAATCTGTTGCACCTGCTCATCAGAAATATGCGCGCCGTAGACATCTTTCATTTTGTCGACTTCGCTCAGCCACGTAGTCCGGGAAAATCGCGGCTGCATGGTGATGTATCGCGGTGAGTGGCAAACGACGCACGCAGTAACAAATTCATCACGGCCAGGACCGGGAGGAAACACTGGCTCGTCATGCGGCATCACGATGGTATGAACCGGGCTGTCTGGCTTTGCATCAAGCATCGATTCCATTTTTCCGTTCGCGATGTCGTGATCCGGCTCCTTCGAGACATTCGATGGACGTCCACAGCCTGCGATCAATACCGCAAACCCCAATGCGAGAACCGTACTCTTCATTTTCGGGACCATGCGTTATTCCACGCTCACGTCAACTTGGTGGATTACGTTCCACATAAAACCACTGCGGTTCCACTGTTCCTTGCTCTGCGTCTCTCCTATCGCATTTGTCGCCCGAGCCATCAGCCGATATTGCCCGCGGTTTCTTGGTGTCCAAGACGCCCGCCAGCGCCGCCATGAATACTTTCCGATTTCCGAGTCAAGTCGAGCATCCGCCCAGGTGGCTCCGCCATCCGTCGACACCTCTACTCGCTTAATCCCATGACCGGAGTCGAAAGCAATTCCCTCGATTTCGTTTGGCATTCCGCTATGCAAGGTTTCATCCGGGTCGGGACGAACGAATATGGAACGTACATTGAATCGATTGATGGGAACTGTGTCCTTGGCCAAATTCTTTGGAGATTCGGTGCCATTTGGACCGTTGGGAATGCGATAGGCCTTGTCCGTCCAGAAGTTGCTGAAGGCTTGAGGCAAGACGGTGATGTCGCTGAGAGCTTTCACCCAATAGGTTCCATACCACCCAGGAACGACGAGACGCAGGGGAAAGCCGTTCACCATGGGCAACGCTTGGTCATTCATGGCGTACGCGATCATCACCTCTCCATCCCGCGCGTGATCGATCGAAAGGGCCTTCACGAAGTCAGCCACGGAAGGCAGTGGCGGTGCGTCAAGCCCATTGAAGGAGACATCCACCGCGCCCGGCGTCATTTGAGCACGATCCAAAATCGACTTCACGGAAACGCCGGTCCATTTGGCATTCCCGACTGCGCCATGCTTCCACTGACCGCCTGGAACGCGAGGCTCGAGGAAACTACGAGAATTGCCGGAACATTGATTGACGGCGACCATGGAGATTGGCTCGAACTGCGATCGAAGGTCATCCACACTGAGCTGTAATGGCTGTCGGACGTGGCCGCTGACATTGAGCCGAAATGTTCGAAGATCCACGGAAGTCGGGATCCCTTCGAGGTGCCACCGGACGAAGAAAGCTTCGTTCGGCGTGAGGTCCTGTCGAAAATAGTGGATCGGAGTTTCCAGCTGTGGCGGCCGGTCCGTGAGCAAGATCATCTCTGTTTTTTCTGGAAATCGAGCGAGGTTAGCTGGACTCGACGAAGTCCCCACTACAGAATTGATTCGATTACAGGAGGCCGTGACTGCCACAGCACCGGTAGCGCCAATGACCCGTAAAAATCTCCGCCGGTTCATTTAAGTAACGTGCTGTGCATAGGCGATGCCAAACCTGTTTGCGTGCCGAGCTGGATAAAATGCTTAAACATAAGCAGATAGACGAAGGTGGCGAGGCCGTAGAGAATGGTCGGGTGTCCTTGGCTTGGACACTTGTGTCGCACTGCTTGACACCCGCAGGGGGCGACGAGAGTTCGACAGTGTACGGCGCATCGAATGAAACTCAGCCTCGAGCGCATCATCCGCGTCATTTCCATCACTTCAACGAGCATCGGAAAGACCGCACCTTCCGCCCTTTTTCACAAGCAGCTTGACGTCACCGCCGCAGGGGCGACCGCGTTCCCTTGACTATTCCCATAAATATGGGAGCATAATCCTCATGAAGACCACATTGGAGATCCCCGACGCCATTTTTCGCCGCGCCAAGTCCGTCGCTGCGGAGCGCGGGATTCCGCTGCGTGAGTTTGTCACCGAAGCAGTCAAGGACAAGCTGGCCGCCAACGCCCAGGCTGGCGACAAGCCTTGGGTAAAGCACATGGGCAAGCTGAAGCGTCTGCGTAAGGAAACTCTTCAGATCAATCGCCTCATCGAAGAGGATTCCGAGAAGATCGATCCGGAGATGTGGCGTTGATCTTGGACACCAACGCCCTCTCTGCTGCCGCTGAGCGCGAACCTTCCGCGCTCGCCGTAGTCGCGAACGCGCAACGTCTCGCCCTTCCCGTAATCGTTCTGGGTGAGTTCCGCCTCGGAATCGCGGCGTCCCGCTACAGGGCTACCTATGAGGCTTGGCTAAACGACTGGGTCGGTGCTGTGGACGTGCTCGATATCGACAACGAAACCACCCATTCCTACGCGGCCATAGGCCTGGAATTAAAGAGCAAAGGCAAACCCATCCCGGTCAATGATCTATGGATAGCTGCGCTATGTCGCCAGTACTCTCTTCCGCTCCTCAGCAGAGACCGGCACTTTGATTCTGTCTCCGGACTCCAACGCCTGGACTGGTAAGCTCCCTCTGGACCCTAATTAGTTTAGAACCCTGTGCATTTCAAGAGTTTGCAGGAGTCGCAAAAGCTTCGCGCGCCATCCGCACCATCTCTTCTAGGCTGCGGTCGACGTCCTCCCCGTCGCAGCCGAAGACGATCCGCGGATAGCCGACTACACGTCAGCGTGCGGCACCGCCGTTCAGTGGTTGCGCGTCATCGCTGAGCGACTCGCGCAACGAGACGAATGAGTTCGTCGCGGTCGCGCGCGGCGAGCCCTGCAAGCATCGAGCGGCAAGTTTCGATCTGGGTAGCGCGCAGTCTCTCTGCCAGTCGAATCCCGGCCGCCGTAAGTTCGATGTACACGACGCGGCGATCCCCGGGTCGTCGCCGGCGCCCCACTAAACTTCGCGTTTCGAGCCGGTCCAGCGCGGAAGAAACAGTCGAGAACGGCGCACTAAGTGCTTGCGTGATTTTCCGTACGTTCCAATCCCCTGGCTCAGCGAGGACCACGAGCAGACCTACGTCATTCACGTGGAGATCTGCGTAAGCGCTTCCGGCGAGCATGCCGGGCTCGAGCTTGAAACGGCGCATGATTTTGTCCACGCCCTCGTGCAGGGCGATGGCTTGACGGTCGCTCACGGGCTTGGTGCGCGAAGGCGTTGGCTTCATTTTCGACATGATAATGCATCGCTCGCAGTTGTGTCGTCGGGGAGCCAGCTCCGCACACCGGCCCACGCGATAGGTGCTGCGCCCGAGTGCAGGCGCTTGACGGAAGGCGGGCGTCGTTATATATTCCGATTGTCGTAATATCCGAGGACCGGAATATGAACCTCCTGCGAAAGATGCTCTTAAACCAGTTGGCCTGTATCGCCTGGACCAGTGTGGCGCTAAGTACCTCTGCACAAACCTGCGTCACTCCCCCAGGGTTTGTAGACATACCCGCCCCGGCCGCAACGGACAAACAGCTCGTTTCCCACACCGAAGAGGTCGCGGTTGATAGCCCGCTTGCTGAGGTTGTGAGCGCGGCCTCCAAGACCAGTCTCAAGGACGCGATTCGCAAAACTAGTTCCCTGCCCAGTGTCGCGGGGGACTATCCGCTAGGCAACATCCCTTTTGGCACGCCCGGCGCTCGTCGCCTTGTTTGTCTTACCGACGGGTCCACGCTGGAGGAGCAGGTCCTCGCGCGGGAAGAAAGCAAAAGTTCCTACCGGTTTCGCTACATCGTCTGGAACTACACAAGCAAAGTGGCTCGGCCCATCGAATATGGCGTTGGAGAGTTTCGAGATTCACAGATCGACGCTGGACACACGCACATTGCCTGGACCTACTCGTTCAAACTCAAAGACCATGAGTTCCCTGGCTATCTGGGCGCTTTGGGCCGCTACCTGTTTCGCGTCTACTTCCTCGACAGGCAATATGCGGCCATGATGCGTGGAACGCTACAGGCGGGTAAGGCGACTGCAGAGAAAGAGTCGGCCGCAAACAGCCGGTGAGCTCCGCGTGCCACCGAAGCGAGTCGATCACCAAGAATCAAGGTCCGGAGGCATCCTTGGTCGCGTCCCAGTTTGAGTACCGTCATCGTTTCTGGATGATCGCGCTCGTCTACGTACTGGCCTATGCGTTCTACAACCTCGACCATCTCAATATCCTTTACGCCATCGCCCCATGGAATCAGCACCTCATTCTAAGGGACATGCTCGTGCGCTTCTTGTATGCTGCAGCGGCGCTGCTGGCAGCGTGCGGCGCGGCCCTTCTGACTTGGGCAACAGCCTATCGCCCACTAAGCGCCGGCGAGGATGGCACGACTTTTTCGACTGGTGGCCCGTTTCGCTACGTCAGAAATCCGCATTACTTGTCCTACTTTTTTCTTCTACTGGCATTGGGTACGTTTCAGAGCCGTCTCGGATTTCCGGTCATGCTCCTCGCCGAAACGGTCTTGCTGCTTCGCCTCGTCGTGCGCGAGGAACTCCGGCTCAAACAGGAGTACGGCGAGCGTTTTCGCGTTTTCGCGTCTACGCGCAACGCGTTCCACGCCTTCTGCTTTCGCTTCACTCCCGCCTGGAATACGAGGGTCAGTTGCCGCGGTGGCGCCAAGCTCTCTGGGACCAGGCATTTCAGTGGGGCTTTGTTGCCACACTGCTTGCCTTCGCGTTGACGTTGAGCGACCCGATTGGGTATGCCTTCGCAGGTGCAACGCTCTCGTTTTTAATTCTGCAAAAGCTAGTACAGCCGTTCTTGATTCGCATGCGTCGTACCTGACCGCTGTGCTCAGCTCGTCTGCCGCATCGCCCGCAAAAGATGTTTGGTGACCGCGCTTATACTCCGCATGCGCGTGCGATTCGCACCATTGCTTCGAGACTGCGATCCACATCGGCTTTGGTCGTTGCCCATGACGACACGCTAATTCGCATCGCCGTCTTCCCCTTCCACTCCGTACCTCCGCACCAGCACGTACCATCCTCTTGGATCCGGCGTATGACTTCGCGCGTGATCGCGTCGTCCCCGAACGCCACCAGCACCTGGTTAATCACCACCTCGTTCAACACCTGAAATCCTGCCGCCAGTAGACCGCTCTCGAACCTCTTCGCCAGTAAGCAAGTGCGCTCGATCAACTCAGATAGTCCTGATCGCCCCAGGGACTTCAGCGCGGCCCACAGCTCCACTCCGCGCGCGCGGCGCGATGCCTCCGGCGTATGGTGCATCGGCTCGCGGCGCGTGCCCGGCGCCAGGTAAGCTGCACTCAGGGTCATGGCCGCTCGCAACGCCGATCCATCTCGCACGAGCACAATCCCGCTGTCATAGTTCACGTTCGGCCATTTGTGCGCGTCGGTTGCCCAAGAATCGGCCAACTCGAAACCCACCGTGAGATGCCTGAACCGCGGCGAGACAGCCGCCCACAACCCGAACGCCCCGTCGACGTGCACCCACGCGCCTTGCTCCTGAGCGCGCCGGCAGATCTCCGCAGCAGGATCGAACGAGCCGGAGTTCACGTTGCCGGCCTGAATGCACACAATCGCGCGCTCGCTCAATTTCGGCAGCTTGTCCGCCCGCATTCGCCCCTGCCCGTCCGATTCCACGATAGTGACGCGCCGCTTCCCAAATCCCGCCAAGCTCAACGCCTTCAGCAGTGAAGCATGCACTTCGGCGCCTACGACGACTTCGATCGCAGGCGCGCCAAACATTCCGTCTTCCGCCACGTCCCATCCGGCCTTTTTCAGCAAGGCGTACCTCGCCGCGGCCAGCGCCGTAAAATTTGCCGCCGTCGCGCAGGTAACCAGCCCACCTTCACAATCTCTCGGCAAATTGAGCGCTTCGCAAATCCATCGCAAAACAACGTCCTCAAGTTCCGCGGCAATCGGCGACATACCCCTCAGGGCCGCGTTCTGGTCCCATGCGCCCGCCAGCCAATTCGCGCCCAACGCCGCCGGCAAAACTCCGCCAATCACGTACCCAAAGTACCTGCCTCCGGTCGTTGCCACCGTCGCTGGCGAGCCAAACTCGTCCAGCATGGCCACCACTCGCCCCGCGTCGCTCGGTCCTTCCGGAAATGTCTCGCGAAACCTCGCAAGCCCTTCAAGGTTGCGAGCTCCGGGCGCCACCCTCCGCTCCCGAACTCCATTCGCATACTTAATGGCCCGTTCGGCCGCCAAGCTCAGCACTTCCGTCGCATTGGGCGCCGCCTGCTTTTTCGTCTCCATATCTCTCTTTTCTTCAGTGATTTAGCACTTCGATATGTTTGCTATTGTCAAATTCCATCGGCCTGTTACAATCCGCTCGTACAGTTTTGCGTCCTGTCGCCAGTGCTTCCCTGCATTTCAGATTCTTGCCCCACATAAGTGCTTTATTTTCCGCACTTATGAGGCAACGCCGCGTTTTGCTGGTTTTTAGCCGAAATTGTCGGCCCGTAACTCCCTTTAGAATGAACACTTGTGAGACACCGCCCCTCCAAGCCCTTTAGAATCCGCACTTGCAAAAAAAGGGGGGGAGGGGGCCCCCGTCCGTACAGGCCCCCAGGTCGTGCCGAAACAAATCTACGCCCCGCTCTCCCCAAGGCAAGAGCCGAATTGTCCGCTAGTCACAATTAGTGATGAAGTTGGATTAAGGGAGGGCGGAAGGCAACATCCGCTTAGCTAGGCCAGCTTAGTGGCGCGTCACTTCTTGACCGCTTGATCCGACGCGATTTTCCCGTCGCGGATGAAGATTATGCGGTGCGCATGCTGCGCAATGTCGTTTTCGTGCGTAACCAAAATAATCGTATTCCCCTGCTGATAGAGATTCTCGAAGAGCGCCATGATCTCATCGCCGGTTTTTGAATCCAGGTTTCCAGTAGGCTCGTCCGCCAGCACAATCGACGGCGAATTCACCAGCGCTCGCGCGATCGCCACGCGCTGCCGCTGTCCCCCGGATAACTCATTGGGCTTGTGATTCATGCGATCGACCAAGTCCACGCGCTCCAGTGCCTTCTTCGCGCGTTCCAGCCGCTCTTCCGAGGGCGTGCCGTTGTATATCAACGGCAGCTCTACGTTGTGCAGCGCCGTCGCGCGCGGCAGCAGGTTAAATGTCTGAAACACAAAACCGATCTCTTTGTTCCGGATATACGCCAGCTCATCATCATCCAGATCGCTAACCAGCCGTCCGGCCAGCCAATATTTTCCGGAGCTCGGCGAATCCAAGCACCCAATCAGGTTCATCAGCGTCGATTTGCCGGAGCCCGAAGGCCCCATGATCGCCACATACTCGCCTTTACGAATCTCCACGTCGATGCCGCGCAGCGCGTGTACCTGCTCCGCTCCCATCTCGTAGACTTTGGCAAGCTCTTCCGTCTTGATCACGATTCCAGAGCTGACCAGATCCTCGCGATAGGAATCCGTTGATGTCGTCTCCACCGGCATGCGTTATCCTCGCTCCTTCACCCAGCTCAGCTCTGACTATCTTCCGGCTTCTTCGGTGCGGAGTTATCGATCTTGACGCTCGATTCGGGTTTCAGGGTACGCAGTGCCTTGTAGCTTCCTACGACAATTTCGTCGCCGGATTGCAAGCCCTTTGTGACCTCAATATCGGTCACGCCGCTGATACCCGTTTCCACTGGGCGGAAAATGGCTTTCTTGCCGTTCACCACAAACACGCCCTGAACCTCATCCTTCTTCGGGTCACCGGGAGCCGGCGGCGGGGGCGCAGCCAGCGTCACGCCTGATTCCTTTTTCGCATTCTTCGCCGCCTCTTCCAGATCCTTGCGCGTTCTCACCGCAATCGCTTGAATCGGAACGGCCAGAACGTTTTTCTTCTCCGCAGTCCTGATCTTCGCCGTCGCCGAAAGGCCAGGCCGCACATGTTCCGGCGGATTCGATATCGTTACGACCACTTTAAAGTCTTTCGCTTCCTGGTTGCTGGCGGTCGATTGTGTGGTTGCCAATCCCGAAGTTCGCAGCACCGCTTGCGAACCAATCTCCGTCACCTTGCCTTTGAAGATCTTGCCAGGCACTGCGTCAATGCTGACGTCTGCATCCTGCCCCATCTTCACCATTACGATGTCCGTTTCATCCACTTTGACTTCGGCAGTGACCACAGACATATCTGACAATGTCATCAAAAAGCTGCCATTCGAGTTCTGAATTCCCGGCACCACATAATCGCCAATGCGCTCCGGCAAATAGCTCACAATCCCGTTAATCGGCGAAGTGTAGACCGTCTTGTGCAGAATATCCTGTGTGTGCACCAACACCGCGCGCCCCTGCGTGACCTGCGCACGCATTTGATCCAATGAGGCTTTGAGCGACAACACGCGCGCCTTCGAGGACTCTGCCTGCGCGACGGCGGCATCGTAGCCGGTCTTGCGCTGGTCGAAGTCCTGCTTCGGGATCAAGCCGTCCTTAAACAAGCCCTGACCACGCTCCCAATCCAGCTTGGCTTTCTCGAGGTTCGCTTGCTGCATCAACAAATCCGACTGCGCCGCCCGGTAGCTCGCTTCCGACGCCTGCACCCCGGACTCCGCGGAGTTAATCGCCGCCGCCTGGGCCTGCACGTCCGCGCTGGCTTGGATGTTTTCTTGCAGCAGCAAGCGGTCGCCCTTTTTGACGTGGTCGCCTTCCCTCACCAGGATTTCGGTGATTCGACCAAACCCCTGCGCCGTAACGTTGGTATACGTAGTCGGCTTGATCTCGCCGGACGCCGTCACCTGCGACACCAGCGTTTCTTGCGGTGCCACCTTCGCGGTTTGCACCGTCACCACTCCTTTATTCGCTTGGTTGACGCTGAAGAGCACAATCCCGCCCAGCACAACCACCGCACCCACCCCGATCCCCACCTTCTGCCAGGTCTTCATTGCAGTCCTCTTTGCTTATTGCGTTCAGACGATCTACACAACTACACGAAGCTTTTATGTCCCGTCGCTACCTTACATACGTCCGGGTAGCCTAGAATGTTTCGCGTTGCGGACTAAATCCTTCGCGGTCTGACCTTTGGTGGTCATCCCAAGGTCAGTATTGCGACTGCTGCAGCCGCCGGTTCAGCCAGCATCCCGCCAGCCTCAATCCAATCTCGCCTGGCCTATTTTAGTTTCAAATGAGCTCAAAAGAAACGATTCGTTTTCGCGGCATAGGGATGCCTACGGTCACGCGGCCCCGGATGTCAGTTTCCCGCTCCATCGTACCCGCGCGACAACGCGTCGCATCATAACTATTGAGGACAATTGAGGCGCGCAAACTGTTGCTCTCCGGCCTGGGTACAGCTTTTCGTTACCGGCAAGGAGATTTGAAATGGCATCGGAAAAACTTCGCAATCGCTGGGGCATTGCGGCCGCCGCCGTCCTCATGCAGATTTGCCTCGGCGCAGTGTATGGCTGGAGCGTATTCAAGAAGCCGCTCTTAAGTGCCGAGCACTGGTCGGAAACCTCCGTTCAGCTTACGTTCACGCTCGCGATATTCGTCCTCGGCATCGGCACGATCATCGGCGGGCTGTGGCAGGACAAAGTCGGCCCACGCAAGGTCGCGTCCGTCGCGGGCATCATCTACGGACTTGGTTACATCGTTGCCGGTTACGCCGCCGCGCATCACTCGCTGCGCGGCATGTACTTCGGTTACGGCATTCTGGGCGGCCTCGGAATGGGCATGGGCTACATCACTCCCGTCGCCACCCTCGTAAAATGGTTTCCAGACATGCGCGGGCTCATGACCGGCGTCGCGGTCTGTGGGTACGGATTTGGTGCGCTGATTATGAGTCCATTTGCCGCGTGGGAGATGTCCAGAGCGGGGATACCTGCGACCTTCTACACTCTCGGCATCGTTTATCTCATCGTAGTTTTCGGCACCGCGCAGTTCTACGCGAATCCGCCCGAAGGCTGGCGCCCCGCTGGCTGGCAACCTCACACCGCCGTAGCCCGGGAAGCTACTTCCTACAATTTCACGGTTCGCGAAGCCCTGGGCACTTGGCAATTTTATTTGCTGTTCGCGATGCTTTTCCTCAACGTTTCCGCGGGAATCATGGTGATCAGCCAAGCCTCTCCCATGGCGCAGGAAGTAGTTGGCATGTCCGCATTGCAGGCCGCCGGCATCGTCGGGCTGATTTCGTTGTGCAATGGTCTGGGTCGCGTGTTTTGGGCCTGGGTATCCGACCTTATCGGCCGTGCCCGCGTTTACCTGTTGCTGTACCTGATCTACGCGATTGTTTTTTTTATGCTACCGCGCATCCACAACGTCACCGCATTTAGCATAGCCGTAGCCGTTATCGGACTCTGCTATGGCGGCGGGTTCGGCGTCATGCCCTCGTTCACCGCTGACTTCTTCGGACCGAAATTCATGGGCGGGATATACGGCATCATTTTGTTGGCCTGGGGACTCGGCGCGATCCCGTCACCCATCATGATCGCGCGCATCCACGAAACCCAAGGAACGTACGCGCCGGCCATTCACGCCGTCGCCATCCTCATGCTGTTCTCGCTCGCGCTGCCGCTGATCGCGCGTCCGCCAAGGAAAAAAGAGGCGCCACGCGCGCAAGCTCGCGCCGCCGCTTAGCTTTTGCCGCCTTGGCAGTACGTTCAAACTCAAGGTCGCTTGCAGCCAAGACGTGCGACTAGTGGTTTTGCATTACAGCTGTAGATATAAGTAATTTAACTGATCGTCGCTGCATCTAACATTGTGGAGGCAAAAAATATGAGGCAGTCAAGGTTGATAGGAATTGCAGGCGTCTTCCTGGCTGCAGCTCTCTCTGTGCCCGCTTGGGCCACAGACCCAGCTGACGCAGGAAAACCAAAAGCAACTCCAGCACGTCCGGGAAGTTTGAACTACATCGAGGGCCAAGCTTTTATTGAAGGGCAAAGCCTCGGTCCGGAAGCGATTGGGCAGACAGAATTGAAGCCTGGCCAGTCGCTAGAAACGCAAGTCGGTAAGGCGGAGCTTCTCTTGACGCCGGGCGTCTTTCTCAGACTCGGCGACAACAGCTCTGTAATGATGATTTCGCCCAGCTTGACCGATACGGAAGTCCGGTTGGACAAAGGCGAAGCCACCGTGGAGGTGGCCCAGTTGCACCCGGAAAACAACATTGTCATCGCGGAGGACGGCGCGAAGATTCGACTCACCAAGACCGGCTTCTACGACTTTGACGCAGACCACAATTTGGTTCGCGTCTACGAGGGCCAAGCCACTGTGGAAGTAAATGGCCAGAACATCGAGGTGAAGAACGATCATCAACTCGCGTTCAATGCCGGCGGGTCGATGAAGCCAGAGAAGTTCGACAAAAATACCCAAGACGATCTGTATAAATGGAGCAGCCTGCGCTCTTCTTATTTGGCGGAAGCCAATGTGGACAGGGCGCAAGTCTACCAAATGGGGAATTGGTACGGAGCCGGTTGGGATTGGGATCCGTATTATGGCGCTTACACGTTCATTCCAGGTGATGGCATCTTCTACAGCCCCTTCGGTTGGGGTTTCTATTCACCGTTTGACGTGGGCTTCGCGCCCTTCGTATTCTTCGGCCACTTTGATCATGATTTTCGTCACTTTGACGATAGGGAGCACTTCGCCGACAGGGGTCGTTTTGGTGATAGAGGCCACTTTGGTGATAGGGGCCACTTTGATGGTGGCGAGCGTCACGAAGCTCACTACTACGATCACGTAGATCACGGCGTCTACCGTGGGCCCGGTCATTCTGACCGCAGCGGCTTCGCCGGTCATTCCGGCGTTGTTGCCGGGGGATTCCATGGCGGAAATAGTGGCGGAGGCTTCCATGGAGGCTCAAGCGGCTCGCACGGAATGGGCGGCGGCTCTCATGGTGGTGGCGGCGGTCATGGTGGAGGCGGCGGAGGTGGCGGTCACCGCTGAGCACTGACATCTGCCGATATCGGGACAACGCGGGCGGAGCGCCAAGAGCGCTCCGCCCGTTTTTTTTAAGCATGCCGAAAAGCGCTAGTCTCTGTCGACACTACTATGAGCTTCGATAGCCACCAACAGGTCGCTAGTCCGCCGGTGTGCAAGAACCCGTGTGCAAGGAAAAGACATTGCCCCACTTTCCAGAGCGGGGTCACCTGACCGACGACTGAGGTTCGAGGGGAAGCAGCAAAGACGCGGGAATCAATTAGCCAAGCTGTGCCCGCGACAAGAGAGCCCTTCCGAAATCTGCGGCGCGAACTAGTGGGGCGCATCATGGTCATTCGTCGAAATATGCGAAGGTATGCATTACTCGCCCCGGTCGGCTGGGGCAATCTTGATTGATCCTAACTCAACTTGAGCACACGAGTGTCGGCGGGGCAAGGTTGAACTCAACCCGCTAGACATTGCCATTATCAGCTTCGAAGAATGTAACTTTTGCGCCGCACTCCTAATCCCAATTAAGAACGGTGAAAGTCTTACAGCGTTTGATGGGGATAAGTAAAGGCTCCTCCTTATTACAGTGCCCGGCATGAGCCGATACAATCAAAGTCTCCCCGTGAACCGCGAGCCTCCATCCGCGGCCGAAGTGCAAACGTCAGTTTCGACCGACGCAGTTCCGGCCGAATCGATGCTGGATGGCCGGAGAGGCTTGAGAGAACCGGTTGCCATAATCGGTATGGCGTGCCGATTTCCGGGAGCTGATTCCACGCAAGATTTGTGGAATCTTCTACGGAATGGGTTGCACGCAATTGAGGAGATGCCGCCGAACCGATTTGATATCGAGTCCTACCTTGATCCAACCCCGAATGCTCCTGGCAAGATCGTCAGCCGACGTGGCGGGTTCTTACGAGACATCGATCGATTTGACACATATTTCTTCGGAATTTCGCCGCGAGAAGCGGAACGGATCGACCCTCAACAAAGATTGCTACTAGAACTAGGATGGGAAGCCTTTGAAGATGCAGGCTTGCTGCCCGAGCGATTAGCCGCTAGCCGCACCGGAGTATTCGTTGGGATGTGGACCAACGAATATGAAGATTGCATGTTCAATGATTCCTCTGATTGCGACCTGTACACCACTACTGGCGGCGGCCGTTACGCAGCGTCGGGTCGGCTTTCCTATGCTTTTGACTTACGCGGCCCGAGTATGACCGTGGATACGGCATGCTCTTCTTCCCTTGTCGCCGTTCACTTGGGTTGCCAGAGTCTCCGCCTGGGTGAGAGCACCATGGTTTTGGCGGGCGGGGTGAACCTGATACTTCAGCCGCATATCTCGATTGGCTATTCTCGTGGACGCATGCTTTCGCCCGACGGGCAGTGCAAGTTTGGAGATGCGAGCGCTGATGGCTATGTCCGCAGCGAAGGCGCGGGCCTGATTCTTCTTAAGTCCCTTTCACAGGCACTGGCTGATGGCGATCGTATTCACGCTTTGATTCTCGGTAGTAGCGTAAACAATGATGGCGGAGCTAGCGGCTTACTTGTTGCTCCCAGCGCGGACGCTCAAGAGGAGATGCTCGCACGCGCTTACGAGGATGCCGGTGTCTCTCCTGGGCAGGTCCACTATGTTGAGGCCCATGGAACCGGCACGCGCGTTGGCGATCCCGTCGAACTAAAGGCTCTGGCTGTAGTGCTGGGGCGCGACCGCCCTAATGACCGCCCTGCTCAGCTCGGCTCCATCAAAGCAAACATCGGTCACACAGAAGCGGCGTCTGGAATTGCCGGATTGATCAAGGCCGTCCTTGTCCTTAGGAACCGATTAGTTCCTGGGAATCCGCATTTTCGAGAGCCTAACCCGAACATTCCGTGGAGCACGTTGCCGATGCTCATGCAACGTGAATTGGCTCCCCTGCGGGTAACGTCCGGACCGGCAATCGCCGGAGTTAATTCGTTTGGTATCACGGGCACGAACGCTCATATCGTCCTCCAGGAAGCTCCTGTGCGGGAGGCGAGAAACGAAACGCAAGAAGCCGACACCCTTATGGCGAAGGGCGAAGTACGCCCTCCATTCCTGCTGCCTCTATCGGCGCGTAGCGCGGAGGCACTTCGAGCGTTGGCCCTTTCTTATGATCGCTGGTTAGACCGGGAGGGATTGCCCGATCTTTACGATATCGCTCGCAACGCCGCCCTTCGACGCACCCATCACGAATATCGCCTGAGTTTAATCGTCCATTCGGTAGAAGATTTGCGAGAGTGTCTGCGTGCATTTTTGGCGGATGAGATCCGCGCCGGAGTGACTCAGAGCATAAAATCAGCAAAACCCAATAAGTTGGTTTTTGTATTCCCCGGCCAAGGATCACAGTGGCTGGGCATGGGCCAGGTGTTGCTGGAACGCGAGCCCGTTTTTCGTAGCGCATTGCAGGAGTGCGAGCAAGCTCTCAGGAGATACGTCGATTGGTCCCTACTGGAGCAACTGGCCGCTGCGGGTCCTGAGTCAAGATTGGATGAGATCGATATCGTCCAGCCCATGCTGTTTTCGATTCAAGTTGCGGTGGCCGCGTTGTGGTCGTCTTGGGGAATTCGGCCCGATGCTGTGGTCGGTCAAAGCATGGGTGAAATCGCCGCTGCTTACGTTGCAGGTGCCCTGAGTCTGGACGACGCAGCTCGCGTCATTTGCCGGCGAAGCCAGATCATGCGCCGCGTCCGTGGCAAGGGTTCAATGGCCGTGGTAGATCTTAGCTTCGATCAAGCGTCTGAAGCCATCCGCGGATTTGAGACCCGGCTGTCGATCGCGCTTAGCAACAGCGCCCACTCCACGGTATTGGCCGGAGATCCTGCGACACTGGAATCACTGATCGAACGGCTCGAGCGAGAATCCATTTTTTGCCGGCGAATCAAAGTCGATGTCGCGTCACACAGCCCTCAAATGGACCCGCTTCGTTCTGATTTGCTCCAGGCGATAGAAGGCATTACACCGCGAGCCTCCACTATCCCCAGCTACTCGACCGTAACCGGACAACAAATGGAGGGGTCAGGTTTCGATTCGCAATACTGGGCGGATAATTTACGGAAACCTGGCCTATTCAGCACCGCCATTAAGGCGTTGCAGTCCGACGGATATGGGGTTTTTGTCGAGATCAGCCCGCACCCGCTTCTTTCGCCGTCCATTCGGGAAGATTTTCAGCTTTCTGGACGTGAAGTGATTACGCTGCCTTCCTTGCGTCGCGATGAAAATGATTTCACGGTGATGCTCGAATCTCTGGGTTCTCTTCACGCGCACGGCCAGGCCATAAATTGGAACTCCTTGTATTCAGTCGCAGGGCCGCACGTCGAACTTCCTAAGTATCCTTGGCAGCGCGAAAGATTCTGGTATGAAAGCGCTGCTGCAGGTACCGCTCGCAGGAAGTTGCATATCGAGACGCCTCAAGCGTCGGAGGAAGAGCGTTCCGTCGTCGAGGCCGCAGAGAGTCACACCCAAGCGAAAATCGGGGATTTGCTTTATCGATTTACCTGGCAGCCTCAGGTTCTTAAAGCGTCCCAACAATCCCACGTCTCAGCTGCCACTGGAGCGCGGGGCAGGTGGATCCTTTTCGCCGATACGCGGGGTGTCGCGCATTCGCTCGCGGCTAAATTGACACTGTCTGGCGACGAATGCCTGTTTGTGTTCCCTGGGGACAAGAGTAGAGATTCAGATGATGGTTCCTTCGTACTCGCACCCCATGACCAGCAAGGCTTTCATGATTTCTTTGGAAGAGTTCTCTCGCGAACGTCACCGCCTTGCAAAGGCATTGTCTACGCGTGGGGTTTGGGTTCGTGTCCGGCGGGTGAACTTACGGCCGACAAGCTCGACGTGGCAAATACGACAGGGTGCGAGACCTTGCTCCATTTGATTCAATGTTTGTCTCGCGCCGAAGCAAAGCGTGCTCCCCGATTGTGGTTGGTGACGGCGGGAGCACACTGCGTTGTAGATGAGGATAGATCCGAAGGAGTCGCTCAATCTCCTCTTTGGGGAATGGGCCGCGTAATCTCGAATGAGCATCCTGAGCTTCGCTGTGTTCGGATCGATTTGAGCGCAGGCATCGATAAAGACGAAATCCATTCACTTGCCGAAGAGTTTTGCGGGGACTCCAACGAGGAAGAAGTCGCTTTTCGCGGCGGGGCGCGGTACGTCGCGCGGCTGAAATCGTGGGCGGTTCCGGGTCAAGCGCCACTCAGCAGTGCCTCAACAACGCCGTCGAATATCCGACGGGCCAACTCAGAGCAACCGAGCAATTGGTCGAAAGGTAGTTATCTGATTACAGGCGGCTTCGGTGGTCTGGGCTTAGAGGTGGCAAAGTGGCTGGTCGCGCAAGGGGCGAAACACCTGGCATTGGTTGGACGCAGAGGAACGCCCGAGAGCGCGCACGCGGCGCTGGCTGATTTGAGGCGTGCCGGTGCGGAGGTTTCGGAGTTCAAAGCCGATATATCACAACCTGGTCAAGTCGAGCATCTCTTCGCTCAGATTGAACAAGCGATGCCTGACTTGCGAGGTATTTTTCATGCCGCTGGTGTTTTGCAAGATTCTCTTCTGTTGCAACTCACTCCTGAGCGCCTGCGGGCGGTAATGGCGCCAAAGGTCCGCGGGGCATGGAATTTGCATTTGATGAGTCTCGGGAAGCGTCTCGACCTTTTCGTCCTTTTCTCTTCCGTTATCGGATTGCTCGGCTCTCCGGGCCAAGGCAACTACGCCGCAGCGAATTCGTTCCTCGACGCCCTTGCTTCGTATCGTGAAGGTATTGGATTGCCCGCCTTGAGCATCGATTGGGGCCCGTGGTCGGAGGTCGGCATGGTTGCAGCCAAAGCCAACGGCACCGGCGCGGTTGCGTTTCGAGGACTGGCAAGCGCTTGCCCGAAGGAGTACCTCGCGGCTCTGGCTCTATTGCTAAATCAACCCGAACGTCAAGTTGCTGTTATGCGGTTTCAGTTAGCTCAGTGGCAGGAATTTAATCCCAAGGCAACAACTTCAAATTTCTTTGCAGAGCTGCGGGCAATCTCAAGCGATGCGCCGGCGAAATCCGCGCCAGCCGGAAAACAGCCCTCCAAAAACCTGCGGGACTTACTTGCAAGGGAGACCGGCAGCCGGCGCAACTCGATCATCGAAGAATACGTAAAGGAACATCTCTCGAAGATCGTAAGAATTCCCCCCAACCGAATCGACGTGAACAAGCCTCTGAAGTATTTGGGGCTCGATTCGTTGATGGGTCTTGAGCTGAGGAATAGTCTCCAAACCAGTCTAGGTGTTTCGCTTCCGGCAACCATGGTATTCAACTATCCCACCGTTGTACTGCTTTCGCAGTATCTAGCCGGCAAAATCGCACCTCAACAGGACGATTCAGAATTGACGCAGGTCTCCGAGTTCGCACCTGCTGCACTCCCTGGAACTCTTGAGGAAAAAGAACACATCCATGAACTTTTGGCAGAGATTGAGAGCCTTTCTGAGCAAGAAGTGCATCGAAGAATGTCGAGCGAGATAACGTAAGTACCGCAGAACGCCTGACTAGATAAGGTAAGTACCGCATCCAATGGACGATCTGTCAAAAAGGATCGCCAATCTATCCCCTGAAAAGCGCGCTTTGCTGGAGAAACGCCTCAAGGAGACAACTCCTGCTTCTGTTCCCCCAGCACCAGACTCAATCGCAGTGATTGGGATGGGATGCCGCTTTCCTGGAGGCGCGAACAGCCCCGACGCATTTTGGGAGTTGCTGACACGCGGATTTGATGCCGTTACGCAAACTCCGCCTCAGCGGTGGGATGCCGAAGCTTTTTTCGACCCCGATCCAGCAACGGCGGGCAAAGCGAATACTCGATGGGGCGCTTACCTGGATGAAGTGGACCAATTCGATGCGGGCTATTTCGGCATTCCACCCCACGAGGCCGCTCGCATGGATCCCCAGCAACGTCTCCTGCTGGAAGTAGGTTGGGAGGCATTTGAAAACGCGGGGCAAACGCAAGAGAGCTTGGGTGGCAGCAGGTCGGGAGTATTCGTCGGAATCCTTAGCCACAGCAGCGATTACTACTGGATGCAGTTTGCCGATCTCGACGGGGTCGACGTCTATACCAGCACAGGCACCGCACACAGCATCATGGCGAATCGCCTGTCCTATCAATTCAATCTTCAGGGACCCAGCATGGCGGTAGACACCGCATGCTCCTCATCTCTGGTCGCCGTACATTTGGCCATTCAAAGTCTGCGAAGCCGCGAATGCGACTTGGCGCTGGCGGGCGGGGTTCATGTTCTTCTGGCTCCGCAAAATACAGTCGTGTTGACAAAGCTCAACATGATGTCGCCCGATGGCCACTGCAAGGCTTTTGATTCGCGCGCCAACGGATTCGTCCGCGGTGAAGGTTGCGGATTGGTCGTACTCAAGCGGCTCGCCGATGCCGTCGCGGACGGCGATCATATCCTTGCGATCGTCCGCGGCTCAGCGGTAAATCAAGATGGGCGGTCCAACGGCATCACCGCACCGAACGGCTTATCGCAGAAAGCGCTGCTGCGCGAGGCCCTGAAAAACGGCGGTGTGAATGCTTCGCAAATCACCTATGTCGAAACTCACGGGACGGGTACAGCTCTGGGCGATCCCATAGAAGTGGAAGCTCTCAGCGCGGTTATCGGGAAAGAACTTCAATCGGGGCAGCCGTGCTCCCTAGGCTCCGTCAAGACGAACATAGGCCATCTCGAAGGCGCTGCGGGAATCGCCGGCATGATCAAAGCTGTGCTTTGTCTTCAGCACAGATGGATTCCGCCGATTGTTCATTTTCAAAAGCTGAACCCGCACATCACTTTGGAAAATACCCGTTTTGTAATTCCTACAGAGGGAAGCGCATGGAGTGGTGGTTCCGAAAAGCGCTTCGCAGGGGTGAGCTCTTTCGGTTTCGGCGGAACCAATGCACACGTGGTCTTAGAAGAAGCAGCTGAAATGAGGCAGTCCTCTCAGACGGATGCGGTTCCTCCCGCGGAAGCGGCGCCACTCAAGCCGCAACTGCTCGTGATCTCGGCGCGTTCACCGAACTCTCTGAAAACGCTTGTACGTTCGTATCAGCAGGTATTCTGCGAACAGGATTCACCGGGTGCGGCATCCATCTCCAATATTTGTTGCAGCGCGGCCGTCCGCCGGACCCACCACAATTACAGGTTTGCCGCAGTCGCTTCTTCGTCCCAGCAATTTCGCGAACGCCTGGATTCGTTTCTGCAAGACAAAGCGCAAGGCTACTCTCTGGGTCATTTGTCACAGGATTTGCATCGCGAACCCGTCTTCGTCTTTTCAGGACAGGGTCCGCAGTGGTATGCGATGGGGCGCGAACTGCTCAAAGAAGAGCCCGTCTTCCGCGACGTGATTCATCGTTGCGACGAACGTCTGCGGCAATATGCGGACTGGTCGCTTTTGAAGGAATTGTCTGCTAGCGAGTCACAATCACGTTTGAGCGACACAGAATTCGCGCAGCCTGCCATCTTCGCGCTGCAGGTCGCTCTGGCCGCATTGCTCCGTCATTGGGGAGTTATTCCAGCCGCTGTGATTGGACACAGCATCGGGGAAGTAGCAGCGGCTTATGTTTGTGGCGCTTTAACTTTCGAGGACGCTGTCCATGTGATCTACCACCGCGGCCGTTTGATGCAGCGTGCCACCGGCGACGGGAAAATGGCTTCCATCGAACTGCCGCTGACCGAAGTTGAAACGGCCCTCGCACCCTACGCCGGCCGCCTGTCTCTCGCCGCAATGAATAGCCCAGGTGCCACCGTGGTAGCGGGCGAGCCCGGTGCTTTAGAGCAACTATTGAAATCGTTGCAAAGCCGCGGCGTTGCCTTCCGGGCCCTGCCGGTGAATTATGCGTTCCACAGCTATCAGATGGGTCCGTTGCAGCAGGAGTTACTCGAATCGCTTCAAAGTATTCGCCCGCAGGCTTCTCCGATCCCCATGATTTCGACGGTTACCGGAGCGCTGTGCGACGGAAAAATGCTCGACAACCAATACTGGTGGCGCAACGTGCGCCAGCCGGTGCGTTTCGCGCATGGCATCAATGCTTTGTTGGAAGCGGGTCATTCGCTGTTCCTTGAGGTGAGCCCTCATCCGGTGCTCTCGCCGGCGATCATGGAGTCGGCAAATAGTCACGGCAACAGAGTCACCGTTACGCCTTCACTCCGCAGGCGCGAGGGTGAGCGCGGCACACTGCTTACCGCGTTAGCAGTTCTGTATACGGCTGGGTGCAAACTGAATTGGTCGGAGCTTTACCCCAAAAATTCGCGCTTCGTTGATCTGCCCACATATGCTTGGCAGCACAAACGTTTTTGGGTCGAACCTGCACCCGCTGGGCAAATGCCAGCCACAGCGCCTCAGCCGGCGGCCGACGCGCCGATGTTTACAGCGCCTAGGTCTCCCTCGTGTTCTACCCCAGAAACATCTTCCACGGAAACTCAGAAGCTTTCTTCAGGTACCACCAGCAATGAGCCTCGCAAGGACCGGATTCTTCAAACTCTCGTTCCGCTCTTGCAAGACCTCGCCGGCGTCGAATTGGATTTTATTAAACCCGATTTGACCTTCGTCGAAATGGGCTTTGATTCCCTATTTTTGACTCAAGTGAGCCAGGCTTTTTCGAAAAAATTTGGTATCAAGATTTCCATGGGACAGATGTGGGAAGATCTCAACACGCCGGAGCGCATAGCGGCGTTTCTTGACGATAATCTTCCTCCCGAATCGACGGTGGAAGAACCTCCTGAAGTCCAGACTCCCTCCGTGGCGACTGTTCCCGCTCAGTCGTTTACCGCTCGAGCCGCGGGCCTTTCGTCTGCGGCTCCGCCTTCCGAAATGCCTGCTCGATCTGCCACCATTCCTGTACTGCCCAACGGGGATCTCGCGACCTTAGGACGACTGGTCCAAGATCTTAAGACCGTGACCAGGCGATTGGAACTGTTGTGCGGACCGGGCGCAGATCTAAAGGGCAATGGCGCAGCTATCGGCATCGAAGAAAAATTTGCGCCAGCACCATCTCAGCATTCGTCCGTCCCTGCAGCTCCGCTTACCGCGAATCCAGCACTGCCATCAGAGGCGGAAGCAAAGCCCTCTGTCATCGCCCACGGTCCGTTCAAACCTATAGCAAAAGGTCCGTCGCAGGGACTTACCCAATCTCAACAAACCTATCTCGATCTCCTGATCGACCGGTATACGAAGCGCACTCTTGAATCGAAGCGTCTCACCCAGAATCATCGTCCGCACTTGGCCGATCCCCGATCAGTAGCAGGATTCAATAGGCTCTGGAAGGAGATGGTCTACCCCATCGTTGTCGAACGTTCTTCCGGAGCGCACGTGTGGGACATTGACGGCAATGAATATGTCGATTTCACGATGGGCTTCGGAACAAATCTGCTGGGGCATTTGCCGGAATTCGTGAGAGCGGCGCTGGAAGAACAGCTTCGTAAGGGTATCGAAGTCGGCCCACAAAATCCGCTCGCCGGCAAGGTCGCGGAGTTGATTTGTGAGCTGACGGGCATGGAGCGATGTGCATTTTGCAATACGGGCTCGGAAGCGGTGCTGGCCGCGATTCGAATGGCCCGTACGATAACCGGCCGTGAACTCATCGTCTATTTCACCGGCGATTACCACGGAATTTTTGACGAGGTCCTGCAAAGGCCCACCGCCAGTGGGACGGGCACCCTTCCGGTCGCGCCCGGTATTCCCGGACAGCCCTCGAAGAACGTCCTGGTGCTCGAATATGACAGACCGCAGTCACTGGAAGTCATTCGAGCGCGAGGCTCGGAAATTGCTGCCGTAATCGTTGAGCCGGTTCAAAGCCGTCATCCGAACGTTCAACCGCGCGATTTCCTTCAGCGGCTGCGGGAAATCACGCGTGAGACCGGAACCGCGCTGGTTTTCGATGAAGTCATTACAGGATTCCGTTCTCATCCCGGTGGCGTACAGGCACTTTGGGGTATTCGCGCCGATTTGGCTTCGTATGGAAAAGTCATTGGTGGTGGCATGCCGATCGGTGCCGTTTGTGGTAGCGCGACCTATATGGATTCGCTGGATGGCGGCTCGTGGCAATATGGCGATGCCTCGATCCCTGAAGTTGGCGTCACGTACCTTGCTGGCACGTACGTTCGGCATCCGCTGGCGCTTGCCGCGGCTCGAGTCACGCTGGAACATCTCAAGCGCGAAGGGCCGTCTTTGCAGCAGCGCCTGAATGAACGCACCGCTGGACTGGTGAAAGAACTGAATGATTTTTTTTCCGCCCATCAAGTGGATGTGCACATCGAGCACTTCAGCTCGTTTTTTTGGTTGGTCCTCAACCCCAAACTAAAATACGCCAACCTCTTATTTTTTCTGCTTCGCGATAAAGGGATTCACATCTTCGAGGGCCGCATCTTCTTTCTAAGCACTGCTCACACAGAGGCCGACCTGCAACATCTCATTGGCGCTTTTCAAGAAAGCGTCCAAGAAATGATTGCAGCCGGGTTCTTGCCCGGGCAGATTTCACCTTCCAATCCGCGTCATGCTTCGCCGGCGGCTGTTCCAGTCGCATTGCTAAGGCCAACCGAAACGAAGACGTCATCTGGGGCGCCGAGCTCGGCGGATTCCGTGCTCTCCGCAAACGCAGACCAAAAGCCTCAAGAACAGAAGTCGGAGCCTCATGTGCGCGCCCTGCCGCTCTCTGAGGCGCAACAAGGATTGTGGTTGTTGACCAAGATGGTCCCGGGGGCCGACCGAGCCTACATGGAATCCACCACGCTTGAGATGCGCGGCACTCTGAATGTTGATTTCTTAAGGCGAGCCCTCCAGAACCTCGTGGATCGGCATGAAGCTTTGCGCACCGCCGTCGATCCCGATGGCGAACACCAAATCATTCGTGATCACCTCGCGTTTGATGTGCCGCTGGTCGATTTATCGTCTTTACCGGAGCAGGAGCGGAAGTCTCAACTGCAAAACCAATTCAGGGATCTAGAGTCGCGCAGCTTCGATTTCTACCAGGGTCCCGTCATTCGAGCGCGCATTCTCCGGCTCTCTGAACAGCATCATCTTCTGGTCATGGTGACCCATCACATTTTTGGAAACGGTCCTTCCTACGAAGTTTTCTCTGGAGAGCTGTCCGAAATATATGCCGCTCTGATCAAGGGCAACACGCCCGAGATGGAGCCAGCCATGCAGTTGAGCGATTATGCGCTGTGGCGTGAACAGCAATCCGGCGGCGCGGCCTCCAAAAGCGACCGTAAGTTTTGGCTCGATCTGTTCTCGGATTCGGTACCCGTCCTAGACCTCCCTTCCGATCGCCCCCGGCCTTCCGTGTTGAACTATCGAGGTGGCAGGCAAAGCTTGATCATTGATCGTGGTCTGACGGCGGCCCTGCGGAAGGCCAGCAAGGAACTTCGCTCCTCTCTGTTCGCGACCTTATTTGCTGGGTTCAACGTCTTGCTTCACCGTCTGACCGGACAAAGCAGCCTGGTAGTTGGTGTGCCGTTTGAAGGCGAGGTCCGTACTCTCCCCGGTGGCTCGCATCTTTACGCCAATACGACGAATATGCTCCCGCTCCGCAGTCGCCTCGGACCCGATACGAAATTTGTAGATTTCCTTTCCGCGTCGAAATCTTTAATTTTCAAAGCCAGTGAACACCAATCCTATTTTTTCGGGCAGCTTACACGCGATCTAGGACTACGGCATGACCCCAGCCGGGCGCCCATTATCGCAGCCTCGTTCAATATAGACGCATGGCGCAACTATAGAAAAACTGGCGGAGGTCTGCAGTTCGAGGTCGTTATGGATGGCGTCCCGTTCAGCAATCCTCGCGACGCCTCCAAATTTGAACTCAACCTAAATATCTTCGACATGGTCGACGAGCTTCGAATTGACTGCGATTACAGCGCGGAACTTTTTGAGGCCACCACCGTCGCGCGTTGGCTTCGCCACTACGTGAATTTGCTTCAAGCGATTGTAGCCAATCCGGCCCAAACGCTTAGAACATTGCCTCTCCTTTCCGAATCCGAGCGCAGCGAGCAAGTCGTCGCCTGGAATAAGACTGGCGTTGTATTTCCGCACGAAATTGTCACGGACCTTTTTGAAGCTCAGGCCAAAATGTCCCCGGACGCAAGGGCCGTCACTTTCGAAGGTCTCCATCTCACCTACAGACAACTCAATAGTCGTGTCAATCAGCTGGCGCATCATTTACAGGGTTTAGGTGTCAGGCCCGGAACCCTGGTCGGGCTGTTGGTGGAACGCTCTCTGGATATGGTCGTCGCCCTGCTGGCGGTGTTGAAGGCCGGCGGCGCCTACGTGCCTTTGGATCCCTCTTTCCCCCAAGACCGCCTCGCGTACATGGTGAGCGATAGCGGAATGGCCGTGCTGGTTACCCACCGTGGGCTGGATGAAAAGCTGCCTTCCCCGCCGTCTTCCATCGTGCATCTCGATAGCGATTGGAGTGAAATCGCTAAGCAGACATCTGATTCTCCGCTGCCTCGGGTGAACCCCAACGATCTCTGCTACGTGCTCTACACCTCTGGATCAACCGGCAGGCCTAAGGGCGTGGAGATCCCGCATTCCGCGTTGGCCAACTTCCTGCACTCGATGCAACGGGAACCCGGCTTTACCGAGCACGATACGCTGCTCGCCGTAACTACCTTGTCCTTCGATATCGCCGGCCTGGAACTCTACGTGCCGCTGGTCACCGGCGGAAAGCTGGTGGTCGCCAGCCGAGACGACGCTCGCGATCCCGCGCGATTGATGGGACGTATGCGCGATTCTCGCTGCACGGTGATGCAGGCGACCCCGGCCACCTGGCGGGTCCTAATCGATGCAGGTTGGACCGGCTCGAAACAATTGCGTGTTCTTTGCGGCGGTGAATCGCTCGTCCCCGAGTTGGCCAAGGATCTTCTGGCACGCTGCTCGGAATTGTGGAATGTGTACGGACCTACGGAAACCACTATCTGGTCGTCCGTCCACAAAGTCACTTCGGTGAATGGGCCGGTTCCCATCGGCCATCCTATCGCCAATACCCAGTTTTTCGTGCTCGATGCCAACGGTGGTCTGCTTCCTCCGGGAGTTATAGGCGAGCTGTACATCGGTGGCGCTGGCTTAGCCCGCGGCTACCTGCATCGGCCGGAGTTGACCGCGGAACGTTTTGTTCCTAATCCCTTTGAGCCGGGCGCGCGGTTATACCGCACCGGAGATCTAGGACGCCGACGGGCGGATGGCACGCTGGAATGCCTGGGGCGAGCCGATAATCAGGTCAAGATTCGCGGATTCCGCGTGGAGTTGGAAGAAATCGAGGCCATACTAGGCCAGCACTCCGCGATTCGCCAAGCGATGGTTGCCGCCCGCGACGATCATCTGGGGCTGAAGCAATTGGTCGCATATCTGCAGCCTCAAAACAACTCCATGCCTTCAATAGCTGATCTACGTTCCTATCTGAAGGAGAAACTGCCCGAATACATGATTCCGTCGGCCTTTGTCACCCTTGAAACGTTCCCCCTGACGCCCAATGGGAAAATCGATCGCAAGGCCCTCCCTGCTCCTAGCGATCAGCCGCTGGAGGCGAGGCGGCAGTATGTCGCGCCCCGCGAACCTCTTGAAAAGATGCTTGTCGCCATCTGGTCTAAGGTTCTCGAGAAGACCGTTGGCGTGCGCGACGACTTTTTCGAGCTTGGCGGACACTCTCTGGCCGCCCTGAAGGTGCTGACGGAACTCAAGAAACAAACAGGCAAGACCCTGCCGCTGACTACATTTTTCCAGGCGTCTACGGTCGAAGCGATTGCCGATATCCTTCGCAAGGAAGCTCAAAACCCGTCGTGGTCGTCGCTCGTGCCGATTCAGCCGGCTGGATCAAAGCCTCCTTTGTTTCTGGTTCATGGCGCGGAAGGAAATGTTCTCCTATATCGTCAAGTCTCACGTTACCTCTCATCGGACCAGCCGGTTTATGGACTTCAGTCGCACATTGGCGATAGCCATGACTTGGAGAACCGAACTGTGGAAGGCATGGCCTCTCAGTACCTGCAGGAGATACGAGCCGTGCAGCCACACGGTCCTTTCTTCCTGGGTGGGTATTGCCTGGGAGGCGTGATCGCTCTCGAAATCGCGCAACAACTCAGAGCTATAGGGGAGCCTGTCGGGCTAGTGATAATGCTGGACACATACAACTACAAGACGGTCTCGCTGACCAAAGTTCGCTTGGAATCTCCTTTGCATTTCATGCAGAATCTTTGGTTTCACATTGCCAATGCCGCCTCGATTCCCGCCGAGGAACGAAAGCAGTTCGTCAGGCAAAAACTAGATACGGAATGGGCCAGATTAGGCGTTAGGCTGCAACACACCGCATCGCGTTTCCGTGCTTACAGCAATGCCGAACAAAATGAATATCCGCACCTGCTGATAAAAAGAATGAATGATGAGGCTTCCCTGCGCTATGTGCCATCCACTTATGAGGGGCGTGTCGCCGTTATTCGTCCCAAAGGCTCTTTCCTGGGACTGGGCAGTCCAACGCTAGGATGGGAAGGAGTCATTCGCAACGGCTTGGACGTTTATGAACTGCCTGTGTACCCCAAGGGCATGCTGGTCGAACCTTTCTGCCGAACGCTAGCAGAGACTTTGCAGAACTGCTTGCAGAACGCCTTAGGCGATTACAGCTTGGAGCGCGGCGAGCTGCGGCAGGCCAGCTAACAAATGAAAATATTGTGAGTTATTCATAGTAGGGACTGGCACTCCACTTGTCCGATGCCGCATTAGTCGCATATCACCGACAATGCCGCTAGGGACAAAAAAAGGGCGCTTGTTAAGGTCACAAGCGCCCTTTCGTTTAAATCAATTCGTTGAATACCTCAGGGATCACCTCCTTCTCGACAAGTGCGTCGATTGAAGCCTGAAACATTTTTATCACGATGAATCCTAAAATGTCTAGGAACACCGGCGATGTTTGTAGGAGATGCGGTTTGCAGTGCCTGGTAAGTTTGGATGCATAGGTCGAAGGAGGCGCTTGGTGTACAAAAGCTGAACTCAGCGACCGAGCTGATTCAGAGACACCGAGCACCGTAACCATGCGTTATACACAAATAAATCTCGATTCAAAACGTGCCGCAGTTGCGAGACTCGAAGCGTTTGGTGAACAGTATGCACCAAAATGCAGCAACGAAAGAGAAACTGTCACCAAGAGAGGCTGTGAGCTATAATGTTTCCGTCGGTTAGCAACGGAGAGGTGGCCGAGAGGCTGAAGGCGGCGGTTTGCTAATTTAGTCAACCCTGTCCGTGCTCGTCGCTTTTCGTTTGTTTTGTTCGATGTAAGCGCACGTCAATTGCACTGAAAACACCTCATTTGCAGCCTATTGGCCAGCAACTGGCCAGTAAAACGTCCGGCGGCTTTCTCGTGTCACGGGCAAAACAGACGCATGCTCAAGCCGCTCCGATGTTCTCCCCTGCCCCAACGCTAATTCCTTGTCGTAGAGCGTCGGCGTCCGGAGACCCACGGCACCCCCTTCATCACGATCTCGTTTGCTTGTTTGCGGTAGTGCGTACTCGAGACACTGGATCTGTTGCCCTGCGGTCCAGGTCCGCGCGCCGATGTGTCGAAGCGCCGCAGTAAAGAGTTCTCGCTGACGAGCCGGCGTGACGCTGGGAACAATAATGATCACTCCGGCATGCAACGGTTCTTGTCCATGCAGAGCAAGAAAATCGGAACGATTGTTTGTGACAAACGTGTAGTCCTGTGCGCGGATGGTGGCCATCAGTTGCCAGTCAACAACTTCCTTCCAAGACACGCGGGAACTACCAACGCAGCGCAAGTAACGCTCGGCCATAAATGCACGGACATATTGCCACCGAGTACGCAGTGGCCGCCACATTTGCACACCAAGGCTAGAGAGCAGTTCATCGGAGGAATTCCCTCGACAGAAAACCGTTCAAGCGCTACCGCGTGGCGTGTCTTGCAAGTAGATTGGCGCGTTCGGCTAGTGCGCTCCACCGGTGCGGACATCTAAAGTGTGGATGAGAAAGACGTTCGGGAAATGTGCGACGGCACTCGAAAGGTCGCACTCGAAGAACCAGGACCAAGCGCAAGAGAACGTGCAGGCGGGCACCTCAAGTGAAGGAGGAACCGGTCAATGAATTTGTTTTTTGCGAATAAAGTCGCACTAGTCACCGGGGCAGGCTCCGGTATGGGCCTGGCTGCGGCGCAGGCATTTGCAGCAGAGGGTGCTGCGGTCGCGCTGGTTGACATCAATGAATCGGCAGTGCGGATAGCCACCGAGCGCCTGGTCGCTGCTGGCTATAAGGCGATTGCTGTCCGCTGCGATGTCACCAATGAAGCTCAGGTGAAGGCGATGGTCGAGCAGACAGTTTCGGCATTTGGGCGGCTGGATGCGGCGTTCAACAACGCTGGTGTGCAGAGACTCGCCGTTGAAACCGCTGATGCCACTAGTCAAGAGTTTGACCAAGTGAATGCGATCAATCTCCGCAGTGTTTTCCTCTGCATGAAGTACGAATTGCTCCAAATGCGCAAACAAGGAAGCGGAGCCATCGTAAACAATTCTTCTATCGGCGGCCTGATAGGCATCCCGGGCCGGGCTATATATCACGCGACGAAACACGGCGTGATCGGGCTGACAAAGAGCGCAGCGCTTGAATATGCCTCCAGAGGCATTTGCATCAATGCCGTCTGCCCCGGTGCAATTGAAACACCGATGGTTGCCGACATGATCGCCAAAGAACCCGAAACCATGAAAGACATCACAAAGGAACAACCCATCGGTCGACTCGGTCGGCCTGAGGAAGTTGCCTCTGCTGTTCTGTGGCTTTGCAGCCCTGGTGCAAGCTTCGTGGTTGGGCACGCACTCGCCGTGGATGGCGGGTATACCGCACGCTGACGACGAAACAGAGCGAAATTGAAATAAGGAGATCAATCATGCGAGGAGCTGTCCTGTACGGGCCGCGCGATGTACGCTTCGAGGAACGCGAGGTTCCAAAAATAATCAAGCCAACGGACGCCGTCATCAGAATCTCGTCCGCGTGCGTGTGCGGGTCTGATTTGTGGCCATATCGTGGCATCAACCCAGTCGCCCAGCCGACCCCGATGGGGCACGAGTACTGCGGCATCGTCGAGGAGATCGGCAGCGCGGTCACCTCCATCAAGCGTGGCCAATTTGTCATCGGATCATTCTTCGCGTCCGACAACACCTGTCCCAACTGCCATTTTGGATACCAGTCGTCCTGCCAGCATCGCGAGCTCGTCGGCGGCGCACAGGCCTCCTTCCTGCGTGTCCCGCTCGCGGATGGCACCTTGGTCGCGACACCCGATATTCCTTCGGAGGACTTGATTCCGAGTTTACTGACGCTCTCCGACGTCATGGGCACTGGTTGGTTCGCCGCCGACGCGGCTAACGTGAAACCGGGCTCGACGGTCGTGGTAGTTGGTGACGGCGCGGTCGGATTACTCGGTGTACTTTCCGCCAAGCAGATGGGTGCTGAACGGATCATCGCGATGAGCCGTCACGAGTCGCGGCAGAAGCTCGCCCGTGAGTACGGCGCGACTGACATCGTGACGGATCGCGGAGAGAAGGGCGTGTCCCGCATTAAGGAGCTGACCCACGGAATCGGCGCCGACTCGGTGCTTGAATGCGTCGGCA
>Ga0073928_10001231_pt1 | contig 50672 bp, 29 predicted proteins | sample PaiPotPPA55metaG_FD_76969 | JGI IMG/M metagenome (GOLD analysis project Ga0073928, IMG submission 76969) | Iron sulfur acid spring bacterial and archeal communities from Banff, Canada, to study Microbial Dark Matter (Phase II) - Paint Pots PPA... ...
CCTCCTGTCGATGACGAGTGTTTTTCACAATCCCGTCATTCCAGCTGTTCACCCCTCAACTGTCCAGCTGCGCATTCCCAAAAATGATGGTTTTGAGACAATCCCAAGTTTGCCAGTTTGCCAAGTGTACGGGGCCTGGCCGGCCCATGAGGTTGGTGATGAGTTTCACTACACATCAATCCATGATGGACAGAGCAACTAGCGCCGAAAGGTCGACGGGTTGTCCTTAATTTGTCCAGGGAGAGAGAGTGCTGGCCATCTTGCTCGCCTTGGGGAGTCCCTGGCATGAAAACTGCGTTCTTGCATCTGCCATTACCTTTGCCGAGCCCCTGGCCAGCGGAGGCTGAGCGCTGTTGCAATGTTTGGTCGCCCTTCCCCCGAGGCACGGCCTGTTGAGAAAGCCGTTGCCTCTCTTTAGGATGTCTTAAGCAATCCGTATGTCGCGTATCGGACGTGGCTACACTTGCCCAGCGAAAGAAGCCGGGAATCGAGCAACTTTTATAGAGGGTTATTCCATGCGTTCGTTCTTGTTTTCCATCTTGAATCGAGGACGTAAGAAAGCATCTTGTCAGCCGGGCCCGAGGCCGCGGCGTTCACGGCTCTGGCTGGAAACTCTGGAAAGCCGGACGCTTCTTAACAATCGTTTCGTGGTGCCCGTGGGCGTGCCGGTGGATAACGTGAACACGTTCGCGACCCTCCAGGCAGCTCTTACGACGGCGACCGTGAATGCCGGCGACGTCATCCAGATCGAGCCCGGCTCCTCGCCCGGCAACATCGTGAACGCCGATCTTCCGGCGGTCGCCAACCTTACCATCCAGGGAGACCCGGGCGTGGCGGCTTCGGCCATACCCCAGTTCACGATCAGCGACGCCCTTGTCGTCGCCCAGGCGGGCTTCACCCTCCGCAACGTGAACGTCGGGCTCGTGGGCGCGGGCAGCTTGTCGCTGAACGCCAATGCGACCATCACCGGCTCCCTTGTCGCCGACGCCAGTTCCTCGGCCCTCTTGCCGATCGTCGTCAGCGGCACCGTGGACAATCTCCTGGACTCGACATTCGTGGACAACTCCAGCACGAGCGCCACCGCATTTATCTCGATAAGCCCAGGCGTCGCCGGCACAAGCAATTTGATCGCCGGCAACATTTTTGTGCTGAATACGCCGGCAACCGCGTTGTTGCAATACTCGGCCCCCGCAGCGGCGACGCTCCGAGACCAGGTGAGCAATAACACCTTCCTGGCACAGCTCGGCTCCGCCCCCACCTTCTTGCTCCAGGTGTCGGGTCCCATCTCCGGTTTGACGATTCAGGGCAATACCTTTTCCGGCGCGGACATCGGTACGCGGGCCATCGCCGTTTCCTCGAGCGTTGCCGGTCTGGGGAGCGTCACGATCGCCGGCAACACGGTCAACCTGACGGCGACCGCTCCGGGCGTGGTCGGCGGACCGAACACCATCGGTATTTTCATTACCACCTCGACTGCCGGGGTCAATCTGAACACCGTTATCCACGGCAACTTGCTCAACACCGTCGGCCTGGGCAGCGGGTTGCGTTTCGATATCGGCAACACCGGCAGCGTCGTGACTGCCCGCGTCGAGGGGAACGACTTGCATAACAACAAGATCGGTGTGTTCATTAACTCCACGGCCGGGGCGGCGCTGGTGTCGAGCATTGACCTGGGGGGAGGCAACCAGAGCAGCCTGGGAGGCAATAACTTCCGCAGCTATACGGCCGCTGCCAGCGCCACCTCGGGCGCCATCGTCACCAACGCCCTGGCTGTCCAGGGCAGCATCGCGGCCCGGTCCAATATCTTCGCCAATGGCGTGAACCCGGAAAGCGTCACCTTTGATTCCAGCGAAAACGCCGCGCTGACCGATGTGGATGAGTCCAGCCCGCTGACCGGCAACGCCGCTTTCGTGGAGACCCTGTACATCGACTTCCTCAAACGGGCCGGCAACACTGCCAGCTCGACCGACGCCGGCGCCTGGGTTGCCGCGCTGAACAACCACACCCTGACGCAGACCGGCGTGGCGAACAGCATCATTCGCTCCACGGAAGCCCTGGGCTTGCTGCTCGACGGCCTGTACGTGAAGGTCTTGAATCGGCTGCCGGATGCCGGCGGCCGGAGTTCCTTCACTAACCTCCTGCAAAACGGCGGCACGATCGAGCAGGTCATCAACACAATGGTGACGGCGCCCGAATTCAACGTCCTGACCGGCACCGACGCCGGCTTTGTGCAAGGACTTTACAGCCGGCTGCTGGGGCGGGTCGGCAGCAATGCCGAGATCGCCGGCTGGGTAAGCCAGCTTCCTACCCTGGGCCGATCGGGCGTGGCCAGCGCCATCCTGAAATCGGCTGAATTCCGTACAGACGTGGTGCAGCAGTTCTATGGCTTCAGCCAGGCCGCCCTGTCCTCAGTAGCCAGCCTGTTCCCGCCGCTCCTGCATCGCACCACAGCGCCGACCGCCGCCGAGCTGAACGGCTGGGTAAACTCGACTTCCGATCTGCTAACCATTGAAGTAACGATGGCGGGATCCGCGGAGTTCTTCACGAACGGCTGAGACCGCCAATCTCACTTCTCGACCTTAACATGAAACCCCGCGGCGTTGAGGGCCTTGATCAGTTCGCCGGCGTCGAAATCGCCGCTGACTTCAAAGCTGTCTTCTTTGGGCTTGGCGGTATCACTTTTGACGCCGTCAACCTTCTTCACCGTTGACTTGATGGCTTTGCAGCAGGCGCCGCAGCAGTTGTGCACTCCGGAGACCTTCAAACTCTGCACCTTGCCGGACGGAGCGCCGCTGTCGTCCTTGATGGTCAGCTTGTCGTTGTCGGTCGTGCCGTGGAAGCCGGCCGTGGCCAGGGCGTCGAGGGCCTTCTGGGCCGTCTCATCGTCGTTGGCTGTGATGGTCACGGTCTTCTTGCCGCGGTCGCAGGCCGCCTTGGCGCCGTCAACCTTCTTGATGGCCTCGGCCACGCCCTTCACGCAGGCCGGGCAGCAGAGATGAACGCCCTTCACCTCGACCTTGGTTTCGGCGCGTGCGGCGCCGCTCCAGAGCAGCAGACTGCACAGACCGGACAATACCGCCAGTTGGCTCAACTTCATACGCTTCTCCCTCTCCAGGTGATAAGGACGACAAGGAATGAACGTCACGGGCTGGGGGTTTATTCTACTTCGAGGCTTGCCGGGTAGAAAGAAGTTTCTGAGGCATTCTGAAACAAAATGGGCTCCGTCTCAGCAGAGGCGGAGCCCGAAGCAGGTCTGGGCAGTGGACTTATTCCTAGGCGGGCCGAAGTTGCGAGAATCGGCGTTTGCTTGGCGTGGCTTCCTGCGGCGTCGCATGCCAGTAGCTGCCGAGCAGCACCATCAGACAGGTCGCCGCGGCGGCATGGTTGAGAGCCACACCGCTGGCCAGCGCGTCCTGGGCCGATTCGCTGCTCGTGGCCCTGGTTCGCGCAAGCGTGTCTTCGGTGAAACAGGCAGTGGCGGCGTCGCGCCAGCCGAGAGGACCGGCCGGGGCTTCCAGCAAGTTGACGGCGTCGGCGGGAACACCGGACGCCGCCGGCACGGAATTGGGATTGAGGAGCAGCGGCGCTGCGTCATCGACCTCTTCAACGATAGCCTGGCCATTGTCTTTCCCCCTGCCGCTGTCGACGGGGCTACTGGCGGCGACCGGGGGCGCTGAGGCGCCTTGCGCAGCGATCAAGGCGGTTTGGCGAGCAAGCGGGGCCGCTACCAACATCGTGGCAAGGGTTTGTCCGGACCCCGCGTTGGCCTGGTTGCCGGAGATGATCAGGACGGCAGCCGATTGGACGACGGCGGGTGGTGCTTTCGGTGCTGCCGTAAACTGGCTCGGGACGGCCGTCGTCTCCTCACCGGCTTGCTGAAGGTCGCCCCCGCCGCTTACCAGCGGGTAGCCGGCAAGAATTGAGACTGCCGGGGAGGGCACGGTCGGCGCCGGGGAAGTGCCGAAGTTAAGCACCAGGCTGTAGGACCCCGTGCCGAACGCAGTGGTGTCGGCGCCGGCGACCTTGACGTAGTAAGTTTGCCCGACGCTGGCGCCCGTCACCGTGTACGTAATCTTTGTGCCGTACTGGCCGGCGCCGGAAACCGTGCCGAGCAGAGTCTGACTGGAGCTATAAACAGAAAGGGCCGGCGCCAACAGGCTCAAGCCGCTGCTTTGCACCGTCACGGTGAATGAAGTCTGGCTGCCCGAGGGCACCGTGAATTGGAAGTATTCATTTACGGAGGTCGTGGTGATGTCCAGGGGATTGACGACGGCTGACAAGGTAGACGAACTAATGAGCGACGAGATGTTGGCGGCATTGGCAAAACTGTTGTTGGGCGTGGGGGCACTGTAATAGCTGTCATACGCACGTGCGCCGCTGTAGATGGTGCGGATGCCGGTAATATCATCATTGCTCAGGCCGTTGTGCGGCGCATAGGCCCCTTGCATAACGGAGCCGTACGAGGTGCTTTCACCCATGCCGATGGCATGGCCGATTTCGTGCATGGCCACGCTGAACAGATCATAGGTGCTGCCGATGTTCCAACCGACGCCAGTATTGAAGTCAATGTCGCCTGCAACGGAATAATTGTTGATCGGGGGCGGATACTCGGCTTCGGCCAGAGCGCCGCCGACACCGAAGTTGTAGCCGCCGATGCGGATATCCCCCATGCCTGGGTCGCCTTGCTGATAAGGACCGCCACCGATTCCGGTGCCGTTATCGGAGACCACGGCAAAATTGATGTTGGTCTGCTGCGCCCATGCCTGGGCGGCTTTGAGGATCTGGTTCTGCCAGGTTGCGGTGGTCCAGCCCCGGTGTGCGTTCAGGGTGGCAAAAAGATTGCTGCTTACGCCTCCCTGGTCCGTCCCATCCGGGACGAAGCTGATCGTGACAAGGTGCGGATTGGGCCAGGCGCCTCCGCTGACGCTGTACGGAACAAGGCGCGTCTCCAACATTTCGAGTGTGAGCCGGGCTCGCAACCGTGACGAGGCGTGGCGTGGATGACGTACCCATTGCCGACTCATGTGTGCCTCCCCCAAAAAAGATGTCAGCGAGTCAAAGGGCGGCAGCGTTATCGAATTGGCAGGTTTTCGGACTAGCGGATTATTGTTAACTCACTAAATGCAGGATGAGAAATATACCTCCACGGATAGAACCGACACATGAGTTCTTTGTCCAAAGTATCTTAGAGTGGCACTTGTAAGAACCGGCGCTTGCTTGGCGCGGCTTCCTGCGGCGTTGCATGCCAGTAGCTGCCGAGCAGCACCATCAGACAGGTCGCTGCGGCGGCATGGTTGAGAGCCACACCGCTGGCCGGCGCATCCTCGGCTGATTCGCTGCTCGTGGCCGTGGTTCGCGCGAGCGTGTCGTCGGTGAAACAGGCGGTGGCGGCGTCGCGCCAGCCGAGCGAACCGGCCGGGGCTTCCAGCAGGTTGACAGCGTCGGCCGGAACACCGTAGGCCGCCGGCATGGAATCGGGATTGAGCAGGGGCAGCGCGACATCGTCGCTTTCATCGAGAATCGTCTGGCTGTTGTCCTGCGCCTTGCCGCTGTCGATGCGGCTGCCGGCAGCGGCCTGGGCGGCAGTGGCTTGCGGGGCAGTGACCAAAATAGTTTGGGAAACAAGCGGGGCCGTGACAAGTGTCGTGGCAAGGGTTTGGCCGGCCCCCAGGCTGACCTGATTGCTGGTGACGACCAGGACGGCAGGGGCGTTCACGGCGGGTTGTGTTTTTGGCGTGGCCGCGGGTTCGCTGGGCACGGGGGTGGTGTTGCCTGCTACTTCAGGGTCGCCGCCGCCGCTCTGCAGCGGGACACCATCGAGAATTGCTTGAGTAGGCGACGGCACAGTGGGGGCGGGAAGGATGCCGAAGTTCAGCACGAGTCCATATGCGCCCGTGCCAAATGCGGTGGTGTCGGCGCCGCCAACCTTGACGTAGTAAGTTTGCCCGGGGCTAGCACCGGTCACGGTGTAGGTGATCGTCGTGCCGTACTGGCCGGCGCCGGAGACCGTGCCAACCAGAACCTGACTGCTGTTATAGACCGAGAGCGTCGGCGCCAGCAGGCTCAAGCCGCTGCTTTGCACCGTCACCGTGAACGAACTTTGCGAGCCTGAAGGCACCGTGAACTTGAAGTACTCTTTAACCGAGGTCGTAGTGATGTCCAGGGGATTGACGACGCCGGCAAGGCTCAAGAGACTAATGCTCGAGGAAACATCAGCGGCATTGGCGAAGCTATTGTTCGGTGTCGGAGCGCCGTAATAGCTATCGTACGCGCGTGCGCCCCCATAGACGGTGTGGATGCCGGTAATGTCATCGTTGCTCAGGCCGTTGTGCGGCGCATAGGCCCCTTGCATAACGGAGCCGTACGAGGTGCTTTCACCCATGCCGATGGCATGGCCGATTTCGTGCATGGCCACGCTGAACAGGTCGTAGGTAGTGCCGATGTTCCAGCCCACGCCGGTATTGAAGTCGATGTCTCCTGCAACAGAATAATTGTTGATCGGGGGCGGATACTCGGCTTCGGCCAGAGCGCCGCCGACTCCGAAGTTGTATCCGCCGATGCGGATATCCCCCATCCCTGGGTCGCCTTGCTGAAAGAGGCCGCCACCGATGCCGGTGCCGTTATCGGAGACCACGGCAAAATTGATGTTGGTCTGCTGCGCCCATACCTGGGCGGCCTTGAGGATCTGGTTCTGCCAGGTTGCTGTGGTCCAGCCCCGGTGTGCGTTCAGGGTGGCAAAAAGATTGCTGCTTACGCCCCCCTGGTCCGTACCGTCGGGCACAAAGCTGATGGTAACCAGATGCGGATTGGGCCAGGCGCCGCCACTGGTGGTGTAGGGAACGACGCGCGTCTCCAACCGCTCGAGCGTCAGCCGCGCTCGCGAGCGCGGTGAAGAATGGCGCGGACGATGTACCCAACTCTTGAGCCACTTCATGTGATGCCTCCCCCAGACAGAGTTCTGCGAGTCCCTGGGCGCCGGGATCACCAAGTGGGCGCGCTCTCGTGCAAGCCTAAAAGAATTCTGACGTGGCAATAATTCGCAGGATGGGGTCGGTTCGTCAATAGAAAAAGCAACCAAAATGAGGAAAATCTCTATTTTTCTTCGATAAATGCGAACATCTTCGCCATTTTTTCAGATGCGGACAGAAAATTATGCCTACGCATGAAATAATGCGGCGAATTCAGACATGATGAGAACGAGCCAAGTCTAGACTACCAGCTGCGCTCCGCGGACCCACTTCATGAGAAGTTCAGGGCCGGTCAAACGCTTATTGCCGGACCAAAGCCGTGAGTTCAGCCATCGCTTTCCCGTTGCGGCCTAAAACGCAAAATTGCTGAGCGGGGCATAACTCACTCATTGCCATCTGCTTTGTGCCCGAAACTCTAGCCACAAAATCACAAGCGGCGGAAATACTGAGCTATCTTTAACTCTAGACGCCCCACCGCACAAGCTCGGTTCTGCCTGCGCGCGATTCACCTGCAATCGCAACTTCAGGCGGACAAGAACCGAATCTTCCGGCGATTCCTCCCCAACCCTCGCCGCGGCTTTGTGATTAGCACCGCAGTTGTCTCGCCGATAGGGAGGAAAAGAAGAACATCCATGTCAACAACCCTGCGGAAACTGAGGCGAACAAACCGGTCTTTGCTTGGCTGGAAGCAGCCGTTGCACGTCGAGTTGCTCGAAACGCGGACCGTGCCCAGTGTAACCTGGCCCAGCCTGTCTAACCCGGTGGCGGCGCTGGGATCGAACAGCACGCTCGATCAAGCGCAAAGCCTGGGGGATTTGAGCGCGGTCACCCAGCTCGGCGTCGTCGGCGCCATTGCCCGCGGTTCGGCGCAAGTCGATTGGTACACCTTCACGCTGGATAATCCAACCCACGTGACGCTGGCCACGCACGATGTCCAGGCGCGGAGCCCGTTTGTCAGTGAACTGAGCCTCTATAACGCGGATAGCGACCCCACCAGCGATCCCTATGCATCGATAGGATGGCGGCTCGTGACCCAGGACGACGGCGCCAGCCACGGCGGCGACGCGCGGATCGACTGGTCGCTGGCCCCCGGAACGTACTATGTGGCGATCAGCGGCTCAGGCAATCGATACTTTCACCCGGATATCGCCGGGAGCGGCATTGCGGGAAGCACGGGCGCTTACGGCCTATCGGTTACGGGTCAGGACCTCGGCTTCACGTCCGTGAACGGACCGGCCGTGCTGGCCACGGGTTTGCTGACTTATCCCGGCTTCACGCCGCCCACGAGCAATCTCAATAGTGCCGCTGTCAATGCCGTGGTCGGCCGATCGCCCTTGCTAATCCGGGTTGATACGAGCGCAGGGCTTGATCCGAACACCATCAACCCGGGATCAACACTGCAGTTGACGGACATCACGACAGGACAAAGCATCGCCGTGACGGCTTATTTCGACGCCACCGTCAACGAGTTGAAAATCCAGCCGGCAGCGCCGTTGCCTCCCGATCAATACCAGTTGACTCTTTCCGGTAACAGTTCCCGCGGCGCTCCGGTGATTGCGGATCTGACGGGCAACCCGCTCGGAGCAACTCCTGCCAATCCCGCCGGGCAAGATTATACGTTTACCTTTCAGATTACCGGGTCGGAAGGAATTGCCTCCGCGAGCGCGGTATCGGACGGGACGCCGGCAACAGCCCACGAGCTCGGCGACCTCACCCAAGCGAGTCTGGTACAAGCAATCGGGACAATCGGCGACGATCCCACGGATCCGATCCCATTTAATCCCGCGGATGCGGACGTTTACCATTTCCATCTCAGCGGCACCGGGAACTTTGCCTTCCGGGCCGTCGTTTTCGCAGGCCGCATCGGCTCGCTGCTCGACAGCGAAGTGAGCTTGTTCCGGCTGGATCCTACGGATGGTCAATTGCATCTGATCGGGCTGAATGACAATACCAACAACGGCTTGCAGACCGCCGATGGCAGCCAGCCCCTGGCGCTCGATCCAAGCCTGACCATGGCATTGACGCAGGGCGATTACTATCTGGTTGTGACTGGCGCCGGCTATGTGCCTGCCGCCTTGACCGATACCGGACTCCCGGATTCCCAAAGCGTATTTGATCCCAATGCGCCGCACCCGTTCGGCGGCTTCAGCACCGGTGATTATGTGCTGAACCTTTCGGTGCTGGCGGACAATACGCCGCCGCAAGTGACCGCGGTGGGTCTGGTGGATGGTTCCGCCCTTGCCCAGAGAGCAGTTCTCTCCGGTCCGCCGACCGGCTTTGCCGTCACTTTCACGGAACCGGTCAACCTGGCGGACCAGGCCCAGCAAGCATTCCAGCAGAACACCGACGCAAAGCTGCCCTTCGTATATGTCGTCGGCGCCAGCGGGACTTTCTATCCGCGCCTCACCGACTCCACGGGGAGCAGCGTTCGCTTTCAGATGTACGACGCTTTGCCGAACGGCGTCTACGACCTTCACCTGTCGGGCCCTGGCGGTCTCACGGATCTGGCCGGAAACGCACTAGTAGGCAACCGCAAGAACGGCGATTATGTCGTCACGTTCATGGTAAACAGCCCGCCGCGCGGCAGCCCCAACAATCCGCTCGCCTGGGTGGTGCAAGACCAGCGGAACATCGGTATTTTGTTTCCCGCGGAACTACAACAGGGGGTTACATTACAGCGTCCGCCTGTGGCCGGTGCCATCAACCCTGTTGGCGCCATCGAGGCCTATCAAATTCAGGTCCTCCAAAATACGCGCTACACCTTCACCCTGTCGAGCACGAACCTGCCGCCAGGGATTCGACTAACTATTACGAATGCTTCCGGCGTTCCCCAGCCAAGTTTTGTGGCCAAGACTCGGCAGGGTATCGCGGTTAGGGCAGTGCTTGTAGCAGGTAGTTACACCATCCATGTCTCCGGCTGGTCCGCCCAGGCAGGCTTCTCGATCAAGATCGACATTGATTCGGCCTTTGAGCCCGCGCCGCCGCTAACGGTGGGGCCGGCCCCTGCAGTGCCGTTACGCGGCCTCACCGGCGTCTTGCCACCGCCGCCTGGAATCGTCCCGGTAACCCCAACGCCCACACCGGTCGGCACTCTCCCCGTGGTCAAGCCTAACTTCATCGCGGTTGTATCGCCCCCCAGCGGTAGGGGGCAGGACACCAACCCGGTCAACGTCCCGGCCGACGTGCTTCTCGGTCTCGGGGCCGGGCAACTGGGCGGCATCGAAGGAGCGAACGCCAACGCCGCGCTGGCGAAGCTGGATGTTTACGACCGTATCATCGGCCTGGGACCGGACGCCTCGTTCGCGCAACTCGTGGTGCAGTTGCCGATCCTGACGCAAGCCTCCAGCTCGGGGCTGAGCGACGATCCTGCCGCCACGGCTCTCGCGGGCTCGATCGTTCAAGAGCTGGTTCGCACGTTGAGCAAGATCAACTGGGCGACCATCACCGAACTATTGCAGCAGGTCGGAGATTGGTCCATGGATCACATGCTGCCCACGCCCGCCGGCGACGGCGATGGCCAATCGGGCAGCGATGCCCCGTCTATCCCGGAAATGCCCGATATCTCGTGCTGGCCGGGGAACGACACGAGCGTCTCGTCCACGGATGCCGGGGCGCAGGCATTCGTGTTCGCCGCGGCGCTGGCCGTGGTTCGACTGGACAAGGAGCGCCAGCCCAGCAAACCGAGGCGGACGATGCGTCTGGCGCCGTGACCCTCCATTTTAACCCGAAGCGCCAGCGAGGGCCGCAACAGCCGGACGCCTCGCTCGCGCTTCGGGCTAGTGTGGAAGTACTCCCCATGAGCCAAGTCGATCAAGCCGGCTGGGACCTGCAGGACAAAAGCAGGTCCGAGGTCCAGACGCCGGACTTCCTGACCGCCCGCAGCATCAAACAGCGGCTCCTTGAGGAGCAGCGCGCCGGCTGGGAAGCCGGTCAGCCGCCGCCGTTGGAAGGTCTCGTGGCGCGCTGGCCGGGCAATCCGGATGACGATCCGGACACCGCCAGCCTCCTCTTCGAAGAATATTGCCAGCGGCGCCGTCTCGGCGAGCAAGTTACGCCTGACGCCATGATAGAACGCTTTCCCGCTCAGAAAGCGCATCTGGCCAGCCTGTCGTACCAGCAGGACTTGCTCCGTTCCCTCGGCGGCGACAAGTGCGGCGAGACCATGCTGCTGGCGCTGCCTGCGGTTGGCGACGAGCTTTTTGGCTTTCACCTTCGCCAGGAGCTCGGCCGGGGCTCGTTTGCGCGGGTCTTTCTCGCCGAGCAAAAGTCGTTGGCCGACCGGCCGGTGGTGGTGAAGGCCTCGGCCATCGACGGCGATGAGCCGCAGACGCTGGCCCAGCTCCAGCACACGAACATCGTGCCGATCTACTCCGTGCACGAGGATGCAGCCACCGGCCTGCGCGCGGTGTGCATGCCGTATTTCGGCGGGGCCAGTCTTTCACGCGTCTTGCAAGCGCTCTGGGCCGGTGACAATTGTCCGAACCGCGGTCAGCAGTTGGTGGAAGCGCTCACTGTCGTGGGCGGGCCGGCGCTAAGCCGCGAGCGGCAAGCTAAGCAAGTTGGATTCCTACCGCACCTGGCCGGCCTGAACTATGTCCGCGCCTCGGTGTGGATCATCGCCCGGCTGGCGGAGGCGCTGCAACACGCGCACGAGCGCGGCATCCTGCACCGCGACATCAAACCGTCCAACGTCCTTCTCGGCGCCGACGGACAGCCCATGCTGCTGGACTTCAACCTGTCGCAGAGCCTGGGCGGCGGGCAGGCGCAGGCCGCCGCGGCGCTGGGCGGCACGGTGGCTTACATGGCGCCGGAGCATCTGCGCGCCCTGGCCTCGCGCGACCCGGCCCTGGTCCGCCAGGTCGATCAGCGCGCGGATATCTACGGGCTCGGCATGGTCCTGTACGAGATGCTCACCGGCCGGCGGCCGTTCGATCAAAGCGCCAGCTATTCGCCGATGCCGGCCATTGTCGAAGCGATGGCGGTCGAGCGCGGCAAGGCGGCGCCGTCTCTGCGCGAGCGTCGCACCGATGTGCCCTGGAGCCTGGAGAGCATCGCCCGGAAATGCCTGGCGCCGAATCCGGCCGAGCGCTATCAGCATGCTGAGCAGGCGGCGGAAGATCTGCGCCGCTACCTGGAGGACCGGGCGCTCCAGTATGCTCCGGAGTTGAGCCGGCGCGAGCAGGTTGCCAAGTTTGTGCGCCGGCATCCGCGTCTCACCCAGGCCGGGGCGCTCGTCAGCGCCGCAGTCTTGCTACTGGGGACCGGCGCCGGCATCCTGGCAGCGACGCGAGCGCAGTTGACCACCGTGAAGGCGCGGGCCTACGAGGCCGAAGGCGCCGAAGCGCGCGAGCGCAAGCAGGCTTTCGTCACCGGCGCCGAGCGGGCCCGCATCCTGGTCAACACCTCCACGGGCATGGCGGAGCAGGTCAAGGAAGGGGTGAGTGTCTGTGAGCAAACCCTGGGACTCTACGACATTCTCCGTGGCGACGATTGGCAGCAACATCCCGCCTGGCAGCGGCTCGAAGCGGACGATCGGCAGGCTCTGGCCGAGGACGCGCGGGAATTGCTCCTCCTCTTGGCATGGGGGAAAGTTTTCCTGGCCGACACGGCGGCGTCTGCTGGGATCAAGGAAGCCTTGCGGCTTCTCGAACGCGCGGAAGCCATTCCTGGCTTGCCGGACTCCTCCGCGCTTTGGCACGACCGCGGCGTATACCTGGCGAAGCTTGGCGATCTAGAGGGCGCCGCCGCCGCTCGGGCCAAAGCGGAGGCCCTCACGCCCGCGAGCGCGCGCGACCGCTACCTACTGGCCACGGCTTTCGCGCGGCAGCACCGGTTCGAGGACGCCATCGCTCAGCTCAAGCAAGCGCTGCAGCTCAATCCCAGGCATTACTGGTCGCTGTTCCAGCTTGGCATCCTGTACGAGAATGTGGGCGACCACATGCTCGCTTACGGCGCCCACAGTGCCTGCATCCCTCTGTGGCCCGAATTCGCCTGGGGATACTACAACCGCGGCGTCGTGCTGCAGCAACTGAAACGCAATCGCGAGGCGCTAGGTGATTTTGCCACCAGCCTCAAGCTCGACCCGAAGCTGGTGCCGGCACACCTGAACCGGGCCCTGCTTTACCTCAATTCCGAATTGAGGAATCCTGCTCTGGCGCTGGCCGACCTCGATGCCGCCGCCGCCCTCGGCTGCGACGAGGCAACCTTGCACAATCAGCGTGGCATCGCCCTCGAGATGCTCGGCCGGCACCCGGAGGCTGACGCGGCTTTCGAGCGCGCTCTGGCACGCGCGCCGGACAATGTTGATCTGCTGCTCAGCCAGGGTTTCGTAGTCTCGGAGCGATCTTCGCAGCGCGCCCTGTCCGCGTTTCAAAAGGTCCTCAAGCAGGAGCCACGCAACACCCGCGCCCTTTACGGGTGTGCTATGCTTTTCCAGCGGCAGGCGCGCGATTCCTTGAGCGCGCTCACGTATTTTAACTTTGCCTTGCAGGTCGATCCGATGTACATCCCGGCGCGGCGAAATCGCGCCAATGTCCTGGCTTACCGCGGCGAAAGTTCCCTGGCGCGGCAGGACATCGACTGGTGCGTCAAGGCCGACCCGAGCGGCGAAACCGTGTATGCAGCGGCCTGCGTTTACGCCTTGCTGGCGGGCAAGGCCGCCGATGCCGAGGAGCCCATATTCATTGAGCGGGCGATCCAGCTTCTCGAGGAGGCATTCAAGCTTGACTACGGCAAGGACAAGGCAGCCGCGGATGCCGACCTGAAGCACTTACATCATCATCCGGAGTTTCGCCGTTTGCTGAGACAATTATCGGAAGCGCACGCCCAACAGCGGGGAGGCTGACCTTGCTTCAGGAACAGACCGTCAAAAGGCTCGACAACAAGCGCTCGAATGTAACGGACCAGGCCAAGGCGCTGGCGGTTGTCCTGCGCGAAGAGTTCGGCGTCCCTTTCGTCTTTTACGATGTCAAGAGCGGCACACGCATCCGCGACCTGGAAGCCAATGAGCCCGGCGGCGCCACGCTGGATGCGCCGAAAGTGCTGGAATTGGCTACGGACGGCCGGGCCCGCGTGACGCCGCTGCCTAATGGTTGTTATCAGTTAAGTTTGCTCATCTATCGCGCCCAGAAACCGGTTCTGCTCGCCGCCGCCGAGGCGGAGCCCCTGGTCGAAAATCGCAGCAAATCGCCCGCCGCGCGCGAGCAGGCCATGCTGCAGAACTGGCTCCAGGCCGTGAGCGATCGCCTGCGCCTGGGTGATCAGGTCCTGAGCCGGCGCCGGCCGGAAGAGGCTCCGAACCACCAGGCGACCAGCGCCTGGGAGGCCCTGCTGGCCCTGGACCAGGTCGCACGCGGTCTGCGCGTCCTCCGGGAACCGACGCAGAATCAGCAGAGCGTGCTGGACAGTGCTTTCAGCCTGGTGCCCATGCAAGCGCTGATCTGGGCGCCGGCGCAGCGCGGGCAGGCGGTGTTGTGCGTGGGCGAGCCCTGCGTGGCCCAGGATCAGGCGCCCCACTTGGCGGCCGCCCTTTCTCAGAGTCCCGACTTCAATCCGCCGGCGCCGCTCCTGTGCAATCATGTTTCCGCCACGCCGCTGGCCGCCCGCTTCCCGCAGATCCGGAATTTCATGGCCTTCTGGGTCACCGATCACGAGCCGCTCGGCTGGTTCGTCGCCTTGAACAAGAAGGACAACGCCCCCTTCCGGCGCAGCGACGCCGCCCTGCTGCTGCCCTTTGTCGGCCTGCTGGAGTTGCAGTTCCGCTGGTCGCATCGCTATCAAGATCTGAAGGACCTGCTGGTCGGTTTGACGCGCTCCCTGACCACCGCCCTGGACGCCAAGGACACGTACACCTACGGCCACAGCGAGCGCGTGGCCCGCACCGCCGTGGAACTGGGCCGCGAGCTGGGACTGCAGGGCGATCAACTGGGCGATATCTATCTGGCCGGCTTGCTGCACGACGTGGGCAAGATCGGCATCAAGGACTCGGTGCTCCGCAAGCAAGGACCGCTGTCGCGCGAAGAACGCGAGCACATTCAGGAACATGTGACCATCGGCTACTGGATCCTGGCGGAATTGCGGCAGATCCGCAACCTGCTCCCCGGCGTGCTCTATCACCACGAGCGCATGGACGGCAGCGGCTATCCGGACGGCCTGGCCGGGGACAACATCCCCCTGCTGGCGCGCATTCTTGCCGTGGCCGACGCCTATGACGCCATGAGCCACCAGCGCCCCTATCGCGACGCCATGCCCTACCGTCGCGTGGAGGATATCCTCGTACAGGGAGCCGGCAGCCAGTGGGACAAGCAAGTGGTGGACGCCTTCCTGCGCTGCCGCGAGCGCATCCACGCGATTCGCCAGCGCGGTGTCGGCGATTCGCTGCGCCAGGCCATCGAAGGCGCCCTGCGCAGCGACTCTTGTGTCCTGCCCCGGCCGCCCCGGCTCGTGGATGTGCTCGGCCCGGAAGCACCGAGCCTGGAGGCTAGCAACCCGTAAGGCAGATAGGGCACGGGATTTAAGGTCCTGTTCCCTGGACAAATGGAGCCTCACCGTTTTCAAGGAGGTTACGTGCTCGAACTAGACAAGGCTTTTGCGATCGGCAATCCGGCGCCGCGCATCCCTTGCGCGCCGGCGGCTGCTCCTGGCGATTTGCCCGATGCCGATTGGCTGAACCCGGCGCCCCGAACGCGGCCGCAGCAATTGCTCGAACTGGTGTGCAAGGCGGTGGCGGCGCCGCTGGGCGGGGTCGGTGTGCTTGCCGCGGACGGCAAGCTACGCGAACACTGGACGGTCGGCATGGCGGGCGACGTCGCCGCGGAACTCGGACAATCCGCCGCCGCCACGGCCTTAATCCATTTTCTGCTGCGTCAGCCGGCGCCGCTGCATCTGGCCGACTTTCAGCCGCTGCGGCAACAACTTGGCCTCCCGGATACGCTGGGCGATATTGGGCCGTTCCTCGGTGTGCCGCTGGTCTACTACGGCCGGCCACTGGGCGGCTTCTACCTGGCGCGCCGGCAGGGCGCGCCGGCCTTCACCCCCGAGGACGACCAGGTGGTTTTGCCGGTCCGGGAATGGCTGGCCCAGGGCGATCTCTTTGAAGAGGCCCGGCTGCTGGCGCAACTGCGCCTGCTCACGCAAGTCGCCCAGGCCGCTGCGGGCAGCCGCGACCTGCCCACCATTCTGCACGTCGCGTTGCACGAGCTGGAGCGGCACATGCCGCTTTATGTCTCCGCCGTCTGGATTCTGCAGGACAGGAAACGTAGCGCCACCCCTGCCAGTGACCATGCCGCGCCGGGCGCCGACCAACCGGAGCCGGCCACCGTGCTGAAGCTTACGGCGGTCAACTCGGTTCCGCGCCACCGCGCCGAAAACATGGGCCTGAGCGCCGGCATGCGCGTCGAGCTGCAACACACGCCGTTCACGCCTTGCTTGCACCACGGCCAGGCGGTCTATCTCGATCTGGTCCGTTCGGAGCAACCACGCAGCGCGCTGCTTGAGACGGTGTGCGCCCGCGGCGCCAATTCCATGTTTGCCGTGCCGCTCCGCACCGGCCAGCAAACGGTGGGCATCCTGCAGAGCATTTGCACCCGGCCCGCCGGCTTCACGAACGAGCAGATTCAGATTCTCTACCAGGTCGCGGATCTGCTGGGGCCGGCCATCAGCAATTGCCAGCTATTCAGCCGGCTGCGTGCGGCCTATGAAGAGCTACGCCAGACCCAGGCGCAGCTCATCAAGGCAGAAAAGATGCGAGCCCTGGGCGAAATGGCGAGCGGCATGGCGCACGACTTCAACAACGCCCTCTGCGGCGCCCTCGGCTTCCTGGAGCTCGTGCTCACCGACGACAAACTGGACGAGGGCACGCGCGGCAATCTCCAGTCGGCGCGTACCTGCACGCTCGACGCCGCCGAGACTGTCCGCCGCGTCCAGGATTTCGCGCGCTGGCAGCGGAAGGAATTCTCCGTCGCGCTGGTCGATCTCAACGACCTGGTTCGCCAAACCATGGAGCTGGCCCGGCACAAATGGGAAAATCTCAAGTTTGCCCAGGGCCAGCCGATCACGGTCGAAGTCGTCACGGAAGCGACCACGCGTGTGTGTGCCAGCGCCGCCGAATTGCGCGAAATCCTCACCAACCTGGTCTTCAACGGCGTCGACGCCATGCCGCAGGGAGGCAAACTGAGCGTGCGCACCTGGAGCGACCCGGACAACGCTTATCTTGCCGTCAGCGACACCGGCATCGGCATCAGTGAGTCCGTGCGCCATCGGCTCTTCGAGCCCTTCTTCACCACCAAGGGCGAGCGCGGCAACGGCCTGGGGCTCAGCGTGACCTTCGGCATCGTGCAGCGCTACGACGGTGAAATCTCGGTGGAATCGTCCGTCGGCAAAGGCACAACGTTCACGGTCCGGCTCCCGCAAACCCAAACCGGCGTTGCCAACACAGCCTCAACCAAGAACGGCCACACTCCCGTCCCCGCAGCAGCGCCGAAGGCGCCGGCCAAGCCGCAAGCCCGAGGAACCAGCTCATCACCTCCTACCGGCCGCAAGGGCCTGCGCGTGCTCGTGATTGAAGATGAAGAAAGTATCCGTCGCTTTCTGGCCACCGGCCTGAAGCATCTCGGCCACGTTCCCTCTGTCGCCGCGGATGCTACGGAAGGTCTGGCATTGTTCGGCAAGGAGCCCTTCGATGTGGTGCTGACGGACTTCGGCCTCCCCGGCATGAGCGGCGAAGAGGTGGCGCGCACCATCGCCGGCAAGTCACCGGCCACGCCCGTCATTCTCTTAACCGGCTGGTCCCACCAGCTGCGCGAGGCCGGCAAGCCTCTGGAAGGCGTTAGCCGCGTGCTGGGCAAACCGGTGACGCTGGAGGCTTTGAATGGGGCGCTGGTTGGAGTTTGTAAGGATTGATTCCTGCCGTTAGTTTATTCAATGCGTCGGTGCTGAATTCCAGTTCTTCCTTGTTTAGAAGAGAATGGAAAGCTCCACGGAGGGGCCATAGTAAAGAATGCTGTTGTGATTGTTGGTTCGGCCGGCAGGGTTGGCGAGATTGAAATCGAGCTGGCCGGTGGCATCGGCGACGTCCACGGCCCAGAGCAGGTTGTAGCCCGCGCGCAGGCGGGCGTTGTCCATCAAGTGCAAGTTGAGGAAGAAGCCGGTCTCGTAAAGCATGCTGAAAATCGTGTCATTGCGCTGACGCTTGAAGCCCACGAAGCCGTCGCCGCGCTCGAGGTCGGTGGTCACGTCCACGAAGTTCACGCCCCAGGCGCCCTTGGCGGTGAGCGTGAAGGCGAGCCAGCAGTTGATCTCGCGGTTCCATTCCAGGCCAAGCTGGGGCGCCACGAGGTGGTTGTGGGCCGTCACGGTATAGAGCGCCTGGCGCGTGGGGTCGGGGTTGCCGTTGATATCCCGCACCGTCAGGTCGTCGTCGCCCGAGTAGAGGCCAAAGCGCTCATAAATATCCAGGTAGCGCACGCCGATGCCCCAGCTAAAGCTCGAATCCGCGCCGAGCCACCAGCGGTACATCGCTTCGCCGCTGCCCACGGCCGTCTTCAGGAACGTGCGGATGATGTCGGATTGCAACCACATGCCGTTATCGCCTTCGAAGCCGAGCGGGGCGTTGAAGAAGAGGGCATCGAGGCTGAACGGGTCAGCGGCGGTCTTGGCGGAGTTACTTTGCGACAGGTAGAAGCCGCTGAACTCGATGCCGGACGTGCCCTGATGATAGCCGATGGTTGCCTGGACGCCGTAATTCGGCCGCATGTCGATATCGTGGAAATTCGAGAACACGGGGGCGCCTCGGGGGATGGGATCGCCGGTGTCGGCCTGGGCGGCAGAATCGAGAAAGGCGGCGGGCGTATGGCTGAGCCGTTGCCGGGTCATCACCAGCATGCCAAGACTGGCATAGATGGCGCCCGGATCGTAGGCGGGTTCCTGGTCCCAGGCGGTGGGCGTATCGCTGCGAAGCGAGTTGCCGACTGCCTCGGGCATGCCCGGTACGCAACCCGGAGCGGGTACGCCGATTGCAGACTGTTGCCCCCCATAGTAAGGAGCCGCCGCGACCGGCGGGTTGGCGCCGGGAAGCGCGTCCTGGGAAAAGGGCACCGGCTCCGGCATGATGGCCGGGTGAGCTTGCGTGGGCAAAAACGGGTTTTGCGCGTGGGCCGTCCCCGCCAGCCCGGCCACGATAACCACCACGCCCATCCACCTCTTCACCATATCCGCCTCCCGTGGCAAGAAGTCCATTCCGCGCTCTTCTGGAAAAATCGGCCGAAACAAACGGTAGGCTTGAACTTTTCGGCGCAATCGCGAAGGTTGGCTCGAAATGGAAATCCCCAACCGCTGCGGCAAGATGGGCAAAATAAATCACCACAATGGGTCGAGAATTTCTCAAGGAACGGGTAAGCTTTTCTAATCCGGTTGAGCACTTCGGCGAAAGTCGGTTGACTACAATTCAGGGCGCTGATAGCGTACCCGGCAGAGAATGCACATGAACATGCAAATCATTGAAGAGCGGCTTCCCACTCCTGTCAGCGTCGAGCCTGAAGCCATCCCTTCTGAGCTCCTGGAGTTTCAACTGCAAAGACGGCTGGGCAGCCGTGTCCGTGACCTGCGCGTCCTGGTCCGGCACGACGGCGTGATCCTCAAGGGCTGGACCTGCACCTATCACGCCAAGCAACTGGCCCAACATGCGGCCATGGACCTGGCGGACATGCGGATTGTGGCGAATGAAATTGAAGTGCGGTGAGCAGCCTGTGCTCAGTACTCAGTACTCAGTACTCAGTAGTCGGTACTCGGTACTCGGTACTCGGTACTCGGTACTGGTACAGAAACTCCGCCACGTAGCCGCTGCCTTACTTAATGAGTCTTGCGTCTGCCCAATCCACGTGATCTTCCACGGCCGCAAATCGGCCGAACTTGACCACCAACGTTAGTTCCCTGGTGCCGGCGACATTGACGCGAATCGCACGGGGCGGGTCCCAGCCGGTCAACTCTTTAACATTCCCCAGGTCCTGCCGTTTACCATCGACGAGCACTTCAATGAGCACGCTGCCTTGCCGGCCGGTTTGCTCGTCCAGGCCGACCAGGCTTTCAAACCACTGATAACGGCCGTTCAAATCGTAAATCAGGCGGCTTTCACTGTGCAGGCCGATGCCCTTGTCGTAGGTGTTTCCCGCCAGGCGCATATCGTGGCCGGCCACGCTGGCATCGCGTACAAACGGCCAACGCAAATCGAGATAGGGCGTGTGCTCATAGTGGCGGGATTGGAGATCAGAAAGGTAAACGGCACGACCCTGGTAGATCGATAGACCCACCAGTTGGGACAACGGCATTTGCACGGTTGCTCCGAACAGCGTCGTTCCGGCCAAGTCGTCCTCTCGGATCTGAAGCGAGGCCAGCGCCAGGCGGCAGCCGTTCGCCAGAACCACCCGGCCGTAGGGCCCGCGCGGCCGCGGCTGGCGCGCCAGCTCCGTGTTCAGCGCCAGAGCGGCGACGCGGTCGCGCTCGACACGGACCTCCTTGCCCGAGACAACGGTGAGGCGTGCTTCCCTGGCATTGACGCTGAGCAGAGTGCCCTCCAAACGGTCGCCGTTACGTAGCAAGATGAGATCGCGGCGGCGGCGGTCGGTCGCCAGGCGGCGGCGCAAAAGATGGGCATCTTCCACTCCGTCCGGTGCAGCGAACCAGCAAAGCAGCACGGCGGTGAGCGGCGCCTTGAGCTCGGTTTTCTTGTCGCCAAACGCCGGCTGAAACGTGAGCGCCTCCTCAGTAAGCTGAAGCAACTGACCTGGAACGCGGTCGCCGTTCACGAAGAGCACGTGCTCTTGTTGCGGAGCGGGCGGCAAAGGCCTTGCCTTTCTTTGCAGACCGATCAAATCCGCTCCCGGAACCGTCACCGATTTGTCGCCACCCAGCGTGACGGACCAATCCGCGCCCAAGCGCAGGAGCGTGCCCTCGGCATTCGAGCCGTCCGCGGCGTGGGCGATGAAGAGCGGCGCCTTCGATTCCTGAGCGTGGGCGGAGCTGGGGAGGATTGCAGATTGCAGATTGCAGATTGTAGATTGACAGACAAACAGAAGGATTGCGGATTGTAGATTGGGGTGCAGCCGTGTTGCAAAGATACTCATCTGTCCTTCAATCCACAATCACAATCTCAAATCTGCAATCTCACTTCTGCAGGATGGGCAGGTAATTGTTGGGGATCTGTAAGATGATGCAGGCCATTGCCGTGCCATAATCGTCGCCGAAACGATGATCGCGCCAGGCGCCGAGCTCGCGCTCGTGATCGACATTGCTGAGCAATTCATCACGGATGGCCGGATACCACTCGGCCCAGTACTTGCCGCCCGCCGTCCACATGGCCTGGGCCGCATAGTAATGGCCGTAGTAATAATGGAGATGCACGTCGGGCGGGGGCGGCCTGTCCTTGGGTTTGAAATGCATGAGGTACTTGAGGGCGCTGTCTACTTCCTCGCCCTTGTAGATGCCGGCGCAGTTGAGGGCCACCAGGCCGGCGGCGCTGCGGGCAAACTGGGCCGGACCGAGGGTGGTCTGGTAGCGGAAGCCTCCCTCACGCAGGTTCTGACAGCGCTTGACGTACTGCGTGCATTTGTCCACGGTCGATTTCGGCACACTGAAGCCGGCATTGCGGGCGGCGCGCAGGGCCATGATCTGGCAAACCGTCACGGAAAGGTCGGCGTCCGGGTCGCCCGGATGATAACGCCAGCCGCCTTCGTGGGCGCCGCTCTTATGCTGGCTATCGATGATGAGCTTGACAGCCTGTTTGAGCGTGGAGCGCAGTTGTTCGCGCTGCTCGCGCTGGTGGACCATGCCGTGCACTTCGGCGAGAAAGAGCGTGCCGAAGCCGTGCCCGTACATGGGTCCGTGCGACATGCCGGTGCGGCCAAGCAGATAGCCACGGCCGTCATCGGCGTTGAGCACGTACTGGAGCGCTTTCTCGACCACCGCGCCGTAAGGGCCGCGCCCCGGCTGATGACCGCCCGACATCATGGCCAGAGCGGCCAGGCTGGTGATGGCCACGTTGCCGTTATATTGATGATGTCCGAAGGCGCCGCTGCCCTGCTGTCGGGCGGCTAGGTAAGCCAGGCCCCTGTCGATGGCCTTTTGCGCTTCGGGAGTGATCATGTCCTTGGCGGCGCTGCCGTCCGGGACTTTCGGGCCATCCTGCTGGGATTCAGCACGTGGCACAAAGGCCAGACCCAGGGCGGCGGCACAGCCTTTGGCGAGAAACTGTCGGCGGCTAGGCATGCTTTGGCTCCTCTAGCCTGTTGAAAAAGGGGACAGGACTCCTAACATCCCGAAAACGCTTGGTAGTCGAAAGTATTCGAGAGTCCTGTCCCCTTTTTCAACAGGCTAATTCCCGTCTCGTTTCGAGCGTCCCTTCTCCGCGATGGTCGCATAATACTGCTTGAGCAATTCGTTGTACTTGGGCATGAACTGCTCGCGCGCATACTGATTCATTTCCTGGCGCAGCATTTCCGGGAGATGCCCCCAGATGTCCTTGTAGAGATCGGCAATCTTGCTCATCTCGCCGGCCGGCGCGTTGCCGCCTCGCGGATTGGCGCCCTCCTGCTGTTCGGGCTGCTGGGGCTCGCCGCTGTTTTGTCGCCGGGCCATCTTGCGGCGGCGTTCGCGATTGGCCCGCGCCTGGCGGAGCCGTTGCTGGAGACGCTGCTGCGGCGTCATGGAGCCGTTTTTTTGCTCCGATTGCTGTTGTTGCGCTTGTTGCTGCTGCTGTTGCTGTTGCTGGCGTTGCGTTTGCTGAATCAGCTCTTCCAGGTCCTTGACAATGTCGCGCTCCACTTCCTGGGTGGCCGAGCCGGCGTCCTTGTTGCCGAGTCGAGTCTCGGCCTCACGCATGTTCTTGCCGACGCGCGTCATGAGTTCTTTGATTTTCTCTTCCAGCTCCTTGGGATCGACTTCGGGTTCTTCCTCTTCTTTGGCGGTCTTCTTGGCCGGCTCGGTTTTTTTGTCCGTGGGCGGTTGCTGTTTTTTCGCGGGAGGTTGGGCGGACTGTTCCGGCTTGATTTTCTTCTTCAGGCGCACCGGAGGCTCGTCCTGATTTTTGGCCGGATCGTCGGCAGCAGCCGGAACGCCGCATAGACACATGGTCAAAGCGAAAACACCAGCAAGTAGAAGCCGCTTCCTCACTTCTTGCCTCCTTCCGGTTCGCGCGGTGCCGTTATTTCCAGGTACAGATCGACGATCTCTTGTTGTTCGCGGCGCAGCGATTTCAGTTGGTCTTGCACCTTGCCGTCGAGCTTCTTGGCGTCTGGGTGCTTTTTGTTGAAGTCCCTGGTGCGCTCGTAGACCTCCTGTTCGAGCGACTTGAGTGCCTTGAGCTGGGCGAGCGGGGGAATGTTGTCGCCGTCGCTGCTTTTCTGGCCGCCGCCGCCTTCTCCACCTCCGCCCCCGCCGCCCTGTCCCTGATTATTGGCACGCATCATTTTGCCGTTCTCTTCCTTCAGCGCATCCAGCAGTTGGTCGAGCCGACGCAAGGCGGTGCGCTGCAAGTTCTCCATGTCGGCGGCGGCGCGCGTTTGCGCCGCCAGATTGAGACCATCCTGGCCGCCCTGCCTGGCGTCATCCTCTTTTGCGGACGCCAGCATTTGCTTGGCGGCCAGGTCCATGGCCTCGGCAGACTTGTTCAGTAAATGGGCGAAGACCTTGGCGCCTTCCAGTTTGTCTTTGGCGATGCCCATTGTCTCTTTGCTTAACTCCTTCTGGGCGTCGCTCAGGGATACTTGACTGCCCAGAAGGGGACGCGACCAGTGTTTCGTCTCAAGTACGGCGCGCTGGATGCGCGTGGCCTCGGCGCTCAGGGCTTCTTGCCGGGTGCGTATGCCCTTGATGAGGTCGGCCACCTTGGCCAGCTTCTCGCGTGCCAGCTCCTCCTCGGCCTTTTCACGATTGTCCTGCATCTGTTGCTGCGCATCATTGAGACGATCGAGGGCTTCCTGCTGTTGCTCGTCCGCTTCCTGTCCGCGTTCCATTTGCCGGGCGGCGCGCTGCATCTGGCTGCCGGCCTGGCTCAGGGCCTGGCCGGCGCGATCCGAGCGCAGCCGCGATAGCTCACGCACCATCTCCTGCGCTTCCTGGCGGAGTTGTTCCTGCTCGCGGGCCAGGCGTTTGAGTTCCATGGCGCGCTCCGCCGGGTCAGCGATTTCCGCGGCTTTCTGCATTTTCTTTTGCAGCAGATCCTGCTTATCGGCCAGGTCGGCGAGTTTGTCCTCGACCTGTTTCATTTTCTTGATCAGTCGATCGAGATCCTCCTCGCGGCGGTCTTCGAGCGTCTTGACGACCTCTTCCATCACCTTCTTGCTCTGTTCTTGCTTGGCGCTGGCCTCATTGACGTTGTTGTTGCGGAGACTCTCCTCCGCGGCTTTCATGGCGCCGGCTACGTTGCCGCGCTGCCCTTTCTCGGCCGCTTGTTTCATGGCCTGGGCTTCCGGGTCGTCTGCAGGCCTGGCCTTGGCGAGGCGGTCGAGCTTGTCCAGCAATTGGCTGGTGCGCTCCATTAGCTTATTCTGGAGTTCCGCAGTTTTCTCCAGTTCCGCCTTCTGGGTCGAGTCCAGCTCCGCCAGTTTTTTACCGCGCGTATCGTTGGCCAGCTCTTCCGTTTGCTTGTGGAGATCGTGTTGATCCTGGAGGATCGACTTCGCCTCCCCCTTTACCTCGCGCGTGCTGCTCCACGGTTCGAGGAGCTTGAGCAATTCATCCAGAGTTTTCTTGACTTCTTCTTGATGGCGGCGTGCTTCGGGAAGAGGAGCCCTGTCCCTGGCTGTCTCTTCACGACCCTGTTCTTTCCCCTTCTCCTCAGCGCCTTGGGGTCGCTGCGCAGCGGAGCCCATCTCGGTTTCCTTGCGTGCCTCGGTCAAGCGCGGCTCAATCTGCTCCAGCTCTTCGCGCGCCAGCCGGTCCAGCTCATTGGCGATGGCCTGCATGCGATCCTGCGTGGCGGAACGGGGCAGGTGATTGTCCTTGAGTGCTTGCTGGACGCGGGCGACCTCGGCGCGGAGTCCTTCTTGCCGGGTGCCGACGCGGGCGCGGATTTGCTGCTGGAGCTGTTCGGCCTGAAGCAGGTCGTCCAGATGCTTCGGCTGCAGGGGCCCTTTGTTATTCCGCCAGAACGTCTCTGCGGGAATTACCTTCTCCAGGGCTTCCTGCTGCTGCTTTTGCAGGCGCAGCAATTCCTGATGGATCTGGGCCTGCGCCTCGTTGAGTGCGATCTCAAGGGCGTTCTTGCCGACGATGCGCAGCTCTACTTCCTGGCTGCGGCCGGGTTGCTTCTGCACGGTCACATCGTCAAAGTCGTCGGCGCAGGCCTGCAGGATCAGCATGTCGCCTTCCTTCAGTCCCAGGTCCTTGATCGACCAGCGGCGGCTGATATCCAGTTGCTGCCGGCGCAACCGTAACGTCGGCGCTGCCACCGGCAAGCTCGAGCCGCTCAGCACCGAGAGGAGAGGCGGCACCGCTGCGCCCACGGATTCATGATCGTAGAAGAGCAGCCGACCTGTCCTGGCTTCCTGCCGCGCGGCCGTCGCGGAGGGCGCAGCGCTGCGGTATTCCAGGTATATCGAGCGCAAGGCAAATACCGGATCCGCCGCCTGCACGCCGATGGTGACCTCGGCATCCGTCAGGACATCGAGGCTGTCCTGGCTGCGCGAGGGTCGCTCCAGATGCACCACCGGCGCCGGGTCCTGCAGCGTGCGCAGCTCGATGAGCCGGACATTGCCTATGCCCAGCTCATCTTCAAAGCGCAGAGCCATCGTGCCGCTGACGCGGGCGATGAAGTCCAGTTCCAGGACGCGGCCGTCGTCGGACAGGTGTGCTGGAATACGCGTGCCTACCCCCGGGCGCGAGCACGCCAGATCGACGAGGCTCGGCAGGGCCGGCTTGCCCACAGCGTTCAGAGTGCCGGCGACACCAAGCAGGGGCTCCAATTCGGGCGGATATTCCAACCAGGCGCGGGCCACGGGCCGATCAGTCGCCGCGCGCAGCGTCAACTGCGTGCCGGCAATGGTCTCCAGGCTGCTGGCGCCGTCGGGCAGGTCCTGCTCGTGCAAATCGGTGTAAGCGGGATAAAGAAGATGAATCTGCGGGGAAGGGCGGCCGCCCAGGGCCGTGAATTGCGGCGGCGGCAACACTTGCACATCGCACCAGGCTGAGGCCGCGTCGTTGGCCCGGACCTGGTAGCGGAAGTTGCGCTGCACGCGCCCGGCCTCGAGGCGCGCGGTCAGCTTCCCCGTGTCCGCACCTTCCGCGCGCGCGATCTGATAAAGCTCGCGCGCGGCAGGTAAACCTTCAAAGCGATATTCGACAATGGCGCGATCGGGGATGACGCCGGTCACGAAAGCGTTGATCTCGAATACTGCGCCGCGCGCGATGCGCGTGCGGGCCTGGATGTCCAATTGCGTTTGCCGCGGCCAATCGTAACCGCCAAACGGATGAGCCAGACGCAGCAAAGCCGTCTGCGCCAGTTGCGGATAGAGCAGCCCCAGCAGCAGCGCCAGCCCTCCGGCCAGCGCCAGCGACAAACCGGCGCTGCGCACGCCGCGCGTATCCACGACCGGATTGAAATCGAAACCGCGGGCGAGCCCCAGGGCACGCTGCACGGCCTCGCGACGCATGCTTGCCGAAGTTTCCTGGTGCACGCCGGGGGGCACCTCCAGAAACTGCACGGCACTGGCCAGGGCATCATTCAAAGCAGGATAGTGTTCTTCGACGCGCAGGGCCAGGCTCAGATCATCGGCTTTCGCCCACAGCGGTCCAAGGAGATAACGCCAGGCGACATAGCCGGCCGCGGCCAGTGTGCCTACCAGGAGCACAGCCCTCGCCAGATCAGGCAGGTGGATGCGCCAATCGAGCAATCCCGCCAGCGCCAGCACCAGCAACAAGAGAGCCGCAACCCAGGAAAGGCCGCGAAAGGTGACCACCATGCGCAAACGCCGGCGCAGGGCGGCCAGGCGGATCTGCAGGGGATTCATGGCGTCGTCCCAAGAGGCAAGTTAAACGTCAAGACCACTATAGCAGCATGGCCCGGCCACCGGCAAACGCTTTCAGCAAGTTCGTCCCTGCAAAAAAAAACGGGGCCGGCTCATCAGGTGAGCCGGCCCCCTGTTCAGTTCAATGTCTGCGGTGCGCGCCGGAGGTTGGCCTCCCCCGGCAAAGTTAGAAACCGCCGCCGCCAATGCCAAAGCCGCCGCCGATGCCACCGCCACCGAAGCCGCCGCCGCCAAAGCCACCGCCACTGAAGCCGCCGCCAATGCCGCCGCTGAAGCCGCCGCCGCCAAAGCCGCCGCCGCTAATGCCGCCGCCGAAACCGCCGCTAATACCACCGCCAATGCCGCCGCTGATGCCACCGCCGAAGCCGCCACCGCCAAAGCTGCCACCGCCAAAGCCGCCGCCGCCGAAGCTGCCCCCGCCGCCAAAGCCGCCCCCACCGCCGCCGCTAATGCCGCCGCCAAGATAGCCTTGGGGCGAGCCGCCGAAAGGTTGCTGCGCGCTAAAGATCATCCGGTCGGGGCGATTTACCTGGCTGATGGCCCCGCCGATAGTGCTGCCGCCACCGCCGCCATTGCCAAGAGCTCCGCCGCCACCGCCAAGAGCTCCGCCGCCACCGCCATTGCCAAGAGCTCCGCCACCGCCGCCAAACCGGTTCTGCGCCAGGCAAGTGCCGGAGGCAAACAGCAAGACTCCGCATGCAAAGATAGCCCCTCCGCCCAAAGGCAGAAGACGATTCATGGTGACTCCCAGGTTATGGAAAAATCGAAGCGTAGACTTGCCCCGCCCGGCTGGATCCACCCGAGATCGGCCGTTGGGCGACCGTCGCCAGGGCTGTGAAGGAAGCGTGCGGCTCTCCAGGGCAGCAGCTTTCCGCCGGCGCGCTGACTCAGTGCATAAAAAGACCCGGATCACCCCAACAATAGGCGGTGCCGGGCTCTTAGTAGCTTAAGCATGGCCATAGCAACGCGCTTTTGTCAATAACAAAGAGCTGAAAAATAAATTTATTTCGCAATTGCCGGCAAGCAGGTCGCGTACACCAGTCGCGCGCCGAGCACTTCTGCCAGCCCGCGCTCGCTGGCTTCGAGCGAGAAATGGCGCCGGTAGCGTTCGCGCTGCCTTTGCACGAGAGCTTCGCGAAGCCCCGGACAGCTGTTGATCTCGCCAATGCTTTCAGCCAGGAGAGCCGGCTCGGGAGTTTCCCAGGTCAGGCCGGCATCGCCCAGCGTTTCGCCAACTGCGCTGCCGCCATAGGCCACGATCGGAACGCCGTAGTACATGGCCTCGACCAGGGGCACGCCAAAGCCCTCGTGCTCGCTGGCGCACAAGAAAATGGCGGCGCTGGCATAGTAGGTCTTGAGCTGCCGCGCCGTCACCTTCCCTGTCAGGTGCACAAACTCTTGCAAACCATGGCGGCGAATCTCCGCTTGCAGCTGCTCCCGATAACCCGGAATGCCGACGTCAAAGCCGCCTACCAGGTGCAGGTCCGCGTGGCCGTCGAGATAGCGCCGATAATAAGCCAGCACCCGAATGAGATGAAGCTGGCCCTTGTTGGGCGTCACGCGGCCCACGAACAACAGATTCGTCCTGTCTTTGAGCCGTGCCGCGAGCTGCTCGTCAAGCGGCAAGCGATCCAGCTTCCCGATACGATGCAGAGGTGGGACCGTGCGGCACGCGTTAGGATCTGCCCCACAGGCGATCATATGCCGCGCATTGAACTCAGAATCGGCAAGAATCAACTCCGGGTTGGAACGGGCCAGACGACGCGTCTCCTGGATGCCGCGCCGGCAAGCTCGGACATAGCCGGCGTTGTAGGGGCGATAGAAAGCCGGCGGCGTCACATTGTGGTAGCGGATCATACGGCGGTTCCGGCTTCGCCTGTACAGGTCCATGCCGGCCAGCCAGCCGACGGAATGATGATAGAGCAAGATGTCGTCACGGGAGTCGAGATAGCCCCGGTACGCCCGCAGCGGCCGCACTTTTTTGCGCAGCTCGGCGTGGCAATGAGCGGCATAGGCGTATGCCGCCAGGCCGCGCCGCCGGAACCAGCGGCACATGCCGAGCACGTCGTTCGACACGGCATCTCCCGGGATGAGGCTCGGTGTCAAAAGGTGAATCCGCATTACCCCCTCCGTCAATAAATGCCTGTCCTGCCTAGCGACGTCCGGCGACCGCGTAACGGCCATACTGTCTGAGGTCGAATGGCCGATCGCTACTGGTCCGGACAATGGGTCTATCCGTCGGCTGCGCCGGGGCACTGAAGATGGAATCAATCAGGGTGAAACATTGGCTCTCCAACAGGAAGGCCAGCAATTCCACGGGCACGCGCGGCGTGAGCGCAGCGCGCGGTGGCGACGCCTCGGGATTGTCCACTTCCACAATCAGGACAGCGCCCTTTCTCAGCTTCGTCCAGCATCGGCCCAGTAGCGACGCCAGTTCCTGAGCCGGCATTGCAGAGTGGCTGAGGTCCAGCACGATGCCGGCGAGTGAGCCGTCATCGATGCCGCTCAGGTAGGCCAGAAAATCCGCCTGAACCACGGGAAGCTCGCGTTCTTGGCAACCCTCCACAAGCCCGGCGTCCTGTTCGATTCCTTGTGCGGCAATCCCTTCGGAGATAAGGAACCGTAAGAAATCCCCGTGGCCGCTGCCGAACACGAGGATCGAGCCATGCCTCCCTGGCTTCCGGCCTTCGTTGGCAAGTGCCGCTTCGCCCTCTGCCAAAGGAAGTTGGCTCTCCCGGGCAACGAGCATTGCCAGGTAAACCTGATACTTCCGCAAATGGTCTGTGTCGGATTGTGGACAGGGCCGGCAATCCGTGGCGCTCTGACCGGCAGCCAATGGCTTGTGTTCGAGTTCGGCAAGACGACCGGCCAGGGCGTGGACCTGCAGCTTCAGGCTGGTGAAAGCGGCCAGGAATTCCGCCTGGTTTCTATCCACCACCGCGAGAAACTCGGCCAGACCTTGCGCGTGCCGGATCGCCGCCGTATTGAATTCCACCTGGCGTATGAGCAGCCAGCGGAGACTCTTCGAGACCAAAGACTTGCACAATCTTCCGAGCCGCGCCGCCAGGCCCGAACACGGCGGCGGCACGGCCAGGGCCAGCGCATCACGCCGGTATTCCCATTGGCCGAGCAAATCAAACAGCTCGGGCAAGGGTAAGGGTCTGTAATGGAGCGGCACCGCATAGTCGCCGCGCTCGATGGCAGCTTGCCGCGCGCGGGCACGTTTCAAAATGGCGTCCTTGATTTCTTCGATGGCAGGCGCGGAACCTGGCATGGTAACACATCCTTGCGTTTGTGCCGGGGTGCATGAGAAGACGGGGATGATAACCGCAATGCGGCAGCGAGGTCAAGCACGGGAAGTGTCAATGAGCCAACCCGGCGGCATCGGCCGGCGGCTCGCGGTGGCCATAGAAGCTATATAAAACCGGCATCAGGTAGCGGGTCAAGAACAGGGTCGTGATCATGCCCCCGACCACCACAATGGCCAGCGGCCGTTGCGTCTGCGAGCCGATCCGGGTCGATAGCGCCGCCGGTAACAGCCCGAGCAAAGCTGTCAGCGCGGTCATCATGACGGGGCGCACGCGCTTGGCCGCCCCTTCGATGATCGCTTCGTAAAGGGGCATGCCGTGCGCGCGGAGGGAGTTGAAGTAGGAAATCATCAGCAAGCCGTCCATGATGGCCACGCCGAAGAGGGAGACGAAACCGACGGCGGCGGAGATACTGAAATTGGTCCCGGTCAAGTAAAGAGCCCAGATGCCGCCGATGGCCAGGTCGAAAACGTTGCTGAACACCACGACCGCGTCGAGGAGCGACCGGAAGGCGGTGTACAGCATGACGAAGATCAAGGCCAGAGAGAGCGGGATGATGATCAGCAAGCGGCCCTCGGCATCTTCCATTTCTTCAAATTCGCCGCTCCAGGCCGCCCGGTAAGGGGCCTGGAAGAGTTCCTGGGTACGCTTCCGGGCTTCGTCCACGGCACTGCCCAGGTCGCGGCCACGGACGCTGAACTTGATGGCGATCATGCGCTTGCCGTTCTCGCGGTAAATATCGGACGCGCCGTGACGCTCGAACTGGCCTTCAGGATTGGGCGCGCCGTCCTCGCCCACCGGGGTGACCAGGTCGCGCAGCCGCAGACGCGGCGTGTTGCTGATCGGGTTGGAGGTGTCCGCCAGAGTGCCCTTGTTGGAAGGCGTCGCCAGCCCTGTTCCGGACGACGACGGCACGACCCCCGGCCCCTGGCTCAGCACCACCGTGTTATTGCTGATGTCCACGGGTATATCCAGGATGGAGGTTTCGCTGCTGCGCCGCCATTTCGGCCAGCGGATGGCGATGTCGAAGAGCTTCTCGCCTTCGATCATGCTGGACATGGCCTTGGCGCCGAGGGCACTGCTGACCACGTTATTGACGTCGGCCGTCATGACGCCCCATTTTTCGCACTTCGCGGGATCGACGCGGAACTCCAGGTGCGACTGCCCGCGAATGTGGAAGACGCCCACGTTTTCAATGCCGCGAATATCCTGCAGAATGTTCTTGGCCTTGGTGGCCCTCACCTCCAACTGATCGAAGTCGGGACCGAAGATCTTGATGGAGTTGTCTCCCTTGATGCCGGAGAGAGCCTCCATAACGTTGTCGCGAATGTTCTGCGAGAAGTTCCAGATCACGCCAGGCAGCTTATGCTCCAGCTCGGCATTCATGGCATCGACAATTTCTTGCTTGGTACGCGCACGGGCACGGCCGAAAAGCCAACGCCTCCAGCCGGTCTGCTCGGCCAGCTTCGGCCACTCTTTTTCGGGACGCAGCGGCACGAAGTATTCGCTGTTGTAGAAGCCGCAGCTGTCGGTGCCGTCGTCGGGCCGGCCGAGCTGGGCGACGATCGACTCCACCTCGGGGTAAGTTGCCATGACGGCCCGCGCCTGCCGGGAAAGCTCGACCTGGCGCTCCAGCGTGATATTGAGCGGCGCCGTGCCGCGGATCCACAAGTTCCCCTCTTCCAATTCGGGCATGAACTCATGTCCCAGCAGGGGGACCAGGCAGGCCGTGCCGACGATCAGCGAGCCCATCACCATGACGGTCGTCCAGCGGTACTTCAGGCAGACTTTGAGCTGCCAGAGGTAGCGGGTCTTCAAGAAGCGAACCAGGAAATTATCTGGAGAAGGCTTGAGATGCTTGAAGAGCAGCAGGCACAGGGCCGGGGTCAGGGTCATCGCCAGCAGCAGCGCTCCGATCAACGAAAAGGCATAGGTCTGCGACATGGGGCCAAACAACTGCCCTTCCGGTCCCGACATGGTGAACAGGGGGATGAAGGCGCACACCATGATCAGCGTCGAGAACAGCAAGGCACGGTCGATTTCCCGCGTCGAGCGGAGAATGCGCTGCTTGAGCGGCAGGTCGGCCATTTCGCCGCTGGTCACATAACGATAGATATTCTCGGCAATGATGACCGAAGAATCGACGATGATGCCGAAGTCCACGGCGCCGATGGACAGCAGGTTCGCCGATTTGCCGCGCAAGTACAGCATCGAGAAAGCGAACAGGAGGGCCAGGGGAATATTGATGGCCACAATCAAGGCCGTGCGCACGTTGCTCAAGAACATCAGCAAGATCACCGTGACCAGCCCCATGCCGACCAGCAGGTTCTCGGTGACGGTCTCAGTCGTGACGTGCAACAGCTCCGTCCGGTCGTAGTACGGCTCGATCTCCACGCCGGGCAGCATGCGGCCGGAAGCGGGGTCATTGAGCTCCTTGACCTTGGCCTCGACGTCCTTCAGGGCGGGCAGTGTCTCCTCGTTCTTACGCAACAGCACAATGCACTGGACCTTGTCGTCCTGATCGTAACCGGCGACGCCAAGGCTGAGCTCGGAGCCCGGCGCTCGCGTAACGTCCGTCCTCCAGTAGCCGACTCGCCCCAGGCGCGTCTGGTTGCTGACAACGACACCTTTGTCGCTTATCTGGCCCGGGGAAACCCGGCCGCCTTCGACCACGTCCTCGACGCGCACGGGCTGGTTGTTGATCGAGGCAACGACCAGGTGGCGGATGTCATGGATGCGGCGCTGCTCTTCGGCGCGGAGGACGGCGGCGGCGCGGCGGGCCGCCCGCTGGTCAATCGTTTTGATATGGGCACGTTCTTCCTCGGTGAAAGGCGGGTCAACCTTCCGCCGCGCCACCCCTTCGCGAAGGCGCTGTTTCTGCTTGTCGGTAAAATCATGGTTGGCGAGATAGGATTTCAGTTCCTCGCTCTCGAACCCCAGCACCTTGTTCACGGGGTCCATGCCACCGCCAAACAGGCCGACGCTGCGCACGGTCAGGGCAACCTGGCCCTGGCTGACATAGTCGCCGCCCACGGTGGCATTGCTGTTGGTCAGCGCCGTTTGCAACTGGGAGAGCGTGATGCCATAGCGCTTGAGGCGGTCCGGGTCGGGCTGGATCTCATAGCGGCGCACCGTGCCGCCGAAACTGGTGACGTCCACGATGCGCGGCACGGTGCGGAACTCCCGCTCCAGCACCCAGTCCTGAAGCGCCTTGATGTCGTTCAGCGTGTAAATTTCACGGCCAGTGGCATCCTTGGGAACTTTCAGGATGTAGCGATAAATTTCCCCCGTGGGAGATTCGGGCGAGATCACGGGGGTCACGCCCGGCGGCAAGGGCTGGCTGATCGTGGCCAGGCGATTGATGACTTCCTGCCGGGCCGTTTCGTAAGTCCACTGGCTGCCGTAATGCCAGTTCATCTTGAGGTCGCTCAGACCAAAGAGGGACTGGCTGCGGATGGCTCGGAGGCCGGGCATGCCGGCGAAGGTCACCTCCAGAGGGATGGTGACCTGACGCTCCACCTCTTCCGCGGAGGCGCCGGGGAATTGCGCGATCACCTCGACGATCGCCGGCGCCGGGTCGGGATACGCTTCCACGTTGACGTTCAGGAACGAGAACAGACCAATCCCCGCCAGGGCGATGGCCATTAGGATAATGACCAGCGGGCTGTTCAAGGCCCACTCGATGAGTTTGCGTACCATGAAGCTCTCTATTGTGCCTTGGCGTCAGCAAGCCATTTTTCTGCCTCGATACGATAAAACTTGACCGCTGGCAGATCACCTGGGGCCGCCATAGCCACTTTGATCAAATGCTCTTGGGTCGCTTGCAACGATCGCATGCGCTCGAGATGTGCCGTATGAGCTGCGACGCGCTTGTCTTTGGCCATGCTGAGTGCCCGCCCCGCTTCCAACCAACGCCGGGACCACCGATAGACATATTCTGGGTCGTTCTGCGCGTTCGCATCGACCGCGCGTCGTTGAAAGTAAATTTCATAAGCCCCCTTGGCCGCCTCCACCAGAGCCTTAGCCGAGTTCGCATCTGCTGCCGCTGGCGCGTTGTCCTCGGCAAGTGCAGGCGCGGATATTCGAAGACCCCAGCCGGCAAGCATGACGCCAGCCACGAAGCAGCTAACGGGTAGTGTGAGCCGTCGAAGCGACATTGGACTATCCTCCGAGACCGCAATGTTAGGGTTTCTTTTCTTCTTTCCGCTCATTGCCCGGCTCCGACTCCTTATCCAGCAATGCGGCCTTGAGTTCGCCAACACCGGTTTGCAGAATGCGGTCCCCGCGGCCAAGCGCCTCCTTGGGCAGTACGCCCAGTTCTTCCTCCTCGGCGGTGCGCTGTTCCCCCTTGGCAAAAGGCTTGCTGCGCACGAAGGCCGTCCTGTCGAAACGCTGCATCAGCACGACGCGCCGTATCGTGAAATAATCCGGATGCTTCTTCGGGTCGCTCTGCACGAAAACGACGGACTGCTGGCCATCGTCCACAACAGCGTCAATCGGCACCTCGACCACGTCCTCCGGCGGCGGTAGCTGCACGGTGGCCGAGATGAACTGCCCGGCCCGCAAGACCTCCCCGGGATTATCAATGTAGCCTTTGACTACAGCCGTATGCTGGTTGGGATCGATGAGGTAGCCAATGTCGCTGATAAAGCCCTGGACGGGAGGCGAGCCGACCGTTCGCACCGTCCAGCGCCGCTCTGCGGTAGGCAGCGCCTGCAGCGCCGGCAGATCGTCTTCGGGAACATTGGCAAACACTGAGAGCCGATCGACCTTGGCGATCTGGAACAAATTGGTGGTGTTATCCACGACGATCTCGTGGAGCGACACGTTGCGCTCGATGATGACGCCGTCGTCCGGCGCCCGGATCTCCACCCGCGCCCACAGCTCATCCTTGGCCTTGTCGTGCTTGCCGTCGCGTTTCTTGACCTCCTCCGCCTCTTTCAGGACGGCGTCGATGTCTTTTTCCGAGATGCCCCATGTTTTCAGGGTGCTCACCGCCCGGTTCATGGTGTTGATGTCCCCCTGCACGGCCCGGCGGTACGTCAACATGAGGACTTCCGGCACGGCTTCCGCCTTGGCTTCCGCCTTCTTGAGGATTTCCTCATCGAGTTTCAGCTGGTAGATGGCGTCGATCAGGTCATTCTTCTTGTTGCCCACGTCCACGCTATAAAAGACGGCCAGCAAGTCGCCCTTCTGGACACGGTCTCCCGAGCGAATCTCCCGAAAAACGGTCTCTAATTTCCCCGACTGCGCGCGGTCCTCGGGCACTAGCGCGATTTGCACCACCTCGGCCGATGAAGGGGAAGGCGCGAAACGCGCCCGGATGCGGTGCATGCGCGTCGGGTCCAAAGCCGTCGAGCCAGGCATGACTAGCAGGAAACCCTTGGTCGGCCTCCAGGCCGCCACGATCAGGTCGGCGTGGCCTTTGCGGATGCCTAGGGCCTTGCGCACTTCTTCCGGCACGGCAAGCGTGTGAGGCTGGCCCTTGACCAGCTCAACGCCCAGCAGGGCCGGCTTCGCGGGCTGCGCTTCTGCCTTCTGTTCAGGCTGCCAGGGCATGGGGACCGTGCCCATCGCCATGGCGAAGCCCGCCACGGCGGCGAGGCTGATCACGACAATCCCGGCGGCCTTCACAAACTTGGATCGTAAGAAACTCATGGGTAACTCACCAAAGTTAGTTAAAGAGAGGGGACCAAGAGACAGGGAGATAGAGGCCTCCGTGCGTCTTGTCTCCTGTCCTCGCTGGTCCCCTCTTGCACCAAGTTCCCCTGTCTTCCTGTCGTTTGTGCGACGCAAACTCGCCGCAAGCGCAGTGGCATCAGCCGCAAGCGACAAACTACGATCCACGGCCTGACGCAAGCCGCGCAGGTCGAAAGATTTCGTGAGCACCTCTGCAAACCAGCTTACGCGGCTGGGATCTTGCTGTCCGCAAAGCGGGTCATCTGCAATCGCGATTACCTGAAGGCCGGCGAACCGCGTCCGCAGCGTTTCGGGCAGTTCCAGCGGGGTGCCGTCACGCGTGAAGAAATCAAGTAGGACGAGCTGCGGCTCGTGTTCCTCTGCCAGGCTTAACGCCTCGGCCCCATCAACCGCGTGTAAAATGGTCAGGCCCTCGCGTGCGAGAGCCCGGGTCAACACCTCAGCTAACACCGCGTCGCGTTCCACAAGCAAGATCGTGGCGGAGTCGGTACGCAAAGGCATAGCGCGCTAGCGGCCTCCACTCTCATTCACTTCGGCAATGCCTGAAAAGCGACAAACCTCTTGGCATTTCCAGTGCCGAAGTGATCTTCACACTTTTGGAGAATCGCAAGTCCAAATTCGGAAAGGAGATGGGCAGTTAAGGCAAGGAGGATTCGCGATCTGTCTTATCCGGCTGGTGGTCGCGCAACGATCAGCTTGAAGCTTGCCCTGTTCAACTGCTGGCCAAATTGGTCATGAGGTGAACAGTACCAACTCACCACTAAGGGCCGCCTGCCTGTGCTTGTTTTTTATGTTTACGGGCAGAGGCGGGCGGGGTAGAGTCGGCCCGAATGAACGATTATGACAAGGCTGGCAGATACCTGGTGAAGCGCGAGCCGGTTGGATTCTTCCATTGGCTGCTGGCCAACTTTCGTCTCTCTTTTGAGACCTGGATCGATGCCCGGCGAGTTGCGTTACCGGACCAGAACGATCTGACTAACGATCTCATTGCGGCTCTACGCATCGGCGGAGTGCGGGAAGCAATCTGCCTTGAGTTAGAGGCAGAAGCAAGGGCGGATGCTCTCCGACGGTTGCTGGAATATCTGGCGCGGCTTTGGACTGAGCCGGGCGAGCCGGGCAGCCTTCCCGTTTCTTGCGTTTGCGGGGTTGTCCTCGACTTGACCGGGCGGAATCCAGCTCGTGAACTGAGCCTTCGGTCGGCACTAGTGCCCGGTTGCCGTTTGGAACTGACCATCCTCCGACGCCCACTGGCGGACGAGGACGCGGCGAATCTCGTGGCCGAAGTGGCGGCTGGAAGAGTTTCGCCATGGCTGTTGGCCTGGGTTCCACTGATGCGAGGCGGAGGCGAAACCGCTATAATGGCACACTGGTTGCCAGAGGCAGAACGCCGTTTGACCGATAAGCGCGACCGGGCGGATCTCGGTGCACTGACTTTGGTATTTGCTACGCTTGGCGGATGCCAGGCTGCGTGGAATCGTTGTTTAAGAGGGTGGAACATGAAGACCTCACCGGTCTTTGATGAAGTGCGGACCGAGAGCCGAGCCGAGGGCCGGGCCGAGGGCCGAGCCGAGGAGGCGCGCACTCTGGTGTTACGCCTGGGCCGGCAAAAGTTTGGCAAGGCCCCGACCAAGAAACAGCAGAATAAGCTGGAAGCAATCACGAGCTTGACCCGGCTTGAAGCCCTCGTAGAGCGGTTGCTCACCGTCGATTCCTGGGCCGATCTGCTTGGCGAAATCTAGATTCCTACCCCATTGAAGAGATCCTCAGATTGCTTCACCAGTTAAATGCCGCCTGCAACAGCACGCCCTGATCGCTCAACTCGCCTCGCGAAGTCGTATTGCTGTTCCGGCCTACGTTCCACCAGTACTGGTATTCGTAGCCTGCGTAGACGCTCAGGCACGGGCAGCTTGGCGGCCGCCAGCCGAGACCAATGAAGGCATAAATCATCGGCACGTCCTGTGATACGGCGAGACGTGTATCGCCGGCCAGCAGCTGACCGTTGCCGATGGGCGTCGTCGATTCCTCAAAGAAATCCTGGTGGATGCGGCCGAGCAGGGTGGCGGCATCGACCCGGCCGACCACGTCCAGCCCCCACTGATCCAGGTGCCGCGTCAGCTCCAGCCCCAGGTGCGGGCCGATGCCCCAGAAATTGTTGCTCGTTCTTCTCTCGAAGACCCCGGTGCCGGTTGCCGCTGCCGCGAACGGTTCATCCGAGCGTGAATCGAAGAAGGCGTCGGCCCAGCGCAAACCGAAACGCCACTTCATTCCCACATACGGCCATTGCAACGTGAAGAACTCGCGGCTGGCGTAATCAAGGTCGACTACATTGATATCGAGCCGGCTCTTGACCGTGGACAGCGCATCGGGTCCGGGGAACGCGCCGGTTCCTTCCGAGGTCAGGAAACGGTAGGCAAAAACGAACTCCCCAAATCCCGAGGGCAACCGGTAGCCCGCTTCCACGCGCGGCGCCACCGTCCAGTCCAGTGGCGCGCTGGGGAGGTGCAAGGTATCCGGCGGGGCCGTTCCCACCTGAACGATGTCTCTCAGGCGGTTCTTGACATGAGGTCCGACGATGCCGAGTCCCACATCGAAGACCCAGCCCGGCTGCGGCATGAAGGGTGGGTCAAGCACTGCGTCGCGCTCCAAATAAGGACCCGGCAGAGGGTCGCACATATAGGGCGGAGCGGCGGGAGGCTCTTTGAGGAGCGACGCCGGCGCGTCGGGCGGCCGCGGCAGTCCCGGCAAGACGTCGAGTTCCGCGCCACTTGCAGGGGCAACAGCCGGCGGAGCAGGCACCGGTATCGAGCCCTGAGCGAGTGCGCGCGAAACCGGCAGGATTCCGGACAAAACTGCCGAGAGCGACAGCAGAAGGCACATTCGGGCCATGAACGAACTCCTCCGGTCGGCAGACATAGCTCCGCTTAGGGTTGCTGCTTCGACGCCGCTGCTCCCAAAGGCTTGGCCGCTGGGGGCTGCAATGGTGGGAGCACCTTGACAGATGGCACTGTGATTGCCGAGGCTTCCGAAGACTGCACCCCCAGGCACGCGTTCGTGGCGTCGGAACAAGCGCCACCAGCTGTCTTTTGGCTAACTCCGGCTGGCGGGCACTCATGACAGCAAGGCCAGGCCGGCAACTGATCCAGATCGGGTAGCGGTGGAAGTTCCCTGGGCGTCGCGAGCTGGAACAGGTCGTCGGTTTGTAAGAGATCCGCCACGCTCACCACGGACGACCACAGCGCGCCCAGGATGCCAAGATAAGTCGACACATTCGCCGACAACGTCTGCTGCGCGGTCACGAAGTCGCCGAACGCTGCATTGACGTCGACCGTGCGGCGGTCGAAGACGCCGCGGTAGTAACGCACCTGGTCGGGCAAAATGAAGCGGCGGTAGTACTCCAGGGCGTCCAGGTTTTGCTTGTAGCCCATGTAAGCCGTGGCCAGCATGGTGCTCAAATTCTCTTCCACCCGGTGCGGCTCCTCGGTGGCACGGACCAGCATTCCCTCCGCAGCCGTGATGGCGCCCTTGTTCTGGTCCCAGATAGGAAGCGGGAAGCCAATCGTCGCCGTATGCACGAACTGCCTGGGCGCGAGCGCATACTCTTTCAGGAACGACACATTGAAATCCACGTCGGGATAGGGGGTGATTTGCGCGAGCTTCAGGTTATAGCGCGCCTTGTCAAGCACGTTGCGGGCGGTCAGCACATCCGTATGGTTGCGTAACGCATATGCCCGGACCGTGTCGTAGTCGAAGTAGGGAATCAACGCATCGATGCGTCCCGCCACTTCGGTCAGCGGCAACTGGCGCAGGCCGACGGCAGCGACCAGTTGCTTCCACGAATAGATATAGGTTTGAATGGCTTGCCTGTACGCCAAGCGGGTCGTGTAGGCCTGGGCTCGCAGGGCCGCTGGTTCGTAGTCGGCGCTGGTAAAACCTAACTGGCCGACGACCTGGAGGCGATAGACTTGATCCGTAAAATGGGCCAATGCCTTACTCACGCGCACGCTTTCTTTCGCGACCAGTATGGCATAGTAGGTATTTCGCACCTGAGTCGCCAGGTCGCTCCGCGCCCGGCGCAGAGCCAGTTCGGCGTTGCGCAGGTCCATTTCGGCCGCGGCCGAGGCCAGCTTCAGCTTGCCGCCGAACTTGATGGTCTGGTCGATAAAAGGCCCTTGCACGCCGGCCGTGCTGCCGTCGTTGGACGGCTGCACGTTCCAGCCCACCGTCGGGTTGGGATAGGCACGTGCCTGGATCAAGTTGCCGCGCGCCGTCTCGACGTCGGCAGCGGCCTGGCGCAGTTGCGGGCTGTTGGCGGCCCCCAGTTGCTGCAAGGCAGCTAGCGTGTAAGGTTGGCCGTCCGGTCCAGGCTGGGGAACCGGTTCGGCAGGCAGGGGCGGCAACTCTGGATAGATCCGCTCGCGCGCGCGCATCTTAGCCGCTGGGTCCGTGGGCAGCTTGAGGAGAGGCGTTTCCGACCCAGGGACTTCGGGCGGAATTGGCGGTTCGAGCCGCGGCTTGGGCTGCTGGACGTCACTGGCGGCCTGGAACAAAGCCGTGGTCTGTACATCCAGCGCCGGGAACTGAGCAGCCGCAGAATTCTTCTCGCAACCGGGCGAGGCAGTCCCGGTGTCCGGTTTTGTTGCCGGCGGCATCGCCGGCGCCAGGTCGAACGGGTGGGAGGCCAGGCCGCACATGACCTCATCGGCCCGTTGCCTGGCGTTATACAGGCACCCGCTCAGCAGCAGCAATCCGGCGAGGGCGAGCAGTCGTCGTGACATAGGACCGGACCTCTTGCGTGAAGGCTGTCTTCCACGGAATTGCCGTAACTCGCGCATTGCCCCAATCAGCGTAGAACGGAATTAATTCCGTTCTACCAACGGGTAAGTTTAACGAAGATAATGGTGGTATCGGCTACAGGTACGGTCTTCTCAATCAATTTCCGGAAAACATGAAGATTTGTTAAAGAGAGAGAGCCTGAGTGGGCGACAACTGACCATCCTGTACAGTTTCTAATCATCCTGATCAGAATCTGGCAACAGTTGCTTCTCGATCGCCATGCCCAGGATACGCAGCTTGGCTCGTAGCGTTGTCCGTGAAATGCCGAGCAACTCGCTGGCCTGCACCTGGTTCCCCTTGGCATAACGGAGCACGGCTTCCATCACGGCGCGATCCACCGCGAGACCAACTTTGCGGTAGATGTCGGGCTCGCCGTCGCGCAGCAGCCGGCTTACCAACTGCCCGACATCGAGAGATGTTTGCTCGGCGACCGGCTGAGGGGTATGGGCGGGGACCTTCTGAATCATCTCCGGAAGGGCGTCCGGAGTAAGCACGTCGCCGGCAGTCTGGACAAGGGCATATTTGAGCGCGCTTTGCAACTCGCGAACGTTTCCCGGCCATTCATGCTTCTCCAGCGCGCGCATGGCTTCCGGCGACACCGCAGTCACGCTCTTGCCCAAATCACGGTTCAGCAATCTCAGGAAATGATCGACGAGGAGCGGCAGGTCTTCCAGGCGTTCGCGGAGCGGCGGCAGGTGGATGGTGTAGACTTTGAGGCGATAGTACAAATCCTGACGCAGTCGCCCGGCGGGCAGGAGGTCCCCCAGGTTCTTGTTGGTGGCGGCAATGACCCGAACATCGGTTTTGATCGTTTCGTTGCCGCCGACCCGCTCGAACTTCTGTTCCTGCAACAGGCGCAGGATCTTGGGCTGCGTGGCCAGCGTCATGTCGCCGATTTCGTCCAGGAAGATCGTGCCGTGATCGGCTTGCTCGAATTTGCCGATGCGCCGGCGCTCGGCGCCGGTGAAGGCGCCGCGCTCGTGCCCGAACAGCTCGCTTTCCAGCAAGGTCTCGGGAATGGCGGCACAGTTCAGAGCGAGGAAGGGTCCCTCGCTGCGATGGCTGTGCTGGTACAAAGCCCGGGCCACGAGTTCCTTGCCGGTGCCGCTCTCCCCCACGATGAGCACCGGCACATCGAGCGAGGCGACGCGACCGATGGCTTTGTAGACTTCCTGCATGGCGGCACAGCGGCCGACAATGCGATCGACCACGCTGTCCGCCGCGTCCACCGTTTCCTCGAAAACCGCCGGCACATGCCGGGACCGGCTCAATTCGATGGCCTTGGCGACCACCTCCTGAAGCAGATGAAAATCGACCGGCTTGATCAGGTACTCGAAGGCCCCGCGCTTCATGGCCTCGATGGCCGTTTCGGTGGTGGCGTAGGCGGTGATTAGGATGACGGGCAAGCGCGGGTCAATCTTCCGGATCTGTTCAAAAGCCTCCATGCCTTCCATGTCCGGCAGCCGCACGTCAAGGAGGACCGCATCCGGCCGCTGACCTTGCACCCGCTCGATGCCCTGCTTGGCCGTGAGGGCCGTGGCAACCTCCAGCGTCCTGGACTGAAGACTCTTGGCCATCGAGTAGAGCACGTTGGGTTCGTCATCAATGACAAGCAAGGTCGGCATAATCATCCTCAGGCGGCGAGTCGTGTTTGCGGCGTCTGAGATAGGGGTCTAAGGTTAGGGTCATTGGTCATTCGTCATTTGTCATTCGCGAATGACGAATGACCAATGACTAATGACCAAGATTGCCGACCTCTGCCCCCAGATCCCATACCCCTATCTCAGAGCCGGCAGGGAGATGGCAAAAAGCGCGCCGCCGCCTGGCCGGTTCTCAGCAATAATTTGCCCCCCGTGTGCCTCGATGATGCGCTTGCTAATGGATAGCCCCAGGCCGATGCCGGTTTCCTTGGTGCTGACAAAGGGCTCGAAGATACGCGGTCCCAGATCGGCCGGCAAACCGCACCCTGTATCGGCGACCTCCATGGTGATCCATCCGTCCGGCCCGGGACGTTTCAACCTGAGCCAGAGTGTGCCACCCGCGCGGAGTGCGTCGAGCGCGTTAAGCAGCAGGTTCAGAACGACTTGTTTGATCTGGCCCACGTCCGCCTCAATCGGCACAGGCTCCTCCGGCAGTTCGCATGCAATCTGAACGCCTTGCAGCTCGGCGCGCGCCGACACCAGGCTCACGGTCTTGAGAAGCACTTCCCGCAGCTCGAAGGACCGCTTTTCAATCTGCGGCGGCCGGGCAAAATCAAGGAACGCCTGGACCAGGTGCTCCAACCGGGCGATTTCATCCTCGAGCACCGCCAGGTCGCGTCCCTCCACGGACGCGGGTGGACCCCGGTCCGTGGCTGCCTGGATGAGGATCTTCATGGCCGTCAGCGGATTGCGCAATTCATGGGCCATGCCGGCGGCCATCTGGCCGACGGCCGCCAACTGCTCCGCGCGCAGAACTGCGCGCTGACTTTGCTCCAGGCGCATGACGACCGTGCCGATGTGTTCCGCAATATGCCGCAGGACCTTCTCCAGCTCGACCAGGTCCCAGCGTGCGGACAGGGTGATAGGCCCCACGATTTCATTCAGTTTGCCGGCCACGTCCCGCACCGGAATGCTCAGCCGGAGAATGGAGCGGCTCACGCTGCGGGCGACGCCGTAGCCTGCCAGCACGCCGGACAGCGGTCCGCAAACGCCCAGCAGCAGCAGGGCCAGCACCATCTGGTCCACTTTTCTCTGGTTGTCGGCGTCGGTCAGGCCAATTTCCTCTTCGTTGAAATCCAGGTAGGCCTGAGCTGGCTCCAGGATTTGATTGGTAAGCGGATCTCGGGCAAGCGCGCGCACGCGTTGCCGCAGTTGCTCGGGTTGCTCGGCGCTCAGGATGTGGTCGAATTCACTCACAAACGCTTGATAGCCTTTCTGGACGCGCAGCATCAGTTCCCGTTCCCGCGGCGTTACGGCGACGCGCTCGGCTTCGCCGATCCAGTAGGTCATGTCCTTGAGGTGCTCTGGAATGGTCTCCAGGTCTTTGCGGTCGCCGCTGAGCAAAAAGTGGTACAGGTGGCTGCGGATATCGCGGATGCCGATGGCCAGTTCCTCGCCTGCGCGCATGCCGGCCACATCCAGGGCCAGAACCTTGGAAGCCCGCTTCTGTCCCGCGTGGGCATTCCAGGCAATCAAGACCCCCGCCGCCAGGGGTAAAGCGCTCAGCGCCATGATCGGTGTTACCATTCGCAACATGAGCCCCGTGTTCATGGAAGCTGCCTCGATTTCCTTCGAGAAGTGCACCTTGCGCATCATTGTAACCCGACCCGCCAACGAGGAGCCCTCGCCGGCGCGTTTTGAAGTTGCGCTTCTTCCTGCCACTGTGATTGTGATTGGCGGGCGGACGGACGGGGGGGCAAAGCGGGCGGCTACGAGGAACGGCCCTGGCCCCGTGAGCCGTGGCAAAGTGGCAAACTTGGGTAGTGGTGGATTAGGGTGTTGATCGGTGCGCGGCTGGCTGGATTACGGTTCCGGCGGCAAAACGATTCGCACATCAGGTGCGGCAGTAACAACGCCTAAGCTACCTTTGACTGAGTAAACTATTACAAGCTGTTTAAGCTGACCGGGTGCCGGATCGATAAAGCCAAGTTCTCCGAGTCGATTACCCTCGCGCCACGGTGTCATTTCAAGATGGCCATTGCACACCCGCTTACGGACCGCCTCAGTCACATCAGCCCACTGTTTGCCTATTCCAAACGACGCTTGTAGGATTGCCAGCCCTTGCGAACGAAGCGCATCCCATTGCGTCCCGATGAGTAATTTGCTTCTGTAATCATCGGTAGTAACTGCAAGCTCTCTTACAAGAGCGGCAGTGTCTAGAATTATCTCTTGGTTTGATGCATATGCTGCCACGAACAGACCGACCAAGAATGTAAGCACCAATAGCCCAACCAGTGTTAAGAAAGCCACTGCAAAGACCTCTTTATGCGCAGGAAACAGGTAGCCGAGGCAATGCACGCCAGTTGCCACTACCGCTTCGCCAACTTCAAGCGTTCGCAAGGTTCCATGAAATGACCGCCTAACTAGCTTCCAAAAGTAACCCCACCGCGACATGAAAACGATACTCCTGGACAGGGCACGCTTGCCCGATTCCGATGGGAAGTATCGGCCATCGTGAACCGGGCAAGCCAAGCGGGTAGCTACTCCCGCCGTCCCGATTGCAGGCTGTTGTATTGCGCAAGATAAGGCCCGGCATCATGCCGAGCCTTGCCATTCGCTCAAGATTCAATACGTCGCCACTTTTTCAATCAGCTCATTCATGCTCCAGACGTGATCGGTCAGGCCGGCAACCATTGCCGGGGTCTTCTTGATGGTCATGTGGACGCGGCAGAAATCGTAATAAAGGAAGAACAGCGCCAGCGCCGCGTCGTGGTGCCGGGGGCTCTTGCTGAACGCATTGGTCAAGCGCGTGAAGCGCCGAACCGTCATGCGAATGGTCAGGTTGTGCCGCTCGACATGCGACGTGCAAGCCTTGTCCACGTCCGGGTTCCCGCACACCTTGTTAATGTGCATGTCTATTATCTCTGGCGGCGAGTAGCGGGCCGGACCCGCGACAGCGCCGGCGAATATCTTGATGATTTGGGCGAACGGCAGCGAGCGCCCCAGGATGGCCGGCATCACCGTTCGGTAGCTCTGCCAACCGTCCGTGCTGAGTTGCCAGCTTGAACCCTCTGTAGCCGCCTTGAGCCGATAGGCGAATCGCTTGGCCGTGGACACGTCGCGCTTGCCAATGGCAAAAGCCAGAATCATTTTGCTGTCGCGCTCCAGGGCCGTGAACGTGTAGCAATCGCCAAACTCTTCCGAGTAGCCTTGCCGGTTCCTGACCTTTTCCTTGCAGCCGATGAAGGACCAGACTTCGTCGCATTGCACGTTTTCGCAAGGTACGTCGCGGACGTTGGCGTAGAACCATGCGGCGCAGCGCTCGCCGATCTTGAGCAAGAGGCGAAGAATGGTTTTCTTGTCGATGTCCATTAGCCGCTGAGTGCTGCTAATCGAATTGCCTTCCAAGAGCATCCTGAGAACGAGCGCCGCTTTTTCGGTCGGAACGCGCATTTCGTCCAGGGGACGCGGGCGCGGTTCGGTGAACGTGCGATGGCACTCCATGCACTGGAAGCGTTGCCGGCCGTGCCGAGTCTGACCAAAACGACGTGCCGCATTGTTGCAGAGGTTACAGAGCATAGCTAACTGCCTTCCTTCGTTTTGGCAGTTCGCTAGAATGAGATTGCTAAGGCCGCATTCTGGCGTAACTGCCTGATTGTGGTTGCCTCTGGATCCGCTTGCAGGCGGGTCCAGGGGTTATTCAACTCTATTTATTGTATATCTAAAAAATATGCAGTCAAGGCTATTTTCCCTTGCCGCGGATATTTTTTCGATATACAATTCAAGTATGAACATAAAGAACAGACGCGGCAGACCGCGAAAGGGCTCGGGCCTGACAAAAAGTGAGAGTCTTTTGCTTCGACTGGATCCAGCGGAGAAGAAGGCTTTCGCAAGCGCGGCCGAGCTGGCTGGCGCTCCGCTGAGCGTATGGATCCGCGAGCGACTCCGACAGGCAGCTATCAGGGAGCTGGTCGCCGCATCAATGCCGATAGCGTTTTTGAATCGAAGCAATGGCGAGACTGGCAGCACAAATGAAACCAATCGGCATTCAGCGAATTGAGCGGCGACTTGACCGTTTCGACGGCCTGATCGACATGACTGATTGGGACGGCCGTCCCAAAGAGCAATGTCGGGCAGCCTTCCTCTCGCGAGCCGTTGCTGCTTACGCCGTGATGATTCTTGGCAACGCAAGTGAAGAGGCGTCAGGTAAGTCAATCACCGATTCCTTTCACGACCGGGGCATTGATGCCATCTACTTCGACGCCCGCTTATCTCAACTAATCGTCGTTCAATCCAAGTGGAGCGATTGCCTAGCTTGGAAGGAAGCTGGCGAATTCGTTGATGGCGTGAAGCGATTGATTGCTCCTAACTGGGCATCTTTCTCTAACAACCAGAAGATTCGGGCACGAAGAAGGGAAATCGATCTTGCCCTAATGTCGAGCGCCAAAATCTTGCTTGTTACCGCTCATAAAGGAGCAGTACGCGGAGACGACCAATCCTTGAGACGTGTTGATGAGTTGGCGTCTGAAATAGATGGCGGCTCGGGACTATCTAAGGTTGTGCACTGGCATCAAAAGGACCTGCTCGATGCAATTCAAGCCGAGTCTTCCCCGGCATCTATTGTCGCCTCTCTCACCTTGTCGAATTGGGGAGAAACTAAGGATCCGTATCACGCCGTATACGGTCGCGTTCAAGCGATAGCAATTGCGCAGTTATGGAACGATAACCCGCATCTTACCCACATGAATATTCGCGAATACGCATCGCACGGCACAGATGTAAACGCTGCCATCGCCAAAACAATTGCCGAGGCACCACAGCACTTCTGGTATTTCAACAACGGCCTGACAGTTATTTGCGACTCCATCAAACCGGCCGTAATGGGACGGTTAAATCCGTCGGTTGCCGTTTTTACTTTTGAAGGGATTCGACTCGTCAATGGCGCGCAAACGACTGGCATCATCGGAGAGAAACTAAAAACCCTGGCCGAGCAGGACCGCGATAAGCTGTGGGTCCAACTAAGGGCAATAGCAGTCGGGAATTGCCCAGATGGATTTGCCACTCAAATCACGAAGTTCACGAATCTTCAGAATGCTGTCAGCAGACAAGATTTTGTGGCGATGGATCCTTTGCAATCCAGACTAGCAATTGATTTTGCGGTTGAGAAAAGACGGTATGCGTTCAAATGGGGAACGGATCCTGACCCAAGCGGAGATCGTGGCTGCACTCTCAAGGAAGCCACTGTTGCGCTGGCTTGTGCCGATCCGGATACGCGGCTTGCAGTTCAAGCAAAACGCGAGATTAGTCAGTTATGGGACACCGAATCCGAGAGCTATAGAAAACTATTTCACAAGGATCTTACGGCACAGCGCGTTTGGAACGCAGTAAGGATTATGCGTGCAGTAGATTCGGCCGTGGCTGGCATGGGGAGCGAGGAGCAAGAATCGATCGGCGTTCACTTAAAGCTTGTCATTCTGCACCTTGTATTTAATTCGCCTCAATTGGTCCAGTGGGACACCGCGAACGATCCTGCTAATACAATCCCCAAGGCTACTGATGTGGCTGGAGACGTGTTCGTGAGGGTCTGCGAATACCTTGGGGCAATGCATCAGGGCGAGTATCTAGCGAGCCTCTCGAAAAACTTTGAAAAGTGCGACGCGATGATTCGCGCCCTTCGCAACATTAGTAAACAGGGCAACCTTTTTGCCGATCAGCGATAGGCGGACAGCCGGATCCAGGTTCGCCTGTTCAAAAATGCATCAACACCCTAATCCACCAGTACCCAAACTTGCCTTTAATGAATGCGTAAGCCTAATCGGCCGTGGATAGTTCCGACTCAAGACTTGTTTGCCACGGGTGGCCACGAACTTGGCAAACTGGCAAACAACTCGCCCCGCCCCTGCCAGCTTGACCGCAGGTGAACGAGTTCGTCGGCTGGCTCACAGCCTAGCTCTCGAAATGATAACGCTGGAAAGGCGGCCGTGCCGGTGACCAGATGAACAAAGACACTTGCCGTTGCGGCGGCGAAGGGGCTTCATTTGGCCTTTTGTCCAAATGAGCCCCCGCGCCAGCTATTGGCTGCACTTACACAATGCTGTCCAGCAATTGATACGTCGCATCCGCGTGTTGGAAGCCATAGACCCACAGGAGGACCGGCATGCCCTCGCCAATGATCACATGCACGGCTTGCTGCGTAACGCCCTGATTGCGGCTGGAAGCGATCTGGATCAGGGTGTTGTTGACACCAAGGGTAAACAGGCGGATGTTGAGATCGCCAATCATGTTGTTGTCGGCAGCATCAGCCACCGGTGTGTAATTAATGACGGCGTTGTAGACGCCGGTTTTGCCGGCCGTCCACACGAACCAATCATAGGCGGGCAAGCCATTGCTGGGATGATGATTGATGACCAGGTTGTCGAACTCTTGCGGGCCGGTCAAGACACCGAGCTGCGTGCCCGTGTCCGATGTTTCATTCGGATCAAAGCGGTCGTCTGCCAAGCCGCCGCCGCCACCACCCGGCGGGGGGGGAGTCGGGCCGCCGGGGGTCACAATTACCGAGATGACGATGTCAAAATCAGGCAGATTGGTATTAGCCGTGATGAGCTTATTGTTGTCGGCCCAGCCCGGCACGAGCAGGCCGTGACTGTAGGCGATTCCGGTGTAGTCGCCGTAATCGTTGCCGCTGTTGTCGCTCGCGGCAATGGCGCTGGACGGTCCCGTAGCCACCTGCACATTTTTCTCAAAGGTTTGCCCGCCGTCGGTGCTGATCGTGGCAAAGACCTCAGTATCGTCGTTGGGTTTCCCGTCCCTATCACCCGGGCCGCTGCCGGGGTCGTTGCGGCAGTCGTACCAGGCAATGCCGACGTTGCCGGTCGTCTCATCGACCGCGATGTGGCTGAAGAACTGGCTATTCGTGGTGGTGTCGTCGTTGACCCTGACGGGACTGCTCCAGGTCTTGCCTGCGTCGTCCGAATGAATGACAAAGATGTTGGTGTCATTGGTCGTGGTGTTCGCAGCGTCGGTATATGAAATGTATACTCGTCCCTTATGCGCGCCGGAGGATTGGTCTGCCGCCATGGTCAGGTCAGCAGTAATGTTCCGCACGGGTTGCGCCGGGATGGTTCGCGCATTGCCGACGTTGATGCTGGCAGCGGTAATGGCGGCGCTGAAAGTCCCGCTCAGGCCCGTGGGGTCCGAACTGACCAAGATCTTGTCCGGCCCTGGACCGGTCGCCACCGCGCTGCTCTGGAAGGTACACACCACCGCTCCTGCCGGGGTGATGGCGATGTCACCGAAGTTCTCGCCGGTGGAACCTGGGACAGTGAAAGTCTTGAAGGGGCCGACTTTCCCAAGACCGGTAACGGCGGCGCCCACGTTCTCAATGGCGATATTGCCACCAGAACTGTTCACGGCAACGGTTTGCCAAACCATGCCGGCGCCGACGGCAACTTCGGGATGGTCGAAGCAGGGTCTGGAGTTGACCGTCTTGAATGATTGGCCACCATCGGTGCTCACGGCAAGCTCGGCCGTGATGGCGTTGGCGCTGATGTTGCCGCCGATGTAGGAAATGAACAGGTTGCCAAAACTGTCCCAGGCCGCCCAGGGATCGCTAAAGCCCTTGTTGATGACATCGTTGCCGGTGGCGATTTCGCGCTGCTTCCAGGTCTTGCCGCCGTCCGTGCTGACGGCAGCACTCATGCCCACGCCAGTGGTATTAACCGCCTCATTGTCGTTGGAAAACTCGAACATGCGCAGCGGATTGGTGGGGTCCACGGCCACCGCTACTTCGGATTGACTGCCCTTCTGACGGTTGACGTCGACATTGGGCCCGACGCTAAGCTGGTTGTTGACGTTTCCAGCCCCCGGCGCGGAGCCGGAGCCGCCGCCGGTTTGACCGAGGCCGTTGGAGCCGCCGCCGCCCGTGCTGCCGGCGCCACCGCCGGTCCCACCGCCACCCGCGCCGCCACCGCCGCCGCCCAATCCACCACCGCCGCCGCCCAGTCCGCCACCGCCGCCCCCCCATCCGCCACCCCCGCCGCCCAACCCACCACCGCCCCCACCCACTCCCCCCCCCCCCCCCCGCCCACGCCCCCGCCGCCGCCGCCCCCCCCCCCGCCGCCGCCGCCCACTCCGCCGCCGCCGCCGCCGCCGCCGCCACCGCCGCCGCCCAAGCCACCGCCGCCGCCACCCACGCCGCCGCCGCCACCC
>Ga0073928_10001232_pt1 | contig 50654 bp, 57 predicted proteins | sample PaiPotPPA55metaG_FD_76969 | JGI IMG/M metagenome (GOLD analysis project Ga0073928, IMG submission 76969) | Iron sulfur acid spring bacterial and archeal communities from Banff, Canada, to study Microbial Dark Matter (Phase II) - Paint Pots PPA... ...
GTGATCGCCAACAGCGGCCTGCCGGCCGGTCCGGCAATCTCAGGCCGGCAGCTCGAGGCCGCCCTTCGACCCATGTACGCCGACCACACACTTCACGCCATCGCCGGCCCGCACCTGAGACGCCTGAGCTCGGAGGGCCGCAAGGCGTTCTTCGGTGAGACGTTCAAGGTGAGCCGTGACGCGGACCGGATGGGATACCGGCTCGAGGGTCCGGTGGTGGAGGCAACGGGGGATGAGCTGCTGTCGTTCGGCCTCGTTGCCGGCGCCGTGCAGGTCCCGCGCAGCGGCCAGCCGATCCTTCTGATGGCCGACCACGGGACCGCGGGCGGTTACCCGGTCGTCGCCACCGTAGCGAGCGCCGCGATGCCGGTGGCCGCACAGCTCCTGCCTGGCGACGACCTCAGCTTCTCGGAGGTCAGCGTCGAGGCCGCCCTCCGGCTGCGCTCAGCTCAGCGGGCTGCGCTCGATTCGCTCATGAGGTGATTGATCCAGTCGATGTGCTCGGCGTAGTGCTCGTACGTGTTGCCCGCGACCCATCCGACCACGGGCCGATTCTCGTCTGGTTCGTTGGCCTGGTAGTGGCTGTACGGCTTCTCGAGATCGGCGTCATCTAGCTTTCCGATCGCCGCCATCAATTGGGCGTGCGAATCGCGGAAGTACGCGAGCGCCTCATCTGCCGTGTCTGTGGCGTGGAGCTTCCTGATCGCCTCATTGATCGAATCGATCTCTTCAAGGGGCTCATCAAGCCCCATGGCCCCCGAACGGTCGCGACCTTCGAGCAGGCCCAGCAGCGAGTGCTCCCACGCGGCGAGGTGGGCGAGGTGATCTTTGACCGTCCATCCGTCTGCTCCGACCTTGTTCAAGCCGGCGGCGTCCTCGACCTGGTTCACCAGCTCAACAAGCTGCTTCCACCCGGCTTCGATCCGCGACATCTCCGCGTTCACGAGCCTGCCGCTTTGCGCGCCTCTTCGATCACGAGGTCATAGTCGGGCTGCGGCTTTTCGCGCGACGTGATCCACGTCCACGTGATCGTCCCGCTGCCATCGATGACGAAAACTGTGCGGCGTGGGATTCCCGAATAGCCCTCCACGTCGTCGCGGCGCACACCATAGTCCGTGACCATCTTGCGTTCGAAGTCCGCGATGAGCTCATAGGGCAGACCGCCCAGCTCTTTGGCGAATGCCTGGTGGGAGAACACAGAGTCGACGCTGATGCCGTAGATGCCGATGCCGTCCGCCTCGGCCGCTTCGTGCCTTGACCGAAACTCGGTCAACTCCATCCTTCAACCACCGGTGAAGTCCAGCACGTAGAAGAGAAACACGAGCGCCTTGTGCTTTGCGAGCGCGTCCGCCAGCGTGAGCTCGGAACCTCCTGTGGTCGGGAGCTTGAACTCGGGCGCCTTGTCGCCTACCTGCAGCACGAAGAAAGTCTAGTGTCCTGCTCCGGAGGTTCGGCGGAAAATCGCCGCATCGGCGGCCGAGATCAAGGCGCCGGCGAGCAACGCAGCGCGCATGTCGGTAGACCTGTAAGCGAGTAGCGCAGCCTGCAACGCTGAGCTCGGCCGCCTAGGCGGATGAGCCCGCAGGGTGCCACGGGCGCCGCGAAGGGTCGCCCCTGGCATTTCCGTCGAACTTTCGGGGCAGGACGCTAGTTAGTCGCCTTTTCCAGCACGTACCAGCCCGATCGAGTCGCCCCGGTCACCTCATAGCCGGCGGCAAGCGCCTCAGTGAACGTCTTGCGCAGAGTCATGCGCCACGAACGCGCGAGTGGGGCATCGGATCGCCTGAGCGCAACGATGTCGTCCGGCGCTTGACATAGAAGGACGCGCGCGGACGTGACGGCTGCGACGGGTTCGCCAGATTCACCAACCGCAAGGGCCACTTCAGCGCCATCGCGGCGCAGCTCATCGGGATTGGGTTCTCGAACATGCCCGCCTGCCGCGGCCTCCACGGATTCCGAATCGAGCTTCCATCTGATCAGGAGTCGATCTGACTCTTCGCCCGCGTTGATCCCGTCGCTCATCTCGCCATAGACGTTGACGAGGTATTCGGGAGCGTGCGCTCCCAATTTGGTGAGATTGAAGTAGGCGTTGCGCCGCACCAGGGGGTCGGTCGTCCACTCCAGGACCTTGACGTCGCGCGCGAGGCACCAGCGGCGCTGGTGCTGCTTCAGCCCGAACCCGACACCGTGGGCGTCGCTGCCGCCGAGCACCCCAAGGATGTGCGAATGCATGTGCAGCTCGTGGGGCGGCACGCCTCCGAACCAACCCACGAGGCCGCCGACGAGCCTTCCGTCGACATAAGCCCCGGACACGTAGTTGCCGGAATGAGCGAGCGCTTTCAGGATGTCGGAATTGACCGGAGGTTCGCCGGGGCGTCCCCACACCACCGCGAACAGCTCGGCCAGCTCACGCAGGTCTTCGATCTCCTCGAGCTCGCGGATGGAGATGCTCACCGCCGGCCCGCCAGCGGGCTGGTTGCGATACCTGCTGTGGTGAACGCCTGACGTACTGCCGCCACGATCTGCGCCGCGCGGGGTGTGTCGCCGTGGGTGCAGATGGTGTCGTACCGGCCGCTACGCGCCAGCCTCAGCGCTTGCTCGACCGCGCGCTCAGGGTCGAGCACGGACCCCGGCTCGCCGCGCGGCGCAAGGGTGCCGTCCGCAAGCATCCGGCGGTCGGCAAACCCTTCGCGGTAGGCGGGTATTCCGGCGCGCGACGCGGCGGCGACGATCTCGAAGCCCGGCTGACCGACCAGGCCGGCCCCATGTCGTTTTGCAACGCGCGCTACGGCGTCGGCGGCGACGCGGTCGACCTGGCAGCGGTGGTACACGGCCCCGTGAAGCTTGATGAAGCTGACGGGACCGACCGCAGCGAGGCCCGCAACCTGGAACGCGACAAGGGCTTCAATCTCGTCCACCGAGATCGGAACCTCGACACGGCCGAAGTTGGCGCGGTCGTCATACCCCGGATGAGCGCCCACCTCGACGCCGAGCGCGCGGCAGCGCGCGACGGTCTGGATGCTGATCGAGACCGAGCCGGCATGGATGCCGCAGCAGACGCACGCGCTGTCGACGTGGGCGAGGATCGCCTCGTCCTCGCCGGCCCCTTCCCCCAGGTCTGAATTTAAGTTCACGCGTGCTTCGTGTCGCCGTGCAGCAGCTTGATCGCGTGGGCCAGCGTCGGCAGGACGGCCGCGAGGGATTCGGTTGCTCCTTTCGGGCTGCCCGGGACGTTGATGATCAGCGTCTGCCCGCGCACGCCGGCCATCGAGCGGGACAGCGCCGCCATCGGCGTGTTCGCGGCGCCCGCGCGTCTCATCGCCTCGCCGATGCCGGGCACCTCGAAGTCGATCACCGCGGAAGTCGCCTGAGGGGTCACGTCGCGCGGGCCGAGACCCGTTCCGCCGGTGGTGACCACCACATCAGCACCCGTGTCGGCAGCGGCCACGATCGCGTCCGCAATGCGCTGTCGTTCATCTGGCACCACAACGGAGTCCGAGACCTGGAAGCCGGCATCTTTCAAGATCCGCACCAGGGCCCGACCGCTTTCGTCCTCTCTTGTCTTAGCCGAAACGCCGTCGCTCACCGTGATTACGTAGGCGGAGCTCACGACCTGCGCTTCCACGTGCCTGACCGGCCGCCAGATTTCTCGAGCAGACGGACCGTCTCGAGAAACACGCCCTTTTCGACGCCCTTGGTCATGTCGATGAGGGTCAAGCCGGCGACGGCGGCTGCGGTGAGCGCTTCCATCTCAACGCCGGTCTGACCGGTGACGCGAGCTCTCGCCAGCACGCGCACGCCGCCGCGGACGAACTCGAAGTCGACGCTCACGCTCGTGAGCGGGAGTGGGTGGGTGAGGGGAATCAGGTCCGGCGTTCGCTTCGCGGCCATGATGCCGGCCACCCGCGCGACCTGGAGCGCATCGCCCTTGGGGGTGCCCGCCTTGACCGCGCGCAATGTGGCCGGCGCCATTCGCACAACGCACTCGGCGAGCGCCTCACGCACGGTCGAGGCCTTGTCCGCAACGTCGACCATGCGCGCCGCTCCGCGCTCGTCGAGGTGCGTCAGTCGTTTCGGGTTCCCCACGCGCATCAGGATATGCGGATGCCGGATACACGAGCCGTGCTGTTCGATTACGGGCGCACGCTGGTCACGTTCGAGTACCCGACTGAAGAGATCCTGGAAGTGATGCGGGGATTCCGCCCGCGCATCGAGACTGCACTTGGGGTTCCAGCACCGAAGGCCGAGGCCATTCTCGAAAACATCCTCCTACCGCTGGAGAAGATCATCGGCAGCATGAGCGAGGACGAGGTGGAGTACATGGACGTCTATCGCGCGACCTGGGCCGAAGCGGGCCTGGCGCTTCCCGATGTTCTGCTGCACGACATCCTCGACGAGGAGCAGCAGTGCTGGGACCGCGCGGTCAGGCTCGACCCCGATGCGCTCCCGGTGCTGTCGTGGCTCGGCGCCCACGGAATCAAGCGGGGAGTGTGCTCGAACGCCCCTTTTCCGCCGGAGATGATGCGGCGCCAGGTACAGACCAACGGAGTGGGCGAGATGGTCGACGCGGTCGTTTTCTCGAGCGAGGTAGGCCGCCGCAAGCCTGCACCCGAGGTGTACCGCGCAGCCCTTGACGCCATCGGGGTCGACGCGCGACATGCCCTGTTCGTGGGCGACCGGGTGCGTGAGGACTATGAAGGGCCGCGCGCGGTGGGCATGCGGGCGGTGATCTTCACGGCGCACGCTGAGGAGCCGCCCCCCGACGGAATCCCAACCATCGCCTCGCTCAGCGAGATCCCGGGCCTTTTGTGAGCTCGCCCAAGAAGCGGCCGGGCGCCCTGTGGATGTTCTTCTATGGACGCCCGCGACGGGGTTTCCCGTGGCTTTTGGCGGGGGTCCTGCTCGCCGTACTGGTGCTGGCGCTGCTATTCGCTCTTCCGGGCGGGCCCGGCTTGTCCTGGACCATCGCGGCCGGCCTTTTTGCTCTTTTGGTCGTGGGCGCGCTTGTCTTTGCGATGCTCGCGGTGGTGCGACCCCGCCGCCGGCGCTGAGCCATCAGGACCGCCGCCGCACCGGCGCCGACCCCGTTGTCGATGTTCACTACGACCAATCCTGTCGAGCACGACTGCAGCATCGTGGTGAGCGCCGCCTCGCCCGCGCCGCCTCGCCCGTAACCCGTCGAGACGGGGAGGCCGATCACGGGCACGTCGATGAGGCCCGCGACAAGTCCGGGCAGCACTCCATCCATGCCTGCCGCGACGATGAGCACGTCGCATCCCCATTCGAGCGCTGACGCCAGCGGACCGACAAATCTATGAAGGCCCGCCACACCCAGGTCGGCCTCCAGCCTAACCTCGAGCCCACACGCTTCGACCACCATCTGCGCTTCCTCGGCGGCCGGCAGGTCTGAGGTTCCCGCGGTCAGGATTCCAACTTTTCCGTCGATCGCCTCTGGCTCGAAACCAGGGCGAAGCACTCGCGCGGAGGTCGCATAGTCGATCACTCGCATGCCTGCTGCGGCGACTTGCTCGCGAAGCGCCGCGCGGTGCTCCGCCGTCATGCGGCTGATCAGACCCTGGCCCAGGCGCTCGGCCATCGCGACCGCCAACCGGGCCGCGTCCTCCGGGGTCTTGCCGGATGCCAGCACGACCTCGGGTATGCCCCGGCGCAGGAACCGCCCGAGATCGAGGCGAGCTCGCCCCCCGAGCTCCTCGAGCTGGACCTGCCGCAGCTCGGAGATGGCCTCCTCCTCGGTGAGCTCGCCGGCGAGCAGCCGGCGCAGGACGTTCTTCAAAGTCCGGCGAGGACCTCGCGCATCCGCTGCCAGTGGGTCCCGGCCCAGTAGATGCGGCCGCATTCGGGGCACTCCGAGTAGCGGGACTGCGTGCGGCGGACATAGGGCGGCACCCGTTCGGCGACCATCGCCGGCAGCCGCGACTGCAGCACCGAGTTGCACTCGATGCAGCGCGTGAGTGCCTCTTTGAGCTCCAGTCCAAGCTCGGCAAAAACCTGGCGCAGCTGATTGGTCACGTCGTCGTCGCGGATGAGGATCGCGCGCACGACTCCGGTCTGGACCACGCGCCGCTTGGTTAGGTCGCGATCGCGCGTGAGGACCACCCGGCTCTCGGCGGCCGCCTCGCGCACCAGCTCGGCATCACCGATGCGGGTGTGGTAGGACGCGTCGTATCCAAGTGCGCGCAGCCAGCGTGCAAGCCGCCCGACGTTGCAGTCGGCGAGGAACCGTGGCTTCATCGGACCAATCTTAGAATCGGTGGCGTGGCGGCTCCCGAGGACCTGATGACCCGGCTGCGCGGAGAGGCGACCGGCTGCTACTCGTGGTCGAACGGGCCGGGCGATCGCTATGCGGCCCACAGCCACTCTTACGAGAAGGTCCTTTACTGCGTCGACGGTTCGATCACATTCATTCTCGAAGCGGAGGATGGAAAGCGGATCGATCTGAAGGAGGGAGATCGCATGGTGCTGCCCGCCGGCACGGTTCACTCGGCGGTGGTCGGACCCAACGGCTGCACGTGCATCGAGGGCAAGCGTTAAGGGCGCGTCCGGGAATTCGCGCGGCGTAATATGGGCCGAGCGATGGGCATCATCGAGTTCATCCGCGACCGAGCCCGCTTCTACAACTGCCCGGTCTGCGGACGCAGCCTCAAAGGCTGCGACGTCCAGGTCCTCAGCCACGAAGAAGAGAGGTTCCACCTGCAGGTCACGTGCGCGCAGTGCCAGGTGACGTTCATCGTCGTGCTGGCCATCGCGGGCGGCGCCGTCGAAGAGATCGAGAAGGCGATTCCCGAGCCCGAGCCGGTAATCGCCGCCGAGCCGATCACAGTGGACGAGATCCTCGACCTTCACCTTTATCTGAAGACCTTCCAGGGCACGCTCACAGAGCTCTTCCACCAGCCGGACCACAGCCGCGGCTGATCGCGGCATGAGCCGCATCTATCTCGACGACGCAGGATTCGCACCCGTTCTGCCGGAGGTCGAAGCGGCGCTGCGCGACCTCCCCGAGGGCAATCCATCCAGCCCACACGCCGAAGGACGGGCCGCGCGAGCCGCCCTGGATCGCGCCCGCGACATGGCCGCGCACGCGTTGGGCGCGGACCGCACTGAGATTTCTTTCACCAGCTCGGGCACCGAAGCGGTCAACCTCGCTCTGTTCGGCCTGGCTCGCCGGCTGCCGAAACGCGGAACCATCGTGACCTGGGCCGCCGAGCACCAGTCCGTGCTGGGCGCGGTGCGGCGCCTCGAATCGGAAGGCCACGCGGTCGAGGTCGCGCAGGTCGACCGAGCCGGTCGGGCGGATCCCGGCGCCATTCCCCCGTCAGCCGTCCTGGTCTCGATCGGGCTCGCCAACAACGAGGTCGGCACGATCCAGCCCGTCGCCGAGATCATCGCGCGAGCTCACGAGGCCGGCGCGCTCGTGCACGTCGATGCCTGTGCCGGACCGCGGTGGATCGGCGTCCCTGAAGGCGCTGACCTCATCTCGGTCAGCGGCCACAAGCTCGGCGCCGGGCGAGGGGGAGTCCTTTTCGTCAGAGACGGGGTGCGGATCGATCCTCTTCTCTATGGAGGCCCCCAGGAGTGGGGCCGCCGGGCCGGTAGAGAGGACGTCGGGGCGGCGACAGCGGTGGCGACCTCGCTTGCCACCTGTAATCGCGATCGGGCGGCGCGCAGTGCCGTTGCCGCGCGCCAGGCGTCGCATTTGCGGACGCTGCTTGTCGAGCTGGGGGGAATCCTCACATGCGTTGAACCGCGTCTGCCCAATTTCGCGACCTGTGCATTCGCCGATCGGCGCGGTGAGGACATCCTGCTCGCGCTCGACCTCGCCGGAGTCTCGGGATCGAGCGGGTCGGCCTGCGCATCCGGGTCGCTCGACCCGTCGCACGTCCTCCTCGCGATGGGTTTGAGCCTCGACCAAGCCCTCGGCAGCCTGCGGTTGACCACTGGCTATTCCACAGCCGACGAGGACGTCTCGCGCGCGGAGGCGATCATCCGCACGGCGCTCGCGCGCACACCCGCCCGTGCCTAGCCAGCCGGCCGGGTCCCCCGGCCGGACGTCACCGGAAGAGGACCTGGCCGCCCGCCTTGCCCGCGGCGAGGAGGTGGTCCTCGCGACGGTGGTCAAGGTGGATGGCGAGCCGCCATCTCGGCCCGGAGCGAAAATCGTCCTCTCGCGGACGGCCACCCTCGCCGGAACGCTCGGCTGCAGCGAGTTCGATTCGGCCGCGCTGGCAGACGCCGCGGAGATCGTGGAATCCGGAACGCCAGTCCTCCGCACATATCGCCACGACCTCGGCTCGATCGAGGTCTACCTCGAACCGCACGTCGCGGCTCCCACACTGGTCGTCTTTGCGGCCACGCCCGTTGCCGCGTCGCTGCTGCGCTGGGCTCCGGAGGTAGGTTTTCGGACCGTGCTGGTCGAGACCCGACCCGATCGACTGAAAGGGGGCTCGTGGCCCGCGGCCGTCACCTCCCTGGAGGCGCTGCCGCCGGCGCTCGGCTCGGACGTCTACGCGGTGCACACCGACCACGACGCCCCGGACCTCGTGGCCGCGCTCGAGACGCTCCTGCCGGCCGAGCCCAGGTTCATCGGGCTCGTCGGCAGCCGGCGCCACACCGGGCATCACCTGGAAGCGCTGCGCGCCCAAGGGGTGCTGGAGCAGGTCATCGCACGGATCCAGAGCCCGGTCGGCCTCGACCTCGGCGCTGTGACGCCGGGCGAGATCGCGCTGTCGATTCTCGCCGGGCTCGTTGCGGTGCGGCGGGGCGGCGGCGGCGGCTGGAAGCAAGCATCAAGGATCGGTTAAGCAAGGTCGAGCTCGGCAGACCGTTCCGCATAATCAGCAGCCGTGTCAATCGCGCCCGGAACCAAGCTAGGCCAGTACGAGGTCCAGGAATTCATCGGCCAGGGAGCCATGGGCCTGGTTTACCGCGCCTTCCACGTCCAGCTCGAGCGGGCGGGGGCCGTCAAGGTGCTGCAGGCGCTCTCGCCTGACCCCGACACCACCGCTCGGTTCCGGCACGAGGCGCAGGCCATCGCCCAGATGCGCCACTCCAACATCGTGAACGTGTACGACTTCGGCGAATTCGAAGGGACGCCCTACATGATCGTCGAGTACGTCCCCGGAGGAAGCCTCGCCGACCGGCTCAACAAGGGTCCGGTCAACCGAGCTTCGGCTATGAAATATCTGCGCGGCATCGCCGACGGCCTCGACTACGCGCATGGCATGGGGATCGTCCATAGAGACGTCAAGCCAGCCAACGTCCTGCTCGAGAAGGACGACACCCCGGTCCTCGCCGATTTCGGCCTGGCGAAGCTGCTGCAGGGCTCATCGCTGAAGTCGATGACCGGCGTGACCACAGGAACGCCCGCCTACATGGCGCCCGAGCAGGTGATGGGCCACCAGGTAGGACCCGCCGCCGACCGCTACTCGCTCGCGACGATCGCGTACGAGATGCTGGCGGGAGCCATTCCGTTCGATGGTGAGGCTTTGATGGAGCTCCTGTACGCGCAGGTCCACCGCGAGCCCTTGCCTCCGAGCTCGCGTGACGCCACGCTGGGGCCGGAAGTCGACGCGGTGATCATGCGCGGCCTGGCCAAGGACCCCGCCGCCCGGTGGGACAGCAGCACTCAGTTTGTCGACGCCCTGGAAGCAGCCCTCGCCTCGCCGGCCATCGCACCGGCGCAGATCGCGGACAAGACGGTGGTTCTTCGACGCGACGCCCTGCCGGCCACCAGGCCACTGGTGGTTGCTCCGCAACCTGCCCGCGAACGGGCGCCGGGGACGATGGTGATGCCGATGCCGGCCCTAGCTGCCCTGGCCGTCCCGGCCGCCGCCAACGGAACCTCAACCCATACCCACGCAGCAAAGCCGCGGCGCCGTTCTCTCACGATCGCGTTCGCCGCGGTCCTCGTCTTGGTCCTGCTCCTGGTGCTCGGTGTGTGCGCCGCCGTGGCAGCCCAGACGCCAACGCTGTCGATCAGCCCGTCCACTGTCGTCGCCGGAGGTCGTGTCCTCGTGACGGCTTCCAACGTCCCGGCCAACAAGGTGGGCGAGATCCAGCTGCACAGCCAGACCTCCCACTTTCCGTTCAAGGCCGGCGCAAGCGGTGCCGTAAGCAGGGAGATCGTCGTGCCGGCGGACATCGCCCTCGGCGACCACACCGTCCAGATCTGCTGGGATTCGACCTGCCGGGCTCATCAAACGCTCCACGTGGTGGCGCCAGGAACGGTCCTCAGCACGCCGGCTGCCAACCCTTCCGCGACACCATCCGCCGGCACGAGCCCCACACCCGGCGCCAGCCCGATTCCCGGCCAAACTCCGACTTCGAACCCGACTCCAGGATCCAGCCCGAGACCAACTTCTCAGCCGGTGCCTAGCCCGACACCAACCCGTCCGCCCAGCCCGATCCCAAGCCCGGTGCCGAGCCCCAAACCCACTCCGCCACCCCCGACGCCGAGTCCGACCGTCACCTTGGTTTCGATTGCTATCGCCCCGCTGGGCAACACCACAGTGACCTTCCACTACTTCTACGGCGGCTCCGCCACCATCACGATCCACCAGGGAAACACGGTTCGGTCGGTCACTGAGCCTGTGGCTGCGGGCAGCAACGTCAGTGTGACGTTCCCGACCCCAAGTGGATTTCTTCTGACGGCACCGCTAGTCGCTGGGCAGGCGTATGTAACCGTGCCCTCGCTGCCACAGTCGAACTCGGTCAACGTCACCTAAGGCAATTAACAGACCCGCCACTGAGCCAGGGTCCCCGGAACTGAACCTCATAATCAGGGCCCGTGCCGATCGCTCCCGGAACCAAGCTAGGGCAGTACGAGGTCCAGGACTTCATCGGCCAGGGAGCGATGGGCCTTGTCTATCGCGCCTACCACGTGCAGCTTCAGCGCACCGGCGCGGTCAAGGTCCTCCAGGGGATCGCTCCCGACCCTGACTCGACGGCGCGGTTCCGCCACGAGGCGCAGGCGATCGCCCAGATGCGCCACCCGAACATCGTCAACGTCTACGACTTCGGCGAGCACGACGGCGTGCCCTACATGATCATCGAGTTCGTCCCCGGCGGAAGCCTCGCCAACAAGCTCAGCAACGGCCCACTCGACACCGCCACGGCGCTGAAATATCTTCGGGGCATCGCCGCCGGTCTCGACCACGCGCACGGGCTCGGGATCGTCCATCGCGACGTCAAACCGGCGAACGTGCTGCTCGAAAAGGACGACACACCGGTCCTCGCCGATTTCGGCCTGGCCAAGCTGCTGCAGGGCTCGTCGCTGAAGTCGATGACCGGGGTGACCACCGGCACACCCGCGTACATGGCGCCGGAGCAGGTGACCGGCAACAAGGTCGGGCCTGCGGCGGACCGTTACGCGCTCGCGAGCATCGCCTACGAGATGTTGACCGGCGTGATCCCGTTCGACGGCGAGGGCTTGATGGAGCTGCTCTACGCGCACGTGCATCGTGAGCCGGCGCCGCCGAGCGCGCGCAACCACTCGCTTGGACCCCGGGTCGACGCGGTGATCATGCGCGGCCTGGCCAAGGATCCCGCCGCCCGATGGGAGAGCTGCACCGCGATGGTCGAGGCACTGGCCGCCGCGCTGGCGCCTCGCCCGGAGCCGGCGGTTTCACGAACCGTTGTCATGGCGCCGCACCAGCCACCCCCACCACCCCCGGCTGCACGCGCGACACCGGCCGCATTCGTGGCCCCCGTGTTCGTCGACACAGAGTCGTCGAGCGATCCGATCGCGGTTGCCTACCCATCGCCGCCACCGATACCAGGTCGGAAGTCGCACCGGGGCCGGAACGCGATCCTCATCGCCGCCGCCCTCATCGTGCTGCTCATCGTCGGGATCGCGGGCTACCTCACCGGGCGTCCGATGCCGGTCTTGTCGCTGACCCCATCCACCGTGGCAGCGGGGGATTCGGTGCTGGTGTCGGCGAGCAACCTGCCGGCGAATCAGAATGGCGAGATCCGGCTCCACAGCGACCTCCGGGTGTTCGCCTTCCGAGCGGACTCATACGGAAACGTGAAGCAATCCATCACCGTGCCGCAAGACGCGGGGATCGGCGGACACACCATCCAGGTTTGTTGGGCCTCGGCATGCCACCTGACCGCAATCCTTCAAGTCGTCGAGCGGGTCGCTCTGGTCACGCCATCCCCGACGGACACAGCGTCGCCCACCGCATCGCCAATTCCAGGCTCGACGCCCAGCCCATCTACGAGGCCGACCTCGTCGCTCGAGCCCTACATCTCGGTGCCGTCGATCTCCAAAACGAGGGGCTTCACCGTCACCTTCCACAACTTCCTCTTCGTCGGAACGTGGACTGTGGATGTGATCCAGGGGGGCAAGTCGTACCTCGCGGGCAGCGCCGGGGTGCCGGGAGGCGCTTCGTACTCACAGTCCTACTCAACCCCGCCACTGGTCGTTTCCCTGGTCGACGCCTACGTCATCGTCTGTCCCAACACCGGCGGCTCATGCCTGAGGTCCGCTGCGGTCAGAGTCGAGGTGTAGCGGCTAGAACACCTCGGCCGCGAGGAGGTCATCGAGGGTCTCCCGCCGCCGCATCACCCGCGCTTCGCCCTCCCGCAGCATCAACACCTCGGGTCGCGGCATGCCGTTGTAGTTGCTCGCCATCGCGAGGCAGTACGCGCCGGCCGCGGGCAGCGCGATGATGTCGCCCGCTTTGAGCGCAGGCATCTCGATGTCGGTGATCAGGATGTCGGTGGATTCGCAGTACTTGCCCGCGATCGTGACCTTGCCGTCGGGCGCGCGATCGGGATCGGAAGCGAGGTAGGCCTCGTAGCGCGCCCCGTACAGCTTCGGCCTGATGTTGTCGCCCATTCCACCGTCGACGGCGATGTAGCGCCGGACACCCGGGATGTCCTTGGTCGAACCCACCGTGTACAGCGCCATCCCGGCCGGGCCTGCGATCGAACGCCCTGGCTCGACCACCAGCTGCGGGACCTTCAATCCGCGCTCGATGCAGCCCGCGACGAGCGCGTGATGAACCACCTCGACGAAATGACGCGGCGTAGGCGGGTCGTCGTCTCGCGTATACGCAATGCCGAGCCCTCCTCCGGCGCCCAGCTTCCGCGGCTCGAAGCCAAGCTCGTCTCGCAGCGACACGAGGAGGTCGAGCATGATGCTCATTGCGTGCTCGTACGCACCCAGGCCGAAGATCTGCGATCCGATGTGTGAGTGCAGGCCGATGAGGTCGAGGCCCGGATGCTGCAGGGCTTTCTCGACCGCCCGGCGCGCCGCGCCGGACTCGATCGAAAAACCGAATTTCGAGTCCAGCTGCCCAGTCGAGATGTGATCGTGGGTGTCCGGCTTGACTCCGGGCGACAGTCGCAGCATGACCGGCGTCCGCTTGCCCTCGGGAACGACATCGCGCAGCAGCTCGAACTCGTAGTCGCCGTCGATCACGATCGTCGCGCCGGCCCGGTACGCGGCCTCGACGTCTTCGCGGCTCTTGTTGTTGCCGAGAAAATGGATGCGGTCTTGCGGGAACCCGGACCTCAGCGCGAGGTGAAGCTCGCCGGCCGAGACGACGTCGAGGCCCAGCCCCTCTTCGGCGACGATGCGAAGAAACTGCGGCGACGCGAATGCTTTTGCCGAGTAGAGAACCTGGCCGGCAGTCCCCATCGCCGCGACGTACTCGGAGGCGCGCTGGCGAACGGTCGCCTCGTCGTAGACATAAAGGGGTGTGCCGTGCTGGTGGGCAAGTGTGACGAGGTCGCAGCCGCCCACCTCCATGTGGCCGGCGGCGTTTACCCGGTACGTGACCGGGAACAGCAACTTAGAAGATCAGTTCGGGCTCGTGCCGCAGGAGCCGCAACCGCCGCCGCAGCAACCGCCGCCGCCGCCGCCCCCCTCAGCGCCGCCGAAATCGAGCGACTCGGACGGCTCGCCGCCCCCGAATGCGAAGCTCGACACGAGCACTCGCGTCCTCGTCGACTCGCAGGCCGGGCAGGCCTGAGCGGTGTCCCGCTCGGCGAACCTGGTCAGGAGCTCGAACTTCTCGGAGCAGCTCTCGCACCGATACTCGTAGATGGGCATGTCAGTGATTGATTCTAAGCTGGAAGAGCTTGCGCGATTGATCTCGGAATGGCCCGGCCTGGTGTCCGGGCCCGCCGCCGAGCTCATCGCGGACTCCTGCGTCCTGCTCGACCACCTCGGGCAAACGGACAGGGTGGTGGACGTCGGCTCTGGAGGGGGGCTGCCCGGGTTGGCGCTGAAGATCGCGCGGCCCGGGCTGAGCATGACCCTGGTCGAGGCGGACCAGGCCAAGGCGGCCTTCCTGGTGCGGGCATGCGCCGCCCTGGGACTGCGCGACGTCGAGGTCGTGGCAAGACGGGCTGAGGATGTGGGTCAAGAGGCGCTCTACCGCGAATCATTCGACGTAGCCGTGGCCCGCGCCCTTGCGCCGATGCCCGTGCTGGCCGAGCTCTGCCTTCCCCTGGTCCGGGTCGGGGGGCGCCTGCTGGCGCAGAAGACCGAAAGCGAAGACGTGGGCGCGGCGCGGCGTGCGATCGATTCATTGGGCGGCGCGCTGAACAGCGTGGTGGGTGCTCCATCGGCGGTGCGCGGCGCCGGCACTGTGGTCATCGTCGACAAGGTCCGGCCGACGCCGCCGGCGTATCCCCGCCGCCCGGGAGTGCCCGCGCGCAAACCCTTATAAGGCGACGGCGCGGGACCCGACCCGCGCCGTCTGGGGGTTAACCGCGGCGATATCTAGCTGATGACGGCGGTGCCTCCGGCCTTGATGAGCTTCAGGTTGCTCTCCGCCAGGGTCTGCACGGCGGCGGGAAGCGGCGCGTACTGCAGTTCGACGCCTTCCTTCTGGCCGTCAGCGCTGACGAGCCACTTGAAAAGCATGACCACGGCCTTGCCCTTCGTCGCATCGCTGAGGGAGGTGCGAATCATGACCCAGCTGAAACCGGCGATCGGGTAGGTGGTGTCTCCCGGCTCGTTGGTGATCGAGAAGTTGGTCGGGCTGACGCTTGTGTTCTGGGCTGCCGCCGCGGTCGCCCCGGCGACGCTGGCGGTGACGAACTTTCCGTTGGCGTTCTTGAGCGCGGCCTGGTGCATTCCCGTCGAGACGACGTACGCAAGCTCCACGTAGCCGACGGCTCCATCAGTGGTGGTGATCGCCTGCGCGACGGCCTGGTTGCCGCTTGCGCCGACACCGGCCGGCCACTTGACCGATTTGGCGTTGCCGACCGAAGACTTCCATTCCGGTGAGACCTTGCTCAGGTAGTCGGTGAAGTGGAACGTCGTGCCGCTGCCGTCCGACCGGTGCACGACGGTGATCGACTTGTTCGGCAGGCTCGCGCCCGAGTTGAGCGGGGTAAGCGCGGGATCGTTCCACGACTTGATGTGGCCCAGGAAGATGCCCGACAGCGTGTTGGCGTCGAGGTTCAGTGAGGTGACTCCTGAGATGTTGAAGGCGATCGAGATGACGCCAAGCGTCGTCGGGATCTGGGTCAACGTGTCGGGACCACCGGCGGATGTGATGTCGGCCGCCGCCATCGGCACGTCGCTCGCGCCAAAGTCGACAGTGTTCTTGATGAACTGCTGGATACCGGCTCCGGAACCGACAGGCTGATAGTTGATCGTGACCTGCGGGTACTTGGCCGAATAATCGAAGAATGCCTTCTGATAGAACGGAGCGGGGAACGTGGCGCCGGCGCCCGTGAGCGAACCACTACCGACGTCGACGGGCGACGGTGTGCCGCTACCGCCGCATGCAGTGCCGACGATGGCGGCCGCTACCCCCACAAGTAGGAACCGCGTGATGAATGTGACTCGAAGCATCGAACCCCTCCTGAAACCGATGGACTTACGGCCACCACGTTATGGACGGCCGTTTAAGAGCGGGTTAACGGCTCCTTAAGCCTCGACGCCCCCATTCCGCTCATATACTCCGGCGGTGATCTGGGACAGGCGCCGCGACAGCGGACCGCTCGAACCAAAGCTCGCGCCTCGAGACCTGTTCGCCGAGCTGCTCGAGCACGCCCCGGTGATGGCGATCCTCCTCGACGCGGCAAACCGCGTCGTCGGAGCCAACGAGGCGGCGCGCGACTTCTTCGAGATCGAGCAATCGCGGCTGCCGGCGAGCCTGGTCGAGGTGACGCTGGAATCGCGTCTCTTCGACGTCGTGCGGTTCGACCAGGCACAGGCTGAGGCCCAGCTCGTGCATCACCGCGCCACGGTTCTGACCCAGCTCGTCGCGGGCAGGCGCGAGGGGGAGAAGCTTCTCTTCCTCACCGATATCACCGAGCTGCGGCGTCTCTCGACCGTGCGGCAGGAGTTCGTCGCCAACCTCGTGCACGAGCTGAAGACGCCGATCACCTCGTTGAGGCTCACCGCGGAGAGCCTGCTCGGAGATCCACTGCCCAAAGACCGGAGACGGTTTGCCGAGCGCCTGGTTCGGGAGGCGGACCTGATGAGCAAGATCATCGACAACCTGCGCCAGCTCGGTGACATCGAGACCGGCGCCATGGCCCTTGACACGTCGGAGTTCGACCTGGCCGAGTTGGTACACGACAGCGTGGGCCGCCTTGACACAGACCGCACGGTCAACACGTCGATCCCGCCGAACCTGGTCATCTCATCTGATCGCCCAAAGCTCGCGCAGGCGCTTGGCAACCTCCTGGACAACGCGGCCAAGTTCTCGCCTCCCGGCACGGCTATCGATGTCAACACGGAGGTCAAGGACGGCGAGGTCGTCCTCAGCGTGCGGGACCGCGGTCCTGGCATCTCGCCCGAGCACTGGAGCCGGGTCTTCGAGCGCTTCTACAAGGTGGATCGAGCTCGACCGAGGGAAGCCGGCGGGTTTGGTCTCGGGCTTGCCATCACCAAGCACCTGGTCCAGGTCCTGGGCGGCCGGATCTGGACCGAGACGGCGCGCGAGGGTGGACAGGTCTTCTATATCGCCCTACCGCACGAAGTCTTAACCGGCGCATAAAGCTGCCTTAACCCAGGGCGGCATATCCTGAACTTGGGGGATGGCAGATCTTCGTCCTGTGATGCAGCCGATGACCGGTGCCGGCAGGCCCGAGCTGCGTGCTGTACATGGGACTGGAGAGCCAAAGCTGAAGGTCGAGGACCTCACCTTCTACTACGGCAAGAACCAGGCCCTCCACAACGTGAGCTTTGAGATCCCTGAAAAGAGGATCACGGCGATCATCGGACCGTCTGGGTGCGGCAAGAGCACCCTGCTGCGCGTCTTCAACCGAATGTACGACCTGATTCCGTCTGCGCGGGCCGGAGGCAAGGTCCTCCTCGACGGCGACGACGTGATCACCACGCGGAAGCTGCTGGAGCTGCGCCAGAAGGTTGGAATGGTCTTCCAGAGACCGAGTCCCTTCCCGATGTCGATCCGCGACAACGTTGCTTTCGCCCCGAGGCTCCTCGGCTGGAGCGCCTCGAGAGTCAGTGAGGTCGTCCGGCAGAGCCTCGAGCGCGCGGCCCTGTGGGAGGAGGTGAGCGATCGCCTCGAAGCCCCCGCGACGTCCCTCTCAGGTGGCCAGCAGCAGCGTCTGGCGATAGCCCGGTGCCTTGCAGTGAGCCCTGAGGTGATCCTCATGGACGAACCGTGTTCGGCTCTCGACCCTGTGGCCACGTTGAAAATCGAAGACCTGATGGCCGAGCTCATGCGGGACTACACGATCGTCATCGTCACCCACAACATGCAGCAGGCGGCGCGTGTTTCGGACTTCACCGCCTTCATGCTCATGAACCCCGAGGGTCGATACGGCGAGCTCATCGAGTTCGCTCCCACCGCCGACCTCTTCAACCAGCCGCAGGACCAGCGGACAGAGGCATACATCACGGGGCGCTTCGGATAACCCATGCCGCGCATCACATTTGAAAGGGAGCTCGCGAGCCTCCGCGAGTCGTTGGTCCGGATGGGCACGCTGGTCGAGTCTCAGATCGAGGCTGCACTGGACGCGCTCCGGCGGCGCGACGGCTCCGCGGCGGACAAGGTGCGCAACGAGGACCAATACCTGAACGAGCTCTTCCGCCAGATCCGGGAGCAGGTCTTCATGGTGATCTCGACGCAGCAGCCCGTGGCGCGCGACCTGCGCTACCTGATGGGGCTTCAGTACATCGCGACCGAGCTCGAGCGGATGGGTGACTACGCCGTGCGCATCGCGCGCATGACGAGCACGCTGGTCGCCCTGCCCGACAAACCACTGCGCGCCGAGTTCGGCCTGATGGGCGAGCTTGCGATCGGCCAGGTGCACGACATCCTCGAGGCGATCATCGACCAGAACGTTCCGCGCGCACGAGAGGTGGCGGGCCGCGACAACGAAGTCGACAGGTTGTGGCACCGCGTGTTCGAAGACCTGGTCAAGGAGATGGGTACGGGCAAGACCGACACCGACGGCGCCCTGCGCGCGGTCACCCTGCTGCTGGTCGCTCATAACCTCGAGCGGATCTCCGACCGGGTGACCAACGTGGCGGAAGACATCGTGTTCCTCGAAACCGGCCAGGTGGTCGAGCTGGGATGAGCCGCCCTGCCGGCAACGGGAGCGCCGGCAGAGTTCTTGTCGTCGAGGACGACGAGGGGATCCGCGAGATGTTGAAGTACAACCTCGCGTCGGCGGGCTTCTTGGTTCAAGAAGCGCGAGACGGCGCCGCCGGCCTGCGCACCGCGCGCACCGCCCGGCCAGACCTGATCCTGCTCGACCTCATGCTCCCGGGCATGAGCGGCTTCGACTTTTGCCGCGCGCTGCGCAAGACCAGCCGCGTGCCGATCATCATGATCACGGCCAAGGACGCCGAGGTCGACAAGATCGTCGGTCTCGAGCTTGGGGCCGACGACTACATCACCAAGCCTTTTTCGATTCGCGAGGTGCTGGCCCGCGTCAACGCGGTTTTGCGCAGGGCTGCGCCAGACGCCAACGAGCCCAAGTCGATCCCCGAGCGCGACTCCATCGGGGAGTTCAGCATCGACCGCGCCGCGCGCCGGGTCGTGCTCGATGGGCGGGACGTCAAGCTGACCGCCCGCGAGTTCGACCTCATCTCATACCTTCTGGCTTTCCCGCGCCGTGTGCACACGCGCGACGTCCTGCTCGAAAACGTCTGGGGACACGAGTTCTCGGGTGATCGCAAGACAGTCGATGTGCATATTCGGTGGTTGCGCGAGAAGTTCGCCGGCGTCGCGCCATTCGAGATCGTGACCGTGCGCGGCATCGGCTATCGCCTGGATCGAACAGGCGAGACGGCCGAGCTCACCGAGACCAGCTAATGGCGGCCGCCGTCGAGATCACGGCGCCAGCGATCCCGCCGGCGAGGCGAGTGCCGGACCGGTTCCGCACCCTGTCTGGGGCCATCGCGGCGGCAGCTCCTTTGATCCTCGTCGTGATCGTCGCGATCCTTTTCCAGCAGGCAGCTCCGGCGGTGAAGCACTTCGGGCTCGGCTTCCTGACCGGCACCGACTGGAACCCTGTCACCGACACCTTCGGCGCGCTGCCGGCGATTTTCGGCACGGTGTCGACCGCGTTCATAGCGCTGGTGTTCGCAATTCCTGTCGGGGTCGCGGTGGCCGTTGTCCTTGCCGAGCAGGGACAGACCACGATTCGCGGCATCCTTGGCACGGGCATCGAGCTGCTGGCCGCGATCCCGAGCGTCGTTTACGGAATTTGGGCCCTGTACGTGCTGGCCCCCTGGTCGTACCAGCACCTGGAGCTACCCATCTCAGACCGGTTTGGTTTCATCGGATGGCTCTCGCAGCCCGGCGTTCGCAGCCTCTTCAACGCATCGCTTGTGCTGGCCGTGATGATCCTGCCCACGCTTTCCGCCATCTCGCGCGAAGTGATCAAGGCTGTTCCGCGCGGATTGAAAGAGAGCGCGGTCGCACTGGGCGCGACGTGGTGGGAGACCACGTGGCGCGTGATCCTGCCCTCGGCGCGCGCCGGAATCTTCGGCGCGACGATCCTTGCCCTCGGCCGCGCGCTCGGCGAGACGATCGCGGTCACGATGGTCATTGGCAATCGCTATGCCATCCCGCCGTCGATCTTCTCTCCGGCCTACACGCTGGCGAGCGTGATCGCCAACGAGTTCAACGAGGCGACGGGAACGCTTTACCCCGCCGCCCTCATCGAGCTCGGACTGGTGCTCATCCTCGTTACATTCGTCGTCAACCTCGTCGCGCTTTTGCTGGTCCGCTCGACCTCGCGCGAAGCGAGCCGCGCCGCATGAATCGCAACGTCCGGCGGCGATACGCGAGCAGGATCTGGCTGGGCGTCATGTATCTGCTCACGCTGATCGCCCTCATCCCACTCGGCCTGGTCCTCTGGTTCACGGTGAGCAAGGGCCTTCCGCCGGTGCTGCACATCGAGTTCTTCACGAACTCGTTTCGTCCGTTCGGCATCCCTGGCGGCGGAGTCGCCCATGCCATCGTCGGGACGGGCATCCTGGTCGGCCTTGCGTCTTTGATGGCGATCCCGATCGGAGTCATCGGCGGGGTCTACGTGGCCGAATACGCAGTTGATCCCTGGGCGAGCTGGGTCCGGCTCGCGAGCGATGTCCTCGTCGGGACGCCGTCGATCGCGATCGGGCTGTTCGCTTACGCGCTCGTGGTTGTGCCGGTGCACCACTTCTCCGGGATCGCGGGCTCTGTCGCGCTGGCCATCCTCATGCTGCCCATCGTCATCCGCACCACCGAAGGCGCGGTCGCTCTGATACCCAACGGACTGCGCGAGTCCGGTCTCGCCCTGGGTCTGCCACGTTGGCGCGTTTCGCTTCAGCTCATCCTTCCAGCCGCGGCGCCGGGCGTGATCACCGGCGCGCTGCTTGCCGTGGCCCGCGCTGCGGGCGAGACCGCGCCGTTGCTGTTCACGTCGCTGGGCAACACGCTGTTCAGGGTCGACCCCACCAACGCGATCCAGGCCTTGCCACTGACCGTCTACCAGTACGCGCTCCTTCCGTACAAGTCGCTGCAGGACCAGGCCTGGGGCGCGGCGCTCGTACTGGTCGTGATGGTGTTGGGCATCAACCTGCTCAGCCGCTGGGTGCTGCGGCGCCAGATCCGGCTCGCCGGCCAGCTTTAGTGGCAAAGGTCCTTTTCGTGTGCCTGCATAACGCGGGGCGATCCCAGATGAGCGAGGCTCTCTTCGAGCGCGCCGCGGGCGGCCTGCACGAAGCGCACTCCGCCGGCACGACGCCAGCCGAGCACGTCCACGAAAACGTGGTCGCGGTGATGCGCGAGGATGGCATCGACCTCAGAGATCGCAACCCTCAGGTGCTGACCGCAGAGCTCGCGCAGTGGGCGGACATCGTCATCACGATGGGATGCGGAGATGCATGCCCGGTCATCCCTGGTAAGCGTTATGTAGATTGGGAGCTGCCGGATCCAGGCGGCCTGCCGGTCGCACAAGTTCGAGAGATTCGCGACGACATTGCAAAGCGTGTCGGCGTGTTGTTGGAATCACTTGATCGAAATTCATCTTGAATCTTGTGTTCGCGATCGTGGTCTCCGCGGTTAAACTCATTGCACTCCGCCACAGAGTCGTGAAATAAGGGAATCTCGCAGCGCATACGTTTCAGCAACGTAAGGAGCAATGGTGGCAACGAAGATCCTGGAAGTGGCCGACGTGAGCGTGATCAGGGCAGCGGGCGGCGTCGTCTGCCGCAACACGCGCACCGGCGAGACGGAGATCGCTGTGATCCACCGGCCTCAATACGACGATTGGACTTTGCCCAAAGGCAAGATCGAGCCTGACGAGAGCCCCGAGGATTGCGCGCTGCGTGAGGTCAGGGAAGAGACCGGCCTGCGCTGTGAGCTGGTGCGCCCTCTCGGGTGCACCGCATACGTCGACCGCCGCGGACGAGACAAGGTCGCGTGCTACTGGGTCATGGAGGTGCGGGGCGGGAGGTTCCGACCGGGCATCGAGGTCGACAAGCTGCAGTGGCTGTCGATCGACGACGCGATCAAGCGCCTGACCTACGGACGCGACAAGACACTCCTGGTCCAGCAGAGCCTGCCCTAGTTCCCTCTCCCCGCAGGGGAGAGGGTCAGGGAGAGGGTCGAGAAAGAACGTCAAGGCGTCCAGTTCTGATCCTTCGCTAAGCTGAGGTCGTGCAGACGATCGCTGCCGCCGACCGGTTGGTGATCGCGGGCGTCGAGCTCCGCTCGCGGCTGTTTCTGGGCACCGGCAAGTACCCGACGGACGAGTCGATGGTCGCCGCGCTCGAAGCATCGGGGTGCGAACTGGTGACGGTCGCCTTGCGCCGGCTGGACCTCGACCACCCGAACAAGAAGACGATCCTCGACGTGATCGACTGGAAGCGCTACCGCATCCTGCCCAACACGGCGGGCTGCCGCACAGCCGATGAGGCCGTGCGCATCGCGCGCCTCGCCCGATCGATGGGGCTTTCGGACTGGGTGAAGCTCGAGGTCATCCCCGACCCTCGCTACCTTTTCCCGGATCCGGAGGAGACGCTAAAGGCCGCGCGGGTGCTGGTCGCCGAGGGGTTCAAGGTCTTGCCGTACATCAACGCGGACCCCGTCCTGGCGAAGAAGCTCGAAGAGATCGGCACTGTAACGGTGATGCCGCTCGGTTCGCCGATCGGTTCCGGCCAGGGCCTGCAGACATTGGAGCAGATCCGGATCATCATCGAGGAGGCTTCGATTCCGGTCGTGGTCGATGCGGGAATCGGGGCGCCGTCAGACGCGGCGCTGGCCATGGAGCTCGGCGCTGACGCAGTGCTGGTCAACACGGCGATCGCCCTGGCCGGAGACCCTGCCTTGATGGCCGCCGCCATCAAAGAGGGCGCCGAGGCAGGCCGCAAGGCGTACAACGCGGTACGCATCCCCAAGCGTGGCGATGCCAGCCCGAGCTCGCCGGCAGAGGGCATCTCGCGACCGAGCTAGCCACGCCGGTGGCGATGGCGATCGTGTCCAGCGCGGCGGCTGGGCTCCGCGCATCCAGGGCGACGATCGTCCAGCTGCGCGCGCCGGCCCTCAGCACCGCCGCCCTCGAGAGAGAGGCGGCTGCGCTTATCGTTTCCGCGTCGGTGCCTGTGCTGATCAGCTCTCGATGCGACGTCGCGCTTGCGAGTCATGCAGCCGGGGTCAATCTTCCCGGGAGCGACATCTCGGTCGCGGACGCTCGAACGCTCCTTGCCGAGCGCCTGATCGGACGCTCGGTGCACTCAGCAGCCGGCGCGCAGGCCGCCGATCGGGACGGCGCCGACTACATCATCTTTGGTCCGGTCTGGCGGAGCGCCAGCCACCCCGGCGTAGGAGCCGCCGGCCTCGCCGCGCTGACGCGGGTTGTGCGGTTGGTGAAGATTCCTGTGCTCGCAATCGGCGGGGTGACCGAGGAACGGGTCACGGAGCTTCTCGCCTCAGGAGCCGCCGGCTATGCGGCGATCAGGCTCTTCGAATGATCTCGCTGCAGGTCAACGGAAAGAAGGTCGAGCTGGAGCATCCGACCCGGCTCCTCGATTATCTCGATCAGCTCGGCGTGAACCAGCGCGCGGTCGCGGTCGAGCTCAACGGAACGATCCTCGAGCGAGCGGCCTTTGAAGGGGTGACGCTGCAGCAGGGCGACAACGTAGAAATCGTGCGGATGGTCGGCGGCGGTAACTAACGAAGCGCCAGCCGGTCCCTGATCGCCGCCTCGGCTTCAGCCCGCTCATCCCACGGCTCGGATCCCGACGCCATGCGCATCGACCGCTCGTGTCCTTTGCCGGCCAGGAGGACGCAATCGCCAGGCCGCGCCAGCTCGATCGCGCGTCGAATCGCCGCGCGCCTGTCGATCACGATCTCGTAGTCCTGCCCAGGCGCCTTGCCTTCGGCGCCGCTCTGCACATCACGCGCGATCTCAACCGGGTCCTGGTCGAGCGGGTCGTCCGTGGTGATGATGAAGAAGTCCGCAAAATCGGCGGCGGCGCGGCCCATCCCCGGACGGTCGTGGTCGGAACGGGCCGTCGAGCCGAACACGACGATCAGGCGGCCTTGCGTGAAGGGCCGAAGCTCGGCCAGGGCGCTGGCCAGCGCGCCGGCCGAATGCGCGAAGTCGATGTAGACACGAAAGTCCTGGCCGGCGTCGACGGGCTCGAGCCTTCCGCGCACGCCCTCGAAACCGGCGAGCCCCGTGCCGATGGAATCCAGGGGTACGCCGAGGGCGAGACATACGCCCGCTGCGCAAAGTGCGTTGTAGATGTTGAAGCGCGCGGGGACGTGCAGCGTGACCTCGGCTTCGCCCACCGGGGTCTTCATGCGAAAGCGCGAGCCGGAACCGGTGACGCTGAGGTCGAGCGGATGCAGGTCGGACGCCGTCGTCAGACCGTAGGTCCAGCGGCGGGCGATCGGGCGGCGTGATAGCCGCTCGTAGCTGGCGTCATCGCGATTCAGGATGGCCGTTTTCTCGATCCCTTTGTCTGCGCCGCTCGCAGCGAGGTCGATGAGGCGCGCCTTGGCCTCCAGGTAGTCGTCCCAGGTCGCGTGGTAGTCGAGGTGGTCGTGACCAACGTTGGTGAACGCGGCAACGTCGAAATCGCACGCCCGGACGCGCTCCTGGACGAGCGCGTGCGAAGTTGTCTCGATCACCGCGCACTCGACACCGGCCTCCGCCATCCGCGCGAGCCAGGCCTGGACCTCGGGCGCCTCCATCGTGGTCTGCCCGCTGAGGTTGTCCACCTCGCCGCCGGTTCCGGTGAACGAAACCGTGCTCATCGCGCCGGCCACGACGCCGCTTGCCTGCAGCACGTGCTCGGCCATGTGGGTCGTCGTCGTCTTGCCGTCGGTCCCCGTGATGCCGGCCACCTTCAGCTTCCGCGATGGCCTGCCGTAGAACTCCGCGGCCACCTCGGCGAGCCCGACCCGCGTAGATGGAATGCGCAAGAGAGGAGTCCCCGGCGGGAGCGTCACGTCGCGGTCGACGGCGACTGCCGCCGCACCCCTGGCGAGAGCGTCGGACACGTAGGCGTGACCGTCGGACTGGAGACCTTCGACCGCGACGAACAGGTCTCCGGATTTCACGCGCCGCGAGTCGTAGGCGATTCCGATGATGTCCACATCACCGTTTCCCTCGACCGTCGCGCCTGGCACGCCATGCGCCAGCTGATAGAGCTTCATATCTGAGCGAAGGATAATCGGCACGTGATCGCCGACATCGGGGGCGGCCGGTTCGAGTGGGGCTCGCGAACCTATGTGATGGGGATCATCAACGTCACGCCCGACTCGTTCAGCGGTGACGGCATCGGCGGCGACGAGGATGGTGCGGTATCGCAAGGGCTGCGGATGGTGAGCGAGGGCGCTGACATGCTTGATGTCGGAGGTGAGTCGACCCGCCCCGGCCACCAACCCATCACTGCCGCCGAGGAGATCTCCAGGACCGCTACCGTGGTCGCCCGCCTTGCGCGCGAGACGGACGTTCCGATCTCGATCGACACGTACAAGCTCGAGGTTGCGGAGGCGGCCGTCGCGGCCGGTGCCACGATGCTCAACGACATCTGGGGCCTGACCCGCTCGCCTGCCCTGGCCAGGCTCGCGGCAACGAGCAGCTGTGCGCTGGTCCTGATGCACAACCGCGACGGCACGGATTACGCGGGCGACCTGATCGAAGAGATCAAGCGCTTCCTTCGCCTGTCGATCAAGCAGGCGCTGGACGCCGGCGTGCCGCGTGAGCGAATCCTCATCGACCCGGGTATCGGCTTCGGCAAGACCGCGGAGCAGAACTGGGTCGTGATGCGCCGGCTGGCTGAGCTGGCTGAGCTCGGCCAGCCGATCCTCGTCGGAACCTCACGCAAGTCTTTCATCGGCAAGGCGCTCGACCTGCCGGTCGGCGAGCGGGTTGAGGGCACCGCCGCCACCGTGACCGCCGCGATCCTGCGCGGAGCCGATGTCGTGCGCGTCCACGACGTCCGCGAGATGGCGCGCGTCGTCCAGATCGCCGATCGCATGCGTTGACCATCGCCTACCTGGGCCTGGGCTCCAACCTCGGCTCGCGTTCGCGCAATCTCAGTGCCGCGCGCCGGCGGCTGCGTCAAGAGGGGGCGCGCATCCTGCGTCAAAGCCGCGTCATAGAAACGGAGCCCTGGGGAGTCGCCGACCAGCCACGTTTCCTGAACCAGGTCGTGGAGGTGAGCTGGCCCGGCACGCCGCGTCAATTGCTGACGGCGGCCAAGCGGGTCGAGGTCGATGGCGCGCGCAGGCCGGCACGGCGCTGGGGGCCGCGGGTCATCGACGTGGACATCCTGCTGTTCGGCGACGAGCGGCTGAATCAGCGCGATCTGGTGATCCCTCACCCGCGCATCGGCGAGCGCGCGTTCGTGCGTGCTTCGCTGAAGGAGCTAGGGCTTAAGCCGGACGGGCGTTGGTGAAGCGGTAGCCGATGCCGGGGACGGCCAGGATGTAGTACGGACGCGAGGGCTGGCTTTCGATCTTCCGGCGCAGGTTGCGAATGTGCACGTCGATCACGCGGGTCTCGATCGGATATTCGTAGCCCCAGATCGAGTTCAGGATCTTCTCGCGACTGAGCACCTTGCCTGCGTTGCTCGCAAGAAACGTCAGGAGGTCGAACTCGGTGTGCGTGAGCTCCACCTCCTTGCCTGCCTTGTAGGTCCTCCGCTCGTTGACGTCGATCACCAGCTCGCGAAACTCGAGACGGCTGCGCATCGCTTCGGCCGACTCGAAGCGCGTTCGCCTCAGATGTGCGGTCATGCGGGCGACCAGCTCGCGAAGCCGCAGCGGCTTGCTGACATAGTCGTCGGCTCCGATCTCCAGGGCGACCACCACGTCGATCTCGTCTGAGCGCGTGCTCATCATGATCACGGGCACCGCTGGATCCATCTTCCGCAGCTCGCGGCAGACGTCAAAACCGGAGCCGTCAGGGAGCGTGACCTCGAGAAGGATGAGGTTGGGATGCGCGTGCTCGACCTGGCGGAGCGCCTCGGCCCCGCCGTCCGCTTCCAGCACCTGGTAGCCGTCCTGCTCGCAGGCGGTCCGGACCTCCCGACGCGTTGCTGTGTCCGCGTCCACGACGAGGACTTTCCGAAACGATTCCACCACCGCACCCACAGACCTATCCTAACCGATCTGAAGGATTGTTAGGAGATGTTGCGTTTCAACCCCCGAACGTAGGTGCGCGATCTCTTTTCGAGCGCAATCAGCTTCGCCCCGGCCGTGGAGAGCACCAATTCCCAGGCTCCTGCGTACGCCACCTCCTCACCACCGAACTCAGACTTGAAGTAGCCCAGGCCGTGCCACGGGTGGTCGGGACCCGCGCCCGGCGGCGGCACGCCCCAGAAGTCGAAATCCCGGCAGCCCGCCTCCGAGGCGGCGCTGATCGCCGCCCACCAGGCCAGGTCGTTGCCCATCAGCTCGGGGTGGACGCCGCTGCGACCCGCGAAAAGGCTGTAGGCCCGGCCGGCGTGGCGAGCGACCAGCACGGTGGCGAGCGCGTCGTCGTCCTGACCGTGCTCTTGGCCCTTGCTGTAAGCGGTGTACGTCCGACACCACGGTAGGAGCTCGAGCAGAAGCTCGTAGTAGGTCCGGTCAGGCAAGCTGATCGACTCGCGTCGCTCGACCGCCGCCGACTGGCGCGCGAGCTCGGCGGCGTCCTTGCCTTCTTTGACGACCCCTTCGCGTCGAAGACCGGCCCTGATGTTGTAGCGGCGTCCGTGCTTGAAGGTCTTGAGCATTTCGTCAGGTTCTCGCAGCGGGAGGATCCGCGTGTGCTGGGGCTGTGTCGGGGCCGCTGCTGAAAACCGCCGCTGGTCGAGCTCCGCGGCAAGGGTGGCGGGCGCCTCCGGTTCCACGAGCAACCGCGCCATCTTCTCGTCGCGGGCCCAACCGACCAGCGCATCGATTGCCTCCACCGTGGCCGGAACCGGTCCGCGTGGAACGTAGGCCTCACGCGCGGGGCCCACCGACCGCACCTGGACGCTCGCCATGGCGCCGCCTTTCAGGCGGACTCTCTCGATCCTCCAGCCGGCACGGGCCTGGACCTCGCCCCACGCCCAGGATTGCAACAGCGGAGCGGGCGAGCCCTTCTCCGCGAGCTCGTCATCCCAACGTGACGGGTCCTGGGTCACCCTGGACCGGGCTCGGTGACCAGCGCCGGCTCGAGATGACCGACGTCGTTGGAGCCGCCGATGACCATTCGTCCATCGCGCACATCGATCAGCGAGATCGATGCGTTCTGGATCTTGAAAGGAAAGAGGCCTCTGCTCGGCCGGCCGATCACGCGATGCAGCGCGACCTGGATGACACCACCATGGGTGACGACCAGGACGTCGCCGTGCGAATGCCTGCCCAGAATCTCGTCCAGCGTCGCCATGACGCGGGCTTCGAAGCGCGCCGCGCCCTCGCCGCCGGGCACGAGGTCCCAATCCGCCTCCTCGCCCCAACGTGCCCATGCGTTGGGGAAACGTTTGGCGATCTCCTCTGTGCGCAGCCCCTCCCATTCGCCGAGGAAGATCTCGCGCAGGCCGGGCGTGGGCTCGGGTTTGAGGTCGACCCCCGGCGCGATCGCTTCCGCGGTCTCGACGGCGCGACTCAGATCGCTCGCGTAAAAGCCCGCCAGCCGGCGGCCGGCGAGGCGGCGCCCGAGCAGCTCTGCCTGGCGGCGACCCTCGTCTGAGAGTGGAGGATCGAGCTGGCCCTGGATGCGGTGCTCGCGGTTCCAGGTCGACTGGCCGTGGCGAACCAGGATCATCCGGACCGCCGGTCGCGAGCTCGATGGGACGGCTTCGCCGGTCTCGGTCGGCTCCGGGAGCGCGGATCTGATCTCGATATCTATACTAACTTTCTCTTAATCCCCCGATCGGGCTGGGCCGATCTCAGGAGAATTGCTCTTGCAGTCGCACGGCTCACTGGCCGACGTTCCCCTTCGATCCCTTCTGGAGTCTGCTCAAGGTGAGCGCTCCACGGGTACCCTTACCGTCCGCAATGGGAACGGACAGTCGGCCTCTCTGTACTTCCTGTTCGGGCATCTGTTTCACGCCCAGAGCGACGGGAAGGCCGGCGACGACGCGGTGGTCAGCGCCCTCCACTGGACCAAGGGCGACTTCGAGTTTGACGCCAAAGCCAAGCTCCCGGCCGACGAGTCCGTCAAGGCCGGAATCACGGAGCTGGTCCAGACCGCAGAATCGGCGCCCCGGGCGCAGGGCGCCGTCGAACCAAGGCACGAACCGATGCCCGAACCCGAGCCCGAGCGCGAGCCGAGGCCGGAAGCACGCGCCGAGCGTAAGGATCATGCTGAAACGGAGAGGAAGGTGGAAGCACCCCAACCGAGACGTGGCGTGAAGCACCGCCCGCAACCGAAGCACGGGCGCGAACCGATTCCCGTGCCCGCGGGACAGATCATCTACGACTCATTGAAAACGTCGTTCGTGGATTTCCCACGCTTGATCACCACCCTCGAAAAGGAGGGTTACACCGGGTACGTGCGACTGCTGACGGACGATGCCTCGGGACTGATCCTTTTCCGCGAGGGGTCGGCGCTCGAGTGCATGTACGACGGGGCCGCTGACGCGGCGAGCCTCGTGCTCGGCAAGCAGGCGCTGCAGCACTTCAACGACGACGTGACCAGCGGACATGGCGTCCTGGACGTGGTCGGGCTCTCGCCCGAGCTGATCGACGGCCTCTACGAGCTGACCGTTTCGAGGCCGATGTACACCGAGCTCTATGCGGCGTGGGTGGACATGAAGGCGCTGCTGAAGTTTCTCAGCGATAGGAAGCTGAGCGGAAGCGTGATGATCCGATCCGCCGCCGGTACGGGCGTGATCATCCTCTCGGACGGCGAGCTGGCCGGCGCATACACGAGCGAGTCCCGGGACATCTCAGACAAGCCGGACCGGGCGCTGGCACTGTGCGACGACCCCGCCGCGATGATCGAGGTCAAGTCGGCGGACGCCACGAAGCACCCGCCGTTAGACGTGGACGAGATCGTGGGCGGGCTGCGAAACGCGCGCGGCGCGCAGGCTCCCGCGCCCATCGCTGTCGCGCCGGCGCCGATGGCGCCTGAGCCCGTCATGCCGACCAACCCGACCATCCCGGTGATTCCCGCGATGCCGGCCGAGCCGCCCACGGCGCAGATTCCGACCGGCGGCTACGCCAACTACGGCCAGCCCACACCCCCGACGATGCAGGTCGCGCCGACCACCCCGCCGCAGTCGCCAGGCCCGCAGCTCGACTGGACATCCATCGTTGCCGAGCTCCAGGCCATGGCCGAGGATGCCCTTGGCAACCGTGCGCGGAAGGTGAAGGACATCCTCGGAGCAGCCGACCCGTCGCTCGGCGGGGTTGAAGCCGCAATCGACCAGATCCCGAGCATCTCGCTCCTCTTCGTCGACTCGTCGCGCCTCGAGCAGCTCGCCCAGGAGATGAGGGCCCGGCTCAAGTCCCACCTCTAGCGCGTCCGTAGTCTTAACAGGGTGGGTTGGCTCTTTTTTCTTTCGGGCTTAGCCTCAGCCAAGGTCGGCCGGTTGGGGGAGGAGCCGGAACGGGAGAGGGAAGGCCCGGCCAGAATGCGCCTTCTCGCGGCCGCGAGCGCCGCGGCAGTCCTGCTCCCACTGAACGCGTGTGGTGGCAACCCTCCTCAGATCGTCGACTACTCGCCCCAACGCGGCGCCGTCGAGGTCTCGACCGCGGCCCCGATCAAGATCGCGTTCGACCATGAAGTCGACCAGGCATCCGTGGAGAGCCGGCTCCATCTCGACCCTGTGTCCGCGGGCACCGTGCAGTGGGAAAATCCGCACCAGCTCATCTACACGCACTCGACGCTGCGGGCGAGCACGACCTACGAGGTGATCCTCGAGCCCGGCTATCGAGATCTCGCCGGCAACACGTACGCGCTGCGCCACCACTGGTCGTTCGTCACGGAAGGTCCTCCAAACCTCGCCACGTCCACACCTTCCGACGGCGACACCGCCGTCGACCCGGCCGAGTACATCACCATCAACTTCACCCGTGAGATGAACGCGACCAGCTTGCAGTCCGCCCTGACTTTCAATCCCACCACTCCCTTCGACGTGCGCCTTGATCCGGCCGATGGACACCGGGCGATCATCGCGCCATCGGAGCTGTTGGCACCCAACACCACCTACCAGGTTGCGGTCAACACGGCCGCGCTCGACATCGATGGCAACCAGCTCGGCCGTGACCAGACGATTCGCTTCACGACTGGTTCTCCTCGCGTGCTCAAGGGCTGGCTGGCCTTTGCAGCCACCAGCCCGGATGGAACCGCCGGCGGACTCTGGATCGTCAACGAGACAGGGTTCCCCCGCCAGCTGTTCGACGACAGCCCGGTTCACACCTTCAGCTGGTCACCGGCCGGCGACCGGCTCTTGATTCAGGGCAACGGCGAGATGTGGTCCGAATTCGTACCCGGTGGGGGCGCTACCCAGCTCAGCTTTACGGGCACATGGGCGGCCGCTCTCGCCACCGGTATGGGTTACGTCTACATCGACGACGCCGGCGTTCTTCATCGACAGTCCGTTGACGGAATCGATGAGGTCATCTCGCCGGACGTGGCACAAGCCACCGTCGCCCCCAACGGCTTGAGACTGGCATTCGTGCAGGGCGCGCTCGCCCCAGACAACATCTGGGGTTATGACGTCGGGCTGCACGCTCGCTTTCTTTTGACGGTCGACACGGGTGCGGTAAGTGACGTCAGCTGGGCGCCGTCAGGAAATCGGATCGCATATCTCCGTGACGACGGCGGCGCGAGCAGCCTCCAGGTAAAGAACCTGGTCGCAGCCGGAACCACGACAACGGTGGCCTCGGGAGAGCTGGGCTCACCGGCGTGGCTGCCGGACTCGACCCACCTCGTTCTCGCGGCCCGACCGAAGGGCGCCACCGGTCATAGGGCGTTTGTCGTCAACGTCGTCGCGCCTCCGGCCGCGCTGAGCGCAGTCTCCGGCCTTCCGTCGGACGCCAACGTCGACCTGACGGCGCCGGTTCCATCGCCTGACGGTCACCAGATCGCATTCATCAGTGGAAACCAGGCTTGGCTGATGAACGCCGACGGCACGCGTCCCACCGCGCTGACGCGACTCGACCCGACGTCCTTTCCTTATTCGGTCCGCGCGCTGGCATGGACGAAGGCCTGATCTCGGCCCGCGACATGCTCAAACAGGGCTTCCAGCCGGTCGGCAGTTCGCGTCCATGAAAACCGCTGCGCGAGAAGGCGGCCCCGACGGCCCATCTGCTGAGCGAGCTCGCTGTTCTCGAGGAGGCGGCCAATCCGCTCGGCGTAAGCCGCCGGATCGTGTTCGTCGATGAGGTATCCGCTGACCTCGTCGCGCACGACTGAGCGCAGGCCTGAGACGCCCGAGGCGACCACCGGACATCCGCACGCTTGCGCTTCAAGAGCCACCAGGCCGAAGGACTCGCTGTACGACGGCATCACGCAAGCGTCGGCCGCAGCGTAAAAGTACGGAAGCTCGTGGTGAGCCACAGAACCGACGAAGTCGACCCGATCGCGGACACCGACTTCTGAGGCAACGGCCTTCAGCCGCTGCTTCTCGCTCTCTTCACCCTCATGGCTGTCCTCACCGAGGATCAACAACCGCACGTCATCGTGTTGCCGGTCCCGCAGAAGGCCGAGCGCGCGTATGGCGACCTCGACACCCTTCAACCGCTCCAGCCGGCCCACAAAAAGTAGAAGGCGACCGGTGCCGTAGCCGATCTCGCGCCGAGCGGCGGCTCGATCCATGGGCTGGAACGTCGCCAGGTCCACGCCAGGCGGCACGACGTACACCCGGTCCGGGTCTGCGCCGTAGCCATCGATGAGCTCCTGTGCCTCGTCCGCAGTCGAAGCGATCAACATGTCTGCCTGCTGAGCAAGCTCACCCTCGACGCGAATGCGCAGGTCGGGTTCGGGCCGGGCGCCAGCAGCCAGCGTGCGGTTCTTGACCAGCCCGAGGGTGTGCGCGATGTGCGCCCAACCGGTCGCCAGGTGAGGCCGCAGCAGGCACGCGACCTCTCCCGACAGCCAGTAATGCGAGTAGAGAAGGTCGTAGGTGATGTTCTCGCCGGCCGCGAATTCCATGATCCGGGCGGCGAAGGACGGCACCTCGTTGTAGAGGGAGTACTTGTCGAGCCCGTTACCTGCCGGGAGGTAGATCACCCTCGAGAGTGGGGCAAGGTGCTCAAGGCTCGGATCGTCGATGGACTGCCTTCGGGTAAAGATGTCAGTTGCGATCCCGCGCTCGCTGAACGCCGTGCAGATCTCTCGAACGTAGACATTCAGGCCGCCGTTGGCGTTCTGCCCGAGTGAGGCGGTTGGCGAGGTGTGCATGGAAATCACCGCGATCCGCCGTCGGGCGGCGCGGTCGTCGATCAGTCGGGTCGCCTCAGCCACGGTAAGCCGATCTCGCGTCAAGCCAGCGTCGTGAGACGCAGCAGAAGCCGGAACGAGGGACCGGCGCGCAGGATGCCATACCAATAAAACCTACGCGCTATGCAGCTATTCCCGCCGAGGCCCGAGAATAGAGGCGGTTATGATTTGGCGCGCCATGCGCCTGCCCAAGCGCCTCAAGCTTTCCGCGCTGGTCGCCTTGGCGGTCCCGGCGCTGATCGCTTTCACTGCGCTCACAACACTGGCGGACAGCTCGCCATCGCCGTCGCCCACCGGCGCAGGGGCGCTGCCAGGCGATCCAGCCAAGGGAGCCACGCTCTACGCCCAGAACTGCGCTACCTGCCACGGCACCAGCCTCGAGGGCGGGATCGGCGCGGTGCTCAATCCGCTGGACAAGCTCACAGGGGTCGCCAACCCGCTCGACCCCAACACCCTGATCGACATCATCACCAACGGCCGCACCCCGCAGGCGGGCGATCCGAAACAGATTGCCATGCCGCCCAAGGGGGGCAACGCCGCCCTGACCGACCAGGACGTCAAGGACCTGGCGGCGTACATCATTCAGCAGAACAGCCTTGGCGCCGGCGCAGCGCCCCTGCCTCCTGGTGAGCTGGCCAAGCGAACCATCCTGTGGGTGAGCATCGGGATCATCGCCATGGTGTTCCTTACCTTCCTGCTGGCCCAGTACAACATGCGGTGGATCGCGCGCCGCGCGGCGGCGCGACGGAAGTAAGCGCCGGCCCGGCGGACGCCGATCATCCGGAGGCGCCGATACTGCTACCGACGCCGGCAGGCACTTCGCCAAGGGTCCTGATTCTCTTTAGCGACACCGGCGGTGGCCACCGCGCGGCCGCCCGCGCGCTGACCGACGCGCTCAAGCTGCTCGACCCGACCTGCATCGTCACGGTGGCCGACCCGCTGATCGGGCAAGGCCCAGCCGTCGTCAGGAGACTGGCTTCGCTCTATTCACCGGTGATCCAGCGGTCGCGGGCCGCCTGGGGGGCGGTGTACCACACGAGCAACACCAGGCCTGCCTTCGCTGCGATTCGCGCGGTCTTCGGCCCCGGTGTGCGGAACGCGGTCTCCGACCTGTTGAAGGCCCATGACCCCGACGTCGTGCTGTCCGTCCATCCCCTGCTGAATCACATCAGCCACCAGGCGATTCGAAAGAGCGGCCGGCCGCGAGCGCTCATGACCGTGATCACCGACCTCGTCGACTTTCACCGGGGCTGGACTTTCAGCCAGGCCGATCTCGTGATCGCTCCCACCGATCTCGCGCGCAAAGTGGCGCTGCGACGGCGGGTGCCGGCCGACCGGATCAAGCTGCTCGGCCTTCCGGTCGACCTCCGATTCAGACCGCCCGCTCCGGGCGAAAAACAAGCTTTGCGCCGGCGCTTCGGACTGGATGAACGCAGGTTCACGGTCCTGGTGATGGGCGGCGCGGCCGGGGTGGGACATCTGGCGCAGCAGGTGCGCGCCCTCGCCTGGGAGCCGTACCAGTGGCAGCTTGTGGTGGTGGCGGGACGCAACGAAAAACTCAGGCGCCGCCTGGAGGAGCTTCGTTTTGCGACGCCGACACTGCTGCTCGGATTTGTCGATTACATGCCCGAGCTGATGCGTGCGTGCGACATGGTGGTCACGAAAGCGGGCCCGGGGGCGATTGCAGAGGCGCTGGCCACCGGGCTGCCGCTGATCATCACCGGCTTCCTGCCTGGACAGGAAACGCCCAACGTTGACTACGTCGTTGATTCAGGGTTCGGCGCCTACGCACCGAAGGACTCAGACCTCCTGGATGAGGTGCGGGTTCTCGCGGAAGGCGGTCCCACCTGGCGAGAGATGTCGCGCAAAGCCGAGGAGCTGGCGCATCCCTACGCCTCGTCTGACATAGCACGCGAATGCCTCCTGCTGGCGGCTCGTTACAAGGCGTCGGCACAAGCGAGCCGGTAAGGACACAGCCGGCAGCGGCGGCGCTCGGGCCGCGCCTCAAACCTACCTTCGCGCACCCCCTCGGCGACGGCCGCGGCCTGGCTCGTGGCGTCGGTTACGAGGTCCTTCACATTCTCGACCTTGGTGCTCTCGCCCGTCGCCAGGTACACAACCTCGAGCTCCATCGGATCGAGGTGCAGCGCGCTGCTTGCTCCCAGCGCATACAGGGCAACCTGAAGGTCGCGACGGCTGCGAGTGAGGGGCCGGCCGCTCTTGTAGTCGACGATCCGCCAGCCCGAGCTCGTGCGATCGATGCGGTCGATCACGCCGCGAAGCGTCCATCCATCGACCGCGGCGCTGAAGGGCTGCTCGAGGAATTCGGGCGGAACGTCGAATCCTCCCCGCTCGCGATATGCCTCCAGCTGCGCGGCTCCGACCCGCTTGAACGTGGCGGCGCGCCGCGGGTCCGGGAATGTGCCCTGCCTCCAGACCTCGGCGTGGATCGACTTCAGCGCCCGGGCTGTCACTTCGCGGCCGCTCTTGCGTGCCTCGCCTGCCTGGCGCAGCACCTCGTGCTGGATGACTCCATGCACGGCCTCGGCGCTCTGCACCGCGGGCAACCGCTGTTCCTGGCGGTACCAGTACTGCCGCGGACAGTCCCGATAGGCGGCGATCGCGCTGTAGGAGAGCACGACCTCGCCCGGTCTGCGAGCCGGAATGTGGACGTCTGGAGGAGCCACGGAATCGAATGTGCGCTCGCAGACTGTGCGGCCGCCGGCCGTGCGCACCTCTTCAAGGAAGCGCGACTCTCTCCAGCGCCGCCCGCCCTCGTAGTGCGAGGCCCTCGTCAGGAACAGATGGCGCTTCGCGCGGGTCATCGCGACATAGAGCAGCCGCCGTTCCTCGGCAACGACGTCCTCGCGGCCTCTGACGAGCGGCTCGAGAACTGATGCCGGGAGCTCGAAACGAGGCGACCGGCCCGACTGCGGGAGGCGGCCTTCGACCAGGCCGGGGACGAACACGGCCTCGAACTCGAGCCCCTTGGCCTGGTGAATGGTCATGACGTGGATAGCGTCATCAGCCGTTTCCACGGGCGCCGGCTCTTCGTCCTCTCCCGAAAGCAAGACCAGGTCGAGATGATGCAAGTACGCGGACAGCGACCGATCGACCTCGTTCTCGGAGAACTCAGCGATCATCTCGGCGAACCGGCTGACATTGGCGGTGACACGTGCTGCTTCGCCTCGTTCGAGGGTTTGTCCGACCACCTCGAGGTAGCGGCTGCGGTTCATCAGCTCGAAAAACAGGTCGCGGACGTCGAGCCTCGTCGCTTCGGAGGCCAGGTCGTCCAGAAGATCCGCGAACCACGCGGCGGGCGCCCAAGTCTTGATGGCGCCGAGCGGTGATTGCTCGCCTCGATCCCGGAGCAGGGCCAGCGCGCGCGAAGGATCGAGGCTCAAAGGAGGGCGGGTGAACACCCTGGCGAGGGCGACAAGGTCGCTGGGATCCAGGAGCACGCGCAGCATCGCGATGACATCTCTGATCTCTGCCCGGTCGTGAAAACCGCGGCCTCCGATCACCACGTGCGGCAGGCCCTTGGCCGCCAGGGACGCCGCAATAGGACGGGCGATCGCGTTGGTTCGGCACAGGACCGCGATCTCGCGCAGCGATGTTCCACGTGCAACCAGGGCCGCGGCATGCGTCGCGATGGTTGCGGCTTCGGTCAGTCCGTCCGGACAGCTCCACAGCTCGACCCGCGGACCGGCCATGCCGGACACCAACTCTTTCGGCAGCCGGTCGGTGTTCTTTCCGATCAACACGGCGGCGGCAGCCACTATGCGGCGCGAGCTTCTCCTGTTACGGCCCATCGTCAGCGTCCGCGTACCTGGAAAGCTGACCATGAACCGCTCGAGGCTGGCCCGCGACGCTCCACGAAATCGATATATAGATTGGTCGTCGTCGCCTACGACAAACGGCTCGCTCTTCGAGGCGACCAGCTCGACCAGGCGTTCTTGCGCCAGGTTCAAGTCCTGGTATTCGTCGACCAGCACGTTCCGGAAGCGGGCCGTGTACCTCTCGAGGACCTGGGGGTGAGCCTCCAGCATCCTGACCGCCAGCACCAGCAAGTCTTCGAAATCGAGGTAGCGGTGCTTGCGGCATTCGCGCTCGTAAGCGCGGAACAGTCGGGCGCAGGCGCGCATCAGCTCGCCCCGCTCCTGGTCGTCGGTGGCGGACGCCCAGGCCTCGAGTCGAGCAATCGGCACGAGCTCCTGCTTCATCCGCTCGAGCATCTGCAACGCGGGGCCGACCAGGTCATCGGGCCTTTCGTCTCCCGCGAGGGCGTTGTCACCCAGCCGCCACATCAGCTCGCGAGCGAGAATCCAGCGGTCGGCGCCGGTCAAGATCCGAAACCCGGCCGGCACGCCGACGACCCGCCCGTCTGCGCGGAGCCATCCGAGGGCGATCGAGTGAAATGTGCCCACGGCCGGAGCGGCGTCGCCGACCAGGTCCTCGATGCGCTGGCGCATCTCCGCAGCAGCGCGCTCCGTGAAGGTCATGACCAGGATCGAGGCCGGCGGCGTGCCATCGGATACCAGGCGGCGGAATCGCTCCGCGATGACCGCTGTCTTGCCGGTGCCGGCGCCAGCGACGACGCGGATCGGCCCGCCGCCGATCGCCGCCGCCGCGCGCTGCTCGACGCCCAGGCGGTTGGTCATTGGGCGGGTGTCGAGTGGCCGATCCGCACCCGGATCGCGCGGACCTTGCGGCCAAGGTTGAGATCGTTCAGCCGGCCCAGGATGACCTCGGAATCCAGTCTCAGCTGGTGCGCCAGGGCCGGGCTGGAGGTGGTGACGACGAGCGTGCCGGAATGAAGCTCGATCTCGTCGCAAAGGCCGGCCGGTTCGGTCCCGATCACCATGCGAAAAGCGGAGGCAACCTGGACACCCAGGAACTTCGCTCCGCCTGGCTGCCGGCGCAGCACTCTCGGCAGGATATTGCCCAACTTATCCACAGGCCGCTATCGTGCCCTCGCTGACGGTCCAGACCATCGAATTTGCGATGAGCTCGGGGGGGAAGGGTCCGGCCTCCACCGAGGTGATGATGACCTGCCCCGCGTCCGCAACCTGCCGCAGGAGTGCGGAGCGACGCTCGAGGTCCAGCTCGGACAGAACATCGTCGAGAAGGAGTACGGGGCGCTCGCCGGTGCGCCGCGCCACCAGAGCCGCTTCAGCCAGCTTTAAACTCACCACCGCGGTCCGCTGCTGCCCCTGCGAGCTGTAAGCTCGCGCGTCCTGACCAGCGAGCAGGATGCGCAAATCATCGTGGTGCGGACCCACCGTGGTCGACCCTCGCCGGAGGTCTTCCGCCAGAGAGTTATGCACAGCTTCAGCGAGGTTCCGTGGAGGGCCTTCGTACCGGATCTCCAGGCGTTCCCCGGCGGCTATCTCGGCATGGCGGCGGGCCGCCTCCGGCTCCAGCTCGAGGACGGCATCGGCACGGGCGCGCGCCACCTCGCCTCCGAGCTGCACGAGCTCCTGGTCCCACACCTCCAGGACGTCTCCTCCTTCCTCGCCGGCCGCGATCTTCTTGAGCAGGCTGTTGCGTTGCTCCAGCACACGTTTCAGCCCGGACAGGGCTCGCGCGTAGCCGGGCTCGACCTGCACCAGCATCTGGTTGAGGAACCGGCGCCTGAGCTCCGGTCCGGCCTTGACGAGCCCGAGGTCGTCGGGCCAGAAAAGAGTGACCCGAAAGCGGCCTGGCAGATCGAAAGCCCGGCGCCGGATCCCGTCGACCTCGATGACGCGCCGAGCGCGGTCGCCCTCCACGGTCAGCGTGATCGCCAGCTCGGCCGTGAGGCCCCCGCTTTCGACCTCCCCTTCGATGCGGGCCATCGGCGCGACCGGACCGACCAGCTCGAGCTCTCGGCGCGACCGCGGGGAGGACGACAGCGCAAGCATCGCAACCGCTTCGAGCAAGTTGGTCTTGCCCTGTCCGTTGGCGCCGATGAAAACATTGATTCCCGGCCCGGGAACCAGATCGAGCTGGGCGTAGTTGCGGTGATTTCTGAGCCGAAGCCTGCGGAGTCGCACTCCGCGTCAGGACATCGCCACCCGCACGGGCATGATCACGTACAGGTAGTGCTCCTTGCCCGGCGGGCGGAGAAGCCCGGGGCTCAGAGGACCGTCGAAGAGCAGCTCCACCTCGTCCGTCCCAATCACCCCCAGTGCGTCCAGGACGTAGCGGGCGTTGAACGCGATCTGGATGTCGGAACCGTCGACGTCGGCGGCCATCTCGGCCTTGCTGTCTCCAACCTCGTTGGTGGTGGCGGACAGGATCAAAGCTCCGGCCTGCGCCTTGACCCTGATCACATTCGCGCTGTCGCGGGCGAACAGGGACACCGCCCGCACCGTCTGCGTCAGCTCGCTCGTCGAAACGCGCACCTTGGTCGAGCTCTTACTGGGGATAACCTGTGCGTAGTTGGGATACTTTCCATCAATCAGCCTCGAGGTCAGCTCAGAGGTGCCGGCCCTGAAGAAGATCTGATTGCGGGCCTTCGAGATGATCACCTCGACCTTTCCTGGTTCGCCCTTCAAAACCCGCGAGAGCTCGGCGAGGGCGCGTGCTGGGACGATCAGGCTGGCTTCCAGGTCGGACGCGCCGGCCGCGGCGAGCTTGCGAACCGCAAGCCGGTGACCATCGGTCGCGGCCAGGGTCAGGCTGCCTCCCTGGACCTGGACGAGCACGCCAGTCAAGACGGGGCGGGCTTCATCTGTCGAGGCAGCCATCTGGGTCTGCTCCACCGCGCTGACTAGCTCGTCGAGCGCAACCTCCAGCCGGTCGCCTTCGTCTGGCTTCGGGCCTGGCGGGAACTCTTCCGCTTCGATGCATTTGATGTGCGTGTCAAAGCGCGCGCACCGGAGGCTGAGCGACTGGCTCGCTCCGTCGAGCGACATCTCGAGGTCCTGGTCGGGCAGCGTCCCAACGAAATCCGTGAGCAGCCTCGCCGGAGCGGTGGTCGCGCCTTCCATCGCCACCTCGGCCGCCACCAGCTTGCGGATGCCGATCTCGAGGTTGGTTGCCGTGAGCGCCAGTCCTTCCGCGGTGGTCTCGATGAGGATGTTGTTGAGGATCGGCAACGTGGTGCGGCTGGAAATCGCTCGCGAGACCACCTGCAACGCCTGGCCCAAAACGGACGGCCTGCAGGTGACCTTCATCTGAGCAGCTAGTACTTTCGAATTCAAGACAGTTGTCCCCCGTTGTTAGAGATTCTCTTGATTGAACTTATCCGTAGTAGATAACAGTAAGCGCTGTGCGAACTGTGGATGTCGAGATCATTTACAGATCGAACGTTGCGGTGGACAAGGTCTTGGTAAAGGGGCGAGGTCGACCTATGTCCTGTGGAGCGCCTGGGGATGATCGGGCCGGTGACGCACAGTGCGAGCTGTGTCCCAAGGCTGTTCGAACAAACTGTGGAAACCCTCATGTCTGCACGTAAAGGCGTTCGCGAATCGCCTGGACCTCGTAACGCAAACGTTCATCCTCCTTCAGCTCGTTGGCGATCTTTTCAATTGAATGCAGAGCCGTCGTGTGGTCCCTGCCCCCGAAGGCCTTACCGATCGCCGGCAGCGATGAAGGAGTCTCTTCGCGGACGAGGAACATCGCAACCTGGCGGGGAAAGACGATGTGCTTGTCCCGGCGCTTGCTCTTCATATCCTCGAGCGTGACGTTGTAGTAATCGGCGACCAGCGCCTGGATGCGCTCCACGTTGATGGGCTTCCGAGTCCCTGCAGGGATGATGTCCGCAAGCAGGCGCGCCGCCTCCTCTTCATCGACCTGGCGCTGGTGGACAGCGGCAAAAGCCTGCACCCGCGTCAGCGCCCCTTCCAGCTCTCGAATGTTGCGCTGAACTTTGTGGGCGATGAAGTTGAGGACTTCTTCGGGGATCAGTGCACTGTTGTCGCCGAGCTTGGAGTGAAGAATCGCAAGTCGGGTCTCAAAGTCCGGCGACTGGATGTCTGCGATCAGTCCCCACTCAAATCTCGAACGGAGCCTGTCCTCGAGCGTCGGGATTTCCTTGGGCGGCCGGTCGGACGAGATGACTATCTGTTTGTTGATCTCGTGCAATGCGTTGAAGGTGTGGAAGAACTCTTCTTTGGTGCGGTCCTTGCCCGCCAGGAACTGAACGTCATCGATCAGGAGCACATCGACTGTGCGGTACTTGTGTCGGAACTCGCCCATGCGAGCGGTGGCGATGGAGCTGATCACCTCGTTGGTGAATTGCTCGGATGTCAGGTACACAACTCGTTTGCGCGGGAAACGGTCGTGAACTTCGTGGCCGATCGCGTGCATGAGATGGGTCTTGCCAAGTCCCACTCCGCCGTAGAGAAACAGCGGGTTGTAGCTGTCGCCCGGCGCCTCAGCCACAGCCTTGGCGGCGGCATGAGCAAATTGAGAGTTGTGCCCGACGACGAACGAAGAGAAACGGAACCGCGCGTTGAGCTCCGAGGGCGGAATGGCCGGCGCGTCGGGCAACGTATCGGGAGCATGGTCGTGCCCGTTGCTGTCGCGTCCGTGCTCCGAAACGCGGTCGAAATCGCCGTCGGCGCTGGACAGGGCGGGCCGGTGCCCGGTCGGCGAGATGACGAAATCGATGTCGACCTCGGATCCAGTCACCGCCTGCAGGGTTTCCTGGATCAGACCAGAGAAACGATCTTCGAGCCAGTCTTTGGCGAGCTTGCTCGGTACGCCGATGCGGAACGTCCCGCCGTCAGCTGAAACCACCGATGTGTTTTTCAGCCACATGTCATAGGTCCGCTTGGCGAGCTGGAAGCGCAGCTCCTCCTGGACCTGTGACCAGATCTGATCCTGATTCACGTTATATCTCCTTGTCCGGAGGCGCAGCCGTGGTTGGGGAAGAGGATGCCCGCCCCTGGGGACGACCGGCTGTCCTGCTCTGCAAATGCTGTGGACAACCTGGGGCCAACTCCTCTTTCGACCTCTCCTGCGTCATCGCTCACGCGGGAACCCCGCAAGTCGCGTCACTGGCGACTGCAGGTTCAACCCGAAGCTCCCTGACCATGAGCTCCGCCTCCTTGGTGCCTGTGGAAAAGAGCGGACCGGATTTCCACAGGCTAGCGCTGCCCAGCCACCCGAAATCCAACATCCGGTCGATCCCGAAACCAGGAAGCGGTGTTATATCTTTATTAGAGCGTCAGCTATAACGATAAGTGGGTCGGCTTGGTGCAATCTGTACTGCGTCGATACCCGAACCCTTAACCCGGCTGCTTCCGGGCGGGGAGTGTAGCAAAGCCCTGTGGACATCGCAAGGCATCTAGGTCAGCGGATGAAGTGACATGACCGCTATCAAGATCGCCACGCCCATGCTCCGGTACACTACCGCGGTTCTCGCCAGTTTCTTGACTCCTCGAGGGGGCCACCATCAAGCGAACCTTCCAACCCAAGAAGCGCTATCGCCGCCGCGTGCACGGCTTCCTGCGCCGGATGAGCACCAAAGGCGGCGTGCGTGTCGTGCAGAACCGCCGACGCAAAGGCCGCCAGCGGCTGTCAGCCTAGGCGCACCGGACGCGCGCTGGGCGCAATCCAAGCCGCCGGGCGCGCGCTGGGCGCAATCCAAGATATGAAACGACGCATCCGACTGCGCCGGCACGGCGATTTCCAGGCCGCGATCAGCGGCAAGAGGTTTTACAGCGGCCGCGCCATGGTCGCTTTCGCCGTTGCAAGCGACAGAGAGGAAAGCCGCGTCGGGGTGAGTGTCAGCCGGCAGGTGAAGAGCTCGGTCGAGCGCAATCGCGCGCGCAGGCGTATGCGGGAGCTGGTGCGCGTGAGTTGGTTCGGCGTTGATTCGCCGCTCACCGGCGGGGGAATACGATATGACGTGGTTCTCATCGCCCGGCCTGCCGCCCTCGAAGTTGCTTTCACCGATCTAGTCGCCGAGGCAGAGCAGGCCGTACTCCGGCTGTCGAAGCTGAATTCATGACCAGGCTGTTCCTCACCTTGATTCGGGGCTATCAGATGTCGTTCTCAAAGGTGCTTCCACCTTCGTGCCGCTACTACCCGTCCTGTTCCCATTACACGTATGAGGCGATTGAGAGGTATGGCTGGCTGCGCGGTGGGTGGATGGGCGCGGTGCGGATTGCGCGCTGCCATCCGTTCGCCAAGGGCGGATACGATCCTGTCCCCTGATCCAGCGCTCCACCTTTCATCGGAGAAAACAAGCTGAGCGACCTCATCAAGAGCATCGGCAATTTGCTGTCGCCGATCCGCGACATCTGGTTAGCTGTAGTCGAACAGCCTCTGGCTGGTTTGTTGAATTACCTCTACCTCCATCTTCAGGGGTTTCCGGTCATCGAGGCGATCGGGGCCTACGGGGTCGCGATCATCGTGTTGACGATCATGATCCGCCTGGTCCTCGCCCCCTTACAGCAGTTCCAGCTCGTGACGCAGCGCAAGACGATGGTCGAGCAGCGCAAGCTCGCCCCCCAGGTCGCCGACCTTCGCAAGAAGTTCAAGAAGGATCCGACGAAGCTGAACGCGGAGATGATGAAGCTCTACCAGGAGCACGGCGTCAATCCGCTCGGAGGCCTGGTCGGGTGCCTCCCGCTGATCGTGCAGCTGCCCATCCTGACCGCGCTCTACTACGTGTTCCAGGGCTTCGCCAAGGCCGGTCATCCACCCCAGCCGTTCCTCTGGATATCGAACCTGAACGACAACCCGAACCACCATCTCCTGATCGCGGGCCTGCCGATTCCAGTGATTGCATTCCTGATCTTCCCGCTGCTCGCCGCGCTCACCACCCTGGTCCAGTCGCGGATGCTGCAGATGCCGCCCCCGCCCAACCCGACGGAACAGGAGCTTCAGACGCAGCAGATGCAGCGCACGATGGTCTGGCTTTCGCCTCTGATGATCGGTTACTTCGCCCTGAACGTGCCCGCCGGCCTTGGCCTCTACTGGTTTGTCGGCAACTGCGTCAGTATCATTCAGCAGAGCTTCGTGGTCGGCTGGGGAAACGTGCTGCCGGCGCGGTTCAGACGGACTGTGTCGGGGGGTTCTGACGGGAAGGGCGTGCCGCCTCTCAAGAAGGGGCCTGACGTACCGCCCAAGAAGGGACCTGACGGCGGTCCGAAGAGTCCGCCAGGCAGTGGCGTCAAACCTAAAAGACCCAAGAGATAGGTCAGAAATGAGGGTAGAGGTGAGTTGCGATGAGCTCCGCTGAAGGGCGTGGCCGCACGGTGGACGAAGCGGTCGACGCGGCATTGATCGAGCTGAAAGAGAGCCGCAGGAATGTGGACATCAAGGTCATCACCGAGACACCGGATGAGGCTGTCGTCGAAGTGACCGTGATCGACCATGAAGCGGCCGGCGCAAGCGGTTCGGCTGCCGCTCCGGCCAACGGGAAAGGGGAGATCGCGCGCGGCCTCGTCGAAGGCCTTCTCAAGCACATGGGCGTCCGCGCACAGGTGACCGTCCGGCCCAGCAGCGAGCCGATCACGCTCGACATCAGCGGGCGGGACCTCGGTGCGCTCATCGGCTGGCGCGGCGAGACCCTCAGGGCCTTGCAGTCGGTGACGAACGTGATGGTCGGCCGGCACCTGGCTGAAGGCGAGCGGATCATCGTGGACGTGGAGCGCTACAGGCAGCGCCGCGAGCACACAGTGCGCGAGATCGCGATGCGTGCGGCACGACAGGTCAAGATGACCGGCGACGCCATCACGCTCGATGCGATGCAGCCTTTCGAACGCCGGGCCATCCACCTTGCGCTCGAGGGCGACCCGGACGTGACAAGTGGCAGCATCGGCGAGGAGCCGGAGCGCCGCGTTGTGGTCGGACCGCGCAAGCCGGCGGCCGAGTAGCGAGTTCGTGGCTGTCCGGGCCGCCGAGCGGATCCGGAAGGCGATCACGCTGGTCAACTCGGTCGCGGACGGCGCCGGCGATGAAGACATCACTCCAACTGAGATCGCAGAAGCGATCCGCGACTGCCTCGAGCTGAGCGAAGTCGACGACGTCGCCAACGTCCGGCGCTACCTCGGGGAGGCTCTCGACGCGGTGTCGGACGGTATGCCCGCGGACTTCGTCGCAATGACTCTTTACGCGGCGCTCGGGGCGCTTCGGGAAGGCCGGCCGGCCGGCTAGGAGTTCGAAAAGGAAGGCTCGCCGCCGGTTCTATACTGGCCCTCCCATGCCCTCCGCCCATCACATCCACACGCTCACGGGAGGAGCCAGGCTCGTGACAACGGCGATGCCGGGACGGCTTTCATCAAGCGCGGTCGCCATGTTTGGAGGGGGTTCGCGCCTCGAGGACGACCGGCTCGCCGGCGTGTCGCATTTCATCGAGCATCTCTTCTTCAAAGGCACGCACAAGAGACCTACGCCCAAGGAGATCGCGGACGCGATCGAGGGCGTGGGCGGTTTCATCAACGCTTCGACCGACAAAGAGCTGACGGCGTACTGGACGCGCGTGCCGGCGGAATACACCGAGCTCGGCCTCGACGTCCTGTTCGACATTGTGTCCAACTCCAGGCTCGATCCGGGCGACATCGAACGCGAACGCGCGGTGATCCTGGAGGAGCTCAAGATGTACCAGGATCAACCACAGGATCACGTGCAGAACCTGTTCGAGGAGCTCATCTGGCCGGGCCATCCGTTGGGCCGTGACATTGCCGGGACGCAAGAGTCGGTCAGCCGCCTGACGCGCGACGACATACTCGAGTACGCCGACGCTCACTACCGGCTGCCGAATGTCGTGATCGGAGCCGCAGGCGCACTGGACGAGAGCGAGGTGGTGGAGCTGGTGCGACCCCGGCTCACGCTGCCGGGCGGACTGAACGGCCACGTCGTGCCGGTTCCTCCGGGTGCGCTCGACGGTGCGCACGTGATGGTGCGCCGCCAGCGAACGGAGCAGGCGCACATTTGCCTTGGCGTGCGGGCGTTCAGCTATCTCCACCCGGATCGGTACGCGATTGACCTGTTGAACACCCTCCTGGGCGAGGGCATGAGCTCGCGGCTCTTCCTGAACATCCGCGAACGGCTTGGGATCGCCTACGACGTGCACAGTTTCATGCAAAAGCATCGCGATACGGGCTACATCGCGGTCTATCTCGGCGTCGATCCGAAGAAGGCGGTGGAGGCGGTCAAGGCGGTGATGGGTGAGCTGGGCCGGTTGTGCGATGAGGAGGTGGCGCCGGATGAGCTCGAGCGAGCCAAGGAGTTCACCAAAGGGCGCTTGCGCCTGGACCTCGAAACAACGAATGGCGTCGCGTTCTGGCTGACCTACCAGGAGTTGTTGCTCGGCGAGATCAAGACCATCGACGAAGAGCTGACGCTGGTGGACGCCGTCAGTGTCGCGGACATCCAACGCATCGCGTGCGAAATTCTGCGGGGGCCGATCCAGATGGCGGTCATCGGACCGTTCGCGAGCGAAGCTCGCTTCAGGTCGGCGATAGAGTCTTAAGGGGCTGCGTCGTCAGCCGACGGACACGGTCGAGGTTTCGAGTATCGGTTCCTGCGAGTAGATGTTGCCGAAATGATCCAGCGGCCAGATGCGGAACCAGGCGCGACCGTCGATTCGATCGCGAGTGATCGGGCCGAAGATGCGCGAATCTTGCGAGCGATTGCGGTTGTCGCCCATGACGAAATACTGATTCGGGGGAATCACCGCACCGTCTCCAACGCTCCACGGCGGTGGGTTGTTGAGTGTCGTCCAGGCCTCTGGCAGGTAGGGCTCGTCCAGCTTGTGGCCGTTGATGTACACGTATCCGTCGCGGATCAGAAGCTTTTCACCCGGAAGCGCGATGACGCGCTTGATGAAGTCCTTGGAATTGTCGGTGGGGGGCCGCAGGATGATGATGTCGCCGCGCTGCGGCGGGTGCAGGCGGTAATCGATCTTGTTGGCGATCAGGTAATCGTTGTCGTCCAGCGTCGCGTACATGGAAAGCCCTTCCACGTGCACGGCCTGGACAGCGAAGCTGATACCGAAGTAGAGGATGATCGCCAGCACGATCACCTCGGCGACCTCGCGCAGGAGCGAAGAGGCGCCGGAGCTTGCGGCGGGCGCGGGTTGGGCCGCGCGGGGAAGGGGGGCGGCCATCTTTTTTAGGAGAGGAGCTTAGCGCAGACCCGCTCCAACTCTTCGCGACTGGAATAGCGCAGCTCGATTTTTCCGCGATTGAGACTTCCGCTTAGCTTCATCGGTAGCCCGAGCTTGGACTCGATGCCGGCTCCGATGGCGCGCAGCTCGGATGTTGTGTCGACGCGTTGCTTGCGGCGAGGACGGTAGGTCCTGACCCAGTTCTCGGTCTGACGAACCGACAGGTGACGCGCGATCACGACCTTGAGGCCCTGCTCCTGCGGACCCTGTCCGTCGAGCGCGACAAGGGCGCGAGCGTGTCCGGCGCTCACAATGCCGGCGGCGACGGCCGACTGGATCGCCGGGCACGCGGCCAGGAGGCGCAGCGATTGGGTCACGGATACCCGATGCTTGCCGATTTTTTGCGCGACCTCCTCGTGCGTGAGGCCGAACTCCTCCGTCAGGCGGCGCAAGCCGCGTGCTTCTTCGATGGGATCGAGGTCGGCACGCTGAAGGTTTTCGATAAGCCCGAGCACGAGCTGCTCGTCGTTGCCCGCGTCGCTGCGCACGACCGCGGGCACCGCCGTCAGACCCGCGAGCCTGGCCGCTCGCCAGCGGCGTTCGCCGGCGATCAGCTCGTAGCCATCGGCCAGTCTCCGCACGAGAATGGGCTGAAGCACGCCGTGAAGACGGATGGACTCGGCCAGCTCGCCCAGCGGCTCGGCGTCGAAGCGCGTGCGGACCTGCTGGTGCGACGGCCGGATCTGGTCCACAGCGATCATCTGCGGTACCAGCGCTTCTCCCTCGCGGGACATGGGGATCAGGGCCTCGAGGCCGCGACCGAGGCCGCGTAAGCGTGGTTGGCTCATCGTTCCAGCAGCTCCTTCGCGAGGGCGCGATAGGCGATCGCTCCTCGACAGGTGGGGTCGTATTCGAGCACTGATTTGCCGTGACTGGGAGCTTCGCTGATGCGCACGTTGCGCGGGATCAGCGTCTCCAGGACCTCGTGTGGATACGAGCGTCGCACCGATTCGAGGACGTCCCAAGACAGAGTGGTGCGTGCGTCAAATTGCGTCATTACGATGCCGGCGATGACGAGCCGAGGGTTGAGGCGAGAGCGCACCAGCTGATGCGTGTACATGAGGTGTCGCAGTCCTTCCAGGGCGAAGAACTCGCACTGCGTCGGAATCAACATGCTGGTCGCGGCGGTCAGGGCGTTGAGGGTGAGGAGGCCGAGCGACGGCGGGCAGTCGATGATCACGCATTCGAGACCGGCTTGCGGCGCCGACAGGGCCCGGCGCAGAAGCGTCTCGCGCGCTTCGACGGTGGCGAGCTCGATCTCCGCCCCGGCCAGGTCGATATGCGATGGGATGATTTCGAGGCCGGTGACTCCCGTCGGCTGAGCCACCTGCTGCACCTCGGATTCACCGGTCAAGAGGTGGTAGACGTTGAGGCGGGCGCGGGTTGGATCAAGCCCGAGGCCGGAGGTGGAGTTGGCCTGGGGATCGAGGTCGATCAGCAGTGTTCGGTGGCCGAGCTCGGCCAGCGCCGCACCCAGATTGATTGCTGTGGTGGTTTTGCCCACGCCACCCTTCTGGTTGACCACGGCGAGGATGGGTGGGGTTGATGTCGCCAACATCTTGGGGTTGGTTAGCTCCAGGGATCCTATATCTGGTGGCACTGCTCGGATTCTAGTCCAGATTTGGTTGGGTGCCCAGCCGGGTCGTTAAGACCGCCCGGACTCTCACGATGGGGAGGATACCCGCTTCGCGCGGCGCGATTCTGGCAGGCCTGGGTGGGGCCCCCTCCCTGTCCCGTGCGGCCCCTCCCCCGCCTGCACGCCGTTTCGGCACGCTATTCGATTTTTTCGGGCTCCGCAACCCTGCCTGTTAAGAGTTCGCTTTGGGGCTTTTCTTGAGGCGGCCGGCGGCGCCACCCCGACCAGATTGCGTAGGCAGAGACCGCAACCAGCACCAGCTCGATCGCAATGGCGGCATCGATCTGTGAAGCCGCGATTCCGACTCCGATCGCGAGGTTGTATGCCGCGTGCGCGACCGCCGAGGTGGTCGTGTTGGTGAACTTTCGCAGCAGTCCGAGCCCGAAAGCGGCCACCAGCACCGACACGATGTCCAGTGACAGCCCATATTCCGAGTGAGACGCCGTGAAAAGGAAAGCGGTCGCGATCAGGCCCAGTCGCGGTTGGAGCGCGCCTCTGAAGAGGATCTCCTCACCGATGGCCGGCAGGACGGCAACGGCTGCGATTCCGACCGGGTTGCTGACCAGTCCGCCGAAGATCTGTCCAACGTTCGAGCTCACCTGGCGGGAGAGGTCGGGGGTCAAGACCTGGCCGAGCGCGACAGTCGCCTCGGCGAATGCGTACATCGCGCCGGCTGCGGCGAGGGCGAGCACCACCTGCCACCAGGCGGGCATGACGAGGGAAAGCCTTGCGGCAGTTTGACGGAAGTCGCGGCGCATGTAGATGCCGACGCCTGCTGCAGCGAGCACGACGAGGCCCGCGTCCTGGGCGACCAGGTCGCCGACACCAATCCCAGATTGGTCACTGCTCGCCAGGCTCGTGAACAGGGTGATCGAGACCTGGAGCCCAAAGAAGATGACTGCTAGCACGAGGGCCAGCGCGTGCACGGGGTTGTCGGGGTCCGTCGGCAGGATTTTGGCCACCCGTTCGCGGACTGGTTTGGAGGCGAGCGTTGCGGCAATCAGACCGGTGGCCACGATTCCGATGTCGAGCGGCAGCCGGCTTTGGCCTCCCGGGAGGGCGATGAGGAGGCTTGATCCGGCTACGTCCAGAGCACCGACTAGAAAGGTGATTCCGGCCGTAACGCCCGCGAGGATTGCGATCGCGTAGTGCGCCCAGGGCCGGCCAACGCCCGCGTTCGCCGCAAGGATCAGGGGCAGCGGCAGCAAGAAGAGCGTTGCGGTTGACGCCGCGTCGAGGAAGAAGTGGCCGCTCAGCCTGGTTTCGAGGTCTGCGCCGGCAGTGGTTTCGGTGGAGGCCCATCTTCAGGAGCCGGGGCCATGTCCAGGAAGGGTCGGATCAGCTCGATGGGAAACGGCAGGAGGATGGTCGTGTTCTTCTCTGAGCCGATCTCCACCATGGTCTGAAGGAATCGCAATTGGAGCGCGCCCTTTTGAGATGAGATCACCTGGGCGGCGTTGGCCAGGGTCTGCGACGCCTGGAACTCGCCATCCGCATTGATGATCTTGGCGCGCTTTTCGCGCTCCGCCTCGGCTTGCTTCGCCATGGCGCGCTGCATCGTGCTGGGCAGCTCGACGTCTTTGA
>Ga0073928_10001234_pt1 | contig 50581 bp, 40 predicted proteins | sample PaiPotPPA55metaG_FD_76969 | JGI IMG/M metagenome (GOLD analysis project Ga0073928, IMG submission 76969) | Iron sulfur acid spring bacterial and archeal communities from Banff, Canada, to study Microbial Dark Matter (Phase II) - Paint Pots PPA... ...
CCGCGTACGTTCATGGACAATCAGGCCAAGTGGTTTCCTGAGGGCAGTCTCGCGGATCTACCGGATATTGAGGCTGACCGGGGGGCGTATCCGATCATCGGATGGGCGCTCGAGCCGGGCGATATGGTGTGCTTCAACATGCTCACCTTGCATGCGTCTGGTGGTGTTAGCGGGCAGACACGGCGGCGCGCGTTCTCGATTCGTTTTATTGGCGATGACGTTCGGCATGCACCGCGGCGTTGGCGTACCTCGCCGGAGTTTCCGGGTCTTGCGGAGACGCTGGCTGAAGGCGCGGCAATGGAGCATCCGCTTTTTCCTATCGTCTGGCCTGGGGCTTAGTCGGGCAATATCGCGCAAACAACACGCGATGCGTGATGGTGTTTCGCCGACAAATGCGCATAACCTGACGACAGGCCACCCCAACGCTACAGCCTCACGGGTTGGCCATTCTCGTTTGAAGGCGGCCTTGCTTGACCGGCAGAGCAAGTCGGAAGGTCGTACCTTGCCCGACTTCACTTTCGGCTTCCAAGGTCCCGCGATGCTTTTGTACGATGCCGTACGATAACGACAACCCGAGTCCGGTTCCTTTACCCACTGGTTTCGTGGTGTAAAAGGGGTCGAAGATGCGTGACAGGCTCTCCTTCTCAATGCCACAACCGTTATCCGAAATTTCTATCGATACGGTCTCGCACGCTACGCTCGTACGGATAGTAATCTTGCCTCGATGCTCCCCTATTGCATGTGCTGCATTAACGAGCAGGTTCATGATCACCTGGTTGATTTCGGACGGCAGGCACTCAATCTCTGGTATCTGACCGTATTCCTTGATCACATCTGCCTTGTATTTGATCTCGCTATTGATGATGTTCAATGTGGCATCGATACCCTGGTGAAGATTTGCGAATTGCCACTCTACGTTGCTGCCCACGCGTGAAAATTCGGTAAGCGCCTGCACGATTTTTCGTACCCTTGCGATTCCGTCCTTGGTCTCGGTCATCAACACTGGTATGTCCTCCTTCAGGAATGGCAGGTCAACGGTCTCACCCAGCGCTTTCAACTTGTCCCTCATTGGTTGGGAATCAATGAAATGTTCCGCCTCCTCATAGGCAGTTAGCATAACAAACAGTTTCTCCAGGTATCCATCCAGGGTGGTGAAATTCGAGAAAATGAACCCAACCGGATTGTTGATTTCATGCGCAACGCCCGCAGCAAGCTGACCAATGGAAGCCAGCTTTTCGGATTGCACAAGTTGCGCCTGAGCTCGAGAAAGCTTGGCGTTGAGTTCCAGCAGTTGAGCATTGCGCGAGACCAGTTCCATTTCCGTTCTCTTGCGTTCAGTGATGTCGTAGTTGACCCCGACAATGCCGACCACTTTTCCGTCGTCATCCCGCAGAGGGACCTTTGTCGTCAACATCCACGCTACGTCATTGGTCAACAGATACTTCACTTCTTCTTCCCGATGCATCAGCGGCTGGCCGGATTGCATGATCGCCTGTTCTTCTCGATGGTAACGAGTTGCGCATGCCTCTGGATAAAAGCCGAAGTCCGTTTTTCCAAGCAATTCATCGGGGCTGGTAACCCCCATGCCCTGCGCAACAGCCATATTGCCGAAAATGAAGCGAGTTTCGGTATCCTTGGCATAGATGCGGTGCGGGAACGTTTCAGCTAACGTCCGTAGCAAATTGCGCTGGAACACCAGTTCGCCATGCACTGCATTCATGCGCTCATTTTCTTTTGTCAGGTGTTCGCAGTACCGGGTGTTCTCCAGCGAGATAGCCGCTTGCGCGACCAGCAAGTTCAGGAGCATGACGCGCTCTTCCGTGAACACGCCGGGCTGAAGATCGTTTTCCAGATAGACAAGCCCGAGGAAATCGCCTTGCCCGATCATGGGCAAGCAAGCAACAGACCGGACATGCTGGTTGATCAGATAGGGATCGTTGGAAAAAGGGGTAGCCTCTGCCGCGTCAGCGAGAATGACCGGCACTCGCTCGCGCTGTACGCTAGCGACTATGGATTCAGGCAATTCGGAAAATGACGTGCCTTGACAATTCGTGCGGACGTTCACGCGCTGGTTTTCCATCTTTCCTTGCGCGACTATTTCCAACCTCCCACCCTCTACCAACAGCAAACAGGCCGTGGACGCTTCCGAATTCTCGATCACGACACGAATCAAGTTATCGAATAACTTGTCCGGTGCGAGTGTTGCCGTAAGTGCGCGCACCGCATCGAACACAGCCGAGAGGCGCGCATCAGGATTCGTCGACTGAGGGTGGATCCGGGGGGATGAGCGCGAGGTCACGACAGGTCGCCCTGCGCTGCGTGCCGACCAGCACCCGCCTCCGAAACAATCGGTGCACGGCGCGATTCGTCGGGCTCCCACGACGCGAGGAAGCGCGCGATTTCTTGTTCCGGCCGCGGGCGACTGAAAAGATATCCCTGTGCCTCGTCGCATCCGGCACGGGACAAGAAGTCGAGTTGCGCGTTCGTTTCTACCCCTTCCGCTGTGCTGGCGATGCCAAGGCTCGCGCATAGGCCCGTCACCGCCCGGATGACGGCCCCCGCTTCCGGACGTTCATCGATTTCTTTCGTGAACGACTGGTCGATCTTGATGCGGTCAAACGGAAACATCGTCACATAGCTCAGCGACGAGTAGCCCGTGCCAAAATCGTCCATAGATATGCTGACACCGATCCGTCGAAGCCGATGCAGCACGGCTAGCACTGCTTCCGTGTTGTCGAGCAACATCGACTCTGTGATCTCGAGTTCGAGCCGATGCGGCGCGAGACCCGACTCCCTTAATGCGGATGCAACAGTGTCCACAAGACCGTCGCCTTGAAACTGGGCGGCGGAGAGATTCACCGATACACGCAGAGGCTCCGGCCAGCGCGTTGCTCGCCAGCAGGCATGGCGGAGCACCCACTCGCCGATCGGTACGATGAGACTCAGTTCTTCTGCCAGCGGCACGAATTCGCCTGCCCCGACGATACCCCGCTTCGGATTACGCCATCGCAACAGCGCTTCAAAGCCATTGATGCGTTGTGGGTGCAGATTGATCAGCGGTTGGTAGCACAGCTCGAATTCATGCCGGCCGATTGCCTGGTGCAGTTCGAGTGCGAGTGATCTATGAGCCTGTATCGAATGCTCCATCTTGGCTTCGAAGAAGCGGTAGCATCCGCGCCCGGCTGACTTCGCTTCGTACAGCGCGAGATCCGCGTGCTTTGCAAGCGCGGCCGATTCGTCACCGTGCTCCGGAGCGATCGCGATGCCAACGCTTGTGCCGATCACGATGTCATGTCCCTCGATGGTGTAGGGATCACTTAGACCGCAAATTAACCGCTCGGCAAGCATTGCGATCTGCCCGCGCTCGGTGTCGCTTCGCATCAGCACCGCAAATTCGTCGCCGCCGATTCTCGCGACCATGGCACTGTTCGGCAACTGCTGCGTGAGCCGTGCCGCGACCTGTTGCAACAGTGCATCGCCGATCGGGTGCCCGAGGGTGTCGTTCACGTTCTTGAAACGGTCCAGATCGACATACAGCAGCGCAAAACTCGCGGGGTCGCCATGCAACAACATCTCTTCGATCCGCTGCCGCAGCAGCGCCCGGTTTGGGAGCTCGGTCAGCGCGTCGTGCATTGCCATATGCGCAATGCGCGCGTCGGCTCGGCGTAGCTCGGTGACGTCATCGAACGTTTCGATGAAACCGCCCGTGGCCAACGGCTGATGTGTAATCGACATGACGCGGTCGTCGAACCATAGTTGTTGCACAGCCGCGGGGCCGTTCGACCAGACCATCGCGAAATATTCAGCTACGTAAGGGCGCGCCAGCCATTCGATATGTTCCCCGAATACCGGGCTGTGCGACAGGACATCGACATAGGTCTTGCCGTCGTCGAAAGCGTTGGCCGGAAGCTGAAGCATCTCGAGGAAATGTCTATTGCAGATGGTGAGATGGCCCATCTCGTCCACCATGCAAATACCTTGTGGCATGCTTTCCAGTGCGGTTTTCAGCCGATCCCGCTGAACTGTCAGTTCGCGAACAAGCTCTTTGCGCGTGCGCATAGGCTCGTCAAGTTCGGCTATATGCGTGCAGGGACCATGAATGGCGTTCATCTACGTCTCTCTTTGAGCTGACTCGTTGCTGCGGTGCTTCCGGATAAGCGCTGGCCTCGCACAATTTATGCGGCGCCGCCTGGCGAGCACTGCTTTATGCTGATGCGGTCATGGGTGCGCGGGCTCGGGTTGAACCTGTACGGCCGCATGAATCAGAATCGTAAATGGCGTCTCTTCCTGTGCCTGGAAGCGTCTTACCTGCTCTATTTGATGAGCGGAAACTACACCGTCTTTAGCGAGCAGCAGCACACCTCGGCTGGTGCGCAGGTCGTCGGCGAGACGCATGCCTTCCCGGAGGTGCGATACGTCGATCTGCGTGACGGGGGTCTCCGAGCCCAACGCGAGCGGGTCCTTCATCAACTCCACGAAGCGATCGACAATCTGCGGATCGTAACGTGTTCCAGCCTGCGACTTGAGCATCACGATCGTCTGCTCGAGCGAGATGGCTTGCTTCACAATTCCGCCACTGCGCAGACCCTCGAAGTCGCGGGCGACGGCCAAAATTCGGGTTCCGAACGGAATGTCCGAGCCTGATAAACCATCTGGCGTGCCTCGACCATTGAAGCGCTCGTACTGGTGCCGGATAATGTGCGCGACGTGGTCCAACTGTGCGACCGGTGTCAAAACCATTTGCGCGCGCAGCGGATGCTGGTAGAAAAACTGGATCTCTTCGGGCGAAAGACGATCGAGCGATTTTCGCAGCAGTTCGTCGGGCAGCGACAACTTGCCAATGCCATGCAGCAGGCCCGCGAAGAACACATCCTGCGCCTGCAAGCCGCTCATATTGAACGACAGCGCGAGACGCCGGCCCACTTCACCAATACGCAGTGATTGACCACCGAGCACCCCGCAGCGTAGTTCGATCATGCTCGCGCAGACCTGCACCATCGTCGAGAAATTGCGCTTCAAATCGTGTTGTGCATCTTCGAGAAACATGACGGTCTGACGGATTTCCTCTGTGCGAGAGAGTACTTGCGTCTCAAGTTCGGCATTGAAATGCCGCAGTTCGTCGTTCTGTTTGTGTGCCAGCGCAGTCAGTCGCTTGGTTTCCTTGAGGAGTCTTTGTTGCTCGAGTGCCTGCGCGACCGTCAGGAGCAAGTCCTGGTCGTCCCATGGTTTGTTCAGATATCGGTAGACGCCGCCTTCGTTGATAGCGCGGACAACCGATTCAATTTCTGAATAACCTGTCAACAGAATGCGCGTCGTATCCGGATAGAGCGCTTGGGCGTGAGCGAGGAATTCGGCTCCGCTCATATAGGGCATTCGCATGTCCGAGACGATCAGATCAACCTTGGCCGACGCAAGCAGGTCCAGCGCTGCCGCGCCGCTTTCCGCCGTGAGTATCAGGTAACGAGTCGGCCTGAGCAAACGCTTGAGGGCCGACAAGACACTCGGCTCGTCGTCGACGAGTAGCACAACAGGGATAGACGCGGGGTTGGAGTCCTCAACCGATACCGTGGGACGCTCGTCCGCTTGCCCGGCCGCCGGCATGACGTCCAGGACATGGATGTCCAGCTTTTCCACGGGCTCCGCCACGGTGGTCCTCTCTGTAATTGTTTTAGTCTCATTCCAGATATCGACCGATTTTATGAATTGCGTATTAGGGAAAACGAGATCTTTGCCGCCAGGTTCGAACATAAGCAACAATCCGCCCGCTCGGTATTGGATGCTCGGCTCACTTCCGCTATGCCGAATCGCCCTCCAGGCGGGTAGCCTTATGCGCCTGACAAAAAATGCGCTCGGGATGGAAAGCGGCTATTGGATCACCTGGCCGGCCGCTGCGCCAGACTATCCCGAACATCAGACATTGATCGATTGCCTCACGGAGCCGTGACATGGCGATTGCTGCCGTGAACTTCGTTGTCTGTACTCCAGGGGCGTCAGCGTAGTTAGTTCCTTGAACATGCATGGGGTCGGTTATCTGATCGAGGCACCGGACGAGCCCAGTCTCTACCTGAGCGGCGATACGGTACTCACGCCAATTGTCCGGGAGTTTGTTGCGCGCCATCGTCCAGAAATCTGCGTAGTGCCCGCGGGAGGCGCACGATTCGATATAGGGAGCGACATCATCATGGGCATTGACGATGTCATCGAACTCGCTCGCGTGGCATCTGGCACCGTCGTTGCAAATCATTTGGAAGCGCTTAGCCACTGCCCGGTCACACGCTTTGCATTAGCTCGTGCCGCAAGGGAGGCGGGCGTCGATTCGCGGTTACGTATTCCAACAGACGGCGAAGTGTTGCACCTGACTGTTCCGGATAGTGAGCAAAAGCAGTTCTCATTCGTTGAATAGGTGTTCGGCACTCTTCTGGCCGTTGCGATGGCGTCTACTAGCGATGATCGGAGATATGCCTAGGGGCAGCACGGTGGCGCAGTTGCCCGCAAGCAATGGTTGATCAGGCATGAGCGGCGTTACGCCGAAGAAATGAGCGGCCCGTGCATTGAAGTAGAGTGTAGGAGCGTCGATAGGAAGGGCGTGACAGATAAGACAAGTTGCCTCAACCCCGTTGGAGAGAATCATGGCGCGCGCACAGAAAATCATGGTCATTCGCCACGGCGAAAAGCCGCAAGGGAGATTGCCGCCATACGGCGTGACGAATGAGGGCGTGGAGAATGGGGAATCGTTGCTGGTTGCCGGATGGGCGCGTGCCGGTGCGCTGGCCGTTCTCCTTGCGCCAGCACGAGGGCCATTGCAAAGCCCCGGCCTCGCGGTGCCGCAATACGTGTTTGCATCGGCAGACGAAGAAGGGCGCAAGAGCCAGCGTCCTATCGAGACGGTGAGCATCGTCGCTCAAAAGTTGGATCTCACGACCGATTCAACGTACAAGGTTGGGGATGAGATTCAACTGGTCGTCGCGGCAGAGGCGTGCGACGGTGTGGTGCTCGTGGGCTGGGAGCACAAGCACATTCCGCTAATCGCCAATGCGATTCTCGGCAACACGACCGCTCCGCAAAGCTGGCCGGGTGACCGCTTCGATGTGGTCTGGGTGTTCGACCTCGATGCGGCTAGTGGCCAGTACAGCTTCAGTCAGGTGCCCCAGTTACTGCTCGCAGGGGACTTGCCGAATCCGATCTGAGCTGAAGCGGATGCGGGAGTTCGATTGTGAATGAGGCTGCCTTCAAGTCGACGCAGCACGTTGTCGTGCAATCTAGCGATCCAACCGGCCGCTGCTCGGCCTAAGCGGTCGGTCGACTATCTATCATTGAGTGGCTGAAATCTGCAGCAATGTGGATGTTGTCGGCGTCGCGATGTGAAGCCAACATGACGGTCTCATCTCGCACCAATCTTTGTCACTCAGCCAACTGATGATTAATCCAGAGACCTGTCGTTCGCGTTGGTGCTCCCGCGAACTGAATCGTGCCCGCAAGCGAAACTTCACCGGCAGTCCGTTTCGAAGCAACGCGATACAAATATCCGTCAGTTGCGGTTCTGGAGCGACCAAGGTGTGGGCTGCGATTATCCCTGCGCCTCGTCGTACTCCCGCCGGCACTGCTCCATGTGAGGCCAGTTCTCGCGGATCCATGACGTAAAGCCTTCAAGGGCAGGTAACATGCTGGCACCCATGTTGGTCAGTTCATATTCGACGCGTGGCGGCACTTCCGGGAAGTAGTGCCGTGTCAGAAGCCCATCGCGCTCCAGATTGCGGAGCGTCAGCGTGAGCATGCGTTGGGTAATTCCATCAATGCCGTGCTTGAGCTCGGAGAAGCGGAGACGATGTCCGTGGGCGATGGCGAGATGCGACATCACGAGGATCGTCCATTTGTCGCCAAGCCGGGAGAGCACACCATGAGGAGCGCAGGACTGGAAGCGCGGACCGTCTTTTGTCTGCTCGTAGGGCCGCCCGTGGATGGAGTGTTTCAACAGTATCATCCCTGTGCCTGAGGTTAAAAAATGTGCCGTCTTCCGGCATGTTCCACATGAGTATATATTAGTAACTCATATGAATGGACAGGAGGAATTTGATGTTGAATAGCAAGCCACCGATCGTGGTCTTCGGCGCAACGGGTCAACAAGGTGGATCCGTTGCGAAAGCGCTTCTCAACTCGGGGTGGCAGGTGAGGGCGCTGGTGCGCGATCCCACCTCAGCGAAGGCATTCACGCTTCGTGACGCGGGTGCTGAGCTTGTCCAGGGCAGCTATGCCGACACCAATGCAATCCAAACGGCGATGCGCGGTGCTTATGGCGTATTCAGCGTTCAGCAGAGTTCGCCTAGCGGTGAAGTGACGGACGACGAGGAAGTGCGCTTCGGCATCGCGATCGCGGACCTTGCTGTTGCATGCGGCGTGACTCATCTCGTCTACAGTTCGGGGGGCGCGGTCAGCGACAGGCCTACTGGAATGGGTCACTTCGATAGCAAGATGCGTATAGAAGCGCATATTCGCAGGCTGCCGATTAAGGCGACGATCATTCGCCCGGTGGCCTTTATCGATATGCTGGTAATGCCGGGCTTCGGACTTGACGAGGGGCGCTTCAACTTTTTCATGCACCCCGAACAATCCATCCAGCTTCTGGCTGTGGAGGACATCGGCAAGTTTGTCGAACCGATATTTGCAGACCCGAACCGCTTCGGCGGCCGGACCTTTGAGATCGCCAGTGATACAGTGACCGGCAAGGAGCTCGAGGCCCTGTTCAGCCAAGCGGCAGGACGCCCGATTGCGTATTCGCGGTTCACAGACGAGGTGCTGGAGGCCAGCCCTTTCCTCGCCAAGCTCACCGCTCTGCTTGATGAAGGGCCGCTTGCGGGGCATGCCGACCTGGACGCGCTGCGGGAAATCAATCCTGCGATGCAGTCCGTTCGCGAATGGCTCGCCGGAACTGGCCGAGACTCCTTCGTCCGTGCTTTGGGTACCGAGGGCACATGGGCGTATGAACGCGGTTGATCCCCTGCTTCCCTTACCCGGACGGCTGGCTGCAGAGCACCGCGCTTCCTTCGATGGTATTCGCCGCTAACGTGGGCGGTGCGTCGCTCATCGGAACTGAAATGGAAACTGAAACCGGAACCGGAACTAAAGAAGGCAATACATCGCGCTAACCCCGACTAGCCCAACAACACCGAAGGACCCATCGGGGTTAAAAAACTAAAAATCAAAAACCAAACCAACCATCACCCCCCCACCAGCGACTTCCCTTGCGAAAGAATCTTGTCACAAACCTGCTTGGTAACTTGCTGCTTCAACCCACCCCCACTCAAATCAACCTGCTGCCCGTCACCACTTTTCAAAATGCCGCTAGCCCCAGCGGTATACCCACTATCCGACGACGCAGCCGATGTCCCACCCAGCTTGCTCATCAGCGAGTCTTTAACTGACGAAGCCCCATTCCCACTGAGATAGTTGTTCTTGATACAGAACTGCAGCACACCCGCGACATTACTCGTACTACCCGATGTCAGCGATGACCCGGTCAACCCGCTGGTCATTCCGCTCATGTTACCCAGGCTGCTGAGCCCGCTGGACGAGGAGTTGTCGGATCCACCTCCCTTCAGCAGATTGCCGAGTTGTGCATGAGCGGCCGAAATGGGTAACAACATTGCAATTGCGATGCCTGCAACGGTGCTGTGATACATGCGGATTTTCATACTCAAACTCCTTCGGTGGATAAACCATCCTCTAATATAGTTCGTTTCGCGCAGACGTTGAATGAGAACCTTCCCGGCTTGCGCTAAAACAATTTAAATGGAGTGCTTGATAATCAAAGAAGATCAAAAAACATCAATGAAAGTCCCGGCTCACGCTAGTCAATCCACCTAGCAGATACGACATATCCACCAGCCGTTGTGCGACAAGATGTTGAACCTCGCCCTCGCATTGCCACGTACCGTACACGGCCAGCAACGTTGAACCGAGCGCCTCGCGACGCTGCTTCTCCAGCAGACTGGGCCATACAATCACGTTAACATTCCCAGTCTCATCCTCAATCGTGACAAACATCACACCCTTCGCAGTACCAGGCCGCTGACGCACGGTCACGAGTCCACAACCGCGCGCCAATCGCCCGTTCCTGTAACTACGCAACGTAGCAGCGGACATCAACCGTTGCTCAAGCAACGCCGGCCGCAGCAGTTCAAGCGGATGACGTCCGAGTGACAGACCCGTAGCCTTGTAGTCGCTGACAATATCGTCGGCCTCGGAAGGCGCACCAAGCAGCGGCGTGACATCTTCGACGCGTGCGTCGTTGAGCATGTCCTTGTCGGGCACTGCGGCCACGGACTGCCATAACGCTTCCCTCCGGTTACCCGCGAGCGAAGTCAACGCATTGGCAGCAGCCAGCGCCTGCAGATCATGCCGATCAAGCTGCGCCCGTTGCGCGAGGTCACCCACGCTCTCGAACTGCCGCACGCACCGCGCCGTTTCAATACGCTCCGCCGCACCATCACGCATCCCGCGAAGCAGCGATAACCCCAGTCGCACAGCAGGCCTGCTGGCATCGCCCCGACACTCATCCGGATACTCAAGCACCGAATCCCAGCCGCTCACTGTCACATCGGCGGGAAACACCACTACGCCATGGCGCTTCGCATCCTGAACGAGTTGCGAAGGGGAGTAGAAACCCATCGGTTGCGAGTTCAGCATGGCCGCGAGAAACGCCGCCGGTTCATGTCGCTTCAACCAACTGCTGACATACACAAGCAGCGCGAAACTGGCCGCATGACTTTCAGGAAAACCATATTCACCGAAGCCCTTGATCTGCTCAAATATGGCGTCGGCAAAGGCTTTTTTATAACCGTTCCTGGTCATGCCACTCACAATGCGATCGTAGTATTTCTCCAGGCCGCCTTTGCGTTTCCAGGCGGCCATCGCGCGGCGCAATTCGTCGGCTTCACCGGCAGTGAAATCGGCGGCGATCATTGCAATCTGCATGACCTGTTCCTGAAAGATCGGCACGCCCAGGGTTCTCTCGAGCGCGACCTTCAGATCATCGTTTGGAAAACTCACCGGCTCCAAACCCTGACGCCGCCGCAAATACGGATGCACCGCACCGCCCTGAATCGGACCGGGCCGCACGATCGCGACTTCGATCACCAGATCGTAAAACTTCTGCGGCCGCAGTCGCGGCAACATCGACATCTGCGCACGCGATTCAATCTGAAACACACCGATAGTGTCCGCCTGCGAGATCATGTCGTAGGTCGGTTTATCGTCGGGCGGAATGTCCTGCATCTCAAGACGCTCGCCGCGTTTCTCCGAGACAATATCGAGCGTGCGTCGAATGGCCGAGAGCATGCCGAGCGCGAGCACATCGACTTTTAAAAGCCCCAGCGCTTCCAGATCGTCCTTGTCCCACTGGATCACGCTGCGATCCACCATAGCCGCATTTTCGATAGGAACCAGCCGCGTCAGTTTCTCCCGGCTGATCACAAACCCCCCGGAATGCTGCGACAGATGCCGCGGAAAATTCAGCAATTGCGCAGCCAGCGAAGCCCACGACTGAATCAACGTATTCTCCGGATCAAGCCCGGATTCAGCGAAGCGTTGCAGCAGGTCATGACCGTTGTCGAACCACTGATGCGACTTCGCAACGCGATCCACAATCTGCGCATCCACCCCCAGCGCCTTGCCCGTTTCACGCAATGCACCACGCGGCCGATACGTCGACACCGCCGCCGCAATCGCGGTGCGATCACGCCCATATTTACGATAGATGTACTGGATGACTTCCTCGCGCCGCTGATGCTCGAAGTCGACATCAATATCCGGCGGTTCACCACGCTCCTTGCTGATAAACCGCTCGAACAGCATGTTGCCGCGCGCCGGGTCCACCTCGGTCACGCCGAGGCAATAACACACGGCGGAGTTCGCCGCGGAACCACGCCCCTGGCAAAGAATATTTTCACCGCGGGCAAAGCGGACGAGATCGTAGACGGTCAAGAAATACGCCTCGTATTTCATATGCTCGATCAACTCGAGTTCATGTTCTATCTGTGCCTGCACCTTGTGCGGAATGCCGAGCGGAAAGCGCCGATGCGCGCCAATATAGGTTTCCTGCCGCAAATAAGCGGCGTGGGTATAACCTGCCGGCACGATCTCGTCCGGATAGTCGTAACGCAGATCATCGAGTGAAAAGGTGCAGCGCTTGAGCACATTGAGCGTTTCGCCAAGCGTGTATTCCGGATAGAGATTCGCGAGCCGCAACCTGGAACGCAGATGTTGCTCGGCGTTTGGCGCGAGATCGTAACCACATTCCGACACCGGCTTGCCAATGCGAATTGCCGTCATGGTGTCCTGCAGCGGCTTGCGCGACCGCACGTGCATCACCACGTTGCCGGTCGCCACCACGGGCACCTTATGAAACGCAGCCACGTGCTCGACGATCCCCCGATGGATGTCATCGAGTGCGCGCTGATGCAACGTCAACCCAACCCACGCGCGTTGAGGAAACGTGGTGTCGAGCCATTCGATCTGGGCATCGAGCGCAGCTTGCTTTGCGGGGAAATCGGGCACCAGGATCGCGAGGCAATCCGGCATGCCGCGCAAGTGCGCAAACTCTTTATCGGGTCGTGCCAGATCGTTCGGCGTGAGCAGGTACGCGCCTTTTTTTGATCGCATGCGGGCAATGGTGATGAGCTCCGACAGATTGCCGTATCCATTGCGATTCATCGCCAGCAAAATGAGTCCGAAGGCCGGCGAAAGATCCGCGTTGACGAGCTTGAAATACGAGCCAATCACAAGCGGAAAATTCAGTTTCTTCGCCTCCACATGCGCGCGCACGACACCCGCGAGCGAGCATTCATCGGTAATTGCCAGACCGGCATAAGCGAGTTGCGCCGCCCGCGCGACCAGCTCCTCTCCACGCGATGCCCCGTGAAGGAACGTGAAGTTGGAAAACGCGAAAAGCTCCGCATACGCGGGCAGCATGGAGAAGGGGGTATCCACGACGCATCATCCAAACAGACCGTGGAGAAACCAGCGCGGGTCTTCGGCCTCCGCACTGCCGGGCCGCTCGCGATAAATCCAGTAGCAACTTTGATCGCTGGCTTGCGCGACGAAATAATCGCGACTCGTCAAACCGCCGTCGAACCATCCCGCCTCAATGCGCTCAGCCGGCGACACCAGTTTCAGCGACGACCCATAAAACGGCCGATGGCTTTTCATCATCAGTTGCAACGGCTCTTCAAGCAGCCACGCCGGGCGCGGCAGATCGGACGGTACGGCTTCAAGCTTTTGAGGAAGGGTGGTGTCGGTGACGGAGATCCATCGGTTCGCCTGCTCAGGCCGGTAATCCGATGAAGGCGCCGCACGCAACACATTCTCCGCACCCAGCCGCGCAACCAGCAGTTCCAGCAAGCGGTTGTGGTCTTCAGGCGAGCCGCCGGGTTCGGGAAAAAGTGTCTCGGTAGGCGGTTCGGCGGGCTGAATTTTTGCCGCGCTCAGACGCATTGCGATCACCGGGGCCACGAGTTCCGTGCGGCCAAGCCGCTCCTTGAACAAGCGCAGCAGATGTTCTTCGTGCCAGGTTGGTTCGGCGAGGGCGATCTGGATAACGGTGGGGTCAATGGCATCGCGGCCACGCTCGTGCTCCAGCGTGAGCGTGGCGTGCGTGAGCGCCAGTTGCTGCGTGCTCAGCCAGCCGCACAGTTGCACGATCAACCGGCGCGCGGAAAACAACATGGCTTCCGCATGTTCAATACGATCAGGCAACTCGATGCGCGCGCTGAAAGCGGGCGGCACGGCCAGCCATTCATACAGTTCGGGCGCGAGTCCATAAGCGCGGTCGAGCGAATCCAGCAGCGCGACGCCGCAGCGTTTTTTAAGCTCTGCACGCGGCAGGCGGCGGATGTCGTTCAGCGTCTTGCAGCCCAACCCCGTGAACCAGTCCCCGAAAGCCCGCACTTCCGGCGCGGCGTGGAACGGCAGCGTCCCAAGCTTGCGTTCGAGCGACGCCATTTTCACCACGCGCCGCTTGCCGAGGTGAGCGCTGTGGGCGCTTTTGGCCAGTAACCACGCACCCTGGCCGGTCGGCGTTGTACTTAAACGCGCTGTCACGCCGATGGCATCGACAATGTCCCGTATCTGATGGCACAGCCGCACGATGCCGCCGAAGAGCCGCAAGCTCGCCGTGACATCGATAACGATGGTTTCCTCATCGCAGAGCGCGACCATGGGGGAGAATTTCATCAGCGAAAAAGCTACCTCGCGCATCAAGTCGTTTTCCCGGCTCAGCTCGCGCTCGAACATGAGGGTGTCGGGCGAGAGCGTGAGGACGCCGCCGCGTTTCATGCCCACGCATACGCCGGCCTCGCGAGCTCCTGGGTCCGCGATAGAGACCGTGTCGCGGTCCAGGACAACGCAGCCGTGTTCAGGCCGGCGCGACCAGCGTGGACGGAATACTTCCAGCGACAACCGGGGTAGATGTATGCCGACGTACACGGGCATGGGGACTCAGTAGAACAGGAGAGGGTTGCAGGGTGACGGACAGTCTTTCGGCGCGGATCGGCCCTTTGCGCTTGATGATGTCGACAGCAATACCGTCGCCGGCCGGCCGCACGCACAGCCTCAACGTGGCCGGTGACGAGTCCGCCGCGCTCGCGAGCGGGCGCACCATCAGGAACAGCGTTTCAGAGGATTGCGCGGCCATGTGCAGGCGCCGCAGCGACTCCGTGCGCGCGTATTGCTGCCAGAAGACAAGGGCGCCGCAACTGCCGGTCTTGAGAATTTGCTCGGCTGACCACAACGCGTCAGCCAGTTTCAATGCACGCACCTGGAGCAGCTTGTCGAGCGGCACACCCAGATACGCAAAAGCGAGAGAATTTGGATTATGAGGCGGTTGTACAAAGGCAATAGGACGCTTGCTCACCGCAGCGAGCGCCGGGCGTAACAGCCTGACTTCGCCCACGCCCGGCTGCTGCACCAGCAGTTCGATCAGCGTTCCCAGGGGCCAGCCGCCGCCCGGCAGTTCGGCCGACAGCACGGCATAACCCGTGTCGACCGTCTGCCCCTGCGAGCGCGCGAGCTGCGACCCGCGCCACAAGGCGGGGTGGATGTCTTCGACGTTCTTGAGCAGGGCGGACATGGCAAATTTCACTGTATGGATGTACAGTACTTTACCTTGAATTTGATCGAGCCTGAACTGCCCCTTTTAAAAGACGGAGAGGAGAGCGGGGAAATAAGCGGGGAGAAAAATATGTCGAATGAATGCAGCGGGAACGTAGTGGCAAATGGTAGGGAGAATGCGCAGTGACCATCCTGGTTGGCACGGCTTCGTGGACGGATCCCACGCTGATCAAGTGCAAGCGGTTTTATCCGCCCGGCTGTTCGAGCGCGGAGGCGCGCTTGCGTTATTACGCGTCCGTGTTCCCTTTGGTGGAGGTCGATTCCAGCTATTACGGCATGCCCAACGCCGCGAATTCGGTGTTGTGGGCTGAGCGGACACCACCCGGATTCGTATTCAACATCAAGGCGTTCCGCTTGTTCACGGGGCATCAGACCGCACGCGACACGTTTCCGCCGGACATCCAGCCGAACCTGCCGCAGAACGGCAAGACGAGCCTGTACTACAAGGATTTGCCGGACGAGTTGCAGCAGGAATTATGGTGCCGGTATTTCGAAGCTGTTGAGCCGCTTCGTGCCGCCGGCAAGCTCGGCGCCGTGCATTTCCAGTTCGCGCCGTGGGTGATCTGCAATCCCCACGGTATCCGGCATGTCGAGCACTGCGCGGACGTCATGAGCGCAATGGACGGCTACACCATGGCGGTCGAGTTTCGCAACCAGACCTGGTTCGACGAAAAGCGCCGCGATTCCACGCTGGCCATGGAGCGTGAGCGCGGGCTGGTGAATGTGGTGGTGGATGAGCCGCAAGGGGCGAGTAACAGCATCCCCGCTGTTTGGGAAACAACGAATCCGCGGCTGGCGTTGATTCGCATGCATGGGCGCAATCAGGACACGTGGAATATCAAAGGCGCGGTTGCATCGTCGTCGAGATTCAACTACGAGTACAACAGCGACGAACTCGATTCAATCGCGAGCCAGATTATCGAGATTTCAAAAGCGGTCGAACTGACGCATGTGATTTTTAATACCAACTACGAGGACCAGGGGCAGAGGAATGCGCTGAAGTTGATGGGGGCCTTGGGTGTTGAGCATTCGGTCGACAGTTGACGAGTAGCGCTATGGACCTGCCCGGCCATAACAGTCTATTTCTCCAGATACTTCATTTCGCTTAGCGCAAGGTCGACGCAAAATTGGCGGATTGTCTCCAGCATGGGGGACTCCGTCCGACCTTCCAGCGTCACGAAAGCATACTGTGCGTCGGCTTCGGCTGGCATATCGAGCCGCACTACCGAGATATCGCCGCTGCTCAGCCATGCTCGTGCCGTTGCCTGCACGCCGAGAAAAACCGCGTCGGTAGTGAGCACGGCATCAATCAACGCAGCAACGGAGTCTGACGACGCGCGCACGAAGCGCGCTGGATGAGCAATAGGACCAAAACGCTCAACCAGTGCACGAGAAACTTCGTCGCTCACCATGGTCGAGACGATCGGATAGTTGGCGACTTCAGCAAACTCGACGCGCCGCCGCTTCGCCAATGGATGGCCGCGCCGGCACATAAAGCCGGACTGCACGCGACCCAGCAACTGGATATGCAGATCCTCCTGGGGCGGGACCGCGCGCGAATGCACGAGTAGCGCGTCGAACGCGCGCTCTCGCAGACCTGCAAGCTGTGCGTCGGGGCTACCCGTTGAAAGATGAACGCCTACGCGAGGATGCTGCCGGAGCATGTACGAAAGCAAAGGTCCCGCAAACATCGCATTTGACGCAGATCCCAATCCAAGCCGGATTGTGCCGCCCTCTCCCTGCATCAGCAATTGTGCGGTGTGCTTAAGATCTGTAGCCTCCGACACGATTTTCCTCGCCTTCTCCGCCACCGCGACGCCGAACGGCGTGAGTTCGTTGCGTTTCCCGATCCGATCTATCAACCGGGTGCCCAGTTCCTGCTCAAGCATCTGAATGCTGCGGCTCAACGCAGGTTGAGTGAGGTGAAGCATCTCTGATGCGCGGCTGAAAGAGCCCGTTTCCACCAGCGCCAGGAAATGCTCCAGATGGTGAAGATTCATTGCGAACTCCTGTCGCCAAGGGATAGGGGGCACGCCTGAGTAAAGTCGATGGATCAGACAATGTAATGATAATCAGAAAAACAATGCATTGGACATATGATTTTCGGATTTCTACGATGCCCCCATCACTTTCGCGCTTGGCCGGAGCCGACGTTGCACCAGTCCGTTTGACCTGAGAGGTCGCAACCGGACACCCGGCCCGGCGCGGTCAGAAATAACCGGATAAACGGTTCCAGTCGACACAGATGAGGGGAGACATGAAAGCAGGCAAAAGCATTTCGGTCATTTTCGCGCTGCTCGCCATAGCGCTTGCCGCGTGCGGCGGCGGGGGGCAACAGAACGCCGGCGGGGAGGCCAATCTGATGGTTCAGACTGCGCAAGGCACGGTCGTCGGCGTGCAGAAAGACGGCGTAGTTTCCTATCTTGGGATGCCGTACGCGCAGCCGCCGGTTGGAGCATTGCGCTGGATGCCTCCGCAAGCGCCGGCGCCCCGCACCGGCACGCTCACCGCCGCGTCTTACGGCAACGCGTGTCCACAAACGACGGTGCAAAACGACATCCCGGCCAGCAGCATGGCGGAGGATTGTCTGTTCATCAACGTACAGGAACCTGCTTCCACGCGCTCGTCCAGCAAATTGCCCGTTGTGGTTTATATCCACGGCGGCGCATTCACGATCGGTTCCGGCGCGCAGGTCGACGGCAGCACAATCGCGACTGCGGGCAATATCGTGTTCGTGAGTTTCAACTATCGGCTTGGCGCGCTGGGTTATCTGGCGAACGCTGCATTGCAGGCATCCAACGGTGACGGCAGCCTGGGGAATTTCGCCGTGATGGACCAGCAGGCAGCACTCCAGTGGGTGCAGAACAATATCGCTGCATTCGGTGGAGATCCAAATAACGTGACTGTATGGGGCTTATCCGCCGGTGCTACATCCACGTTCACATTGCTTGAATCGCCGCAATCCAAGGGGCTGTTCAGCAAGGCGGTCATGCAAAGCGGTGGTGGCGGAGCGTATTCCAACCTGACGCCGGCAACTGCGATCGCGCAAGGCAATACCATGATCCAGGCCGTCGGATGCAGTGACCCGGCCAGCGTGGTGGCATGTCTGCGCGGCACGTCGGCAAACGCCATCGTGGCAGCCCAGACGGCCGGCAAGTGGCGGCCGACCGTCGATGGGAAAATTGTCACTCAGGTTCCGTCGGCCGCATTCGTCGCCGGCACGTTCAACCGTGTCCCCGTGATGATCGGCGGGGTCTATGACGAGGGGACACTGTTCGTGGACCCCACGATGCCTGCATCGGTCTATACGGAGGCGATCGCTTCCCTTGCGCCCCCCGGATACGACACCACGCAGATCGAAGCGGCCTATCCGCTCGCCAACTATGCGGTTCCCGCACAGGGTTTGGCACGGGCCATGGGCGACGCCATGTATGGGTGCGGCAACAGTTCGCGCCGGGACGAAATTTCCGCGTGGGCTCCTGTATTCGGCTGGGAATTTACAGATCCGACGCTCTCCTTTCCCACTGACCCGAAGACCTTCTACCTGGGAACGTCACACGGTACCGACGCGTCGTACTGGTTTGGTCCGTCGGATGTCGCGACAAGTGACCCGCTCCCTGCCATGCAGACGCTCGGACTCCAGATGAAAAAGTATCTCGCCAATTTCGCCCGCTTCGGAGATCCGAATGGAGATGGCTCGGACCAGAGCCTTCCGCGATGGCCGCGGTACGCAGGTCCAGGCGATCGCGAAACGGTTGAGTTGACGATTCCATCGATCAGCGTATCGAACACCGCTTTCGAAACGGTGCACAAGTGCAGCACCCTTTGGGGCAAAGGCGTATTTCCGCCGATTTATTGAGTCATACGCAACGTAAGGCGCGAGCCGCTCGCGCGGTTCGCTAACGCAAACCTTGAATCCGGAACACTCATGATTGAGCAAGTAGTCAGTTTTCTGCATGACGAGCACGACAGTGTCCTGTCGCGACTCAAGACATTTCTCCGCATTCCCAGTGTCAGCGCCGATCCTGCGTTCAGTGGGCACATGAACGAAGCCAGGCAGTACCTTGTCGAGCGTCTGAAACAGATTGGCATGCACAACGTCCGCGAGCTCGATGGAGGCGGCGAACCAGCGGTCTATGGAGAGTGGACCGGCGCGCCGGGGAAGCCGACGATCCTGATCTATGGGCACTATGACGTGCAGCCGGAAGACCCGATCGAATTGTGGAATAGTCCACCGTTCGAGCCCACGGAACGGGACGGGTGCCTCTTTGCGCGCGGTGCATCCGACGTCAAAGGATCAACGACCATTGCAATCGAAGTGGTCGCCGCATTCCTCGCGGTGACGGGGGGCTGTCCTGTGAACGTAAAAGTATTCCTGGAAGGGGAGGAGGAAACCGGGAGTCCTTCGCTTCGGAACATCATTGAGCGTCACCGCGACCTGCTTAGTGTCGACGGGGTTCTGTCGGCCGACGGTGGCCGCGCCAGCGCTGATGTTCCGACCGTCAATACGGGTGCTCGCGGCAGCGGTCAACTCGAATTTCGCGTGCGTACAGCGGATAAGGACCTGCACTCCGGCCGTTATGGCGGATGTGTCCGCAACGCGTTGCACGAAATGGCAAGGCTGGTTGCGTCTTTACATGACGCCAACGGGACCGTCGCGGTTGACGGGTACTACGCGAGTGTTGACGAGCCAACACCTCGTCAGAAAGCCGATACCGCCGCGCTTCCCTTCGATCCTGAAGCGTTCCTGGCCGACGTCGGGGCGGCTCATCACGGTGAACCCGGTTTCAGTGTGAGGGAACAACTGACACTGCGTCCGTCACTTGACGTCAATGGGATGTGGGGCGGTTACACCGGCCAGGGCGCCAAGACGATCATCCCGAACATGGCCACCGCGAAACTCACCGTGCGCCTGGTCGAGGGGCAGGATTCAAGCGATATCCTCGAGAAAGTGGTGCGCCACCTTCATAGCCATTGCCCGGCGAGCCTGTCACTGGAAATCCTGAATATGCATTGCGGAGCGCCTGCCTCCACGTTGCACCCGGAGCATCCGCTTGTGCGCGCGGCCGAAACCGTCTTGTCCAGGGAAACGGGCCGCCAACCGGTCCATGTACGGCTGGGCGCGAGTGTGCCGATTACGGCCGTCTTCAAGGAGATGCTCGGAGTCGACACGCTGATGTTCGGCTACAACCTTCCCGATGAAGATGTGCATGCACCTAACGAATTCTTTCGCATCCGGTCAATAGGCGAAGGGCTGCGTGGATGGTCGCTGCTGCTGGACGAGCTTGGCAGGTACCCGGCTTCAGCCTTTTCCACATCAGGCCGCTTGCCGCAATAGCAGCGAACCGGGCCAGCGCTCCCAAGCGCATCGACTTACATTCTTACTAGAGAGAGAACATGGGAGACCAGCTGAACATGGCTGCACTCACGCCGGTACGCGTATCTCGATCGCGGCTTCTGGTTGCGACTACGATCGGCAATGCACTGGAGTTTTTTGATTTCACTGTATTTGGGTTTTTCGCGATCGTCATCGGTCATCAATTTTTTTCGCCACTCAGTGCGGACGGTCAGTTGATGTCGTCCGTCGCCACGTTTGGCGTAGGTTTTGTGATGCGTCCGGTGGGCGCAATCCTGATCGGCGTGTATGCCGATCGTGTAGGCCGACGCGCAGCCATGACCCTCACGCTGAGCCTGATGACCCTGGGCGTTTGCCTTGCGGGCCTCACGCCGGCCTATGCCGAAATCGGAATCGCCGCTCCCATCATCATGGTCTTTGCGCGGCTCATCCAAGGTTTTTCCGCGGGCGGTGAAGTAGGGCCCGCCACCACGGTTTTGCTCGAACATGCGCCGGCGGGCGCTCGCGCGTGGTATACGAGCTGGCAACTGGCCAGTCAGGGTGTGGGTATCGCCGCGGGCGCGGCATCGGCCGCTGCGCTCACTTATTTCTTGCCGCATGACGCGTTGTACGCATGGGGTTGGCGGCTGCCATTCCTCTTCGGCGCGGTGATACTCCCCGTGGTCATCGTGATCCGGCGTCAATTGGCGGCCGAGGAAGTTCACTCACACGATCCGGCGAACGCGGCACCCCGGCATTCGCCCGTGCGCGGGCTTCTACGTGGGCATCGTCGAAACCTTGTCGCCGGCATTTTGCTTGTGATGGGCGGTACGGTCACAGCCTACATAGTGGTGTTCTTCATCCCCACCTATGCTATCCGCGAACTGAAGCTTGGCGAATCCGCGTCATATGCCTGCGCAATGGCGTCCGGACTCGTCATTGCAGTGCTGGCGCCTGTCACCGGCAGGATCGCCGACGCTTTCGGCCGCAGGACGCCGATCGTCGTGGCGCGGCTTGCGCTGATCGTCTCGCTGTATCCGGCCTATGCCTGGCTCAGCAGTGACCCTAGTGTTTTTCGCCTGTTCGCCGTCATTGTCGGCTTGAGCGTCCTTTTCACGATACAAGGCGCACCGTCCATTACGCTAATTCCCGAGATGTTTCCAAAGTCGTTGCGAGCCACCGCCACGGGTACGGTTTATAGCGTCGGCGTCGCCCTTTTTGGCGGGCTCACCCAACTGGTCGCGGTCTGGTTGATCCATGTCACGGGAGACAGGTCGTCTCCCGCCATCGCCACCACAATCTGTCTCGTCCTCTCGACGCTTTCACTAGCGCTGATCAAGCGCATTCCCATGGAGCCGGCGAACGAATAATCCCGTGGGCATGCCTCATGAATTCTGCGTGTACCGTCAGCATGCGGTTTCGTTCGATTCCAGAATTCTTACCCACGTGAAGATGCTCGCACGTCAATCGCACGACTAGCGCGACCGGACGCTGACAATCGCGATCATATCCATTAATTAATTCGTATAACTAAATTCAAACAGAATTATCAACGACTGAAAGAGGACTGCAATGAAGAGAAAAACGGTAGGTATCGCGGCATTGACGCTCATGTCGTCATTGAGTCATGCGCAAAGTTCGGTCACGCTGTATGGAATCATCGACGAAGGTTTCAACTATCAATCCAATGCCGGTGGACATGCGCTCTACAATCTGTCGAGCGGCGTAATCCAGGGCAGCAGATGGGGACTCAAAGGCTCGGAAGACCTTGGCGGAGGGGCTCGAGCGTTGTTCGTTCTAGAGAACGGTTTCGACATCAATTCCGGTGCGCTTGGCCAGGGAGGACGAATGTTCGGTCGGCAGGCGTATGTTGGCCTGTCCTCCGACCGGTACGGCACGCTGATGCTGGGGCGCCAGTACGACTCCGTTGTGACATCGATTGGCTTGTTTGCGGTTGGAGACCAATGGGGTGGTTACATAACGGCACATCCCGGCGATCTCGACAACTTCAACAATACGGTCCGAACGAACAATGCCATCAAGTACGTAAGCAATACCTATGGCGGCGCCTCTTTTAGCGGCATGTACAGCCTTGGCGGCCAGGCGGGGAGCCTTACCGGCAATCAGGTCTGGTCACTGGGTGCGAACTACGCGCGCGGCCCGCTGAGCCTCGCGGCGGCCTACCTGAGCGCGCGCACGCCGAACGCGGGGTTTTTCGGCAACAGCAGTGCTGCGGCGGTAACGCCAGCTTCCGTTTCGATCACATCCCCCGTCACCACCGGCTTTACTTCGGCGCACGGCTATAGCGTTGCGGCGGCGGCGGGTTCGTACGCAATCGGCCCAGCCACGGTCGGGGTTACCTATTCAAACACGCGCTTCAGCGGTCTTGGTGACCTCTCGGCGGGCGCAAATCCGAACGGTTACTCAGGCACGGCGGTTTTCAATAATGTCGAGTTGAACGCCCAATATCAACTCACGCCGGCATTCCTGGTTGGCGCCGCTTACGACTACACAAACGGCGGCAGCGTTGCCAGCAAGAATGGCGAAAAACCCGACGCCAGATACCATCAGGTCTCTGTGGGAGCGGACTATTTCCTGTCGAAGCGCACCGACGTGTACTTCATCGGGGTCTATCAGAAAGCGTCGGGGATCGATTCACGAGATGTCTCCGCGGTGGCTTCATTGAGTAACTTGACGCCGTCGAACAGCAACCATGTTGCGGTCGCCAGGGTGGGCATCAGGCATAAGTTCTAACCTGTTACCCGCAAGGTCGCGCGCGCTGCCGTTGCCGCGCGCTGACGAGAGACCACGCTGTGGAGACTTATGAAGACGTGAGGGTATCCAGGTTCGCACGTTGGATCGCGTCCTGCAGGTAATGACGCATAAGGCCCTCCAGTTCGTCCATGACAGCTTTACGACTGGCTATGGAGGTATCGCCATTAACCGCGACGGCCGCCTTCATGATCTGCTGGATCACGGCGGCACGGACGGCGATCTCTGCCGGTGCCAGATGCGGCGCCACTTCAGCCAGCACGGATTCGATCTCTCTACGCAGACTTTCGCGGATGCTCATGGTGCCCGGCAGAGCGAAACTGTAGGTCTCGACCAGGACCGCAAACGCCGGATGGGTCGCGCGGAACTTCACGAACGTTCTCGTCAACCGGCTCGCAAGCAGCGATACGTCCAGAGCCGGCGCCGCCTCGCGCAGCTTGTGGAACGTCTCTGCGAGTATGTTCAGATAGCTTTCGAGCAACGCACCCGCGATCCGGTCCTTGGTGGGAAAAAATTGATACAGCGAGCCAATCGATGCGCCCGCGCGGGAGGCAATCGCCGTCATGGTTGCTGCGTCGTATCCCTTGTCTGCGAATTCGGTACCCGCTGCCTCCAGCAGCGCTGCGACCCGTGCGTGACCGCGTGCACGCTGTGGGGCTTTCGCTTGCCCGCTTTCGGCACGCAATGTTGCGGTTGACTTTTGTGAGGACATGCTCATAAAATAGAAATGTGAGACGAGCCTCACAATACACCTTTGGCTCACTAACTTCAACGGAAGGCAAAAGATGATGCAGAAACTTGACTCCAAAACTACGGCACTCGTTCTGATCGACCTCCAACAGGGCATCCTTGGTTTTGGGAAGGCCCCTCGCAGCGCCGAGTCCGTGCTGACGGCCTCAGCGAAGCTCGCGAAGCGCTTTCGGGAACTCAGTGCGCCAGTCGTGCTGGTGCGCGTAGGCTGGAGCGACGATTTCGGCGACGCGCTGAAGCAACCTGTCGACCAGCCCGCGGCGCTTCCTGCCGGCGGACTTCCTTCGACGTGGTGGGACTTCCCCGAAGCGCTCGAAGCCGCCGAGCATGATCTCAAGATCACGAAGCGGCAGTGGAACGCATTTCACGGCACGGAACTCGATCTGCAATTGCGCCGCCGTGGCATCAAGACCATTGTGCTCGGCGGAATTTCGACGAATATCGGTGTGGAGTCGACGGCACGAGCTGCCTATGAACTTGGCTACACACTCGTGCTCGCCGAGGATGCGATGAGTTGCGCCACGGCTGAGCATCATCACGCGTCGGTCAATTACATTTTTCCGAGACTCGGCCTGGTGCGTCAGTCCGAGGACGTGATCCAGGCACTCGCGGACTGACACTGGTCCACGAAGGGGCATGAGGGCCCGAATGCGCAGCTGCTGACAGGCCGGAAAGTGCGTCGGTCGGTACGCCTTTCGCCTGGAACGACCGATCGGATCGAGTCAACTCGCGGATTTGTACATCGACCTGTCCGCATACGCGAGAGGGTAGCAGCAGAGTACGAAGATTCAGTGCAGGAGTTCCGGGGTGTCCAAATCAAGGTCCGACGAACAATCAGTTAACCGTATTACCGACGCTTCGCCGACGCAAACAAATCGTTACGAGGTTGTCGGATCGGCCGTGTCGCGCATCGGGGCTGCTATCGATAGCAAGGCGCTTGTTCGCACGTTGACGGCCCTTTTCCCGTTAATCGTCCTCGCGCTGGTTTCCGGTCAGACAAAGTGGTTGCTCGTTTCGCTGGTGACGGTGTCGACCGCTATCGCAGTGGATCGCTCGCATCTCGCTCCGCTCGGGGTAATTTCCCACGGGATAACCATCGGAGCGGGCTTCCTGGTATTGATGGCCTCGCTTGCGTATCCACCCCTGTTTGTTGTAGCCACTGCCCTAATGGCAATGGGGTCGATTTTGGTGACCGCACGGGGAAGCGAGTTGCGCTCACTCGGTAGCTATACGTTCATTCCGGTGCTTTACCTCGCCTGCGAGAGCGCCGAAGGAGTGAGGCAATCGGCACTCATTCATCGCGGGTTCGAGCTTCTTCCCTTCGTATTGACTGCTTTCTTGCCGGTTCTGCTGATTTCTTCGATCAATCATTACCGCGAACGCCGTCCGGAGGTTTCATATTTAGCGCACTATGCGAAATGGTCGAAGCGTTCTGAGCGTGGCGATCGTGTTCCGTACGTCGAAGCGATGATCGCTATAGCACTCGCCGTAGGCCTCGCAGCAGCGCTCGTGGAGTGGAGGCATATCGAGCGCGGACAATGGATGATCTGGTCAGCGGCGAGCGTGGTGACGGGCAGTGCGGCGAGCGCCCGAGTCAAGTTCCGGAATCGTATCGCGGGGGCTATCGTAGGCGTGCCGGCCGGTATCTTCGTCGGGTTGTTGGTCCCCCACGACTATTTCGTGCGAGACCTGGTTATCCTCGCTGCGTTGCTAACACTCGTCTGCATTCGGCCCTACGTCATGGCATTCGGCACGCGTTGCGCCTGCGCCGCGATGGCATTCGTGGTTGCCGGGCAGTCGTGGACTTTCGCTAGCGAGCGTCTGATCAACGTAGCGGCCGGTAGTGCGACCGGTCTCTTAATTACGCTGGCTGTGCACGTTATCGCGAGGCGCATCGAATGCTCGCGCAAACCGGTCTCATTTTGATGATCGGCAAGATTCCGGCCGGCAATCGCGTGGATCTATCGCATGGATCTATTTAGCCAGGGAAATCGGCGCTTATGGTCGTGGCTTCCCATGCGGCGATCTCGGCGCGTAGAGCGTCCAACTTCAGTTTGACACGCTCCAGGCCGTTGCTGCCCAGAATCAGATGGCCCGGAGGGGTTGGCGACTGCACCGCGGCGATGATAGCCAGGGCAGCACGCGCCGGGTCGCCTGGCTGCTTGCCACTACCGGCCGAGATGGTAGCGCGGCGCTTGCCGGCGCCCGCCTCGTAGGCTTCAATCGGCTTCTTAGCTTGCTTCAGCGAACGTCCTGCCCAATCGGTACGGAACGGCCCGGGTTCAACCGCCGTAACCTTGATCCCAAAATCAGCCGTCTCGGCAGCCAACGCTTCGCTCAGGCCTTCCACCGCGAATTTGCTGGCGGCATAGTAGCCGCTTCCCGGATTGCCGATCAGGCCGCCTACGGACGTGATGTTGACGATGTGCCCGGCGCGCTGTTCTCGCATCACGGGTAACACGGCCTTGATGGTATCGGCGACGCCAAAGAAGTTGACCTCGAACATCTCGCGCACGTCCTGATCGTCGCCTTCCTCGATGGCGCTCAGGTAGCCATAGCCGGCATTGTTGACCAACACGTCAATACGACCGAATTGCTGCAGGGCTTTTTCAACCGAGTGTTTGATCTGACCGGGCTGGGTTACATCGAGTTCGAGTACCAGTGCGCGGTCACCGTAGCGCTTGTCAAATTCTGCCAGCGAGCTGGGTTGACGAGCTGTCACGACAGCACGCCAGCCTTTATCAAGGACGGCGAGTGCGAGCTCTCGGCCGAATCCGGTCGAGCAGCCGGTAATAAACCAAACGGGTGCGGACGAGGGAGTGTGAGCGGATGGCATGACGTTCCTTTTAGCGAGAGCCGCGCGGCAGTTGCACCACACGGTAGGGATAGCGGGACAAAAAGTATCGCATGTTGAGGCACACCGTGTGGCCGGCTGCTCACCTGCTTGCCATCGCTCCGATAAGCCGCCTCTTTACGTAACTTGTATCTATACGTCGATAAGGTACCGACGGTCGATCACGGGCATTGTGTCGATGTAACCAGCTTCGCTCTTTCGTCCACCTACGTACCGCGTCAATCATGAGCTTTCCGGCTCCGCATCCTTGATGGGGTGCGAGCACATCAAGGCAGTCGAGCAATATTCCGTGGGACGGGTCATCCCCATTCTCGGCACTAACGAAGCCAACCGGCGTTCCTTTACGCTCGGCCAACATGACGAGGCCTCGCACTGCCACGGGCTGCGCCATATAGTGTCCGCTTGATTGCTAAAACCAGTCAGTTTGAGATACCTTGGACCACTTTCGCAACCGATCGGTAACGTAACCGCACCGATCGACGGGGGGCGAAATGCATAATTACAATTACATTTATATAGAGAGAGTCCGTGAAAGCGATTATTAAGCTTGGATTTTGTCTCTTCGTAGTGTCATTTGCTTCTTCCGTCAATGCCCAAACCGATGCGGCGAAGACGGAATTTAAGGCAGCTTCCGATGAGTTCAATAAGACGGCTCTGCCTGGTCCGCGCCATATAACGATCTTCGACGAAGCGACGCTTTCACTCCCGGCGGGTGACAAGTTTGTGCCTGCATCCGCCGCGGCTCGCCTCTTGCGATCAATGGGGCAGACGGTGGATGACAAAAGACTCGTCGGCATGGTCGTCCCGGCTGAGACGGACGGTAAATGGGTTGCCATCATCACGTTTGTAAAAGACGGCTATGTGCGGGACGATGATGCACAACATTGGAAAGCCGACGAGATGCTTCGGAGGCTCTCCGAAAACACAGCCAAATCCAATCCGGCGCGAAAAGCGCATGGCTTCTCCGAGCTTGAGATACGCGGTTGGGCAGAGGCACCCGCTTACGAGGCAGAGACGCATCGTCTGGTGTGGGGGGCAGTCGTGCGCAAGAAAGAGGACCCCGACGATGACGCACATCAGGCGGTGAACTACCAGACAGTGGCATTGGGCCGCGACGGTCACCTTGAACTGACATTAGCCTCAAGTCTTGGCTCGTTTGCGGCCGATAAATCCATTGCTAATGCGTTGCTTGGTGACATCGACTATGTTCCCGGCAAGCGATACGCAGATTTTGACAAGCTCACCGACCGGGTCGCCGAGTATGGCCTTGCTGCGCTGATTGTCGGCGTCGCAGTAAAAAAGCTGGGCCTGATCGCTATGCTCCTCGCGTTTGTGGCGAAATTCGCAAAGGTCGGTGTACCCATCTCACTCATGGTGGCCGCCCTGGCAAGGCGCTTTAGCAAGCGCAAGGCGGTGCCGTCGCAGGCAAACGACCGCCAAGAGCCTCACTAACGTTCGTCATGGGCAAACTACTCGTGTTGTTGCTCGGCGGATTGAAGCTGGGCAAGGTACTGATGACGACTGGCTCAATGCTGTTGTCGATTGTGGTGTATGCCGCGTTTTACGGCTGGCGATTTGCGGCCGGCTTCGTTGCGCTGCTGTTTGTCCACGAAGGAGGGCATTATCTCGCGGCACGGCAGCGTGGCCTTGCGGTGAGTTTGCCCACGTTCGTGCCGTTCGTGGGCGCGTGGATTCAGCTCAAGGAATTACCACATGACGCCGAGACGGAAGCTTATGTCGGTCTGGCGGGGCCGCTGTTGGGTACGGTGGGCGCGCTCGCTTGTTACTTCGCCGCACGTCATACCGATAACAACTTGCTCCTGGCACTTTCTTACGCGGGATTCTTCCTCAATCTCTTCAATCTGATTCCGCTGTCGCCGTTTGACGGTGGAAGGATTACAGCGGTCCTGTCGCCACGTATCTGGTTTGCCGGCGTTCCAGTGTTGATTGTTCTGTTTCTATACCGTCCCAACCCGCTTCTGATAGTGATGGCAATTCTCGCGCTGCCGCAATTAAAGCGCGCATGGCACTATGACCCACACGACCCGGAAAACGTCCGCTACTACGGCGTAGCCGCTTCAGTGAAATTCACCTATGCGTTCTATTACTTGGCATTGCTTGTGTTTCTCTCGTTGATGACTTTCGGTGTGCACGACATGTTGGCGGTGATTCGTCGTGGTTAGCGGCTGTATGAATGAACACGTGCCCAATGAGCGCTTGTCGCTGGCCGCACGAAAAAAGTGTTTTTCACGATGAACGGATCTTTGCGAATAACTAAAAATGAATCCAAAAGATATCAAACACAAGGTCGAAGACCTGATTGCTTCCGGGGTACCGAAGTCGGTGGTGTTCAGAAGGCTGTCAGGGGGCGATGTTAAGGATCGTACGCTCGCCTATCTTATTGCCGCGCGTATCGATCCCCGCCGCTGCGAGGCAAACAAATGGCGTATCAGATTCCTGGTGATGGTTGCCTACGTGGAGGTGGCCTTTAGCTTCCTTGTGTGCTTCGGAATTGGGATGAAAATCTCTCCGCTTGTCGGTCTGGCTTTGGCCATCGTGGGCGCGTTGTTCTCGTTTTTGTTCGCGTGGGGATTCCAGCGCAACAAGGCTGCTGCCTATAACGCATTCATGATCTTGACGATCGGGCAGGCGCCAAACCAACTCAACAATTTTTCGCATGCGTCAATCGGCTCTTTTGTGGGACTGGCGATTAGTTTTGCGTTGTATATGTACGTATGGAGTCTCAGAAAGAGACTGTTTCCTGATTTCGCCTTCATGTCGCCAAGGAAGGTCGACGGAGCTTATGTATTCGATGATTGAGGTATTGACGCGGGGTCGCAAAGATACACACTAGATCAGCATACGAACGGGAAAACCCGCAGCCCTGCGTCTGCGAGGCTTTCTTGAATCTCGGTGCTAGTGCCGCGCGAGGGTCCCCGTCGCGATCTTCAATAAAACACGTGGCCATGCGCGGAGATCAATCGCGAGTCACGGCTGACGTCCGCTCCTGAACCGCTATTATCGATACTTGCCCTAAAGGAGAACAGCCGATGAGCCGACCGGATTTCATTAAACACTGGACTGAACTCGAACAACCGGATGCGCATTCGTATCGCGGCGATACCGAGCCAATGGCGCTAGACACGCCGCTTTCCGAAGCACTCGGCATCACACGTATAGGCATTCATCATGTGAGGCTTCTGCCGGGACGGCGGACCTCATATCCGCACGCCGAAAGTACCGAGCAGGAGTTCGTGTACGTACTCGAGGGCAAGCCCGATGTCTGGATCGACGGCGTGCTGCATCCCATTGCTGAAGGCGATTCCGTCGCGTTTCCGGCTGGCACCGGAATCTGCCACACCTTCATTAACAATACGAAGGACGAAGTGAGGCTGATGGTGATCGGCGAACGTCCGCGCGACGACAACCGTATCCGTTACCCGCTCAACGAAGCGCACGAACTTACCCGTGTGGACCGCTGGGTTGACTGGCCAGCCAGACCGCTAGGGGAGCATAACGGGATGCCGGACTGAGTAAGTGGATGACCGCAATGGCCGATGACGGCGCGCAAACTTCGCCCGACGAACGTCCGCTTTGATTTACGACGAAGAGCCGTTGATGCTAGATAGCGTGACGGCAAGCCGTCCACGGACGCCTGAGTTGGCCGCCCATTTTGGCGGCTTTGACTTCAGGTTGGAATTGCCACGCCGCGAAATGTCCCGCATCTTGCAGCGATCAAAATTACGCCGACCCCGCTCCAGTGAATATTGGAGTGCAAAACTTCGTACTTATCGAATTTCGCCGGTTGCCGTCTGCGCAGTCACGGTCAATCGTCGCCTTTATGAAAGGTTGACGCCGATTCAAATGTAAGCTTTCACTGTTGCGCGTCAGGACAGTTGAGTAACAAGACCGCTGAAAACGGGAAACGCGCCGGGTGCGGAGTGATCCATGGCCAGCGCCACACCCGCTCCATTTCGGTGTGACAGCTTTCGAGGTGTATTCAAGTCCGACTTTCGGCGCTCCGTTCAAATTAACCGGGCTCGCAGGTCAGTGGCGCAGGGATTTCGAGTCCCGCGTATAGGGAACAAACGGCATCGACCCAATGAATAATTTTAGCCTGCAGAACGCTACGCTGAAATATCTCGGAGCGCTCGCCTTGATCGCTTGCCTGTCGATCGGCACGCACGTATTGATCGCCTCGATCGTGACGGAGCAAGGACGGACAGCCCGCGTGATCAACCTCGCCGGTCGACAGCGGATGCTTTCCCAGCGTATTGCCGAAGAGGCCCTGGAGTTGCGCCATGCCGACGAGCCGGAGCGGAGTGTCGTCCTTGCGCGCATGCATCACGACACGGATCAGATGGAGCAAGCCCATTCGCTCCTGACGCATGGCAACGCGGCCCTGGGCATTGCCGCACCTTCGACACAGGCGTTGATAGCGATCTATGAACGACCACCGTACACCGTGGACCGGCAGGTCAAGACATACATCGCCCTGGTGCGCAGCTACGGAGAAGATCTCGATCAGGCAGGCAGCACGCAGCATCTCCAGGAAATTCTGGACTCAGCGCGGCAACCCTTGCTGAGGGCGCTGGACGCGGCCGTTACGCAGTATCAGGCTGATAACGATCGAACCATCGACCGTCTGCAGGATATCCTGGTAGGCGTATTGGCGCTGATGCTCTGTACGTTGATTGGCGAGGCAGTCCTTATCTTCAGGCCCATGTTTCGCCATCTCAAGACTACCCATTCGGCGCTGGTGGAAGCCGCTCGCACCGACCCGTTGACAGGCAGCATGAATCGCCGTCATTTCCTGGAGATCGGCGAGAAAGAACTGCGTCAGTGTCGCGCGCGACAGATGGGCCTTTGCGTCATCGTGCTTGATATCGACCACTTCAAGTCGGTCAATGACCGGTTCGGGCACATGGTTGGTGACCAGGCAATCCAGAGTGTCGTTCAATGCATCTTGTCGAACGTACGGACCAGCGACTGCGTCGGACGGATAGGCGGCGAAGAGTTTGCCGCCATTTTTCCCGGGACAAGGGAACTGGACGCCGTGTCGATCGCTGAAAAAATACGGAAGTTTATCGAGGCTACATCAATCATCTGTTCGGCAGGACATTTCAATCTCACCGTCAGTATCGGCGTAGCGGAATGGACCGAAGCGGATGCGAGCCTGCTTGCGACCATCGATAGAGCCGACAAGGCGCTTTACCTGGCAAAGCGCAACGGCCGCAATTGCGTATTTTGCACCACTGACGAATGCCACGTATAGAAGGGCAGCCCCGGAAATTTTCAGGACAGGCGGCGGTCTGCCACCGGCCGTACAGCGGTCGCGAGACCGATGCCACTAGTACCGCCCGTGATCAAAGCTGACTTGTTCTTAAGCCTCATCTTCTGTTCCTTTCTCTCCTTCGTGATTGATCCAGCCGAAAGTTCAACGCGCGATCACGTTTGCGCGCGTGTCTCGGTTTGATTTCCCGTGCAAATTATGGAACCTGAAGTGGATGGCGCAAAGGTCGTATAACCCTCAAAAAACGTCACCGGATCGTAGGGTAATGGCCGAATCGTCAGCTTGAAGTTCTGGCATTGACGTAAGGCGCCAGCCCATCGTCTCGACGCTGAACCCCTCGCGCACCTGATGCCAGTGTCGGCGGCATGTGCTTATTTCGGACGAACGTGACCGAGCGGACCGGAAAGCAGGATTGGCGTTGCTGATGACATCACCAAGATAACAATTTGGTAATGCCGATGTCAGTGTTACGCAAAGCTTGCAGGCCGATACTGATTGCAAGTCACCGGAATTGCACCTGTGGCCAGCCAGGAAGGTCGATCCTGGAATAGCAGCAATACCGATGTGTTTGCACTGCATGAACACAGAAATTTAGATTCAATCAAGTAAGGATGCCGAAACAAAGACGAGTCGATCGGCCGCACTTTCCAGGCTTGTCATCGCATTCCGGCAGCTACAGCGTCATCTGTTTCAGGGCAAGGTTGCCCGTTGATCAATCATACTCATTGAAGGAATAGCCATCATGAAAAAAGCTCTTGTTTGTCTCGCTCTCGCCGCTGCTGCGTTGACCGCTCCGGTTCTCAGCTTCGCACAATCGAATGCCCCCGTGACGCGCGCTGAAGTCCGTGCAGACCTGGTGCGTCTTGAACAGGCGGGCTACAACCCGGCGCGTAACGACATCAACTACCCGGCCGATATCCAGGCTGCCGAAGCGAAGGTTGCGGCTCAGAACGGCCAGCAACAGCCGACGCAAGCCTACGGCGGCGTGGCGGAGAACGGCACTTCGTCGTCAGGCGCCTCGATGCACACGGCCATGGGCCCGACCTGCGCCGGTCCGGCCAGCTTCTGCAACACCTATTCCCATCACTAAGTGGTGCGGCTCAGGGCCTGTGCCGTCGCCGTCATCTCCATTGACGCGCACAGGACCCGATTTCATCCCGCACCGTATCGCGCAGCTCAGTGACTAGCAGACCGGCGACAACATGGTTACCTATCAATTTTGTAATCAAGTAATGGGGATCCAGTCATGTTGGTTGTTGCAACATGGGGCCTGGTTTCACTCGGATTGGATTCACCGCCCGTCCCATTGTTTGACAGCGACCAATGAAACGCGCTTTCATGCGCGTTTACAGAAACATCGGGGGGATTTGACCGCGGATCGAAATAAAATGGGGTGGCGTACTATTCTTTCGGGTAAATAAAACGTTGCAGCGAGGCGTCAACATGAGGGTTCTGGTCATTGAGGATGAGCAAAAGGCGCTCGCCTACATCAAGAAGGGTTTGGAAGAGGCCGGTTTTCTTGTCGATGTGGCGGCCGACGGCGCGGAAGGCCTGATCCTGGCGAGAGAAGATACGTATGACGTCATTGTGCTGGACGTGATGCTGCCGACCATGGACGGCTGGAGTGTCCTGAAGAATCTTCGAACCCTGAAAGCGACCCCCGTCCTGTTTCTTACCGCTCGTGACGACGTGAGCGACCGCGTGCATGGACTCGAACTGGGCGCCGACGATTATCTGGTCAAGCCGTTTGCGTTTGTCGAACTGCTCGCGCGGGTCCGCACACTGGCGCGCAGAGGACCGCCACGGGAGCACGATTCGCTGACGGTTGCGGATCTGGAAATCGACGTAACGCGCCGCAAGGTCCGCCGTGCAGGCAAGCGGATAGAGTTGACCCCTCGCGAGTTCGCGCTGCTGCAACTGCTCGCGCGCAAGCAAGGCGAGGTGATGAGCCGCACCCAGATTGCATCCTATGTCTGGGACATGAATTTCGACAGCGACACCAATGTGGTCGAGGTCGCCATTCGCCGGCTGCGAGCAAAAATAGACGATGACTTCGAAGTCAAACTCATCAAGACAGTACGTGGCGTGGGCTACGTCATAGACACCAAAGAGGACGACTGATGCGTTCGCGGTCGTTGACGGCGACATTGGCGCTGGCCTTCGCAGGAACCACGCTGGCGGTATTCGCCCTGGTCGGAAGCTACGTTTATACGGTGCTGGCGCACGAGGTCAGTACGCAGGACGATCAGGACATTGTGCTGGCGGCGCGGCACATGCGCCGCCTGACGGAGGAGTTGGCCAACGCGCGTGACCTGACGGAGCATCGGGAGCGGTTGGAAACCCAGGTGCTGGGCAACGGGGCTTTGTCGGCGGAAATGATCGATTCGTCCGGCCAGGTTCTCATGCAACATAACTTGTCCAAGGCTGCGCTCGGCATTGCCTGGCCGAGGGTCCAGCTGGATCCCACAGAGCAGATTACAGCGGCGTCGATCACGGCCTTGACCGCAAGCGACGGTACGCCATTCCGGCAAGTTGCCACCGGGGCGCGACTCACTGATGGTTCGACCGTGAAGATAGTCGTGATGCGCGACGTGGCCGACCGATGGCTGCTGTTAAAGAGGTATCGCGATCGACTTTTCCTGGCAAGCGGCGCAGGCGCCTTGCTGGCGTTTTTGATGAGTTACCTGCTTATTCGCCAGTCCCTCAGGCCCCTGCGTGAAATCTCGCGCAGCGCCGCCGACTTTACGACTGAAAATCTCAGCGCTCGCATCGTGGTCCGCAAGGTGCCGCGAGAGCTCGAAACGCTGATTGCCTCGCTCAACGGCATGTTTTCCGGCTTCGAGCATGGCTTCAACCGGCTCTCGCGATTTACGGCAGACCTGGCCCATGACATGCGCACGCCCTTGGCCAACTTGCGCGGCTCAACCGAGGTTGCGCTTGCACGACCCCGTTCCAGTGAGGAATACCAGGCGCTGCTGGCATCGAATCTTGAAGAGTGCGACCGCCTTTCAAGGATGATCGAAAATGTCCTATTTCTCGCCCGCGCCGAGCATCCGAATTTTTCCCGGCACTTGCTCGAGTTTGATGTCGACGAAGAGCTCTTGAAGATAGCGGATTATTTCGAGGGGATAGCGGAGGACGCCGGCATTCGAATCCGCGTGACGGGGCACGCGAAATTGAAGGCCGATATCGAACTTTTCCGGCGTGCGGTCAGCAATCTGCTGGCGAACGCGGTGCGCTTCACGCCGCGTAACGCCGAGATCATGTTGTCCGTTGCCGAACGCGACGGTGCGGTGCGCGTTGAAGTGGCGAATGAAGGCGCTCCACTGGACGCGAACCTGCTCGAGCGCGTTTTCGACCGGTTTTATCGTGCTGATCCATCGAGGACCAACGGTGCGTCAGCGAGCGGATCGACCGGGCTGGGACTGGCCATAGTGCGGACGATCATGGAGCTGCATGGCGGCAGGGCACACGCAGAAAGCGACCCGCAAGGAACACGATTCATCCTGACTTTCCCGCTGACTCACTGAGTACCTGACCTTGCCCTGTGTAGCGGTGTTGTGCCGCCAAGTCATATCACGCATGAGCCTTTGAGAAACCCCAGTTCACTACGCTTGCTCTGTCGCCACCGTCACATTCCAGTCCGACCCGCGTGCGAGTTCAACAAAGGCGCTCAGATAATCGATAGATGTATCCGTTTCGCGCACGCCCAGGAAAATCTGCTTGGCAATGCCTTGTTTGCCCAGCCGGACCGCACTCACCGCGACCTTGTCCGCGTACTCTTCAACGAGCCAGCGCGGCAGCGCGGCAACGCCCCGGCCGCTTGCGACCATCTGCAACATGATGTCGGTGGTTTCTATGACCTTGTGCCGCTTCGGCATGACGTTCGCCGGCATGAGGAACTGGTTATAGATGTCCAGCCGGTCAATCTCGACCGGATACGTGATCAGGACCTCATCGGCCAGTTCAACGGGCAGGATAAAGGGCTTGTGCGCCAGCCGATGCTGCCGGCCTACCACCAGCACCTGCTCGTAGTCGAACACCGGTTCGAAGCGCAGGCCGGGTTTTCTCAACGGATCCGGCGTAACCAATATATCGATGTCATAGCCGAACAACGCGTCAATGCCGCCGAACTGGAATTTCTGTTTGACGTCGACATCCACGTCGGGCCAGCGGGCAAGGTAGGGCGACACCACCTTGAGCAGCCATTGATAGCAGGGGTGGCATTCCATGCCAATTCGCAGCGTGCCACGCTGCCCCAGCGCGAATTGCCTCATGCGTTCTTCCGCATGTTCCATTTGCGGAAGAACGCGATTGGCGAGCGCCAGCAAGTACTGCCCGGCCTGGGTCAGGCGCAGGTTGCGCCCGTCGCGGCTCCACACGGCGGTCCCGAGCTGCAGCTCCATCTTCTTGACGGTATGGCTAAGCGCCGACTGCGTCAGGCACAGCACGTTCGCTGCCGCAGTCAGTGAGCCGTGACGGTCGACTTCCCGAATAATGGCCAGATGGGTTCGTTCGAGCATGTGGCATCCATGAAAGGAACTAATCGATCAATGAGAAAAGACCATTATATTTCATAGACCATGCAACCTATTATCGAGCCGTTCACTTCAGGAGCGGCACATCGATGGTCACGACGCACAATTTGGGTTTCCCCCGTATCGGCGCAAAACGCGAACTGAAATTCGCGCAGGAAAGTTATTGGAAAGGCCAGTCGTCACGCGACGAACTGACCGGCTTGGGCGCAGAACTGCGCGAGCGGCATTGGGAAAACCAGGCCGGGCTCGACCATGTGCCTGTCGGCGATTTCTCGTTCTACGACCAGGTGCTCGACACGAGCTTCATGCTGGGCAACATCCCGGAACGCGTCCGTGGTTTTGACGGTGACGCGCTGGACAATTACTTTCGGGTCGCGCGTGGCCGCTCCGCGCATGATTCGGCTTGCAGCTGCGGCGTGCAGGCTGGCGAGATGACCAAGTGGTTCGATACGAACTATCACTACATCGTGCCGGAATTCAGTGCCTCGACTGAGTTCGCACTCGATGCGTCGCGCCTGCTGGAGCAACTGGCGCAGGCTCGCAAGCTCGGCGTGAAGGCCAAGCCGGTCATCATTGGCCCGGTGACGTATCTCTGGCTCGGCAAGGCCAAGGACGACTCCGACAAGCTCGCATTGCTGCCGCGCCTGTTGCCGGTCTATGCAGCGCTGCTCGAACAACTGGCGGCGCAAGGTGTCGAGTGGGTGCAGATCGACGAGCCGGCCCTGGTCACGGAGCTCGATACCACGTGGCAGCAAGCGTTCGTCACGGCCTACGACGCGTTGAAGGGTTCGAAGGCCAAGCTGCTGCTGACCACCTACTTCGGACAGTTGCAGGACAACCTGGCCATCGCGTGCAAGCTGCCGGTTCAAGGGCTGCATATCGACGCGATCAACGCGCGTGCCGAAGTCGGGCAAGTGCTCGCGCAGTTGCCGGCGGACAAGGTGCTGTCGCTTGGGGTGATCAATGGCCGGAACATCTGGAAAAGCGATCTGAGCGCCGTGCTGGACTGGCTGGAACCCATTCATCAGAGATTAGGGAACCGTTTGTGGATCGCGCCGTCGTGCTCGTTGTTGCATGTGCCGGTCGATCTGGCGAGCGAGCACAAGCTCGATCACGAAATCCAGTCCTGGCTCGCTTTCGCATTGCAGAAGCTCGACGAACTGAAGGTGCTGGCCCACGCGCTAAACGGTGGACGCCAGTCGGTGCAAGCCGCGCTTGCTGACAATGGCGCTGCGATCCAGAGCCGCCGTTCGTCGCCGCGCGTGCACAACCCGGCGGTCAAGGCAGCGGTTGCGAAAATCGATGCGGCACTCGGCCGTCGCTCAAGCGCTTACCCGCAACGCGCCACGAAGCAGTCGGCCCTGTTGAAGCTGCCGGCGTACCCGACAACGACTATTGGCTCGTTCCCGCAGACCGCCGGGATTCGCCAGGCTCGCAGCCAGTTCAAGAGCGGCGAACTGGACGCCGCCGGCTACAAGGCCGCCATGCAAAGCGAGATCACGCGCAGCGTGCGCGAACAAGAGACGCTGGGCCTTGACGTACTGGTGCACGGTGAAGCCGAGCGCAACGACATGGTCGAGTACTTCGGCGAGCAACTCGACGGCTACGCGTTCAGCCAGTTTGGCTGGGTGCAGTCCTACGGTTCGCGCTGCGTGAAGCCGCCTATCTTGTTCGGCGACATCAGCCGCCCTAAGGCGATGACCGTGGAGTGGATCAAGTACGCACAATCGCAGACCGCGAAGCCGATGAAGGGCATGCTGACGGGCCCGGTCACGATCCTGAACTGGTCTTTCGTCCGCGACGACCAGCCGCGTTCGGTGTCGTGCCATCAGTTGGCGCTGGCTATCCGCGACGAGGTGCTGGATCTGGAAAAAGCCGACGTGCGTGTGATTCAGATCGACGAGGCGGCACTGCGCGAAGGCTTGCCGTTGCGCAAGTCGCAGTGGAGCGAATACCTGCAGTGGGCTGTTGAATCGTTCCGCATCACGGCGAACGGTGTGCAGGACGAAACGCAGATCCACACGCATATGTGCTATTCGGAGTTCAACGACATCATCGCGTCGATCGCCGACATGGATGCAGACGTGATCACGATCGAGACATCGCGTTCGGACATGGAGTTGCTGGATGCCTTCGATAACTTCAATTACCCGAACGAGATCGGACCGGGCGTGTATGACATCCACTCACCGAATATTCCGAGCCAGGAGCACATTGTTCAGTTGATGCGCAAGGCGGCCGAGCGTATTCCGGCGGAGCGGTTGTGGGTCAATCCGGATTGCGGTCTGAAGACGCGTCAGTGGGATGAAGTGATCCCCGCGCTCAAGAACATGGTCGCCGCGGCGAAGACCTTGCGAGCGGGCGCGTGATCCAGGGCGATCCGGCTTCGCGCCTGCATGCTGGGTCGGGTATGCGCGTTACTGGAGCGCCTCGCGCAAGGACTCCGAAGGCAGCTTGCCGAATAGCTTGCGATAGTCTGTCGCGAACTGGCTCAAATGCCAAAACCCCCAATCGGCGGCAACGCTTTGCACGGTTCTCGGCAGCTTGGCCTGTTGTGCCGAACTCAAATCGCGCCGCGCCCCATTGAGCCGGATTGCCCGCAGATACGACATGGGTGTCATGCCCAAGGTCTCTTCGAAGCAGTATTGCAGGGTGCGCCGGCTCACATGAAACTGGCGGCACAACTCGGGCACCGCAACCGGGCGATCACGATGGGCGAGGATATAGTCACGCACCTGCATGACGATCCAATAGCGATCCGACTTTGACCGGTTTTCAGGCAGATCATCGGCTCGCAACGAGACGCCCAGATCGAACAACATAGCCAGCACACACGACTGTACGTTGCCGCTTGCCACGGCGGAAAGCGGTTGGGGACCTGCCTGTGCGGTCAGCAACAGCATCGACAACCCGTCGCACAAACTGACCTTGCGCGATGCACCGACATTCAGGATCTGCCGGCTCAGCACCTCGTCGGAGAAATCGATCCGCTCGACCTCGCGGGCATAGGTGCGTAATTCGGCATCTTCAATCACCACGCCCAGGATCCGATATCCGCTCGCCGTCACCAGCTCGAATTCGTCCCGGCCCCGCATGACTGCCAGCGCATCATCTGCTATCAAGTGGCCGTCGATCAAGCCCGGGCCGTCGTTTTTCAATGGAATACCAAACCAGTAGGAATCCGAACCAACCTCGCAGCTTTGACGCAGCGCATGACTGGTCGTTTCACAAAATACCGTCATATGCTCCAGGCATAACTCGCTCACGCTGCCGGAAAAAACGCCGGGCGTCAGTTGATCGTAAGTTTGCCGCCAGCCCGAGAGGTTTCTCGCCTGCTCGTCGGCATCGCTCGCGACCCGTGTGTTCACGCAAAGGCCGTTTGAGAGGTGCGGCGCCATGGCACCTGAAATAGACGGTCCATAAGCCGCGTTAGGCACTGAGACAGCAGACAACACAGTCATATACGCATTTATCCGGTTTATCGTCGCTTTTTACACCACTGCTGACAGCGGTTACACTACGCCGAGATGTGACAAAATTAATCCGCTCCCCAGCCAATTTCCGCCGCGGCTAATCAGCCGGTCTTATGCAAAATGGCATTTATTTCGATCTGAAGGCGCTTGAAGTCTTCGTGCTCGTCGTCGAATCCGGCGGCATGACAGCGGCTGGTCAACGACTCAACATCACGCAATCCTCAGTCTCCCAAACGCTGTCGAATCTGGAACAAGCACTCAAACTGCAATTACTGGATCGCTCGCAGCGGCCCCCCATGCTGACTCCCGTGGGGCGCCAGTTCTACAACCGGGCCTGTACGCTGCTGGATGACGCCAGGCATTTGAGCCAGGAGTTCTGCAAACCTCACGGCGAACCACTCAAACATATTCGCATTGCGCTGGTCGATTCCATGGCCACCAGCATTGGCGCCGACTTGCTGACAGCAATACGGCAGCGCACCGCCAACTGGTCTATGGTGACCGGTCAATCACATCAGCATGCCGAAGCATTGCTGTCCAGGCGGGTGGACATCATCATCTCCGATGACGTCGTGTTAAAGAACCCCTTGCTATATCGCCAGCGCATCCTGCGCGAACCCTTTGTGCTGGTTTTGCCCGGGGACTTCAAAGGACCCGTTCCCTCTTTACGCAACCTCCTGGTCAGAGGCGACTTCATTCGCTACAGCAATACAACCGTCATTGGCCGCAGTATTGAAACCCAGTTGGAGAAATGGGGGATTCAACCACCACTGCGCCTGCAACTCGACAATACGTTCGCCATCATGTCCCTGGTGATGGCCAATGCCGGCTGGACCATTACTACGCCGTTGTGCCTGCTGCAGTCGGGACTCACACCGGACAAGAAATTTTCCCAGGCGTTTCGTCTGTTCCCGATTCCCGCCGAGGAGTTCTTCCGCGAACTCACCATGGTCGCCCGTCAGGACGATCTTGGTTTGCTGCCGCAGCAACTCGCCCAGGACAGCGTGGAGTTGCTGAAAAGTCGTTTTCTGCCGATTATTGAGGCGAATGCGCCGTGGCTGCTGCCGTCTATCGTGTTGGGCTAGATTCAAAGCAGCGTGACGCCGGGCCTCAATTTTTCGTAACGCAACTGGCGCAAATCCGCGACATTGATACCGGGTGCGGCCACCACCAGAATCTCGTCAGCCAACGCGGCAAAGTCGGCGCGGAAATGTACCGAGCTCTTTAGAACCAGGATGCGGTAATCGGCGGGACTGGCGCCGACATGCCGGAACATGGCCTGATCGGCAGCCTGCTGTTTGCGGCTCGACACCACGATCTCGATGCCGAGCGGGCCGCCGCATCGCACCCGTGCCATAGCGCCAAGATCCATCTGACAGCCAAGATAGAACGGCCCCGTGCCGGTGAAACGGCCGGTCCCCAGCGCAAGCACCTCAAATGGTCCTTGAAGCGGCCGCGCCCCCAAACCGCCAACCCCGCCCAGCGGGACATTGATTACGGCGCCGATGCCCGCGTGTATCGCCGCTTCGACAAATCGGGCATCGCACAACACGCCGGCGCAAACCCGCTGCGCTTCTTGCCGCAGCAGTTCGTGCAGGATATCGGTCGTATCCCCGCCGCCGCCGCCGCCCGGATTGTCCTGGGTATCGGCGAGGATAATCGCGCCGTTCCCTGGTCGTCGGCTCCGCTCAAGCGCATGCGCAACCGCTTCGGGCGGCGCATAGAGGCGCCCGCCGAAATCTCCCTGCCTGGCGAGAACGGCCTGAGCCAAAGATTCGACCGCTGCTTCGACCGCCGCTCGATCGGGGCCATAGGCAATCACGCTGGGCCCACTATCGTGGATATCGGCAAGCGGAAAACCCGGCACGAAGTCGACCGCAAACACCTGTTCCGACGCTAGCGATTCACCGAGCGCCACCAAACCACGCATCGGTTCGGTCAAGGTGCTTTGCCAAGGCATGGGAATCAGAAAAGGCAACTGGCGATAGCCCTTGTGCAACACAGCGCCGGCTAGCAAACGGTCCACCAACACACATGCACGCTGTCCCGTCTGCGCCATGTCGACATGCGGATAGCTGCGGTAGGCCAGCAGGCCGCTCGCATGTTCGATCATGGCCGGCGTGATGTTGGCGTGGAAATCCAGCGCCGCGACTATCGGCATCGTGCTGCCGACGCGTTGCCGCAGGCGCCTGAGCAACTCCCCCTCACCGTCCTCCAGATGCTCACTGACCATTGCGCCGTGCAGATCGAGAAACAGCGCGTCCAGCGGACCCGCATCACGGATCATCCGGTCGAGCATGAAGGCAATCGCTTCGAATGCATCCTGCGTCACCGGACCGCTCGGGTTGGCCGAAGCCCACAATAGCGGAACCAGTTGATGCGACGGCCGCGCAGCTTGTATAAAACCGTCTATGGCCAGATTGACGCCCGAGACCGCGCCGAAGATCTCCTCGCCAACCAGCAAGCCCGGCCACGCGTCCGCCTCGACGAAGGTAGCAAAACTCGCCCGGCTGGCGGCGAAGGTATTCGTCTCATGCAAAAAGCCGGCGATCCCGATTCTTGCCACACCATCCCCTCATCAATTCCAATGGGTGTTACAACAAGCCCTCTACCGCCGTCACGAAAAGGCGGCTGTACTCGGGGGCGCTGAACTGAATCGGGTTGGTCCCGGCCGATCCATCGGCCACGGCCATTTCGCCGACCTTCGCCGCGTCGTGGGCATCGATGCCGATCTCACTCAGCGTATGCGGAATGCCCAGTGTGTCGCGCATCATCAGGACCCAGTCGAGGAAGGAGGTGAACGACGGCTGCGCCAGTTCAAGGTAGCGCGCCAACAGTTCGATCCGGTCCGAGATGGCCGATTCGTTGGCCTTGAGCACATACGGCATCAGGATGGCGTTGAGCATGCCGTGGTGGGCGTCATACAGCGCGCCCAGGGGGTGAGCCAGCGCATGCATTGCGCCCAGGCCGCGCTGAAACGCGGTCGCACCCATGCTGGATGCCACCAGCATTTGCAGGCGCGCGTCGAGGTCCTGACCGTCCTTCACCGCACGCGGCAGGAACTGCTTGATCAGGCGAATACCTTCGACCGCAATGCCTGTTGCCATCGGATGATAAAACGGCGAACAATAGGCTTCGAGGTTATGCGAGAGCGCATCCATGCCGGTCGCCGCCGTCAGCTTTGCCGGCAGGCCCACGGTCAACTCGGGGTCGAGGATCACGACCGCGGGCAACATCTTCGCGTGGAAAATGATGCGCTTCACATGGGCGCGGTCGTCGGTGATCACCGAAGCGCGCCCGACTTCAGAGCCGGTCCCGGCCGTGGTCGGCACCGCCACCACGGGCGCCATGCCGGCCACATTGACGCGCAGATAGTTGTCGCCAATATCTTCGAAGTCCCACAGCGGACGATCCTGCCCAACCATCAGCGCCACGGCCTTGGCTGCGTCGAGGGCCGAACCGCCGCCGAAGGCGATCACGCCGTCATGGCCACCGGCCTTGAAGATTGCCACGCCGTCGTCGACATTCTTGCCGGTCGGGTTGCCCTTGATGTCGTGAAACATGCCACACGCGAGGTCGGCGGACCGGCAATGATCCAGCACGCTGCCGATCAGCGGCAATGCCGCCAGACCCGGGTCGGTAATCAGAAGCGGCCGGTGCATGCCCAGGCTCTTGCACCATTGCGGCAATTCGCTGATCCGGCCGGCGCCGACCTTGACTGCGGTTGGGTAATTCCAGTTTGCGGAGGGAAGTGACGGATGTGACATACGAAATTCCTTTGAAGATCCGTTCAGAGACGGGTTTTCAGATGAAAAGATTTGGGTCGCGTCAGATGCTCATAACCAATCGCCGACAGGGTCGCGCCTCGGCCGGTATTCTTCACGCCGGTCCAGGCGAGGGCAGGGTCAAGATAGTCGCAGCGGTTCATGAAGAAGGTGCCGGTTTCAACACGCCGGCCGACCGATAGCGCGGCTTCTTCGTCGCTCGTAAATACACTTGCCGTCAAGCCGTAGGGGCTGTCGTTCATCAGTTCGATTGCCTGTTCATCGCCAGTCACCGGCATGATGCCGACCACCGGTCCGAAACATTCATCGTTCATCAGCGTCATGCCGTGATCGACATCCACGAACACGCCCGGCGCCACATAAGGCGTGCCGGCGCGTGACAATTCGAACCGGCTTTCGTCGATCAGGTTTTTAGCGCCTTTGGCGAGCGCCTCGGCGATCACCGCACGCACCCCGTCAGCCGCCGCGGTCCGGACTACCGGCCCAAGCGTGGTTTGCGCATCGAGCGGATTGCCCAAGACATACTGATTCGTCAGCGCCACCGCACGCTCGACAAAGTCCTTGTACAGAGGCTGGGCCACATAAATTCTCTGGATGCCGCAGCATGACTGGCCCGAATTGAAGAAGGCGCCGTCGACCAGCGTCTCTGCGGCGTAATCGAGATTGGCATCGCTTCGCACATAGGCCGGATCATTACCGCCCAATTCCAGCCCAACGCCGATAAAACGTCCGGCCGCAGCTTCCTCGACAATGCGGCCTCCACCCACCGAACCGGTGAAACAGACAAAGCCGATCTCGTTCGCGTGTATCAATCGATGCACACGTTCATGATCCACATGCAGATACTGGAACACGCCCTCGGGCACCTCGGCCTGGACAAAAGCCTGGTGAATGAGTTCGGCGCACAGCGGGGTTTGATCGGAGTGCTTGAGAATCACCGCATTGCCCGCCAGCAAAGCGGGGACGATGCTGTTGACCGCCGTCAGCAAGGGGTAATTCCACGGGGCGATGGTGAGCACCACGCCAATCGGTTCACGCGAGATAAAGCGCGTAAAGCCGGCTTGCGGTTCCACCTGAACGGGCTTCAATGCATCTTCTGCAATTGCCATCATATGGCGAGCTCGTGACGCAAAGCCGTCCACTTCGCCGGCGGTGTAGCGCAGCGGGCGTCCCATCTGGCGCGTAATCGCTTCGGCAATGGTTGCCTTGTTCTGAACGAAGTGTTCGACGGCACGGCCAACCAGCGCCAGCCGTTCCGACAGCGGTCGTGCGGCCCACGCTTTCTGCGCAGTTTGCGCGCGCCGTAACGTCTGTTCGATCTGTGACTCGCTCGCATAAGGGCGGCGCACGAATTCGCTGCCGTCAATCGGGCTAATGGTGATCAGTTCTTCTTTCATCATATTGGCTTGCATGTTTGGACTTAGATGATTTCGAAATAGCGGGCCAATTCCCAATCGGTCACATGCCGACGGAACTGCCGCTCTTCCCATTCGCGGGTCGCGGCGAAATGCTCGACAAACGCTTCGCCAAACAAGGTTTTTGCCGCTTCGGACTGGCGCAGTCGCTGTGCGGACTCCCACAGGGTGCAAGGCAATTTCAGATGGGCAGGAAATTCCTGCGTATAGGCGTTGCCCTGGACAATCTCGCCCGGATCGAGGCCCTGGTCAATGCCATGCAAGCCCGCGCCCAACGCGGCTGCCAATGCAATGTAGGGATTCGCGTCGGCCGAACCAATGCGGACTTCAACGCGCTGGGATTTTTCCGATCCCGGGATCAGGCGCAAGGCCGTGGTCCGGTTTTCAACGCCCCAGGTTGCATCGAGCGGCGCCCAGTAGCCCGGCACCAAGCGCGAATAGCTATTGACGGTCTGCGCGAACATCGACATGAATTCGGGCAGGTAGCGTTGCACGCCCCCCATGAAACTGGCTTGCTTGGCGCTCATGTTGTAAGGACGGCTTTTGTCGTAAAACGCCGACTTGCCGGTGCTCGCCTCGCGCAAGGACAAGTGGATATGACCGCTCTGCCCGGGGTGGTCATGCGACCATTTCGCCATGAAGGTCGCCATCAGATTATTCTTCTGAGCCAGCGCCTTGGTAAAGGTCTTGAACAATATGGCCTTGTCCGCCATGTCGGCCGCGCCGTCCACCGCGAGCGCAGCCTCCAGCACGCCAGGACCGGTTTCGGTATGCAGGCCCTCAATAGGCATGTCCATCTGCTCGCACATATCGAGCAATTGCCGGTAGAAATCGCCTTCGACCGTACTGCGCAGCACCGAATAGCCGAAATTGCCCGGCGTCCAGTTCTTCAGGTCACGGTAGTTTTTTTCACGTACCGAATGTGGCGTTTCCTCGAACATGAAGAATTCATATTCAAGTGCGGCAGACGCCTCGAATCCCATATCGCTTGCGCGCTTCAACACGCGTTGCAGCAAACCGCGAGGGCAAATTGCTTCGGCATCCCCAACAAATTCCGCAAGGAAGAACAGCATGTCTTCGCCGTTGCTCTGTTCCAGCGGCAGGCGCCGGCAGGTCTCAGGAACGATGCGTACCATGGCGTCCGGATAGGCGGTGTGCCAGCCGGTGTACTTGGTGTTGTCGTACATCTGGTCGTCCGCGTCCCAGCCCAGTACGACATTGCAGAAGGCGAATCCTGAACGCAGTGCCCCGAGGAATTTATCCTTGCGCAGATATTTTCCGCGCAGAATGCCATCGATATCGGACAGGCCCACTTTGATATGCGTCAGTCCGCTTGCCTCCACCAGGCGAATCGCATCTTCTACTGTCTTGATTGCCCGTTCGGGCTTTGTATGCGCATCCATATTCTGTGTCTCCGCTTCACCGCTTTGTGCGGTTAATCCATCTTAGGAACGAGAATGTTCCAGATCAACAACAATCGATATTCGTTATGGTGATGATCGGCTGGGGTAATACTCGGTGCTTTGTGCTTTTGTCGTCGTCATTCACGCCCGAGCGGCGTTCTCACTTGTCACAACACTATTCGTCAAGCTGAAGATTCATGGGCGCAATGTCGCGCTGGCGCCTGGTCAGCCGGAAATAGATATAGACAAGCACCAGAAACGCAGCGAACACACCGGCAACAAGCAGGTTGTAATACACCATGGTCACCAGCGAAATTACTGCGGCGCCCAGTGCAAAAGCGGGGAAGTAAGGATAAAACGGGGCTTTGAACGAGCGCTCCATATGCGGCGCGGTGCGACGCAATTTGAACAGCGCCAGCATGCTGATGATGTACATCACGATCGCACCGAATACCGACATGGTCACAATATTGGCCGTCAGCGTCTGGCCGCCAAACTGAATCAACTCGTCGCTATAGATGGCGGCAATGCCGATCACGCCGCCTGCGAGGATCGCGCGGTGCGGCGTTTTAAAGCGGGGATGAATGCTGGCCAGCCATTCCGGCAGATAACCGGCACGCGCCAGCGCAAAGATCTGCCGGGAGTAGCCCAGGATGATGCCGTGAAACGATGCCACCAAACCGAAAAGCCCAAGCCAGACCAGCATATGCAACCAGTTGCTGTTCGAGCCGACGATGTATTTCATCGCTTGAGGCAGGGGGTCGTTGATATTGGACAGCTTGGTCCAGTCGCCGGCTCCGCCGGCGAACACCATCACGCCGATCGCGAGCAACACCAGGGTCAGAATGCCGGTTATATAGGCCACCGGTATGGAACGCTTAGGATTCTTGACTTCCTCGGCAGCCATTGCCACGCCTTCGATTGCCAGGAAGAACCAGATCGCAAACGGGATCGCCGCGACAATACCCTGGAAGGTGCCGAAGCTGAAATGATCCGCGCCCGCCCAGCCGCCTTTCGTAAAATTGGACCACGCAAATCCGGGTGATACCACACCCATGAACACCAGCAACTCCATAATTGCCAGCACTGTAATGAATAATTCGAATGCCGCCGCAATCTGCACCCCGACAATATTAAGCGCCATGAAGACAACATAAGCGCCCACGGCCGCGGTCTTCGGGTCCAGCCCGGGAAATTGCACATGTAGATAAGCGCCGATTGCCAACGCTATTGCGGGCGGCGCGAACACAAACTCAACCAGCGTTGCCGCGCCCGCCAGATAACCGCCGACCGGCCCGAATGCCTGCTTCGCGTAAGCAAATGGACCACCTGCTTGAGGAATCGATGTTGTCAGCTCGGTGAAACTGAAAATAAAGGTGGCATACATTGCCGCAATAAAAAGCGAGGTCACCGTGAAACCTAAAGTGCCGGCGGTGGCCCACCCATAGCTCCAGCCGAAATACTCGCCGGAGATGACAAGGCCAACAGCAATGCCCCATAACTGCCAGGTTCCAAGGGTTTGTTTCAACGCATGAGTGGCCCGGCCTTCAGGCCGGTTGTTCGATTCTCGTTCCATTCGACTCTCCGGAAGTTGGCAGCCGTTCCTGTACTGCGGCTAGGCGCTGTATGGGCGACGGGTCCAAACGATAATAGGAGGACGAAAAAATTGAGCGTTATCGAAAATCGGCAATATCCGAACTACGAACGACAAAGCAGCATGGAGCCGGATCTGATTGATCGAGTATCTATGGGTCAACCCTGATTGCGGTTTTAAAAAGCGCTCGATCCTGGCAGCGTGTGTTGTGCGAGAGACGCTTGGCTCCATGACCTGAGTGCTTGTAAGAACCGTCTTGAAGCGTCGTTCCGCCATACCGTCGCCTGTCCGTGCTAAGGTATTTAGCTTGGCTTCACTGATATTGCACTTTATTCACAACCCCCCCACTTTGGGGACGCTCTGGACGCTTTATGAAAAAAGTATCGCTGCTGCTCACTTTTGCTTTGATTGCTTCGTCATCGGCTTACGCCGCTACGGGTGCGACTGAAACGCTTCCTTCCGGCGTCACCGTGACGCAGATCAAGGAAGGCACGGGTGCGCAGCCTACCGCTGCCGACACCGTGACCGTCAACTATCGCGGCACGCTCGCGAACGGCACCGAATTCGACTCCTCCTACAAGCGTGGGCAGCCGGCATCGTTCCCGCTCGGCCAGGTGGTCCCGTGCTGGACGCAAGGCCTTCAGAAGATGAAGGTCGGCGGCAAGGCCAAGCTCGTGTGCCCGCCGGCAACCGCATACGGTGACCGTGGCGTAGGCCCCATTCCTCCAAACAGCACGCTGACGTTCGAAGTCGAGTTGCTGAAGATCGGCAACTAAAGCCGGTACAACGCGCGCTCGCTTTCACGCAATCACGCGAATCGCGGGTCTTGTGCTATTGCAATAACCTTTGTTCTTGCAATAGCACTTTGTGCATCTCTTTGTGGACCCTGTCTTGCACCCTGTCATCCAATAGATAGAACATATCGGTGGACGTTTAATTCCATTCCGCTGGAAGTGGCTTTACCTGAGTGGCTTTACCTATATGCTTTGATATTGCCCCGGTCAACCTGTTTAAACAGAGGATTGATAGAGCGCGGAATTAAAATTACCATCGCGTACGGAGCACACAAAGTTGTCACTTGCGTGAAGTAGGGGCCACCAGGAACTGCCATAGCCTGGGGTTGAATATTGCCTCCTCTGCCTAAGCCCCATGCCAAGGCCTTGTGCTGCCGGTCGGGTACGAAAAGTTCACTACGGTATGACTCGCAAACGATTCCCCTCGGTTGCAGTTTTAATAAGCGTCCGGTAACATTAATTCGCAGGCGTTGCCATTTTTTTACTAAACCGGTCATGTACCGGGATAGCCCGATTAAGCAATTTTCTGTCGTTTTTCCGAGCGATAGGCGGAAAAGGCTGACAAAAAGGCATCCTGCAAAAAGTCTCCCCGCATAACCCGTTGTTGAGGTGTCAAAATCACTAAACAAGCCCTCGTGACCGGCGTTAATAAAAAGAGGGCTGTTTCTAATTACTTCCACCACCATGGCGACGCTGTGATCCGACACACTCTGGGCGGCTTGCTACTGGTGATGTTATGTGTCGGCCGTGCGGTTGCGGCGGGTCCCGATTGTTCACGTCCCTTTACGCTTGCGCTGCACGACCACGGCCTGCTTTATTCCGCCGATACCGACACAGGTATCGACAAGGATTTCGCCGACGAACTGATTCGCCGCAGCGGCTGCCGGATCAGCGTCAGCCTTATGTCACGTGCGCGCATCTGGCAGTTGATCGAATCCGGCGGGCTTGACTTCAGTTTGTCCGGCATTGCCAACGCCGAGCGCAACCGCTTCGCTTCCTTCGCCTGGTACTTCAGCAACAAATACTATTTGCTGGTGCGCAAGGACGCGGGCATGCGTCAGTTGACCGATTTCGAGCGCAGCGACAAGTTTCAACTGGGCGTGATCCGCAGCTTTCGCTACAGCGACTCGGCCAACCGCCTCGTCGATGCTCTCGCGGCTGAAAACCGCGTCAGCCAGGCCGGCGGCCTGGAGCCGCTGTATCAGGCGCTGATTCACCAGCGCACGCCACTTATCCTGCTCGGACGGCGACAGCGCCTTCTTCGACATGATCAGGCCATGCGGGATGGCGGGATCGTTGAACTCGATGATGGTCGTGACATCGCGGATCTTCTTTTCATCCAGCGCGGGGTAATCGAACGGCTCCATGATCATGCCCTGGATGCGCTGGTGAATCAGCGCCTGATACAGCGGC
>Ga0073928_10001235_pt1 | contig 50536 bp, 51 predicted proteins | sample PaiPotPPA55metaG_FD_76969 | JGI IMG/M metagenome (GOLD analysis project Ga0073928, IMG submission 76969) | Iron sulfur acid spring bacterial and archeal communities from Banff, Canada, to study Microbial Dark Matter (Phase II) - Paint Pots PPA... ...
AGCGAGAAAGCCCGTCAGGTCCGAATACTCGTAGGCGGGAGGCATCGGCAGCCCGTTTTGGGCACAGAGAGCGACAGCCGTTTCATGTCTGATCGTGCCCTCGAGGTGCACGTGGAGCTCCGCCAGCTGCTGGTTTGTCGAGGGGGCGTCTCTCACGAACAACAAGCATGGCCGCGCGCCGCCTCGAATACGCCCGGAACCCGGGTTAATTGACTGTGGAACTCGTACCGTGGGGCCATGTCTGCCATGGGCCAGGACACCCCCCCAACAGCCAGACGATTCAGCGCCAGGGCGGCCCAAAGGCAAAGGCCAACAGAATCCACCGATGGCTGGGGCGGCTCCTCGCCTGGTTCGCGGATGTCCGATGGAGGGACGGGCTCGCCATCGCGTTCACTGCAGGCGCCGTGGCCGGCTCGGTGGCGGTGGTCGCAAAGGCTGTCAGCGAGGACAGCAACACGCTGGTGATCCTGGCCGCCCTCGCGGCACTCCTGACCGTCGCCGGACAATTCGCCATCCGGCGCGAGATGGTCCAGCGCCAGGCGGAAAGCCGCAAATATTGGTTCAGCAGCTCCCCGCGCGGCCTGGCCGAGGTGGACTCGGAACTCCAATTCATGGAGGGCAACTCGCGCCTCGCCTCATTGCTGGCGGTCAAAGAAGCAGAGCTCCCGGGCACGCGCCTCACTGCGTTCTTCGACGATCACGAGGTAGCGGAAATCGTCTTCGAGTTCAAACGGCTGATCGACGGAACAGTCGGAACCATCGAGTCTGACGACCTGGCCATACGCAGCGATTCAACTCGCATCTGGCTGCACTGGAGGGCTACCGCGGTCAGGCGCCGGAACGGCAGCTTCGAGCATTTCGTGATGACTTTTGAAGACAGCACCCAGAAGCATCTGGCGGAGGAGGCGGCGCACGCGAACCTTGCCGAGCTCGAGAAGCTGGACCACATGAAGACCGAATTCACCTCAATGGTGAGCCACGAGTTCAGGACGGCGCTCACGGGCATACAGGGCATGAGCGAGCTGATCAACGGCGGAGCGATGAGCCCGGCCGAGGTGCATGAGTACAGCGGCTACATTTTCCAGGAGGCCGAGCGCGTCAACCGGTTGATCACCGACATGCTCGATCTCGATCGCCTCGAGGCGGGCAAGATGAAGCTTCAAGTGTCCCCGATGGATCTGAACGCAGTCGTCGAAGGGGTCGCGGTACGCAGCTCGGTGGTCACTTCCAGGCACACGATCAGGACGAAGCTCGAAGCCAACCTGCCGATGGTGATGGGCGACATGGACCGGCTGGTGCAGGTCGTCACAAACCTTGTGTCCAACGCGATCAAGTATTCACCTGCAGGGGGCGAGATCTTGCTCTCGACGCGTCTGGTGAACGGCTCGGTGGATGTCAGCATCAGGGACCACGGCGTGGGGATCCCGGCCGACTTCGTAGACCGCCTGTTCGGGCGCTTTGAGCGCTACGAAAAGAGTCCGAGCAAGGTCATCGGGACGGGACTTGGGCTGGCCATTGCCCGCCAGATCATCGAGATGCACAGCGGGAAGATATGGGTCGAAAGCGCTGAAGGAAGCGGGTCGGTTTTCCACTTCACGATCCCGGCCGTAGCCACCCCTGTGCCGGAGGCGAAAAAACCGGTAAGCCAGCTGAGCGCCGTGGCCTAGCGTCCATCGCGGGTCGGCTGCCTGGGCGTCGGTGCCGCATTAACATCGGTTTGTGATTCGGGCCTTCCACGCCGACGCACTCCTCGACCCGGCGACGGGTGACACTGTTCGCGAGGCAGTCGTCCTGGTCCAGGACGGCCATGTGACGCACGCCGGAAGGCGCGCGAGCGTCCAGGTTCCCCGCGATGCGGAGGCCGTTGACGCGGCCGGCCTCACTCTCCTCCCCGGCCTGATCGATTGCCACGTACATCTCACCTCGCTCGGTGAGGGGCTCGATTTTGCCGGTGAGCTCACCACCCACCAACCCTGGAGCTGATGCGGGCGGTTCGGGCTGCCCGTCGCACGCTCGAGGCCGGTTTTACCGCGGTGCGCGATGCGGCCGGGGCGCCGGCTGGAGTGCGAATGGCGATCGACGCCGGCTACTTTCCAGGACCGCGCATGTTCGTCACCGTGAGTGGGCTCAGCCAGACCGGCGGCCACACGGACGCCCATTTCATGTGCGGGGCGGATCTTGATATCCCACTCCCCGATCGGCCACGCTCGGTGGTCGACGGTGTGGAGGCGATGCGACTTCGCGTGCGCGAGGTCATTCGCGCCGGAGCCGACTGGATCAAGCTCTGCACGTCAGGCGGTGTCCTTTCCCCAGGGGACCAACCTCACCATGCAACGCTCACCCTCGAGGAGATAATTGCTGCCGTCGAGGAGGCCGCGAGCAAGGGCCTCAAGGTGATGGCTCATGCGCAGGCCAACGCGGGAATCAAGAATGCGTTGAGGGGCGGCGTCGCCACGATCGAGCACGGCATCTGGCTCGATGGCGATGCGATCGAGATGATGCTCGACGGCCACAACGCCCTGATACCAACACTGATCGCGCCGCAATGGGTCATCCGACACGCAGAGGCTGGAAAGATGCCGGCGTACGCCGCCGATAAAGCCCGCGCAGTCGTCGCTGATCACGCCGCGAGCATCAAGCAGGCGATCGAGGCAGGCGTAACGATCGCCTTCGGAACCGACACCGGGGTTGGGCCGCATGGCACCAACGGCGAGGAGTTTCTCCTCATGAACAAGCTCGGGATGGAGCCGATCAGCTGCATCCGGGCTGCAACAACTATTGCGGCGAAGACAATCGGAATGAGCGGGGTAGGCACGCTGGCACCCGGCTCGTGGGGGGACCTCATCGGGGTACCTGGTGATCCCCTATCCGATCTGAACCTTCTTGCGGACCCGGCGAACGTGCGGCTGGTCGTCAAGGGCGGTGACGTCGTCAAGCGTTCACCGAGCTGAGGGTTCGCCGGCTAAGACGTTTCCAGCAACCGGTCCTGGAGGAAGGCGAGGATGCGGCTGTTCGCCGTGACCTGGTTCGCGAGCTTTACAACGCCGTGTCCTTCGTCGTCGAACACGATGATCTCCGCGTGCGGCGCCTTCTCCGCGATTTGCTCTGACTCCTCGAGCGGCACCCTCGGATCATTTCTTCCGTGGATGATCAGCAACGGGGCGGTGATCTTGCCGGCGGAGTGGATCGGGCTGATCTGACGAAGGAACTCTGATTCGGCGCCATCCGGGTCTCCGTACTCGCGCTTGCGCAGGACACCGCGCCAGGGCGGCATGTTTTTGAAGAACGTGTGCCAGTCAGCGATTCCCACTATGTCGACGCCGGCATCCCAGAGGCCCGGATCCTCGACCAGAACGGCCAGGGTCATGAACCCGCCGTAGGAGCCTCCCATCGCCGCCGTCTTGGTGGTCACGTCCGTCTTTTTCAAATACCGAGCGGCCTCGCACCCGTCCTTGACCGCATCCCACCTGAGCGTCTTGTCGTCAAGGCTCTGGAAATGGAGTCCATAACCGGTGGAGCCCCTGACGTTAGGCAGGAGAACATTGACGCCGATGGCGGTGAGGAGGTGGACGATTGGAATGAAGTTGCCCCGACTCTGTCCCTCGGGTCCGCCGTGGAAATAGACGACCGCCGGTCGGGACTCCGTGTCCTTCCGGTAAAAGAGCGAGTGGATCTCGAGGCCGTCAAAGCTTCGGTAGGTCGTCTCGACAGGCTCGACGAGGTTGCTATAACCCTCGTCCTCATTGATCTGCGTCCAGCGGCGGCCGGCTGGCCATTCGTAGATCTCGGCCGGATGCGTCGGGTGCTCCCAGCTCGCGAAGAGGGAGCGGCCGTCCTGGCTCCAGTTGATGTGGTAGCTCTGGGGCCCTGAGAGGTCAAACAGGACGACGCCGTTCTTCCAGCCGGCACGCTCGGTCGTTTCGCCGCTTGCCAGGTCGACGATTCGCATCTCGTCATAGACGCCCCGGTTCACGACGACGGCAGCTCTCTGCCCTGTGTGATCGACCACGAAGCCGTCGACGTCGTGGTCCTCGTCGATCAGCCAGCGCCGAACCACCTCGGGGTGTGCGGGATCGACCTCGGCCAGGCCCATGAAATCGCGGCCGCCGGCGTCGGTCAGCATGAACATGCCATTCGCCGTCCAGCTGATCTCGCTGACTCGGCGAGCGTCGGGGAGAATGCGGACCATGCCGCCATCGCGCTCCAGGATGTGGGCCTCCGTCCAACTTCCAAAGACCTTGTTGACGGCAGCCTTCGCACCGTCGGGGCTCCAATCCTCCCAGTACCAGAAGTCGCCCGGAGTCGCCCAGGCTTGCAGCTCGCCCGTTTTGAGGTCGAGCTCACCGAGGCTGACGTCACGACCTCCGCCGGCATTCCAGCCGAGACCGACCCGTCTCCGATCGGGATGCAGCGTGACGCTCTGATTTACGGCCCTGGGGTCGTTGGTGAGCGCTCGCATCACGTTGTCGGGCCCGACCATGCTCAACTGCCAGATCTCGTTTCCACCAGTGTCATGGCGCACCAGCAGCCCGAATTCAGTCCACGCGTGCGGAAGGGTCCGGTCCCCGGAATCAGCAAGCGTCCGCGGCACGCCTTGCGGTTCATCGAGGAACATCGCCTTGTGATACCCGTCTGAGTTCGAGGCGAACGCAATCCCGCCGTTGGGTCCCGGCAGCGGTCGCGAGGCGCGAGCGACCTTCAGCAGATGAGTGAGTTTCGGTTCCATGGACTCGTCCATGTTCCTCTTCTGTGCGGTGGTCAGTACGAGTGCTTAGAGAGGGCCCCAGCGCGAAGCAGGGCGGCATCGGTCCTCGACCCACGCCGCCCTGGCAGATTGACCCGACCGCTATCTACTCCGCCGTCCGCAAACCGAATCGGTAGAGAATGCCGACCGCGCAGGCGGCGGCGACCACGTGCAGAATCATCAGGCTCAAGATCCCATTTGCCGTGGTGGCCGGAAAAATGCGCGTGCCCCAGATGACGAGGTCCGGCACCCACGAAAGAACCAGCGCCGCTGCTGCGATGCGGACGAAGGTGGCGCGCGGATCGGGCCGCACGCGCGCGATCCAGCCGAAAACTACCGTGGCGCCGATCATGCCTGCGATCGTCGAGGACGCGACGCCGGGAAACGCCAGCGGAGAAAAGCCTGCCGGCACGCCCAGCGCGCTGCGCAGAGCCATCGCCAGGATCACATCGGCGGCGGTTGCCAGGACCGCGAGTCCGGCGCCCACAGCGACCAACCGCCGAACGCTCAGCCGGTTCGAAAGCTGCGCGCCGGTTCCCATTAGCCGGCTCCTGTCCAATCCACCTGCGGAAGCTGCCATATCAGTTTTCCTCCTCAAAGCCCGCCGGAACTGGGCGAGTATGGCATAAAGTGCCGAATAACACAATATGTGCCATCTTTGGCCTCTCGAGCCGGATCGGATATACTGTCGCCATGCCTGTCGCTCTCGGCGAGCGCAAGCGCCGGGCGGTCCGCGGCGAACTCTCAGAGGTCGCTTTGCGGCTCCTCACCGACCGAGCCTTCGACTCGTTAACGATCGACGAGATCGCCGTCGCGGCCGGCGTGTCGCGGCGCACGTTCTTCCGCTACTTCGTGTCGAAGGAGGATGTCGTCTTCGCCTTCCTGGACCGGTGGGCGGTGCGACTGGCGGCGGACATCGTCGCTCGGCCGGCCGAGGAGGATCCGGTCGCTGCAGTTCAGAACTCGTTCCGCCAGCTGACGGCCGCCTACAACGATCGAGCGCTGGCCCTTGTCCGCCTCGTTCGGGAGACGCCGTCGCTCCAGGACCAGGAGAAGATCAATCGAGAGCACCTGCGCGTCGCGGTCGTCAACGCCCTCGCGACACGTCTCGGGCTCGACGGCGAAAAAGACATGCGTCCGCAAATTCTGGCCACGATCGCCTTCGCTCCGCTGGACGCAGCGATGTTCGCGTGGTTCGGAAACCGAGCCGGCGAGGAGATCGGGCATCTGCTGGACGAGGCGCTGACCACTTTCGTGCGAGAGCGAGATGCGATGTGCGCAGCTCTTCAGTCCTCGACCAGCCCGCAACGCAGACCCCGCGACTAGCAGTTCTCCTTGCGGTTATTGATCCCTGGGCTTGTCCGTCGATGACCTACATCGCTTTTCTGAGAGGCGTGAACGTCGGGGGCAAGGGCATCGTCTCGATGGCGGCCATCAGGGAGGCCCTCGTCGCGCTCGGCCTGTCAGATGTCCGGACCTACATCAACTCGGGCAACGTCATCTTCTCGACCCGAGTATCGGACGCTCAGCAGCTCGCCGCCCGGATCGAGAAGGCGCTCGAGCAGCACACGGGCATGGCGGTCAATGTGCTTGTCATGGACCACAGGTCGCTGAAGGGAATGGTCGACGCGATTCCCAGAAATTGGGTGGACGACAAGACGATGCGGACCTATGTCCTGTTGCTGTGGAAGGAGCTCGACGATCGCGGGATCCTCGACCGTCTCCCGGTCAAGCCTGGCGTTGACGAGCTCAGGTACACGCCTGGAGCGGTCGTCTGGCGCGTCGATCGCGAGAACGTGGGCAAGAGCCAGATGAACCGAATCGTCGGCACGGCCCTGTACAAGAAGATCACCATCCGCAGCGCGAACACGATGCGAAAGCTGAACGAGCTGACCGCGCCGCCTACACGGGTGCCTTCGGCAGACTGAAGTAGCCGCTGGGCCGCAGCCCCTCATTAAGGACGCGCGCGAGCCAATATTCATCTCGACTGTCATTTACTCGGGGGTTGGACTGTGCAGGCGTAACCATTCGAGCCGTTGCCGATGCTCTGTTCGCCGCCCGCCACGTCGGGTACCCCAGGCCAGCAGGCAACCGTCGCCACGGCGATATCGAGGTTGGTCGGGATGGGGCCTGTGGGAGCAAGGTAATTGGTATTCGGATCTTGCTCTGCAGCGATATAAGCGTCCAGTCCTGCGATGTACTGCTGCGCAGCGGTCCTCAGCTGGGCGGCAGCCGGGACGAGAGACGTCGGCGCTGGCGTCGACTCAACGTCATGAAGCAGCACCTCAGCCTCCGCCCTCGTCTGATTTGCGAGAGCGATGCACTGCTGATTACTTCTACACACCCAGCCGCCACCCGAGTTCGCCATCGGCCGCGCATCGCTGTTAATCAATGCCTGGTAGCGAAGCACAGCGGCGTCTCGGCTTGGGCTCGGTTTGCTACCGGGCGCGAGCGTCGGGTGGTACGCGAGCCGGGTGCCCACAAGAACCGCAACCGCGAGCACCGCGATGATTGCGGCAGCGAGGGCTATGAGCAGGCGGGGGCCCGGGCCATCAAACCTGCGGGCATTCCGATCTGCCGCATCCTTCAACACTGCGGCCATCACTCGATCTTCGAGCCAGGGCGCCGCTGGGACCTGCCCATCCACCAGCCGCCGGATTTCGTTCCCGAATGCGCGATCAGCCATGGATCGCCTCCTCGACGTCAAGCCGCGGACGCAGGCGCTTGACCGCCCGGTACAAACGGCTCCTCACTGCTGCCGGACGCGACTTGACCACAATCCCGATCTCTTCCACGGACATGTCGAGGTAGAAGTGAAGGAGCACGATGACACGGTCCGAGTCGGGGAGGCTGGCAAGCGCGCTGCGAAGGTCGGGATCGCCGGCTGACTTTTGATCGGGCGCAGCGATATCGTCGCGATCACCCAGCCTGATGACCGAGCGCCATCGCGAACGTCGCATGTTCCGGCACTCGTTTGCGACAAAGCCGAGGAACCAGGGACGTGGATCTGTCCCGTCGCGCAGCTTCGACAGCTTTCGCCAGCTCTTCAGGGCAGCCTCCTGGACCGCATCCTCGGCCGCGCCTTGGTCGCGAAGCATCATGAAGGCCAGGTGGTATGCAGGTTTGAGGAGAGGCCTCAACAGATCGTCAAGAGCAGCCTCGTTGCCCGCCGCAGCTCTTTCCAGCATTGCGGTCTCCGAACCGAGCATCAGGGTGCTTGCTCTAAGACTCGGCGCATCTTACCTTCCCTTTGGCGAAAATCCTTCACAAGAGACGCCGCGCCCAGATCGGGCATCTGAGCCTGGCTTTCTATATGTGTACTCGTAACCAGCCCCCGGATTTGTTTCATGCAGCCGCGTGTCCAGGCCTGGCTGGACCGCGAATGTGGCGTGAGCGTATCGGGCGAAAGGCGGGCATAATCGCGCCGTGCCGACCCCAGGGCCGGGCGGGCTCGACGTCGACTTCCTGTCCTTGTTGAGCGACGTCAATCGACGCCGCTTTCTCGAGAACTCGACTCGAGCCGTGTACCCCGCCGGCGCGATTACCTTTCACCCAGAGAGCCCCCCGCTCGCATTCATCTGCGACCGCGGGCTGGTCCGCGCCTACTGGTACGTCCCCGACGGGAGACAGGCCACGCTTGCATTCGGCCACGCGCACGAACTTGTGGGCGCAACAACGATCTCGAGCCAACCGCCACGGGTATTCATACAGGCGGTTGTCGAGTCCGTCTTAACCACGCTCGACGTGGGAGTTGCTCGCAACCTGGCGAAGACGGAGCTGGAGGTGGTGGCGGCACTTGCAACCCATTTGTCAGCGCGAGTCAACGATGCATTCAGGGTAATTGCGGTCCGCTCGTTGGGCAACATCAAGGAGCGATTGTCATTTGACCTGCTCGAGCGCGCATGTCAATCTCAGCTTGCTGTCGGCCGCCTCGAGGTCAGAGCGACACACGCCGCTCTTGCCGATTCCATTGGCTCCGCGCGCGAGGTGGTGAGCCGAGCCCTGAATGAGCTCCGCGCCGCCAGGATCATCGAAACTGCGCCTGGGCTCGTACGGGTTCTGGATCCCGTACGCCTTGCCGCAGTCGTCCGTTCCTTTGTGATTTAGTCGCGCTGCGACGCTTGTCACACCGTGGGTTGGGTTGGTGCGTCCGATAACCTGACACCGCGATGCGCGCCAAGCTGCTGACCGAGTTTGCCGGAACGTTCGTATTCCTGAGCGTGATCGCCCTATCCGCCCGGGCCGGACCTCTTGCGCCGCTCGCCATCGGACTTGCGCTGACAGCCATGGTCTACATGGGCGGCCATGTTTCAGGCGCGCACTACAACCCGGCCGTCACCCTCGGCCTGTTCCTCCGCGGCGTCATACCGCCAGGGACCGTGGCGCTCTATTGGGCCACCCAGCTTGTGGCGGGCAGCCTCGCTTTCGCGGTGGCTTTCTTGATCGGCGGCCATAGCCCCGGAATCCACCCCGGCGCCGGCGTGTACTGGTATTCGGCGCTCAGCGCCGAGATCCTGATGACGAGCGCGATCGTTCTGGTCGTGTTGAACGTCGCAGCGACCAAGGAGACCGCTGGAAACTCCTACTACGGCCTCGCGATCGGCTTCACGGTCGCAGCGGGCGCGTTCGTCGTCGGCCCGATCTCGGGCGCTGCATTCAATCCCGCGGTGGGTGTCGGCGCCACCCTTGGCGCCGCGTTGTTTGCGCAGGGTGGCTGGTCGGACCTGTGGATCTACATCGCCGGTCCGCTGGCGGGAGCCGCCCTGGGAGCCGGCATCCATCGCTTACAGTCAAAACCACACCCGGTCTTGCCGGAAACGTCGGAACGCTGACCAGCAACTCGGGCTCAGGCGGACCTCAAATAGCTTGGGCTGGACGAGCGGCGGACTTGATATCCAACCGCTCGCCCCAACTGGCAGCCCTCTTCCTAAGACAGCGCCGCGCAGAGGCTCGTGGAATGGTGGACAGGACTCGCCAACGTCACTGTGCCGTCAGGCGCGAAGTCGAAGACGATTCGGCCAGATGTCGCAAGATCACCGAGCTGGCCCAATGACAGACCGGTGATAACCAACGTCGCTGATCCGTCCGGGTTGATGGTCAGAAATCCGGGCCCGCTGACGTTTTCGGTGATCGTCTTGCCTGAGGTCATGTTGGTGACCGTGAGCTGCAGGCTGCCCGTCGTGATTATTTTCGCGACCTGGCCGTTCTCGTAAAAGAGCTTGGATACCTCATTGTCAGTTGCGGCTGCCACGAGAATCTCGAACGCTGGCATGCAGACTGGTACGACCACTGGCGGCCCGAAAGGGACCGGCACGCGAATCGGCCCGTCCGCCGCCGCCGGGACCGCCGCCACCAGCCAAACGAAACCCAGCACCGTCACGGTCAACAGTCTCTTCACATCGATCTCCTTTTTATGGCGGTCTACCGGCGCGGCATGATGCCCCATCCCTGTATTCGTAAGCAGCCACCGAATTTGTTTCACCGTCAGCCCACCAGGAGGTTCCAGGGCGCCGTCGAAGCCGGCGTGGCCCGGGGCTCAATGGGTACGGCAAGCCAGACGAGTTGTTGTAGTATGTAGCGACAATGCTTACGGTGCCTGAGGCCGCCCGCCGTACCAGACGCGACCCGGAAACTGTGCGCCGCTGGATCCGTTCAGGCAGGCTCAAGGCGACCCGAATCGGCACGCAACACCTGATCGATGAGAGCGACCTGGCGCGTCTCACAGGCGATGCTAATCTGCCGGTTCCGCCATCTTGGAAGCGCACGGCCACTGGCGAGCGCATGCCCGACGTACTGGCTGCGATTCGCTCTTCGCGCTCCGCTCGCTGATTTGCTGGTTGTAGACGCCGCGGTCGTAATTACCGCCTGCCTGTCAGAGGGAGGGCTGAAAACCCTTGCGCGCGAAGAGCTTGTGGCGCCTCGTTTGATGTGGTCCGAGGCTTCGTCGGTTTTGCACGAACTTCGGTCGCGCAGGGAAGTCTCCGTCGAGCTGGCGAGCGTCGCGCTGGAGAGACTGGCTGCTGCTGACGTCAGCCCTCGACGCCCCAAAGGCCTGATAGAAGAGGCGTGGCGCATTGCCGACCGCCTGGGATGGGCCAAGACTTACGACGCCGAGTACCTCGCCTTGGCGCGATTACTGAGGTGCCGGCTCTTGACAACGGATGCGAAGCTGAAAGCAGGCGGGTCCGACATCGTGAACGTCATCGGGCCGGCTGAGCTCTAGCCCAGTTTTCCGGAGCCGGCCGGGCGGTTTCCCGCGACCTTTTCTTGTGTGCAGCTTGGCACTCACCGGCGGCACGCGCCAAAGGAGCATGGCGTCAGGCGCTGACCGAGTTCTGGCCAAACCTGTTAACGACGGGCACCCACCGAGGGTGCGCTACAGGGCGCCTGGCAATGGGTCCTGCTTCGTCGGGATAAGGCCGAGGGTCTGAGCTTTGGCTACCGCCTGGAGCTGTGAGTGAGCATCGAGCTTTGCCAGCAAACTTCTGATATGCGTCTTTACGGTGAGCGACGAGATGTAGAGCCTGGTCGCGATCGTGAGCGTGTTCTCTCCTTCGGCCAGCAGGCCCAGGACCTCCATCTCGCGGCGCGTCAGGGCAGCGAGCGCGGCCTGGCGCTCGCGCTCCTGGTGGCGTCGCGCTCTGTGCCAGGCGAGCGCATGCTGGATCCTTCCTGGCTCGATCAGCATCTCGCCGGCGGCGACCCTCTTGATGGCTTCCACAACAGTGTCCGATGCCTCCGACTTAGGTAGAAAGGCAGCGGCTCCGGCCTCGACCGCCTGGCCGAGGGATTCAACGCTGTCGTAGGCCGTCAGAAAAATAAACGCCGCTCGTTTTGAGATCGATCGGATCGTGATGGCCGCGTCCACACCTGAACCATCGGGCAATCGCACGTCCATGAGGACGACATCAGGGTCAACGCGGCGTGCCAGGATGACCGCTTCGTTCGCAGTGGACGCGATGCCCACGACCTCAATCAGCGGGTCACGGTTGAGAAGGGCGCCAAACGATTCCGCAAGGATCAAGTGGTCCTCGACGAGCAGTACCTTGATCGGTCCTGCAGCCGAATCCGGCGGTTCTCGGTCGTCGAGTCGTGCTACACGCATTGGCTTATTCCCCCGGCACCATTCGGTCGGATTGAGGACCGGTGCTCGCAGCGATTCGATCGACCACCAGCTGCATGGTGTTGTCGTCCTTGGATACCACCGCGGAAGCTCGTGCCAGGGCTCCCGCGTCTGAGTCCGTAATTTGTTTCGAAGTGCGGATGACCACCGGGATGTCGGCGGTGGACGGATCCTCTCCGAGGCGATTCAGAAGTTCGTACCCATCCATACCTGGCATCGCTAGGTCTGACACGATCGCCCTGCAGTTGCCTTCTCTGGCCAGCCGCAGCGCAATCTCACCATCCGCGGCCTCGACAACTCGCCACCCCCTGCGCTGCAGCTGCTCTTTGACGACGTACCTGCTGATGGCGTCGTCATCGACCACAAGTACGTAACCGGCGCCCGAATCCAGCGTTGCACGAGCGGCGCCCTGGCCATAGGTACGCGGTACTGTCAACTTGAAGGTTGAGCCAACGCCTGGCCGGCTCTCCACGGTGAGGGTTCCACCCATCAGCTCCGCGAGGCTGCGCGACAGCGGAAGCCCCAAGCCGCTGCTTCGCTCACGCCGGCCGCGTCTCGAGTCCACCTGCACGAACTCGTCAAAGATGCTGTCGAGGTCGCCCGAGTCGATTCCGACTCCTGTGTCGGCAACCGAGAAAACGACCTCATCTCGAATTGGATCGTGCACGGCCAGGACCCGGATCTCGCCGGCCTCCGTGAACCTGAGGGCATTCGATATGAGGTTCCTGAGGACCTGGCTGATCTTGTATTCGTCCGTAACCATGGTGGGGACTGCCGGCGACTCGAAGATGATTGGAAATGTCGCGTCCACGGAGAGAGGGCGGAACATTCCACGAAGTGCCGCGAACACCTCGTCCACCTCGAAGGGGGCCGAGCGGACCGCGACCTTTCCGGCTTCTACCTTGGCGAGGTCGAGCAGGTCGCTCACGAAGTCCAGCAGATCTTGCGCGGACTTTTCGATGTAGCCGATCTGCTTCACCTGCTCGGCGGCCAGCGCAACATCGGTCTTGGCGATGAGCAACCGGCAGAGCGCAAGAATCGAGCTCAACGGAGTTCGAAGTTCGTGGGTCACGTTCGAGAGGAACCGCGATCGTTCGCTGCTGGCCACTCGCGCCGCCTCGGCCTTCTCATCCAGCTCGGCGTAAAGGGCCAGAACGCCTCTGTTGGTTTCCTCGAGCTCCCGGTTGAGACTTTCGAGCTCGCTCTCGCGCAACTGCACCTTCTCGAGCAGCCCGAGGAGTTCAGCGTCCTGGCGATCAAGCTCTTGAAATGGATCCGTTGCCGCCTCGGTGAGGATCCTCGACAGCTCGGGCGGGGACGACCTGGGAAGCAGCCGGCTGAATGTTGTGTCCCAGCCGAGCAAGCCGTGATCGATGGGCGGCCCAAGTAAGCGGTGGGCGGCAGCGATGCCGGCGCCAGACGGCCCAACCTCGGCAGTGGCGATTCCGGTCGCGCCGATCACCAGGCGGCGGGGAAGGGTTTCCGAAATCCACATGCCGAGCTCACCACCGCCGCAGGCTGTGATCTCGCGCCCGACTTCTGAAATCCCGGTTGCGATCTGGACCTGTTCGAAATGGTCGAATCCGAGCTGCGCCGCGCCATCGCGAACGCGCTGCCTCGCTGTGAGAATGTCGCGCGACGACCTGATCGGCAACGGGCCAATGATCAAGGTGGCGGTCACGATTCTGGATGCCTCAGCGACGCTGCGCTTTGCCTGGCCACCACAACGGTCACATCGTCCAGGTCGCGCGCGAAGTCGCGAAACAACACCGCGGCGATCAATGCAGGATCCTTAGCCGCCAATCCGGGCAGGTAATCAAGCTTCCAGCGGGTCATGAGGCCGTCGCTGTGCATCACGAGGCACGCTTCCGAGCCCCAATCCGCAACGAACTGCTGATATGTGACCGGGTCCCGGCCGACGGTGCCGTTGAGCGATACGAGTCGGCGCGGATTGCCTGATCCAAATATCGCGGCCCCGATGTTGCCGATCCCGCCGAAGGTAACAACCCCTGACCTCAGGTCGACCGTGGCGACACCCACTGTGGCGCCGCGAGTGCCGCGTAGCGGCGCGTGGATCGATCGAAGCACATCGACGGGCGCGTGGCCGCTGGTCGCTCGGAACGCCTTGACCGCAAGCGCCGCCGCTTCAGACGCGAGCAGGCCGTGCCCAAGTCCATCGACAAGCAGGAGCTGAATACCTCCGGGCACGTCACAAACTCCCCAGCTGTCGCCCGAGACCTCCTCGCCATCCTTCGGCACGGTGATTACGCCAAGGTCGAAGCTGGGCCGAGGCTCGGCTGCCCCGGGGGCTGAGACGCGAGCGAGCACCGCGGTTCCGTGTGGCTGGACCGAATGGAGCTCGAAATAGCTTGCCTGTCGCCGTATCGCGCCCAACCCGATTCCAAGGCTTCCGGCCGATGAGTAGTGATCCTCCATGGCGGCCGCGGGTCTCGCCATCCCCGGCCCGCGATCGATGGACAGCAGCTCGACTTCGCCCGCACCGACGGGCGGGGTCTGGGCGTTGATGAGGATCTCGCCACCCGACGCAGCGTGCTTGAGCAGGTTGCTCGTCATCTCGGCCACGATGATGTTGAGGCGCGAGGTGAGCTTGTCATCGAAGCGAGCGCTCTCAGCGGCCCGCACCGTTTGGCGGCGCGCTTCGCCAGCGCCAGCTTGATCTCGAACGAGGACTCGCCTAGTAAGACCGGTTACTTCCATCGGACGATCCGAACGACCGTGCCTTCACCAACCGTCGAGCGGAGGTCGAACTCGTCAACCAGCCGCCGCGTGCCGCTGAGCCCAAGGCCGAGACCCGTCCCCGTGGTGAACCCAGCCCGCATGGCGTCCTCCACATTCGCTATACCTGGGCCGTGGTCGGTGACCGTGAGGACCAGACCCACCCGAGAACCATCTCGCGCCGCCTCGATGACTGCCTCTCCCCCGCCGCCGTAGGTCACCGCGTTTCGCCCCAGCTCGCTGGCGGCCGTAACGATCTTGGTCTGGTCGAGAAGGCTGAAGGTCAGGCCGACCGCCTGTTCGCGTACACGGTGACGCAACAGGACGACGTCTTCCTGAGCCCGCAATGGAACAATCAGCCTCTCGGGCGCGTGGACCTCAGACAGGATCAAGGATGCCCACCATGGCGAGGGCGCTCTCGACATTCAGCGCGGTCCGCACGCCGTTGAGCGTCAGTCCAAGCTCAACCAGGGTGATGGCAACGGCCGGTTGCATGCCAACGACGACCACCTCCGCGTCCAGAAGCCGTGCGATTCCCGCTATGTCCGCAATCAAGCGACCGATGAACGAGTCGACAATCTGAAGTGACGAGATATCGAACAAAACGAGTCTCGCGCGCGACGCGATGATGCGATTCCCAAGATCTTCCTGTAGGGCCAGAGCAACGTTGTCCTGCACGTCCGTTTGTACCGTCACAAGGAGGTATCGGCCGATTTTGATGATTGGTATCCGCTCCACGGATCAGCGACTCGATGCGGTGGCCTGCCCCTTCGCAACCACCTGCCGGCCGAGGCGGTCAAGGGCAACGACGAAAGCGTCGGCAAGAGTCGCCTTTGTGACGACATCGGGCAGAGTAACGCCAAGATGAACGATGGTCTGCGCGATTTGCGGACGAATTCCGCTGATCAGGCAGTCGGCGCCCATCAAGCGAGCGGCTGAAACCGTCTGGATCAAGTGCTGGGCCACCCTGGTGTCGACTGTTGGCACACCTGTGATGTCGATGATGGCAATGGTGCTGCCTGTTTCAACCAGGGCTTGCAAAAGGGTTTCCATCACCACTTGGGTCCGCTCGCTGTCGAGAGTCCCGATGAGCGGAAGCGCGAGGATTCCGTCCCATAGCTTCACGACGGGGGTCGACAGCTCCAGCAGCTCCTGCTGCTGTCGAAGGATCACCTCTTCTCGTCCCTGCTGATAGATGTCAGCGGTGAACAGTCCTAGACGATCGATCAGATGGTCGAGCTCGAGAGTCTCCGCAGAATTCGCGGCAGCCGGGGCGCCATTCTGCGATTGAAGCGACGCGAACAGCGGCTGCTTCAAGGAGAAGACGAACTGCACAGTCTCGGACGGGGTCCAGCCGGCACGGGCGCGCGACAGTGAGATGCTGCGCAGCGTCGCCCGCGTGCGTTCCCAGGCGGGCTGGGATAAATCCGTCGTCCCCGAGGCCAGGGCCTCGATGAACGTGGTCAGGAGCTCGGAGCACTGCCGCTTAAGGTCTGCGTCACTGATCAGATCGGGCCTGGAAGCTCCTGCCGTTTTTTGGCCCGCGATCCAGTTGTCAAGGATCGACTGGGAGTTGCCGCGAAGTTGGTCGACCTGAGTGGCGACTGAGTTTGTTGTCATACGGTCCTCTTTCCCTTTTGGGTGATTCGATCTGATGCTAGGCCGTGAGCCTCCCATCCGCCTCCCCTGAAAGGAGTAGATGAAGACCGTCTGCGGATATGAGGCGCCCGTGACGGAGAAGGGACACCATGGAGTCACGAACCAGGCGTTCGCTGAAAGGGACGCCGGATCGCAGAAAGGACGAGGAGGGACGGCCGACCGGCCGCGATTTGCAGGAAGATCACGTCTACGCCGACAAGCGGCTTGTGATCGCCCGGACCACCTTGCCGGGCCTACTTTCCATTATGGGCGCGATCGACGCTTTCAACGCCTCTTCCGTGGTCAATGCTCTGGAGGAGGAGCTCCAAAGTGGCCGGCGGGGGCCCGACGGAACCGCCTCGGATACGGCGGATGGCCCGCTGCAGATCGATTTGAGCCGGCTCGAGTTCGTCGACACCCATGGGATCCGGGCCCTGCTCAAGGTCGCTGAGAGCGCTAGCGCCTGCGGGGGAGTGGTGTTTCGCGGTCTCGCGCCCCGGATTCGGCAGGCGATTCACCTGGCTGGGTTGGCAAACGTGCCCGGTCTTGTAATCGACGAGGCGGACTGACCGGATGAGTAATCCGGCGGGCGAGCGTGCGCCACTCGTGATGCTGGTGGAGGATGACCTGGCTGTCGGGCAGATGTACCAGGTGGGTCTCGAATGCAGCGGCTTTCGGGTTGCCGTGCTGACCAACGAGAGCGAGTTCTTCCGAGCCATCGACGCCGAGATCCCGGACGCAGCCGTGCTGGATTTTCAGCTGCACGGATTGATGACCGGCGTCGACATCATCGACAACTTGCGACTGGATCACCGCACGGCTGACTTACCAGTGTTCGTGCTGAGCAACGACCTCGCCGCCCTCGATGCACAGATGAACCGGGCTCTCGAGGCGGGAGCGATAGCCTGGTTGGTCAAGAGCGACACCAATCCAACCCAACTTGCAGGGCGGATCAACCAGGCGCTCTGCTCGCGGCCTGTGAGCGACCCCGGTGCAAGGCGAGCAACTCAAACGCGAAATTGCTGGTGGATCCCTTTGACCAGGCCCTAGGCGCCGCATTCTCGCAAAGCATCGACTGAGATGAGCTAGGTGCAGCCCATTCTCAGAGATGCGGGGTATTCACGATCCACACGTCGGGTTCCCAGTAGGTCCTTAGGTCGACGGTCAGATCTATGTGAACAATGGTCAGGCCGTGCGGAAACACATAGTCCCCGCATCTTTCTGAGACCAACCAGTTCGGTGGCCCGTCCCACGAGGCTCGTCAGATAGCCAGGCAACACGACATGGCGATCCCCCGCGGTTGGCATCCCAGTAGAGAATTGCACATGGGTCATGCCGTCCTCTCCGTCGCCTTCGCAGCGCGCCAGCCAACGGCGCACCGTCCGCCGAGAGATGCCCGATTGTGAGAGCGGTCAGCTGGCGCCATGCCCCACGCGCGGTTCCAGGTACAGAATTCCCTTCAGGTTCTCAGCGCTCTGGGGAAACGTATCAGCGAGTCTGGTCATCTCCCTGCGGATCGAGCTATCGAGTCCGGTCGCGTCCGGCCCGTTAACCTCAACCGCGTTTCCGGCCGGGTCGCGAATATACATCTGAACCGTGTTGCCGGGAATTTCACGGAGATGCGTGCCGAAAGTAGTGTGGTCAAGGATGCCGCGCTTCTGGGCGATTCGAAAGACCGCCTCGAAGTCGTCGACAGCGAAGGCGATGTGATGATAGGTCGGCGCTGAAACCCCCGAGCGCTGGAACAGGTGCAGCTGGAGATCACCCAACCGGAGCCACTGAGTTGGCGCATCAAAATTTGGTGTCGGAATAGCCGCCGCCCCAAAAACTTCGATGTAGAAGAGCGTTGACTCTTCCAGATCGTTGGCGCTGATACTCACGTGATTGAACCAAGCCTTAGTCAACCGATTTCCTCGTAATGGCTAGTGAACGCCTGCAGCGGGAGCCTGCAGCACCTGCTCGAGGCTCGTCCCCAGGTCCTCCAGGACAACCATTGCGGCGTTGCGGCCCGGAGCGCCGGTGATCGAGCCGCCCGGGTGGGTCGTGCCGCCGGTCTGGTAAAGGCCGGGGATCGGCATCCGATACTGACCCCAACCCGGCACCGGTCGCAGCGCGCCGCTCTGTGAAAGGCCGCGATCGCCACCGTGAAAAGTCCCGTGGATCATGTGGGGGTTTGAGTGCTCGAAGTCGTCGGGCGATTTCACCAGCCGGGCGAGGATGTTGTCATCCGTGAAGTTGGGCGCGTACTTCCGCAGCTGCTGGACCTGGTAGTCGGCATGCTTCTCCTTCAGCGTCTTCCAGTCCTTTTCCCCCGGCGGTAGCTGCCAGGACTGCGGGCTCAGCAGCTTCACCGTGTGGTGGCCGTGCGGAGCGCGCGACGGATCGACCAGCGTCGGTGTCGCCACCAGCAGCCACGTGACGCCGGAGATGAACTTGCCGTCCTTCACGTCGCGGCCGACCCGGATGACGTCCTCAGGCCAGCCGACCAGGCCGGCCGACACCGCGCTCTGCGTGCCGCCGCGAGTCGTGAACTTCGGGGCCTCCTTGGCGGCAATGTAGACGCCCATGTTGGTGATGCCGATGTCGTACGTCTCGACCCCGTAGTGGAAATCATCCGGCCACGCGTCGTGCGGCGCCATGTCGATGAGGTGCTTGATGTGGATCGTTGAGACAACCACCTTCGTGCCCATGTACCGCTCGCCATCCTCGGTTTCGACGCCGGCGCAGCGGCCGTTCTCCAGGACGAGCCTGGAGACCTTTTTGTTGCAGAAGATCTGAGCGCCGTGCTCACCCAGGAACGCGGTCAGGCCTTCGGTGAGCTTGCCGGAGCCACCCAACGGTACGCTCCAGCTTCTCTGCTGGCGCGAGTAGATGAGCGAATACGCGAGCGAGCCCGAGCCGGGAACGTCGACGGCCTGGACGGTCTGAAACGCCTGCCAGAGCATGTATGCCTGGATGTGCCGGTTCTCGAACTCATGCCGGATCACGTCCCACGAGCTCATCGCCTCGATACGCAGCCACTTCGGGCCGTGTGGGGTCTTCAACAACCTTTCTTCTAGAGACGGGCCCAGCCCCGGAGGCGTGAACCGGGCGCCGCCGTACGCGCCCTTCACCTCCTCGTAATCGCCCATCATCCGTCGATAGGCCTCCGCGTCGTGCTTCGAGAAGCGAGCGATTTCCTCACAGGTCCGATCGATGTCGAGCCAGTGCGTGAAGTACTCGCCGTCGGCAAACGCCACGTGCGCCACCGGGTCGGGCTCCACGTACGTCAGGCCGTACTTGCCGTGCAGCCCAAGCTCGTCTTTCGTCAGGAGGGGATTGACCCGGATCAGCGTGTGGCCGGTGGAGCAGGTGTCGATCAGGTAGCCGGGCAGCAGCGGCTCTTCCGTCGAAGCGCCGCCGCCTGGAATCGGCCGCGCATCCAGGACGATCACCGAGTAGCCGGCCTTGGCCAGGTAGGCGGCCGTGATCAGGCTGTTGTGTCCGGCGCCGGCAACGACGACATCTGCTGTCTGGGTCATGCGTTCCGTTCCTCCCTGATTTGACCAATGTTGTCGGCGCCCGCCTCTTCGCCCAGGTACAGGCGGCCGACCTCGGGGTCCTCGAGCATCTCCACGCCGCGGCCCCGAAGCTTGATCCGCCCGAGCTCCATGACGCAGCCGTCCTGGGCGTGCGCGAGGCCCAGCCGCGCGTTTTGCTCGACCATGAGGATCGTCGTCCCGTCCGCGCGTAGGCGATCGACGCGTTCCAGGACCGCCCTCGCGATGCGGGGCTCCAGGCCCATCGTGGGCTCGTCGAGGATCAGCAGCTTCGGATCGACCAGCATCGCCCGGCCGATCTCGACCTGTTTCTGCTGGCCACCGCTCAGCAGACCGGCCCGCAGATGGCGCTTCTCCCCGACCACCGGGAGCAGCTCGATGACCCGGTCGATGCGCTGCTTGACGAGATGCCGGTCGCGGATCGAGTAGGCGCCCATCAGCATGTTCTCCCAGACCGTCATGTCCGGGAAGGTGTTGCGTCCCTGCGGTACTGTCACGATGCCGTCTCTGAACACGAGGTCGGGACGCCGGCTCCCAATGTCGCGTCCCTCGAACATCACGCGTCCTACGCGTGGGGCGAGGACGCCGGTGATCACTCTCATGAGGGTGGACTTGCCCGCTCCGTTGGGGCCGATGATGCAGACGTAGTCGCCCTTCTCCACGCGCAGCTCGACGCCCTGGAGAATGTCTCCTCCAGCGCCATACCCCGCGTAGACGTTTTCGACCTCGAGCAGCGCGCTCAATTCCCCAGGTAAGCCTCCAGCACCGCGGGGTCGGCGCGGACCTCGGCGGGACGACCCTGCGAGATGACCGACCCGTGATGGAGCACCACGACATCGTCGGCGAGTCGCATGACGAAGCCCATGTTGTGCTCGACGATCAGAAAGGTGACGCCGAGCGCGTTGAGCTCGCGGATGTACCCCGCGAGCCGGTCGATCATGATCGGGTTGAGCCCGCCTGAGGGCTCGTCCAGCAGCATGATCTGGGGTTCGGCCATGAGCGCCGCGGCGAGCTCCAGTAGCTTCTGCTGGCCGAAGGATAGGGTGCCCGCATGGTCGTCGATGAAGCGCAACAGCCCAACAAACTCGAGCAGCTTCTCGGCGCGGTCGCGTTCGTTGCCCTGGATGCCGTCCCAGAACATCGCCTTGAGCCCGGTCCGCCGCACCGGGACGACCATGTTCTCTAGCACGGACATGCGCTTGAACACCCGCGTGATTTGGAACGTGCGCGCCACCCGCTGGTGGACGATACGGCTTGGTGTCCAACCGCTGATGTTGCGGTCGCCAAGCATGACGCTTCCCTTGTCTGGAACGTAAAAGCCCGAGATGCAGTTGAAGGCGGTGGTCTTGCCCGAGCCGTTCGGTCCGATCAGCGCCGTTATCTTCCGGGCGGTCACGTCGAAAGTGCACCCCTGCAGGGCGCGGACGCCGCCGAACGACTTATCGACACCTCGGACGTGGAGTGACCGGCTGGTCGCTTCGTCGATTGGGGTAACGCCTTCGACAAGCTGGTTAGCCATTTCGTCTCACTCGCCCCTGCGCCGGCTCGCCCGAGGCCACGGCCACAGTCTCCAGGCGGGGCGGCGGCCGCCGCGAGATGAGCTCCTGCGCGGTGACCAGCAGGCCGTTGGGCATAAAGCGCGCAACCAGCACGAGCACCACGCCGAGCAGCGCCAGGTGGACTTCGCCGGCAATCGTGGACGGCAGCCAGTAAACGAGATACGACTGGAGCGGGAAAAGGAGGAAGGCGCCCAGCACCGGTCCCCAGACCGTGCCCCGGCTGCCGAGCAGCGTCATCACGATCATGTTGAGCATGATGATCAGCTCGAAGGCGAGGTCCGGGTCGATGTAGTTGAGGTACTGCGCGTGCACGGCGCCGGCGACGGCCGCGAACCAGGCGCTGATCATGAAAGCGACGATCTTGAACAGCGAGGTGTTGATGCCCGACCCCTCGGCCTTCCCTTCGTCTTCGCGTATCGCGATCAGGCCGAGCCCGAAGCGTGACCTCCTGATGCCGATCGCGACGGCGATGGACAGCACCAGGACGCCGAGCATGTAGTAGTAGAAGAGGTCGCCTCGCAGCAGTGGATCCAGGCTCAGGAGCGGGAGGTATAGGCCCGCGCTGCCACCCGTGATGTCCTTCAGGTTCAGAGCGAGGAACTGGACGATAAAGGTGAATGCGAGCGTTACGATCACGAACGACGGTCCGCGAGTTCGGAGCGCCACCCAGCCGACCGCGGCCGCGACAAGCGCACAGAGGAGCCCGACGAGTGGCGACGTGAGCAGGATCGGCCACCCGAGATGAGTGAGCATCAGGCCCGCGACGTAGGAGCCCAGGCCGAAGAACCCGAGGTTGGCGAGCGAGATGTAGCCCGTGTAACCGCCGATGATGTTCCAGCCGACGGACATCGCCGCATACGTGAACGTGAAGTAGAGAAGGTCGAGGAGGAAGCCGTTGAGCCCGTTGAACGGCAGGGCGACCAGGATTACGAGCGGCACCACCGGCCAAGCGAGGGCAAGGACCTTCCGAGCGCTCAAAGGCTCTCCCTCGCGACGTGGCCGAAGAATCCCTGGGGCCTGACGATCAGAACCGCGAAGAGGAAGACGAAGAACACCATCGCCGCCCAGTTCGCCGGTATGTACAGGATTGCGACCTGCTCGGCGATGCCCAAGATGAGGGCGGCCAGGAGCGTGCCGCGGAAGCTGCCCAGGCCACCGAGGACCACGATCGCCATCAGCTTTCCAATCCAGCCCCAATGGGAGTTCGGATAGAACGGGTAGTACATGCCCATCAGCGGGCCGGCCGCGGCGGCGACGGCGATGCCAATTCCGAAGGCGATCATGGTGATCCGGTTGACGTTGACGCCGACGAGCTGCGCCACCCCTCGGTTCTGCGTCGTCGCCCGGATCGCACGTCCAAGGTTGGAGTGCGTGAGAAGGACATACAGACCGGCCAGGAGGATCACCGAAGCGGCGAACGTGATGATCCGGATCTCGGGCACGAAGATCTCACCGAATTGATAGGTCCGGGCCGCGTAACCGGTATTGATGGAGTGGAAGGACGACGTCCAGAAAGCGCCCTCGCTCCCCTCAAGCACATTGGCGACCCCGAGCGTCGCGAGCAGGGCCAGCGACAGGTCCTTGTCGATCAGGGCGCTCAGGACGAATTTCTGCAGCAGCGCGCCTGCGATGAAGAACACGACCACGAGGATCACGATCGACAGCAGCGGGTCGACGCCCAGCCCGATGAAGAGCTGCCACGAGAGATAGGACGCAAAGATGATGACCGCCGCGTGCGCGATGTTGATCAGCCGCATCACGCCGAAGATCAGGGTCAGGCCGCTCGCCATGAGGGCGTACATACCACCCACGAGGATTCCAAGCACCAGACCCTGGATCAGGAGCATTGGTTACAGATTGGTCTGAGGGGCGGCCACCGCGGGCCGCCCCTCGTGAAGTTCCGTCCCTACCAAGAAGGCTTGGGGATGACCGGTTTGGTGCCGTTGGTCGCTACGTCCGCCGGCCACGCGATGACGAGCTTGCCGCTCTGCCATTGGATCATGTCGAAGGTACCGCCCTGGGGCCGGCCCGCGGCGTCCCAGCCGAAATTGCCCTCCACAGACTGCACCTTGTTGGCGTGCAGCCAGGTGATCAGCTTGGCGTTGTCGACCCCGCCTGTCGCCTTGATCGCGGCCGCAAGCACCTCGCCCGCCGCGTAGGCCTCGGCGGCCTCGGCCGGAACCACGTTGTCCTTGTTCGGAAAGAGCTTGAGGTACGCGTCGACGAACTCCTTGTTTCCGGGGACCGTCGACTCCTGAAGCCAGTCGAGCGATGTCATCGTCGCCTCGGCTTTCTTGTCGAGAAGCTGCAGCCAGGTGCTCGCGCTGTCAGGTCCGCTCGCGAAGTAAGCCACCTTCGGCTGGAAGCCCACCTGCGAATAACCCTTCACCGCGCCCGCAGCGTCCTGGTCTGCGACCGAGCCCTGGACCAGGATGTCGACCTTCGCCGCTTTCATCTGCGTGCCGATCGCGGTGAAGTCGGTTTGCGTCGGAGGATAGGTCTGCTTGTATCCCGTCTTGATGCCCATCCCTTCGAAGGCTGCCCGGACCGTGTCGATCACGGCCTGCGCGAACGGATCGTCATTGGTCGGGTAACCGGCCACTGTCGGCCGCTGGTCGGCCGGGAGCGACTTGATCCAGCTGACGAGCGGGTCGGCCTGGTGCTCGACCGTCGCGGGCTGGACGAAGAACACGTTGTTGAAGTTGCGTGCGAAAACCTGGGGGGATCCGCCGGTGCCCTCCACGAAGATCTTGTTGTACTGGGCGGCGACCGCTTCGGTCGGAATGACGAGGGCGCTGCTCACTGGCCCGAGTAGGACGTCGGCGTTGTCCACAGTGACCAGCTTCTGGTACTGGCTCACCGCCGTGTCGGCGAGGCTGTTGTTGTCGTACTGGATGATCTTGACCTTGCGGCCGTTGATCCCGCCGTTTGAGTTCACGACGCTTTCCCAGACCTTGTAACCGTTGTCGCTGTTGGTCCCGATGTCGGACTTGTCGCCCGTGAGCGGCTCCGAGATCCCCACGATGATGTCCTTGTTGTTCGTGGGTGTGCCGCTGGAGCTGCCCAGGCCGCACGAGGCGACTGTCAGGGCCAGGACCGTCAGTGCAATGGGCACCTTGGCGAACCGAAAGTTTCTCATTCGCTTCCTCCTCCAAAAAGGCGAAAGAACCGGGTCGAACCAGGCTGCCGGTTGCCCAAGACCCTGCCCTCTCCTAAAGTTAGGACAAACGTTTGTGCAAATGTAACAATGGCTTCTCCGCCTGTCAAACGGAACCTCGACCTTGGTTGCGCCAACCAGTCCGGATTTGAAATCGAAAGGGGGTGTTCCATGACCGTTGCAACGATCGATACCAGTACCTTCGTGAAGGACACCTGGGACGCTTTCAGCTGGCGGATGATGTCGAACTTCGTCTCGCCGTGGGAGCGCGACCGGCTCCAGGAACGGATCACCGACTGGAGCGACTGGTGCTCAACATGGTCTGAGGCCGCCGCCGACCACGCCACTCGCGGCGACGAGGCGGCCGCCGCCGGCCACGGTGAGACCGCAGCCGCCGCATACATCACGGCGGGCCTTTTCTATCACTGGGCGAGCTTCCTGTTCACGCACGATGCGCACCAGTTCCGAGCCGCGCTGGAGAAAGGAGAGGTGGCCTTCGCGAAGGCGGCCCCGATCGCCGAGCACGCGATGGAGATCCTCAACGTGCCCTTCGAGGGGACCGAGCTGCGGGGCTATTTCCGCTACCCGAAGGGAGCCTCGGGGCGCGTCCCGCTGATCGTCCTCATCCCCGGCGCCGACTCGAACAAGGAGGAGCTGTACGACCACGGAGCACACATCCTTCGGCGCGGCGTTGCGGTCTACTGCTTCGACGGGCCAGGCCACGGGCTGGTCAGCTTCGACCTGAAGCTGCGCCGTGAGTACGAGGGCCCGATCTCCGCGGTGCTCGACATGCTGCTCACGCGAAAGGATGTCGATGCGGGGCGGATCGCGCTGGGCGGGATCTCATACGGGGGCCAGTTCGCCATCCGCGGAGCCGCGTTCGACGAGCGGGTCAAGGCGGTGGTGTCGGTCAGCAGCTGGTACACGGCCGCAGGGCGCTATCCGAGCCAGCGACCGGTCAGCAAGCTGGCCCTGATCCAGTACCTCGGCCCCGACCCGATGGCGGTCCAGAACACGATGAGCCTCGAGGGAGTGGCCGAGCGTGTGACCGTACCCGTGCTGCAGGTCTACGGCGGCAAGGACCCGGCTTCGCCCATCGAGCAGGCCCAGCGAATCGCCGCCGAGGTGAAGGGACCGCACACCTTGAAGTTCTATGAGGACGGCGTCCACGTCTGCAACAACCTCTGGTACAAGTCGCGACCCTTCGTGGCCGACTGGGTGGCCGACACCCTGAGGTCGCTGTGACGCAGGCCACCCCGGTCCAGGACGAGCGCGTCGCCTCGGCCGCCAGGCACTGGGCTCTCCGCTTCGTGTCCAACGGAGTCGAGCTCGGCGCGTTCCAGTCGACGATCCAGCGCATCGAGCGTTGGGACCAGTGGTGCGCCGAGTGGGGCGTCACGGCACGCCATTACGAGTCGGTGGCGGAGGCGGCCCAATCCCGCGGCGACACCCTCACCGCCGGCGAAAGCTGGGTGCGCGCCGCGATGTGCTGGCATTTCGGAAAGTTCGTGTTCATGGACGACCTCGCCGAGCAGCGCGCGGCGCACGACCGGGCCGTGGCCGACTTCGGCAGGGGGATGAACAGCCTCGAGCCGCCCGCCGAGCGCGCGGAGATTCCCTACGGACGGCACCGCCTTGCGGGCATCCTGCGCCTGCCGCCCGGGCTCGCTAAGCCTCCGGTCGTGGTCCTGGTCCCCGGTCTCGATTCGGTCAAGGAGGAGCTTCAGCCCACGGCGGACCACTTTCTGCGGCGAGGCCTCGCGACGCTGGCGATCGACGGGCCGGGACAGGGCGAGGCGGAGTACGAGCTGCCGATCGAACCCGCCTACGAGCGCCCGGTCGCGGCGGTCCTGGACTGGCTCGAGGCACGGGACGACCTGGACGCGACGCGCGCAGGCCTGTACGGGATCAGCCTTGGCGGGTATTACGCGCTCCGCGCCGCGGCTCACGAGAACCGACTCAAGGCCGTGGTCTCGAATGCCGGGCCCTACAAGTTCGGTGCCCTGTGGGATCAGCTGCCGGCGCTGACGCGGCAGGCGTTCACCCAGCGTTCCGGCGCTTCGGGCGATGAGGACGCGCGGCGGCGAGCTGACCTTCTCTCGCTGGAGGGAATCGGACGCGTCCTGTGCCCCACGCTGCTCGTGTTCGGCAAGCTCGACCGGATCATCCCGTTCTCCGAGGCCGAGCGATGCGCGGCGATCAGGGGCGTCGAGCTCGTGATCTACGCGACCGGCAACCACGGAGTGACGGATCAGGCTTTCGAGTCACGGACGATGCTCGCGGACTGGATGCGACGGAAGCTTACGGGCTGACCTTCAGGCCGAGGAGCATCTCCGCCGCCTCATCGACTTGCCGCGGAGCGTCGTCGCCTTTGACCGTGATGAGAAGCTCCGTGAAGCCGCGCTCGACCAGGGCTTCGGCGTCTCGTTTCGTGCGCTCGGGATCGTCGGGCCGGAACGGGACTCCGATCGAGCGCCGGATATCGTCTGGATTGCGGCCCACCTCTTCACAGTGCTCATCGAGGACTCGCGACAGCCTCGAGACCTCGTCGGGTTGCCCGCCGACGATGTTCCAGACATCCGCGTGCTGGGCCGCGATGCGCAGCAACCGCTTCTCGCCGGAACCCCCGATCCAGATCGGCGGATGCGGTCTCTGGACTGGCTTCGGCTCGGAGATCGCGCCTCTCAGCTGGTAGTAGCGGCCCTCGTAATCCGACACGTCCCGGGTCCACAGGAGCTTCAGCACCTCGCACGCTTCGGCCAGGCGCTCCATGCGCTCGCGAGCCGGAGGGAACGGGATACCGAGCGTCGTGAACTCGAACTCCGCCCAAGAGGCGCCGATGCCGAACTCGAGCCGGCCGCCGGAGAACTGGTCGACGGTCGCGGCTGTCTTTGCGAGCACAGAGGGGTTGCGATACAGGTTGCCGGTGACGTTGACGCCGATCCGGATCCGCTTCACGACCTCCGCCATCGCGGCCAGCGTGGTCCACGCCTCAAAAACCGGGTCGGTCGGCTCGAACTGATACCAGCCGGTCGCGGAGCGAACCAGCGGCATGAAGTGATCCATGATCCACAGGTGGTCGAAACCCGCCTGGTCGGCGGCGATCCACACCTCGCGCATCCGCTCAGGCGTCGTGCCCATCGGCGCGTACTTCAGGCCGATCCTGACCGGGTGGCTCAACGAAGCAGCGCGGTGGGGTTCTCTATAGCCGCGACCAGGTCTTTGAGGAAGAGCGCACCGCCCGCGCCGTCGACAGCCCTGTGGTCGCAGCCGAGAGTGAGGATCATGGTCTGGGCCGCGATCACCACACCATTGCGCGCAACCGCCCGCTCGGCGATCCGGCCGACCGACAGGATGGACGCCTGGCCGCCGTTGATGATCGCCGTGAAGACGTCCACTCCGTGCATGCCGAGATTGCTGATTGTGAACACGCCGCCCTCGAGGTCCGCGGGCCTCAAGCGATGAGATCGCGCGCGCTCAACCGCTGCTTCTCGCCAGGAAGCGATCTCGGAGAGTGACCTGCGGTCCCCTTCGGGCAGGACCGGAACCGTGAGCCCGTCTTTCGACGCGACCGCTACGCCGATCGAGATCCGCGAGCTCTTGACCAGGCGGCCATCGCGCCAAGACGAGCGCAGGCGCGGGTGCGCCTTGAGCGTCAGCGCCGACAGCTTCACCAGGAGGTCAGTGATTGTGGCCCTCTCGCCTTTTGCGGCCAGGCCGGCGCGGTAGGCGAGCAGAGGCTCGGCCATCACCTCGCGCGTCAGGTAAAAGTGCGGCGCCTCCCAGGCCGCGGCGGTCCGCTCGGCCATGATCCGCCAGGTCCGTCCGACCTCGAGCTCGCTTTCGCCCGACGCGGTTTGAGGAAGGTCGACCGCCTGGACGGCGCCTTCGGGCCCAGTGCCGGCCACCGCGGCCAGGTCGACGCCGGCTTCCGCTGCAAGGCGCCGGGCGAGAGGCGATGCGGCATTCAGCCGGCTGTCCATGCGTACTGGTGGCGCCGTCTCAACGGCTGCGACGACGGCGGTTCGGCCGGCGGCTTTCGGCTCGTCAGGCGGCGATTTCGCGGCGGCCGCGGCCGTCGCTTTTTCACCCGTGCCCAGGATCACCGCGATGGCCGTGCCCACCGGAACCTCAGCGCCGGCTTCCGCGGAGATCGACGCGAGGGTTCCCGAGGCGGGCGCCTCGACCTCGACGACCGCCTTGTCCGTCTCCACCTCGAGCAGCGGCTCGCCCTTCGTGACGTTTTCACCGGCCTTCTTCAACCACTGCACAACGATGCCAGTGTCCTGCGCCATCCCCAGCGCCGGCATGATGACGTCCGTCGCCACTAGCTGTTCTGTGACCCTTCCGCGCGCGCGCCCGCGAGCACGCGCTCTTTCGGACTCGGCCGGCGCGTGTTCTTGTGCGACTCGTGCTCGCGAGTGGTGGGCAGCGGCCCTTTCACGCTGTAGTAGCGCTGGCCCGCGACGAGTAGCTCCTCGGCCGGGAAGCGGGTGATGACCTCGCAGCCGTCCTTGGTGACGATCAGCTGCTCCTCAATGCGCGCCGCGGACCAGCCGTCCGTCGACGGCCAGAACGTCTCCAGCGCAAAGCACATGTTCTCCTCGATCACCTCGGGGTGCTCCAGAGACACGAGCCGGCTGAAGATCGGCTTTTCCCAGTGCGACAGCCCGCAGCCGTGCCCGAACTGGAGCGCAAACGCGGCCTCCTCGTCGGGGAATCCGAATTCCGTCGCAGGTGGCCACAACGCCGCCACTTCCGCGGTCGTCACCCCCGGCTTGATCATGTCGATCGCCACGTCGAGAAGCTCGCGGCTGCGTTTGTAGGCGTCGACCAGCGCCTGCGAGGCGCTGCCGATCGCGAACGTACGGTAGTAGCAAGTGCGGTACCCGTTATAGCTGTGGATGATGTCGAAGTAGGCTGGGTCGCCGGGGCGCATCGCGCGGTCCGTGTAGACGTGCGGGTGAGGGTTCGCGCGTTCGCCTGAGATCGCGTTCACTCCCTCCACAAACTCCGACCCGAGGTCGTAAAGCACCTTGGCCACGAGCCCTACGCATTCGTTCTCGCGCATGCCGGGCTTCATCGCGCGGTAGAGCTCGTCGTACGCGGCGTCGACCATCATGCAAGCGGTGCTCAGGAGCGTGATCTCGTCCTGGGTCTTCACCTTGCGCACGTTCTGCATCAGCTGCTGTCCGTCCACGACCTCGATGCCCTCTCGCTGCAACGCGAACAGGACCGGAGGCTCGACAAGGTCGACGCCGAGCGGCGCCCCGAGTAAGCCGCGCGCCTCCAGCTCGACCTTGATCTTCCGCGCTACGTCCTCCGCCCGCCCCATCTCGAGGGAGAAGCTGCCACGCATGGTCGAGATGCCGGCGCGTGACCTGTCATTCCCCAGCCACGGGCTGAAGAGCTTGTGATGTCGTGCCGCCGAGCCGAAGTCCCACATGATCGGATCGTCAGCTCGTGGCAGCAGCGCGAAACGCGCGGCCTTGTCCGTTGCCCAGGTACCGATATGCGTCGCGGTGACGTACCGGATGTTGTACATGTCGAAGAGCAGCAGGCCGCCGAGCTCCGAGGCGTCGAGCGCGGCCCGCGCCCGCGCCAGCCGCTCGCGTCGAAGGCGATCGAAATCGGTGCGCTGCTCCCAGTCGACGGCGTTGAGCCCATAGGTTTTCGTCAGCCGGCTCATGACCCCTCCCTTCTTACTTGCGGCACAGCCGGCGGGCCTCAGCCGCCACGGTTTCGGCCGTGGGAACAGTCAGGTCCTCGAGCACGGGCGAGAAGGGCACCGGCACGTCCATCGCTCCCATGCGTTTGACCGGCGCGTCGAGGTAGAAGAAGGCGCCGTCCGAGATCACGGCCGCGATCTCGGCGGTCACGCCGTAGCGCTGATAACCCTCGTCGACGACGATCGCGCGCGACGTCTTTTTGGCGGAGCGGATGAGCGCCTCGACGTCGAGCGGGACCGTCGTCCGCGGGTCGACGACCTCGGCGCTGATCCCGTCGGCGGCCAGTAGATCAGCGGCCTCCAGCGCTACGAGGACCATGCTGCTGAGCGCGACGATGGTGATGTCCTCGCCCACCCTCTTCACGTCCGCCTCGCCCAGCGGCAGCACGAAGTCGCCGTCGGGCACCTCGCCCTTCAACGCATACCCCATCTTGTCCTCGAAAAAGACGACGGGGCTGTTATCGCGGATGGCCGCTTTGAGCAAGCCCTTCGCATCAGCGGGCGTGCTCGGCAGCACCACCTTGAGACCCGGTATGTGGCTCGGCCACGCATGCAGGCTCTGGCTGTGCTGGGCCGCGGAGCGGCGCGTTGCGCCGAGCGTGGTTCGGATTACGAGCGGCACCTTGAGGGTGCCCCCGGACATGTAGTGAACCTTGGCCGCCTGGTTCGCGATCTGGTCCATGACCAGGCCCAGGAAGTCACCGAACATGATGTCGACGACCGGGCGCATCCCGGTCATTGCCGCGCCGACGCCCAGGCCGGTGAAGCCTGCTTCCGAGATCGGCGTGTCCATCACGCGCTCGGTCCCAAATTCCTCGACGAGGCCCGATAGGACCTTGAACGGAGTCCCGGCTTCAGCCACATCCTCGCCCATGATGAAGACGGTCGGATCGCGCCGCATCTCCTCGGCGAGCGCCTCGCGAACGGCCTGACCGAACGTCAGCTTGCGGGAGGTCTGGGTTTCCGGCGCGCTAAGCGTAGACATGCTCGGTGACCTCGCTCAGCTCCGGATATGGGGCGTTGAGCGCGAACTCAACCGCTGCCCGCACCTCTGACTGGACCTCCTCGTCGATCTGGTCGAGCCGGCTCGGGGGCGCGTGGCCGCTCGAGGTGACCCATACGGCGGCGAGCTTCAGGGGGTCACGCGTATCACGCCAGCGGTCCTCCTCCTCCTTGGATCGGTAGTAACTGCGGTCGATGTCGCCGACGTGGTGGCCGTGGAACCGGTAGGTGTGGCAGTTGAGGAAGGTCGGGCCCTCGCGCGCACGCGCGCGCGCGACCGCTCTTGTTGCCGCCAGGTACACCGCCTGCACGTCCTGGCCGTCGACCTCCTCAACGGGGATCCCAAACGCCTTGGCGCGCGCATCGATCTCCCCTGCAATGGCCTCGCTGAAGTGCGTGTACTCGTTGTACTGGTTCTCCTCGCAGACATAGATCACCGGCAGCCGCCAGAGCGACGCCATGTTCATGACCTCGTAGAGGACACCCTGGCCGAGTGCGCCATCGCCGAAAAAGCACACCGCCACCTGCCCGCTTTCCCGTTTCTTGGCCGACAGCGCGGCGCCGGTGGCAATGCCGGCTGAGCCGGCGACGATCGCGTTGGCGCCGAGGTTGCCGCGTTTCGTGTCGGCGATGTGCATCGAGCCGCCCTTGCCGTGGCAGTAACCAGCCTCCTTTCCGAGCAGCTCCGCGAACATGGGGTTGAGCTCGGCGCCTTTGGCGAGGCAGTGACCGTGGCCGCGATGCGTGCTGGTTATGTAGTCGTCGTGGTTGAGCGCGGCGCACACGCCGACCGCGACCGCCTCCTCGCCGATATAGAGGTGTGCCAGCCCGGGCATCTTGCCGCCGCGATAGAGCTCGTTGACCTGCTCCTCGAAGTGCCTGATCCTGAGCATGCGGCGGTAGAGGTCGACGGCCAGCTCGCCGTCCACGCCGGTTGGCGCAGGGCCGGAGCTCAATTGCGCGGGCCTCCCGCCATCGCCTCCAGCGCGTTGAAGAGGACGGCGAAGTCCTGCTTCTCCAGCCCCAGCGCACGCGCCGTGGTGAGCAACTCGTTGGTGACTGCGGTGGTTGGAAGCGGCACGTTGGAGCTCCTTCCGAGCTCGAGGGCCAACAGCATGTCCTTCTGCATCATGTTGACGTCGAACCACGCCTCCTCTGGCATATTCAGCACGAAGGGGCAGCGGTACTTGACCATCGGCGAGGCGATCACGCTGTTCAGCATCACCTCGACCGCGGTCTCGCGGGCGATTCCACCGCGCTCGGCCAGCAGCACGCCTTCCGAGAAGGCGACCATCTGGATCGCCAATTGGAGGTTGATCGCGATCTTCATCAGCAGCGCCTGCCCGTTGGTGCCGACGTAATTGATGGTTGGACCGATATCTTTCAAAACCGGCAGCACCCGCTCGAAGTCATCCTTCGCGCCGCCGGCCATGAGCGAAAGGCGGCCCTCCTCGAGGGTGCTGACGCTGCCCGATACGGGTACGTCCAGCATCGCTGCGCCTGCGTCGCGAACCCGCTTCGAGAGGTCGCGCGAAAACTCGGGGCTCGAGGTCGACATGTCGACATAGACCTTGCCTGGCCCGAGGCCGGCGAGGATTCCATCCTCACCCTCGACGACCGCTTTCAATGCGGTCGTATTGGTGACCATCGTGAAGACGATGTCGGAACTCTCCGCGACCTGGCGCGGCGTCGGGCAGAGGGTAAGGCCCTCGTCGACGAGCCAGCGCGCGCGCTCCGGGGTGCGGTTGTAGCCGTGCACCTGGTGCCCCGCCTTGAGCAGCCGTAAGGCCACCCTTCCTCCCATCGTTCCCAGTCCTACGTAGCCGAGTTTCGCCACGTGCCCTCCATTCTGAGCAAACGTTTGCGCATGATCGTACCAGCGGCTCAAGCGTGTGTCAAAGCCGCTTGGGGTCGGTCGAACCGCGGATGATCAGCTCCGGGGGTAGGACGACGCGCTTCGCCTCACGCCGCCCCACGACCATCTGCTCGAGCAGCATCCGCGCGGCCGCGCGCCCGAACTCCTGGGCCGGGACGTGGATGGTCGTGAGCCCAGGTCGCAGGCGCGCCGCGAGTGGGATGTCGTTGTAGCCGGTGATGGCCAGGTCCGCGGGAATCCGAAGGCCCTTGTGCTCTGCGGCGTCGTAAGCGCCGACTGCCGCCACATCGTTCACCGCCACCACCGCGGTCGGCGGCTTGCTCCGCTCGAGAAGCCGGTGGGTGGCCGTCACCCCGGCACCGGCCACGAGGCCGGTCTCGACGATGAGCGCGGGATCTGGCTCGATGCCCGCCGCCCTCAAGGCCTCCTCGTAGCCGCGCCGCCGATTGACGGCGGTGCTGTAGCGTGGCGACCCGGCGAGATGGGCGATCCGGCGGTGGCCCAGGGCCAGCAGGTGCTCTGTCGCGAGCTTTGCACCGAGCTTGTCGTCCGTGCCGACGAAATAGTCCTTTTGGTCACTGTAGCGGTTGACCAGCACGTGCGGGATCTCGTGCTCGCGAAGCCAGCGGACCGAGGAGTCCCGCAGCGAGGCGCTGGCGACGACCATACCGTCGATCATTCGCGACTGCAACGTGAGCAGGATCTCGCGCTCGCGGTCCTCGTTGCCGTCGGTGCTGGAGAGGATGACCGTGTAGCCCTCCTCGAGCGCGGCGTCCTCCACGCCCCTGAAGATCGCCGCAAACAGGGGGTTCAACACGTCGGGCACGAGGACCCCGAGCACAAAGCTCTGGCGCAGCTTCAACCCGCGCGCCATCCCGTCCGGGCGGTAGCCGGTCTTCTTGAGAAGGCTCTTGACCCTTGCCCTGGTTTCCGGGGAAACCCTCAGCCCTGGATCATTGTTGACGATTCGAGACACCGTCGAGGGATGCACGCCCGCTTGCGCGGCGAGCTCTTTCAAGGTGATCGGCATCGGGCTGCAGGTTAGTTTGACACCGCGAGGAGCGGCCGCCTAGAGTGAAGAGCGCAAACGATTGTCCAAGCTCATCGGCAGCCGGCGCCCGCGACGCGAGGATCCGCCGCTCTTGACCGGCGCGGCTCGTTATGCCGGGGACCAGGCTCCATCCGGTCTCGCCCACCTCGCCGTAGTGCGGTCGCCAGTTCCCCACGGCCGGCTGAGATCGATCGGCCTCGACGCCATTCGGGGAGACGCCGGGGTGTTGGCCGCATGGTCCGCATCCGACCTTCCCGACCTCGGCACTCTTCCCGGCTTCCCGGGCGGCACCGCGCAACTGCGTGAGCGCCCGGTGCTCCCGGCGACAGAGGTGCGCTATGCCGGCGAGGCTGTGGCAGTGGTGATCGCAGACACGCCCGAGCGCGCGGCTGACGCGGCCGCGGCGGTGGAGGTGGATGTGGAACCGCTGACGGCCACAGCAGACCCGTTGCTAGGCGAGGTTGCAACGACACTCGAGCGCGGCTTTGGCGACATCGATGCCGCATTCGCCGATTCGCCTGTGATCGTCTCCGCGCGGCTGAAGCTGGCCCGCGTCACGGGCGGATACCTGGAGCCGCGCGCGACGACTGCAACGTTGGAGGGCGACGTCCTTACCGTCCACACGTCCACCCAGTGGGTACACGGAGTTCGAGACGCTATCGCGAAGTGCCTTGCGCTACCTACAGACAGGGTCCGGGTGCTCGCCCCTCATGTCGGCGGGGCGTTCGGCGCCAAAGGTTTTGCCGTGGCCGAAGAGATTCTCACCGCGGCGGCGGCGCTCCTCCTCCGACGCCCGGTGCGCTGGATCGCCGCCCGCAGCGAGGACATGCTCGCGGGAACGCAGTCACATGGCACCGTCCTCGACCTCGAGCTGGCGGCGGACCGCGACGGCAGGCTGCGCGGAGTGCGCGGCCGAATCTGGCACCCCATAGGCGCGTATGCGGCGGCCGGCCCGGGGCAAGTGGACAACATCGTGAGCCACCTCCTGTCCGCTTATCGCCTACCTGCGCTGCGGGTCACCGTCGAGCTCGTCTACACCAATACCGCGCCAAGCGGTTTCATCCGGGGCGGCGGCCGCGAGGTCGGGAACTTCGCAATCGAGCGACTTGTCGATCGGCTGGCGCGCGACCTTGTCATCGACCCGGTCGAGTTGCGCCGCCGCAATCTCGTACCGCCCTCTGCCATGCCGTTCGACACCGGTTACCGCACCCCTCGGATCACGGCAATATTCGACGGCGGCGACTACCCCGCGATGCTGGACCAAGTCTGGGCCGCGGTGGGCGGCGATGCGTTTCGGGCCGGGCGACACGAAGGCCCGGCTCAAGGATTGGGAGTCGCGTGCTTCACGGAATCAACAGGAATCGGCGAGCCCGAGCATGCTCGAGTCGCAATGGACGTGACGGGGAACGTCACTCTCTACATCGGCACGACGCCGCAGGGGCAAGGGCACGAAACGGCGGCCGCCCAGGTTGCCGGCGAGCACCTCGGCTGGCCCCCCGAGATGATCTCGGTCGTGGCCGGGGACTCGGCGGCGGTCCCGACCGGCCGCAACACGTCGGCAAGTCGGAGCGCCGTCGAGATGGGGAGCGCGGTCGGCATGGTGGCCGATTCCGCACGCCGAAAGCTGCTGGCCCTCGCCGGCGAACGGCTCGAGGTCGCCACCGAGGACCTGGAGCTGGGTCCAGGCGGGGCCAACATTCGGGGTGTTTCGGACCGGAGGGTGCGGCTCGACGAGCTGATTCCTAACGGCTTCGAGGTCGCCGAGGTTTACGACCCCGAGCGCCGCCGAGCCTACGCCGCCGGCTGTGCGGCGATCGTGGCCGAGGTCGACATCGAGACTGGTGCGGTGCAGGTGCGAAGGCACGTATTCGTTCACGACGTCGGCCGGCAGATCAACCCGCTGGTGGTAGAGGGCCAGGTGCACGGCGGCGCGGCTCACGGCCTCGGGTATGCATTGTTTGAGGAGTTCGTTTACGACGAGGACTCGGCGCCGCGGACGTCAGGATTCCTCGACTACTCGATCGTCTCGGCGGGCGAGATCATCGCACCTGAGACGAGCGACATCGATACCCCAAGCCCCTCCAACCCTGGCGGCTTTCGCGGCGCGGGCGAGGGCGCAACGGTGCCGGTGGCGGCCGCGGTGGCCGCCGCAGTCGAAGACGCGCTTCGGAGCCGTGGCCTGGACGTCTTCATCACGGAGCTGCCCATCTCACCCGACCGGCTCTACAGGCTGATCACCCAGGCGGCAACCCACAAGCTGGAGGCAACGTGATGAGTGCAAGCGAGACCGAGGTCGTGGACGAACGCGTGGCCGTCGCCACGAAGCACTGGGGACCGAGGTTCGTCGCCCAGGGCGTCGACCTGAACGACTTCAACCGCACGCTCGCCCGGATCAAGCGCTGGGACGACTGGTGCCGCGAATGGGGCGTGACGGCCGCCGAGTATGAGCGCGCGGCGGAGGTTGCCGAGGCCGGCGGGCGCACTGTCACAGCCGGGCAGTCCTGGCTGCGAGCCAGCCTTTGCTGGCACTTCGGTAAGTTCGTCTTCGTCCAGGACCTCGCTCAGCTCAAGGCTGCGTCAGACCGCACTGCAGCCTGCTACGCACGCGGCGCCTGGGCACTGGAGCCGCCGGCGGAAATGGTTGCGATCCCCTACGACGGGATCACGATGCGTGGCGTCTTCCGCAAGCCGGCCGGCGTGACGCGCCCGCCCGTGCTGCTGATGATTCCGGGACTCGACTCGGTTAAGGAGGAGCTCCAGGCCACGGCCGAGCACTTCTTGCGTCGCGGCATCGCCACGCTTGCCATCGACGGGCCAGGCCAGGGCGAGATGGAGTTCGAGCGCGACATCGAGCCCGCGTACGAGAAGCCGGCCGGCGCCGCGATCGACTGGCTGGAGAAGCGAGACGACGTCGATGCATCGCGGCTTGGCCTTTACGGGGTAAGCCTCGGCGGCTACTACGCAGTCCGCGTCGCCGCGACCGAGACTCGGGTGCGCGCGACCATCGAGCTGGCCGGAACCTACTCGCTCGCCTCCCACTGGGACAAGCGATCGGTGGTCAGCCGCGACGCATTCATCAAGCGATCTGGCGCCCGGGATGAGGCGGAGGTGCGTGAGCTTGCAAAGCTAATCGACATGGAGGGGCTCGGCCAGCGGATCTCACGCCCGATCCTCGTCTTGCACGGGATGCGCGACCCCATCGCGCCATTCGAGGGCGCTGAGCGACTCGCCGCAGAGACGCGGATGGCGGAGCTCATCGCCTATGAGGACGGGAACCACGGGATGACGAACCGGGCCTTCGAGTCGCGCGTGCTCATGAGCGACTGGCTGGCTGAACAGCTTGCGAGGTGAATTAGGAGCTCCATTTCCCCACTCGCCCGCGCTCGCTTGGCGCGCGGGGCCGACCTCCTCCGGGAGGTGCAATCAGCCGCAGAGAAGGATTTCGCGCGGCACCGACTGCAACCTTTCAACTCCGCGCGCCGTAACGCGCAGCATGTCGCCGACCTGGACGCCCATCCGATGGTCCGGGGTGACCACGTTCGGCTGGACGACGATCACCATGTCCTCCTCGAAAGTGAAGCGGTGGCCCGCGCCGCGTGTTGTGCGGCGGGTGCGCAGGGACGGGGCGTAGACGCCGCCCACCGCACAGTGGAGGAGATCGTCGTAGATCGTCAAGCCGGCGTCGTGGATCTTCTCGGCGATGTCGAGAATCGTCTCGCTCGACGCCCCAGGCCGGATCGTGTTGCAGATTTCGTCGTAAACGGCCAAGGCCAGTTCGTGAAGGCGTGAGTATTCGGATGTGGGCTCGGCGCCAACGGTCAGCGTGCGCAGCACCTGGCCGTAGTAACCGCCACGCGCGGCACTCAGCTCCGTGAGGATGACGTCGCCGGCCTTCAACTTGCGGCCGGTCGCGAACTGCCGCGGCACGCACAGGTCCGGATCCGCCATCGAGGTCGCGCCGAGGTAATGGATGTGCGTGGCGCCACCTGCGGGGAGATACGAAGCCTCGACGAGGGCCACCAGGTCATGCTCTGACAGGCCGGGGCGGCCTTCGCGACGAAGCGCCAGCAGCGCGGCGTCCGAAAGCGCAGCGCCGTCGCTGATCATTTTCATCTCCTCCGCGCTCTTGATCAGCCGCAGCTGTGCGAGCTGCTTTCCGAGGTCGGCAGGCGCGGCGCCGAGAACGGCCGACATCACCGCGTGGCGCTGAAAGCTCAGCGGACCGGCTACGCCAACGGATCCGGTGCGCGCTTTTTCCCGAAGGATGGCCAGGGCCGCGCCGACCGCGTCCTCTCCACGCGCGCGAACGTCATCCACGACGGACAGCCGGCGAGCGTCGGGAACGTGGTTCTCGTAGTGGACGAGCAACGTCGGGTCGCCTTCGACGGGAAAGACGAGAACCGCCTCACCGCTGACGGGATATCCGGAGAGGTAGTGAACCTCGTGCGCCGCTCCACGGCTGCCGAAAGCAAGGAGCACGTCCACATCCGCGGCGCGCATGATCTGCCGCACCGCTTCCCATCTGCGCTTGAACTCCCCGCTCGAGAAACCCATCAACGCCGCCTCCTACGAACGAGAGCAATCGTTTGCCTACAATAGCCGCGGGGTGGCTGACGGGATTTCGTCGATCGGATTCCTGGGCCTCGGTGCGATGGGCGCCGCCATCGTCCGCCGCCTGATCGCGGCGGGTCACCAGGTCACCGGCTGGAATCGGTCCGAAGAGAAAGCGGCGTCTCTCCGGGCGCTGGGAATGGGCTGGGCGACGAGTCCGCGAGAGCTGGCGGCACGAAGCGACGTGATGATCTCCATCCTCACCGACGCGAAAGCCCTCGAGCAGGTGGTGTCGGGACCCGACGGGGTGCTGGAAGGCATACGGGCGGGCGCCGTCCTCGCCGACATGAGCACGATCTCGCCCGAGTCCAGCCGCGCGGTTGCGGCGACGGCCGCAGCGGCCGGAGCAACGATGCTTGACACGCCGATCTCCGCGAGCCTGGCCACGCTCGAGGCCGGAAACGCGTCGATCATGGTCGGCGGCGACGCCGCCGCTTTCGAGCGGCTTCGTCCCGTACTGCTTGCGATCGGGCCCAAGGTCACGCACATCGGCGCAAATGGCCAGGCGCTGTTCGTGAAGCTGGCCATCAACCTCGCGCTCGTAGTTCAGGTCGTCTCGTTCTGCGAGGCTGTCGCGATGGCGGAAAAGGCGGGCATCAAGCGCGAGGTGGCCGTCGATGCGTTCCTCAAGAGCGTGGTCGCCTCGCCTGTCCTCGGCTACCGCGGACCCTTCATCCTCGAGGGACGGATGCCGGAGACTGCCTGGGCGGACGTCAACCTGCAGCAGAAGGATGTGCTGCTCGCACTCGAGCTCGGTCGCAAGGTGGGCGTGTCTCTGCCTTTGGGCGCGGTGGCCAATGAGATGCTGAACGCGGCACGCGCGATGGGACTGCAGGACCGCGACTTTGCTGTCGTGTACGAGGTGTACCGCACGCTTGGCGGCATGCGGTGACCGGCCGATACCGCATCAACTGGAAGGATGTTCCCGAGGAGCCGAACCTCCGCGAGGACGAGGGCTGGGTGCGCATGCGCGTGCAGTTTGGCGTCGGCGCGGAGGCTGGATCCGATCAGCTGCTGCTGGGCCGGACGGTGCTGCCGCCCGGCGCGCGACATGAGCCCCACAGCCACCCCAACTGCGATGAGTTCCTCTTCGTGGTCAGTGGCCACGGCACGATCTATACCGACGACGGCGAGGAGCCCGCGGGCGAAGACGATGTGGTCTTCACCCCCGCGGGATACGTCCACGGTTTCAACAACACGTCCCGCAAAGACGTGCTCCTGCTCTGGGGTTGGCGCGGCGCCGGATCCCTGGATGCCGCCGGATACGAATTGCACGGCCATCGCTGACCACCGCGTCACGAACGGCATGGCTGCGCAGATGTCGCTGCGGCGTGGGCAGCTGTCGTCAGGTGCGCGACATCTCGGTTGGAAGGTTGGGTTCGGCACGCCGGCGGCTATGGAGCGCATGGGCACCAGCGCGCCCCTGTTCGGCTTCATGACAGACCGCAGCCTCTTGGAGCCGGGCTCCACCCTGTCCATCGCCGGCTGGACGCGGGCCGTCCTCGAGCCAGAGGTTGCTGTCCATCTGGGCGCGGATGTGCCTGCCGGCACCGACCCGGCCGTCGTGAGAGACGCCATCTCGGGCCTCGGCCCGGCGGTGGAGCTGGCCGACTTCGATCCCGACGTCCAGGACGTGGAGGGCATCCTGGCTTGCGACATATTTCACCGCCATGTGCTGCTGGGTCCTGTCGACCGCTCGCGCGCGGGCGGCTCGATCGCCGGGATCGAGGCCCGGGTGCTCCGGGATGGCGAGAAGATCGCGGGCGCTTCGGGTCCGACCGACTTCCCGGGCCAAACAGTCGCCGTGCTGCTGGCGCTCGCCGAGATGCTGGAAGCAAATGGCGAGGCGCTCCGGGCCGGCGACATTGTCATCGCCGGTTCCCTCGTTCCGCCAGTCAAAGTGGGGCCCGGGCAGGTGCTGCGGGCGGAGATCAGCCCGCTCGGCGAGATCGAGGTGAGGTTTCAGGAGGTGACGGGATGACGCTCGGGACGATGGCAACCGACGTGGAGCAGCGGATCGACTTCAACGCGCTGCGCGCGTACCGGCTGGGACGGGCGCGTGAGCAGCTCGCGAAGAACGACTTCGGCGCCTACCTCTGCTTCGACCTCGACAACATCCGCTACATCACCGGCACGGCCCTTGCCGAGTGGACGCGAGGAAAGTGGGTGCGCTGGTGCCTGCTCCCACGAGAAGGCGACCTGGTGCTGTGGGAAAAGAGCAGCGCGGCCGCGGTCAAGCGGCGGCTATGCCCCTGGATCAAGCCCGAGAACATCCGCACATCGATCGAGTGGAAGCACGGGGCCAACCCCCACGCGGTGACGCTGAGCCAGATCGCAAAGGTGGTCGGGGAGATCAAAGAAGTCCTCGTGCAACGCGGTGTGGCGGATATGCCGGTGGCTGTCGACGACGCTGATCTCTTTCTGCTGGAAGGTTTGCGGGGCGCGGGCATCAAGGTCGTCAACGGGCTCGAGTCGCTCTTCGACGCAAGGCTCATCAAGTCTGCCGAGGAGCTGGAGATCATCGAGCTGTCGGCCTCGCTGGTCGACGGGGTGTACGCACAACTGGCCCACTTCATTCGTCCCGGGGTCCGCGAGAACGAGGTCGTGGCCGAGATCTCGCAATGGCTGATCAGGCACGGCGCGGAGCGGATCACGGGCATCAACTGCGTCTCGGGGCCGCGCAGCAATCCACATCCGCACGACTACTCGGATCGAATGATCCGGCCGGGAGACCTCGTCTTCATTGACATCATGAGCCACTACCTCGGCTACGCGACCTGCTACTACCGCACCTTCGCCGTGACCCACGCGTCGCAGCGCCAGAGGGAAATCTACAAGCGGGCCAACGAGTGGCTCGAGGCAAGCATCGATCGCGTGCGGCCCGGCGCCACCACCGCGGACATCGCCTCGGCGTGGCCGTCGGCGAAGGACCTCGGATACTCGAGCGAGCGCGATGCGCTTGGACTGGCGGTCGGCCATGGCATCGGCATCAGCCACCACGAAAAGCCGTGGATCACGCGGAACTGGTCGCTCGAGAACCCGGTGCCGATCGAGGCCGGCATGCACTTCGCGCTGGAGACGTTCTGCGGCGAGGGCGAGGACGGCGCGCGGATCGAGTCTCAGGTCATTGTCACCGAGGACGGCCACCGGGTCATCACCAAGTGGCCAAGCGATCGACTCCTGATCCTGGATCCGCGTTGAACCCGAATCCGCCGCGAACCGTCGCCGTCGTAGGGGCGGGCCGCATGGGTAGCGCAATCGCCGAGGCGATCCGGAGGGCCGGCTTCGAGCTCCGCGTCTATGCCCGCACGCCCACCAAGGCGCGGGAGCTGATTGCGCAGGGTGCGGTCCTGGCTCCGACTCCGGCCGCCGCCGCCGAGGGCGCGGACGTGGTCATCACGAGCCTCGTCGACGACCGGTCTGTGGCCGAGGTGGTGCAGGGCAAGAACGGCATTCTCGCGGGCATGCGGCGGGGAGCTGTCCACGTCGGTGCCACCACGGTGTCGCCTCGCTTTGCCGGCGAGCTGGCCGGTTGGCATTCGGGGCATGGCAGCCGTTACGTCGCCGGCCCCGTGGTCGGACGCCGCGACCTGGCCCTGTCGCACCGCCTCACCACTCTGGCCGCGGGAGACCTGGCTGACATCGAATACTGCCGCCCGGTGCTCGAGGCATTGGGGCCTATCCGCGTCGTCGGTGAGCGGCACGGCACCGCCAACACCGTGAAGCTGATCGTCAACTTCATCACCGTCTCCTGGCTCGAGCTGATGAGCGAGATGTATGCGTTCGGGGAGAAGAACGGGGTCGAGAGCGCGGTGGTCCACGACATGCTCGTGTGGGTATTCGACCGTCCCGGCCTGCGTAACTACGCGGCCGTGATGCGAGATCGCAACTTCGACGAGGTGGGCTTCGAGCTTTCGACAGGTTTCAAAGACGTACAACTGATGCTCGAGGCGGCAACTGACGCCAGGGCCCCGCTGCCCTATGCGGAGCTGATCCGGTCGAAGATGCTCACCCTGCTCGCCAACGACCTGGGCGACAAGGACTGGGCGGTGATCGCCGAAATCGCCCGTGCGGCGGCGGGCCTGGACTCGCTCATATAGTCGCTAGTACTTTCTCGCGTCCGCCTGCGCGTAGCGCGACGTGATCTTCTGGAACGACTGATCCCGCGACGTGATGGCGTCGATGACGGTCGGCCGCTTCGAGCCCATCGCCGCGCGCAGCGCGCTAGCGAGCTCGTCAGGAGTTTCGATCCGGATCCCGTCGCAGCCCATCGCCCGAGCGATCGCGGCGTGGTCGAAGTCGGCGAACTCGGAGGCAATGAGCCGCTCGCCCTGACCGTGCACGACCCAACCGAGGATGGAGTTGTTCATTACCAGAACGACGATCGGAAGGTCTTGCTCGCGCGCCGTCATCAGCCCGTTCATCGACATCGCGAAACCACCATCGCCGCAAACCGCAACCACCGGCCGCCCGGGGTGGAGGAGCTTCAGCGCCAGCGCCGCGGGTATCGCGTAACCCATTCCTCCGATGGCGGCGGGCTGCAGAAACGAGCCTGGCGACCTGGTCTGGAAGTGGTGCGCCAAAAAGATGCGGTTCTCGCCGGCGTCGGCGGTGACCATGCCGTCCTCTGGCAGGGCTCGCTGGAGCTCGGCGATGATCCGTTGCGGCCGCATCGGCACGGCGTCCGAACGGGAGTCTTCGGTCTCGAAGCCACCCAGGCGCCGCCGCGCCTCTTCGACTCGCCGCGCTCCGTTTGCGCCGGCACTCTTCTTGCCGAGGCAGGTGGCGAGCTGCGACAGGGAACTGGCGGCGTCACCGACGACGACATGGTCGACCGGAAAGGTCCAGGCGGCGTTGAGCGGCTCAATGTCGAGCTGGACGAAGGTCTGCCGCGCCGGGTCGAGCAGATCGGTGTTCTCGTTGACGGTGTCGGACGGCCCCAACTTTGTGCCGACCGCGATCACCAGGTCGGCATCGGCGATGACCGCGTTGGCCGAGTCCAGGCCGAAGGTGCCAAACATGCCGAGCGCAAGCGGATGGTCCTCAGGGAAAACGCTCTTTCCGGACGCAGTGGTGGCGACCGGGGCCTGCAGCATCTCGGCAAGCTGCCGCAGCTCGTCGTAGGCGCGCCCGACTCGGACGCCATTACCGGCGATGATCACCGGCCGTTCCGCTTTTCGGATCGCTTGCGCCGCGGACTCGACCGCTCTTGGATCGGGCCCGACGCAAGGCGACGGCAGGTAGTGCCGAGTTGGGTAGAGGATCGGCGCGCTGTCGGGCCCGACCGTAGAACGGAGCGCCTTGGTGGCGTAGAGCAGTGCGATCGGTCCGGGCTGGCCGGTCAGCGCGTGCTTGATCGCCAGCTGCGTCGCCTGAACGGCCTGGACGCCCTCGAGCGGAACCATCGTCTCCTTGGTGAAGCCCTGGAACGCCTGCTTCGCATCCCAGTTCCCGTGCTCCCCGGACCCCGATTGATAGGGCGCGTGGTGCGAATACAGAAGGCCGTCGGAGAGATCGCTCAGGATCAGCATCGGCGAGCCGGCCAGCAGCGCTTCGAGCGTCCCAAGGGCGGCGTTCGAGAGCATGAAAGCGCCCTGGCCCATCGCCACCCCCGGGCGCCCGGTGACGCGCCCATAGACCTCGGCCATCACACCCGCCAATGATTCTTGGCGAACCAACACGGTGCGGATCGTGTCGCGATGATCGTGAAGGGCATCGTAGATGGCCAACGTCCGGCCTCCGGGCATTCCGAAGACAGTGTCGATGCCCGCCTCTTCGAGCACGCGCACGATCGCCTCGGGGACACTCACTGTCTCGTTCAGCAGACGGTCGGTGGTCATTTCCACCCGCCATGGTAGGGCGTGAGCAAACGTGTGCGCATTTGCGCAGTCACGTGTTTTCGCCGCGCGCGTCAGCCCTCCAGCGTGGCCCCGTTGAGCGTGGTCTCCATTGAGACGGGTATTGGATGGCGCAGGCTCTGTGCCGCATGGCAAGCGCGCTCGGCATGCGCGGCCAGCCGTTTCACCTGCTCGGCGCCGGCTGGGCTCACGATCTCCAACTTGACGGTGACTTCCTCGAAGTAGGCCGGCGCGTCATCGACGTCGTACTTCTCGGTGTTGCGAAAAGTTGCCCGGACGTCGGCGGTCGCGTCCTCGATCGGCACTTCGTACAGAGGCGCGAACCGCGCCAGTTGGGTGAGCAGTCAAAACGCAGTGCCCATCATCAGAAACTGGAGGGGAGACGCGCCCTTCTCGGTACCTCCCCGAGCGAGCGGCTCATCCGCCTCGACCGTGAACTTTCCCATGCGGCCCTCGAGGTGGACGTCCTCGATGATCCGTGCCACTGCCCGCGTCGTGACGGTGCGCTGGTCAGGCGGCTTGGCGCTCATCTCGGAACGCATGCGATGGATCTGGCCCATCTGCTTGTTGAGATCCACTCGGCCGCTCCGACTCACTGTCCGTCAATCCTAAGCTTCCTATACCAAGCGGTCGGCGCTTCGAGTGAAAGACAGTGTTAGGCGAGCCATCGTAGCTGCACCGGGAATGCGCAAAGGCAAGCCGAGGACAAAAATCCATTTCTCCTCATACCTACCGGCGGGAGCCGGTCGTTGGAGATTAGGCTGGCAAGTAGATGTCGCGCGCACATGCCGGGTCGCATCGAATTTGGGCGCGAAATTGCGGCCGAAGGTCCTAGCTAGGCGATGAAGCGGTAGCCCACGCCCCACACGGTCGTGATCTTGTCGCCGTAAACGCCGAGCTTCTGACGGAGCCGGCGGACGTGGTTGTCCACCGCCCGGTCGAATCCGTCGAACCCCCCGCCCCAAATGCGCTCGATCAAGAATTCGCGATTGAACGCTCGCCCTGGATTCCTGGCGAGCAGGAGCAGAAGTTCGAACTCTTTCGGAGTAAGCGCGAGCTCCACGCCGTCGAGGGTCACCCTATGCGCATCCGGCTCGAGTCGCAGAGTGCCGATAACAACAGCTTTACCGTCGGCTTCACCTGCATGTCCGCGCTTGGCTTCGAGCTCCACCCGCCGCAAAGCGGCCCGCGTACGCGCCAGCAGCTCGCGCACGCCAAAGGGTTTGACCAGATAATCGTCCGCGCCCACCTCGAGGCCGAGGATCCGGTCAGCCTCCTCAGCGCGCGCAGTGAGCATGATGATCGGCATGAGGTATTCCTCTCGCAGGCGCCGGCACACCGAAAGCCCGTCCAGGCCCGGCAGCATCCAATCGAGAATCACGAGTTGGGGAGGCTGCTCGTGGACCAATCGGAGCGCCGTCGGCCCATCATGCGCCTGGCGCACGATATGACCTTCAGCCTCGAGTTCTGTGCGGATCAGGTCGTTGATTGCGGTCTCATCTTCAACCACGAGGATCGTCGCCATTGTCAAGCGGTCTCCCGGGCCAATGAAACCCTGAACACGCTGCCCTGACCAGGCGTGCTCTCGGCAGCGATGGAGCCGCCCATCGCGGTGAGTAGGTCGCGCACAATCGCCAGTCCGAGGCCTGACCCGCCGGTGGCGCGAGCCCGGGACGTGTCCGTCCTGTAGAAGCGATCGAAGATGCGCTCCACATCGGCGGGCTCAATTCCGATTCCGGTATCCGACACCGTGATCAACACGCGATCGCCGAACTGCGTTGCATCGACCGAGACGATGCCCCCATCCGGCGTGTGGTTCACGGCGTTACGGATGAGGTTGGTGAGAACCTGCCCAAGCCGATCGCGATCCGCCATAGCGTTGGCCATGCCTGGCACGCTTGAATGCACGAGGCTCAAATTCCGCTCGCGCCTGGCAAGCGGGGCAAGCGCTTCGCACACCTGGTCGAGCAAAGCGGAGACCTCGACCGGACGGATATCCAGGTGAAGCTCATCTGCCTCCGCCCGGGCCAGCGCGAGCACGTCGTCGACGAGGGAGCCCAAGCGGTCGGTCTCGGCAGCCACCACTGTGAGGTACTTGCGTGTCTCTTCATCCATGTCTCTGCCGGGCTTGAGCAGCGATTCAACATGGGCGCTGATGCTTGCCACAGGCGTCCTCAGCTCATGCGAGGCACTGACTATGAGCTCCCGCCGACCTTGATCGGCCCGGTCCGCGCGCGCGCGCTGCACCTCGGCCTCAGCTATCGCGTCGGCGAGATGGAGGCGGCTCTCATCGACACCAAGCATCATCTCCGCAAAGCGGCCCCACAGCAAGCCGGTGCCGTTGAGCAGGGCTAGCGAGGCGACCGTCATAACCACACCGATGGCGCTGATCACAACGAAAGCGATCACGACGGCAAGATCGATGTGCCCGTTGATGGTCACGACTGGTCCCAACAAGGGCCCAGGGAAATCACCCGAAGACTGTGAAGGGAAACTACTCGGAAACTGGCGGGACAGCCCATTGAGGGCGATGTAGACAATGGGAGACAGAGCAAACGACACGGAGAGCGAAAGCAGAACCACTACGAGGGTGAATGAGAAGATGCCGAAGGGAAACTCGATCAGCACGTAAGCCAGACTCTTCCACGTGACAGGATCGCGAAGAGCCTTCAACAACCGCTGCCAGGGCGTGAGCCGAGTCAGATCCAGTAGTGCCATCGGCCTGACATTGACGCCGAGCAAGTGGATCGCGAGCTCGCGCTCGATGCGGGCAAAGAACAGCCAGCAAATGAGCGTCAAGATGAGAATTGGGAATCCGACGATGACTATGGCCAGGCCAAGCCCGGAAGACAGCCCAGCGACGATGACGACGAAGTAGATCACGCCTAGCGGAAACGCCAGCAGCAGATAGAAGATCCGCAGGTACGTCCGGCTGTCCCCTAGGAGGTGGCGCGTCGCGTTGATCACAAGCGGAGCTTAGAAGGCAATTGCCGCTGCTTCATGTCGAATTTGTCGCAATCCCAGGCCGTGCTCCCGGCCCTAGCATCTTCCTGGTATGCGCGGCGACCATAGGAATGAAGCCGCCGCGCGCGGCTGGCGGAATCGCCTCCAGCCCGCTGAACGCCGCGTCGGTATTGCCCAGCACTCTCGGCCAGCCGACGCTGAATGACACTGCGTATCACCATTTCGCACGGTTTATCGTCGGCGTTGCTGTACGACGATGGGCAACCCACGGCATAAGCGCAGGCTCTCAAATTCACACCGAGATGACCCTTGAGCAACTACGAAGGTTCAGGCCAGAGATCAATGAGATTGCCCGCCGACGGGGAGTAGGGCACGTGCGGGTGTTCGGCTCAGTGGCACGAGGCGAGGCCGGCCCAGACAGCGACGTTGACTTCTTGGTAGAAGTCGAGCCGGGTCGGTCGATCCTCGCGGTCGGCGGGTTCCTCGACGAAGTCTCAGAGCTCATCGGGACGCCAGTTCATGTGGTCACGGCAATGGCGTCAAGTGGTCCTGAGTTTGAGCGGACGCTTCGCGAGGCGGTAGCGCTCTGAGCTCGGACGATCGACGACATCTCGAATACATCGCCAAATCGGTCCAGCTGATCGCCGAATGGCGCGGTCGCGGCCGTGAGGCCTTCATCGCCGACGCCGTGCTCCAAGGTGCTTTGCTGTGGCGGTTGCAGACGATTTACGACGGTTTATCGCCGACGTTGCTGAACGGCAATATCGTCCCGATGAGGAACACGTGTTGTTCCAGTTCCTAGGATCACCTCAACGCTTACCGGCATGGGCACCGGATGGAGTGACATCGACCACCTCTCGAGAGGGCGTAGCCATGGCTATCTGACGACGGCTGACCCAGCGTTCCGCAGCATCGATCCCGGGCAGCGCCTCGCCATCTTTAACGAAATCGCCTTTAGCGTATATCTGCCGCGCGAACCGATACAGCCACCATGCGACTTTGCTGGTGTCCAGTTCTCGGAAGAGGCATTGCGCGTCCACCAGCCCGAGAGCGGTCAGTCCCCTTGTGTCCATCAGCCGGTTCCCCTTTGGCTTAGTGATCTCGAATAGCCTGACGTTGCAGTAGAAGCTGAGCCTTCTCGCCAGGCTCTCGGGCGCCATGATGCAGTCGGCCGGCTCCCAATGAATTGCATTTGGCCCGGAGACCTCAACAACTGCGCGGAGAACAGCGGTGATCAGTTCATACCGCTCCTGGTATGGAAGCCCGGCGCCGGTCAGGTCGGCCACGAGCACCTTGTGACGGCACCGGCTCACCGTCTTCTCCGCATCTGCCCAGTCATACGTCTGCTCAAGCGCCGTCTTGAAGTCGGAAGGTTTGACTGCATTGGCCCACCGGATGACGTTCACCAGGCTTGGGATCTCTCGATCCGCGAAGGAGACCGGGTGATCAGGGAATGCGATCTGAATCACTGCATCCGATGCACTGACGAGATCGACCGGGCCATCTTGGCGTAAACGGTTCATGAGCGCACCAGCATCTAGTGTTGGAGGCTCGTCAAAGAGAAGTCCGAAACCGTAGCTCTCGACCACGTTCAGTCGATCGTATCGGTCTGTAAGCACCTAGATGTACCTCGTGGCATATCTCGGTACAGCAGCGGGTATCAGGGCCTCACAAGCCAGAATGCAAATCAAGACACCGGGTACGGCTGCTGTGCGCTGTCAACCGTTGCTCGACAGGAAGCCAGATTTCCGAATTTACAGTGGCTCCCCTTAGTGGACGTTCTTCGAACTCGGTTCATATTCCTTCAAACGAAGTGCGGGAATTGATGATTCGACATCTCCCATAGAATCGCGAGTCATGCGCAAGCAGTTCGGACATGGCTTTCCGAACCGAGAGGTTCGACTGGTTGAACCATTTGGCCGGGGCGGAGGTCTCGACGTCCTCGCGCGTCCAATCGCCGCGGAGTTGTCCGCCATGTGGGAACAGCAGGTGACGGTCGTGAATCACCCAGGCGGGGGCAGCACCGCAGCACCTATGGTGGTCACAAGGGCGCCCGCCGATGGCTACACCTTGCTGGTCAATACCAGCGCCCACGCGTATAGCGCGACGCTGATAAAAGATCTCCCCTATGACCCGCTGGCGGACTTCGTGCCGATCGCTCCTCTGACCAACCAGGCCTACGTGCTTGTCACTCCTAAGACCGCAGGCATCGCGACTCTCTCGGAGCTCATCTCTGCCGCAAAGGAAAGGCCAGATCAACTGAGGTTTGCAAGCTCCGGAGTTGGAACTGGCACGCATTTATGTGTCCAGGCCATGAACGTCGAAGCGGGAATTGTCGCGGTGCATGTACCTCCGAGTTCCACCGACGCGATTGCTGACACAATCGCAAAGACGGTGGCAGGGAACGCCGACTACGCCATATTCCCGATCCCGCCTGCCGTTGCTTATTTGGAGGCTAACCAGCTTGTCGCAGTCGCTGTGAGCACGGCACATCGGTCGGCGTTGCTACCCGACACACCGACAATCGATGAGGCAGGATTGCCCGGATTTGACTTTCCAATCTGGTATGGCGTATGGGCACCGATCGGCACGCCGCCATCGATCGTTGAGAAGCTCGCCCGCGACATCTCTCTCGCGCTCGCCGCCCCCTCTATACGCTCCTGGATGGCGGAGCACGGTGCCGAGCCAATCACCATGGGACACCGCGACTTTGTGCGCTTTGTGCTCGACGAGAGCAAGCGCGCAACGACGATCATCGCGAGAGCCGGTACTCACCCCGCGGCGAAATGAGCGGATCGGCGAAAGAGCGTGGCTCGGTCAGTTTTAGATTGGCTCCGGGACAGGGATTCGAACCCTGAACCTTGCGGTTAACAGCCGCCTGCTCTACCGTTGAGCTATCCCGGAACGGCCCGATGAATTCTAGGTGCTGCCGAGTTCAGCCGCCTTAAGA
>Ga0073928_10001237_pt1 | contig 50460 bp, 43 predicted proteins | sample PaiPotPPA55metaG_FD_76969 | JGI IMG/M metagenome (GOLD analysis project Ga0073928, IMG submission 76969) | Iron sulfur acid spring bacterial and archeal communities from Banff, Canada, to study Microbial Dark Matter (Phase II) - Paint Pots PPA... ...
CTTTGCGAATATGGGTGCAGCCCGCCCGCAACAGCGCCGCCACTCTGGGCTGGTCCGCCTCCCGATCGAACCGGGTGGTAATCGCCTCCGGCGCCGTCGTCACCTGACTAAGCGTAAGCGCAGTCGCAAAGATCTTGACGAGCAGCGTTTCCATGGGCCTTTGCAGCAGACTCGCATGAAGGACGGCGGTAAGCCCGCATAAAGCAGCGATACAAAATGGCTTTTTGCGGAGCTTGGTTCCTTCCGGCCGGAAATATAGCGGCAATAAGCGTTGCGAGTGCGACAGTTAAGCAACTATCGCCAAGAATCGGCAGCAAGAATCGGCAGCGATCGTTCCGTTGGACCATTGTCCCGGAATTCGGTTAAGACTTTTCTTTCCGGGCTGTAACGCCGATGCGCAAAAAAAGAGGCCGCCCGGAGGGCGGCCTCTGCGAATTCGGTCGGGCTTTACTCCGCCGCGGGCAATTGCGCCCGCTCCAGCTCTGCTTCCGCCGCAGCGGCTTTGGCGGCCGCTTCCTTCTCACGTTCCTGCAGAATGAGGGCGTCACGCTTGCCTGCGACCTCGCGGAGCATGTTCATCATGGCACCCGTTCCCGCCGGAATGAGACGGCCCACGATGACATTTTCCTTGAGCCCTTCCAGAGTATCGACCTTCCCGTTCACCGCAGCTTCGGTCAACACCCGCGTGGTCTCCTGGAACGAGGCTGCAGAAATGAATGACCGCGTCTGCAGTGAAGCCTTGGTGATCCCGAGCAGTACCGGATAGGCAACGGCTTCCTTCTTGCCCTCTTCCTTGGCACGCAGGTTGACCTCATCGAGCTCGACCTTGTCGATCTGCTCGCCTTCGATCAGCTCGGTCTCGCCCGCGTCCTGGACCTCAACCTTCTGCAGCATCTGGCGGACGATCACCTCAATGTGCTTGTCATTGATTGCGACCCCTTGCAGGCGGTACACGTCCTGAATTTCATTGACCAGATAGGCTGCAAGCTCTTCGACACCCTTGATTGCCAGAATGTCGTGTGGCGCCGGGTTGCCCTCGACAATCGCGTCGCCTTTCTCGATCACATCGCCGTCCTGCAGATGGATGTGCTTGCCCTTGGGAATGAGATATTCCCTGGGTTCCTCACCCTCGGAGCTTGGCTCGATGATGATACGGCGCTTGTTCTTGTAGTCGCGCCCGAAACGGACCGTGCCGGAGATTTCGGCAATGATCGCGGCTTCCTTCGGACGCCGCGCTTCAAACAGCTCGGCAACCCGCGGCAACCCGCCGGTGATGTCGCGCGTCTTTGCGCTCTCCGTCGGAATACGGGCGATGACATCGCCCGCCTTCACTTGCGACCCGGGATCGGTGGAGAGCACGGCATCGACCGCCAGCTGATACCGCGCGTCTCCACCGCGCGGCAGCTTTACGATCTTGCCGTTCTTGTCCTTGACCACAATAGCCGGACGCAGATCAGTTCCGCGGTTGGCGCGCCAGTCGATGACCACGCGTTTGGCAATACCGGTCGACTCATCGAGCGTTTCCGTCATGGACTGCCCCTCGACCAGGTCCTCGAACCCGATAATGCCGTCGACTTCGGTGAGGATGGGTCGCGTATACGGGTCCCACTCGGCAATGCGCTGCCCGCGCTTGATCGTGTCGCCGTTATCGACCAGCAGTCTCGACCCGTACTGGATGCGATGCGCGGCCCGCTCGGTTCCGTCAGGGTCGAGCACCGCCACGATCATGTTGCGCGCCATTGCGACCGTTTGCCCATCCGAGTTCTTCACGGCGTTCTTGTTCTTGATCTTGATCTTCCCGTCGAAGTTCGACTCGATGATCGATTGTTCGGAAATCTGTGCCGCGCCGCCGATGTGGAACGTCCGCATCGTCAGTTGCGTGCCGGGCTCGCCGATCGACTGCGCGGCAATGACGCCTACCGCCTCGCCCAGATTGACCGGCGTGCCGCGGGCGAGATCTCGCCCATAGCACTTCCCACAGACCCCGGAGGCCGTCTCGCAGGTGAGCACGGAGCGAATTCGCAGTTCCTGCACGCCCGCGTTCACGATCGCCTCGACCTGCGGCTCCTCGAGGAGCGTGCCGGCCTTGGCAATCACCTTGTGAGTGGACGGGTCGCGCACATCCTCGGCCGCGGTACGCCCGAGAATGCGGCTGGCGAGCGAGGCCACCACGGTTCCGGCATCGATGATGGCACGCACCTTGATTCCGGACCTGGTTCCACAGTCTTCGCCAGTGATGATGCAGTCTTGGGCGACGTCAACCAGGCGGCGGGTGAGGTAACCCGAGTTGGCGGTCTTCAGCGCCGTATCGGCCAGACCTTTGCGTGCGCCATGTGTCGAGTTGAAGTATTCAAGGACCGAGAGTCCTTCTTTGAAGTTGCTGATGATCGGGCTCTCGATGATCTCTCCCGAAGGCTTCGCCATCAACCCGCGCATCCCGGCCAGCTGGCGCATCTGCGCGGGCGACCCGCGCGCGCCGGAATGGGACATCATGTAGATCGAATTGACCTCCGCCGACCGGCCGCGCTCGACGCGCTCGACCGCCGAGATCTGATGCATCATCTCATCAGCGATCTGGTCGGTCGCCTTCGACCAGGCATCCACGACCTTGTTGTACTTCTCTCCTTGCGTGATCAGGCCGTCGTTGTACTGCTGCTCGAACTCCTGAGCGAGCGCTCGCGTGCGGTCGATGATCTTCCACTTGCTGCTCGGCACCACCATGTCGTCCTTGCCGAACGAGATCCCCGCCTTGAAGGCATGATGGAAACCAAGCGCCATGATCCGATCGCAGAAGATGACCGTCTCCTTCTGACCGCAATGACGGTAAACCTGATCGATCATGCTCGAGATTTCGCGCTTCGTCATAAGCCGGTTGACGACATCGAACGATATCTTGGAGTTCCGGGGAAGCACTTGGCCGAGCATCACACGACCGGGGGTCGTATCGTACCATTTGCGAACGGGTTTGCCCTTCTCGTCCACTCCGTTCCAGCGGTATTTGATCTTGGTATGCAGATCGATCACCTTGCCGTGGAGCGCGTGCTCGATCTCGGAGAGATCGCCGAAAGCCCTGGGAGGCCTCTGCTTATCTTCGCCCTCACGCATGATCGAGAGGTAATAGAGCCCGAGCACGATGTCCTGCGACGGCACAATGATCGGCGAGCCGTTCGCGGGGTGCAGGATGTTGTTTGTCGACATCATCAGCACGCGTGCTTCCAGCTGTGCCTCCAGTGACAGCGGCACGTGCACGGCCATCTGGTCGCCGTCGAAGTCGGCGTTGAACGCCGCGCATACGAGGGGGTGGAGCTGGATCGCCTTGCCTTCGATCAGAACCGGCTCGAACGCCTGAATGCCGAGACGATGCAGCGTCGGGGCGCGATTGAGCAGGACCGGATGCTCGCGGATGACCTCGTCGAGGATGTCCCAGACTTCCGGCTTTTCCTTCTCGACGAGCTTCTTGGCCTGCTTGACCGTGGTCGACAATCCCTTGGCGTCAAGCCGCGAATAGATGAACGGCTTGAACAGCTCGAGCGCCATCTTCTTCGGCAGGCCGCACTGGTGGAGCTTGAGCTCGGGGCCGACGACGATGACGGATCGGCCGGAGTAGTCGACGCGTTTGCCAAGCAGGTTCTGCCGGAAGCGGCCCTGCTTGCCCTTGAGCATATCGGCCAGCGATTTCAGCGGCCGCTTGTTCGCCCCGGTGATCACCCGGCCGCGGCGGCCATTGTCGAACAGCGCGTCGACCGCCTCCTGCAGCATCCGCTTTTCGTTGCGGATGATGATGTCGGGCGCGCGCAGCTCGATGAGCCGCTTCAAGCGGTTGTTGCGGTTGATGACACGCCGATAGAGGTCGTTGAGGTCGGACGTGGCGAACCGGCCGCCGTCGAGCGGAACTAGCGGCCGCAGGTCCGGCGGGATGACCGGGACCTGGGTGAGGATCATCCATTCCGGCTTGTTGCCGGACTGCTGGAAAGCCTCCACGATCTTCAACCGCTTCGCGGCCTTCTTCTTCTTGATGTCCGAATCGGAGGTCGAGACCTCAGCGCGCAGGTCGGCCTGCATCTTGTCGAGATCGAGCGCCTTGAGCATCTCGCGAATAGCTTCCGCGCCGATAGCGGCAGTAAAGCTATCCGCCCCGTATTCCTCCTGCGCCTTGAGATACTCGTCCTCGCCCAAGAGCTGGCGATCCTCGAGGGGGGTAAGCCCGGGCTCGAGCACCACATAGCTCTCGAAATAGAGAATCCGCTCGAGCGCCTTGAGCGTCATGTCGAGCAGAAGCCCGATGCGCGAAGGAAGCGACTTCAGGAACCAGATGTGAGCGACGGGAGCTGCGAGCTCGATGTGACCCATGCGCTCGCGCCGCACGCGCGACAGCGTGACCTCGACCGAGCACTTCTCGCAGATGATGCCCTTGTATTTCATCCGCTTGTATTTGCCGCACAGGCACTCGTAATCCTTGATCGGACCGAAGATACGCGCGCAGAAAAGACCGTCTCGCTCCGGCTTGAAGGTGCGGTAGTTGATGGTCTCCGGCTTTTTGATCTCGCCGTAGGACCACGACAAAATCTTTTCCGGGCTCGCGATCGAGATCCGGATCTGATCAAAGACCTGAGCCGGCACCTGCGGGCTGAAAAGGTTCATGATCTCTTGATTCATCATCTTCTCCTTGGCCGCCTCAGCGGCCCAAAAACTCACGTTGGTGCGCCATCCAGAGCATCAGCTCGCCGTTGGCGCTCGGCACTGCGTCGATCGGGCGGCCATTCGCTGATCGTAATTGCAGTGCGGCGCCGCCGCATTTCGGATCTCACTCTGCAGCTTCCGCCACATCACCGCCCGGAATCTGTCGCTGCTGCTTCGAGTTGTGCAGATCGACGTTGAGGCCGAGCGAACGCATCTCCTTTACGAGCACGTTGAAGGACTCGGGGATACCCGCCTCGAACGTGTCGTCGCCGCGCACGATCGCCTCGTAGACCTTGGTCCGCCCGGCGACATCGTCCGATTTCACCGTCAGCATTTCCTGCAGCGTGTACGCAGCGCCGTACGCTTCCAGCGCCCACACCTCCATCTCGCCGAAGCGCTGGCCGCCGAACTGCGCCTTTCCGCCGAGCGGCTGCTGCGTGACCAGGCTGTAGGGCCCGATCGACCTGGCGTGAATCTTGTCGTCGACCAGATGGTGCAGCTTGAGCATGTAGATATAGCCTACAGTCACCTTGCGGTCGAAAGTCTCGCCTGTGCGGCCGTCGTAGAGCGTCACCTGGCCGGAATGATCGAGTCCGGCGAGATCGAGCATGTGCTCGATGTCGGCTTCCTTCGCGCCGTCGAACACAGGCGTCGCAATCGGGACGCCATGGCGGAGGTTATGTCCCAGCTCGACGAGATCCGTCTCGCCCAGGGATTTGATCGTCTCGTCGTCGCCATAGACTTTCCGCAGAATCTCCTTCAGCGGCTTGGTGTCGTGCTTGGAGTTGTACACATCCACGGCTTGCCCGATACGCAAGCCAAGACCCGCGCAGGCCCACCCCAGATGGGTCTCCAGGATTTGACCCACGTTCATGCGGCTCGGCACTCCCAGCGGATTGAGCACGATGTCGACCGGAGTGCCGTCCTCCAGGAAAGGCATGTCCTCGAGCGGCACGATTTTCGAAACGACGCCCTTGTTGCCGTGGCGGCCGGCCATCTTATCGCCGGGCTGGATCTTGCGTTTCACTGCCACGAAGACTTTGACCATCTTCATGACGCCAGGGGGCAGCTCGTCGCCGCGCTGCAGTTTCTCGACCTTGTCGAGGAAGCGTTGCTCGAGCCCCTTCTTGGATTCGTCGTACTGCTTGCGGATCGCCTCGAGCTCCGCCATCAGCTTGTCGTTGGAGGAAGCGAACTGCCACCACTGCGATCGAGGATATTCCTCGAGCACGGCGCGCGTGATTTTGGAATCCTTCTTGAAGCCCTTGGGGCCGGCGATGCCCTGGCGGCCTTCCAGCATTTCCGCCAGTCGTCCATAGACGTTGCGGTCGAGGATGGCCTGCTCGTCGTCGCGGTCCTTGGCGAGCCGCTCGATCTCCTCGCGCTCGATCGCAAGCGCGCGCTCGTCCTTATCCACCCCATGGCGATTGAACACGCGCACCTCGACGACCGTCCCCTGCACCCCGGGCGGCACGCGCAGTGAGGTGTCGCGCACGTCAGAGGCTTTCTCGCCGAAGATGGCGCGCAGGAGCTTCTCCTCCGGCGTCATCGGGCTTTCGCCTTTAGGCGTGATCTTTCCGCACAGGATGTCGCCCGCACGGACCTCCGCACCGATGTAGACGATCCCGGCCTCGTCCAGGTTCTTGAGCGCCTCCTCGGAAACGTTGGGAATGTCGCGGGTGATTTCCTCAGGACCCAGCTTGGTGTCGCGCGCCATCACCTCGAATTCCTCGATGTGGATCGAGGAGAAGACGTCGTCCTTGACGATGCGCTCGGACAACAGGATTGAGTCCTCGAAGTTGTAGCCGTTCCAAGGCATGAAGGCGACGAGGACATTGCGCCCGAGCGCAAGCTCGCCGAGCTCGGTTGACGGCCCATCGGCGATGATGTCGCCTTTCTTGACCTGGTCGCCCACTTTCACCAGCGGACGCTGGTTGATGCAGGTATTCTGGTTCGAGCGCTGGAATTTCTGCAGCCGATAGATATCCACCCCCGGCTTGGTCGGATCCGACTCCTCGGTGGCGCGTACGACAATGCGGGTGGAATCGACCTGATCCACGATGCCGGTCCGGCGCGCCCCGATCGAAGCGCCGGAATCGCGCGCAACCACCCCTTCCATGCCGGTTCCGACAAAGGGCGCTTCGGCGCGCACCAGCGGAACCGCCTGGCGTTGCATGTTGGAGCCCATCAATGCACGGTTGGCGTCGTCATTCTCCAGGAACGGGATGAGAGCCGCCGCAACCGAAACCAGCTGCTTCGGCGAGACGTCCATGAAATCGACCTTGGCAGCCGGGACCAGCGAAACGTCGCCGGCGTGACGGCACACGATCATGTCCTCGGTAAAGCGTCCGCGCGCGTCCACCGGCGCATTCGCCTGCGCAACGGTGTAGCGCGCCTCCTCCATGGCGGAGAGATATTGCACCTCGTCCGTGACGCGCCCGTCCTTGACCTTGCGATAAGGCGTCTCGACAAAACCGTACTTGTTCACGCGCGCGTAGGTGGCGAGCGAGTTGATCAGGCCAATGTTTGGTCCTTCCGGCGTCTCGATCGGACAGATGCGCCCGTAGTGCGTGGGATGCACGTCGCGCACCTCGAACCCTGCCCGCTCGCGCGTGAGGCCGCCTGGGCCAAGCGCCGAGAGCCTGCGCTTGTGGGTAATCTCGGACAGCGGATTGGTCTGATCCATGAACTGCGAGAGCTGCGAGGAGCCGAAGAACTCGCGCACCGCCGCCGCTGCCGGTTTGGCATTGATCAGATCCTGCGGCATCACGGTGTCGATATCGACCGAGGACATGCGCTCCTTGATCGCGCGCTCCATGCGCAGGAGACCGATTCGATACTGGTTTTCCATGAGCTCGCCGACGGATCGGACGCGGCGATTGCCGAGGTGGTCGATGTCGTCGATCTCGCCTTTGCCGTCGCGCAGGTCGACCAGCGTGCGGATGACGGCGATGATGTCCTCCTTGCGCAACACCCGCATGGTGTCCGGCGCATCGAGGTCGAGCCGCATGTTCATCTTCACCCGGCCGACGGCGGAGAGGTCGTAACGCTCCGGATCGAAGAACAGGGACTGGAACATGTTTTGCGCCGTGTCGATTGTCGGCGGCTCACCCGGGCGCATGACCCGATAGATGTCGAACAGCGCATCGTCGCGGGTGATATTCTTGTCGACGACGAGCGTGTTGCGGATGTACGCGCCGACATTCACATGGTCGATGTCGAGCAAGGGCAGGTCTTTGTAGCCGGCCTCGTTGAGGACCTTCAGGTTCTTTTCGGTGATCTCCTCGCCCGCTTCGGCGTAGATCTCTCCCGTGCTCGGGTTCACCAGGTCTTCGGCGAGATAACGTCCGATCAACTCGGGATCGGTCATCCGCAGAGCGCGGAGCCCCTTCTCCGCCAGCTGCCGAGCCTGGCGCACGGTCAGCTTCTTGCCCGCCTCCAGCACCACCTTGCCGGTATCGGCATCGACCAGATCGTTCACCGCCTTGTAGCCGCGGAAACGCGTGGCATCGAAAGGCACGCGCCAGCCTTCCTTCTGCCGCTTGTAGACCAACTTGCGATAGAAGGTGTTGAGCACCTCCTCCCCGTCCAGGCCCAAGGCGTACAGCAATGACGTCACCGGAATCTTCCGGCGCCGGTCGATGCGGGCGTAAACAATGTCCTTGGCGTCGAATTCGATATCAAGCCAGGAGCCGCGATAGGGAATGATGCGCGCAGCGAACAGCAGCTTGCCCGAGGAGTGCGTCTTGCCTTTGTCATGGTCGAAGAAGACGCCGGGCGAGCGATGCATCTGCGAGACGATCACGCGCTCGGTGCCGTTGACCACGAACGTGCCGTTGTTGGTCATGAGCGGAATATCGCCCATGTAGACATCCTGCTCTTTGATGTCTTTGACCGACTTCGCGCCGGTCTCCTCGTCCACATCGAACACGATCAGGCGCAAGGTGACCTTGAGCGGCGCGGCATAGGTCATGCCGCGTTGCCGGCACTCGTCCACGTCGTATTTTGGGGGCTCGAATTCGTACTTGACGAATTCGAGCATCGACGTGCCGGAGAAATCCGAGATCGGGAAGACGGATTTGAAGACTGCCTGGAGGCCTTCATCCGGCCGACCGCCGACCGGCTCCTTCACCAATAGGAATTGGTCGTACGACGCCTTCTGAACCTCGATGAGGTTCGGCATCTCCGCCACTTCGTGAATTTTCCCGAAAAACTTGCGAACGCGCTTGCGACCTGTAAATGTCTGCGCCACCATCTCTTCTCTCTTTCGTCCTTACGGGGCGAAACGACCTCTCCGGAAAGCCGCAATCAATCGCGGCCATCAGGACAGGCGTTGTTGCCCGTGCTTTCCTTGTCTGCGATTCGGGTCATGCCGAACCGCTGCTTCTCTCTGCCGTCAGATGCGCAAATCACCTTCCAGGCAACTTGAGCTTGGAGGGACCTCGTTGACCTGCCCGCTTGTCGAGCGGTGTGCTGTCTCACGCGCCGAATACAGTCCGAACCTTGCCGTCCAACTGCGATCTTACTTCAACTCCACCTTGGCTCCCGCCTTTTCGAGCTGAGCTTTGACCTTCTCGGCTTCGTCTTTGCTTACCCCCTCCTTCACCGGCTTTGGTGCGGCCTCGACCAGCTCCTTGGCCTCTTTGAGTCCCAGGCCGGTGAGCGCGCGCACTTCCTTGATGACCTCGATCTTCTTCTCCCCGTGCGAGGTCAGCATCACGGTGAATTCAGTTTTCTCCTCCGCCGGCGCGGCTGCTGCACCGCCAGGGGCGGCAGCTACCGCCACCGCCGCGGCGGCGGATACGCCCCACTTCTCTTCCAGCATCTTGGCGAGGTCGGCCGCCTCAAGCACGGTGAGCTGGGAGAGATTGTCTACGAGTCTTTGCAGATCAGCCATGGGACATCCTTAGGGGGTTCGAGATGGGTTCGAGGGCGTTCACGGTTTTCGGTTTTTCATTCAGCCGCGCCTTTGCTGGCGTAGGCTTGCACGACCCGCGCAACCTTGGCCGCGGGAGCATTGACCAGCTGCGCGATCTTGGTTGCCGGCGCTTGAATGAGGCCGACGAGCTTTGCGCGCAGCTCGTCGAGCGACGGCAACGCCGCCAGCGCCTTGACGCCATTGGCGTCGAGCGCCGTTTTGCCCATCGCGCCGCCGAGAATGACGAACTTCTCGTGCCCCTTGGCGAAATCGGCAGCGACTTTGGGCGCGGCAATCGGATCGCCGGAATAGGCAAGCAGCGTCGGGCCCTTGAGCAGCGGGATAATTGCCGCTGCTTCGGTGTCTTCCGCAGCAATCTTGACCAGCCGGTTCTTGGCAACCCTCACCTGCGCGCCCGCCACTTTCATTTGCTTGCGCAAGCTTTGCATCTGCGCGACATTGAGCCCGGAGTAATGCGCAACCACTATCACCCCGGTGTCCCGGAAGACGCCGTTGAGCGCGGTGACGAGTCCTTTCTTGGCCGCTCGATCCACTAGAAACTCTAACCTTGCGCTTGGCTGAGCCTCACGCTCAGCTCGTGTTCAGACCGCAGGCATTTTGAAAAATCGCTGAGCTGGCATGGGCTCTCGCAAAAAATGCCACCTCGTACTGCTTCCAGATCGCCGCCGGTGGAGGAAGAAGCAGAGCGCCCAATCACGATCTTTCCGAAAAGCGCACGAAAGCGCGCCGCCACTTTGGGCCGGCACGCCCACGCGCGTATGTAACGACTCAAGGTCGGCTTGCCAAGGGGAACTATCATGAATTTCAGTGGTTTCCTTGGCGGGCACAGGCTTTCGCTAGCCTTGATATAAAAAAGTAAACCGAATCAAATGGTTGGCAAAATTTCCTCACCCAGGCAGTTGAGAGCTCCGCGCCGCTGATCGTCGTCCTTCCGAGGCGGCAAACCACGCCAGCACAGCCCGGCACGGCTCTCCAGATACGGGGCGGGCCGCTTCGCGGGCCCGGAATGAGCGGCCTGCATGAGCCCAAGACAAGAGACGTAGCCCGGCAGGGCTCCGGCTGGTGCTAGTCCAAATTCGGCCACGTGAAAGTTGTACCGGATGCGGCGATTCGCAACCGGGGGGTCCTGCCATGTACCAGATCCTTCGCAGCACCATTGTTGCTGCGGCTGTGTTTTGCTTTGCGAGCGCCGCGTCGGGGCAGATCAGTGCGAGCCAGATCCAGCTCACCGAGAAGCACGTCCAAGGCTTTATCGCCGCCCAAAAGGACATGTCGGCGGTGGTAGAGAAGATGCAAGCCGCGGCGGACCAGTCCAATGCGGCGTTTGAAGCCGAACTCGAGGCTGTCACCAAGAAGTACGGGTTCAAGGATTTTTCGGAGTACGAGGCGGTCGCGGCGAACATATCAATGGTGATGGGGGCCATCGACCCGCAGACCAAGACCTTCACCGACCCGCAGACCGCGATCAGGAAAGAGATCGCGGAGGTCACGGCCGACCAGACCATCCCCGATCAGGAGAAAAAGCAGCTTCTTGAGGAGCTTGGGGAGGCACTCACCTCCGCCCAGCCGATCCAGTTCCCGGCCAACGTTGAGCTGGTGAAGCGCTATTACGACAAGATCGACGCGGCGCTCGGATAACGCAGACGACCGCTGTCATTCCGGGGCGTCGGCAAGTCGGCTTCACCGACTTGCCGACGAGCCCGGAAACCATAACCCCAGCCGGCAGTTGCTCGCCCGCCGTTCGCAACCGGACGGTCTGTGGTTATGGATTCCGGGCTCCGCTCGCTGCGCTCGCGGCCCCGGAATGACGGGCTAGAGTAGCTTGTGACGCAGTACCTCTAACCCGCCCTACGCAGGTCATCCGAATAGGGACGACGGCTCGACCTTCACGCCCGGCCCCATGGACGAGGAGACGGCGACGCGCTGCAGGTAGGTACCCTTGGCGCCGGCAGGCTTAGCCTTCTGCACCGCGTCCGCAAACGCCTTGATGTTGGCGACAAGCTTGTCGGCATCGAAGGATGCTTTGCCTACCCCCGCCTGCACGATCCCCGCCTTCTCGACGCGGAACTCGACCGAGCCGCCCTTGGCTCCCTTGACCGCGCTGGTCACGTCCATGGTGACTGTGCCGACCTTCGGGTTTGGCATCAGCCCGCGCGGTCCCAGCACCTTGCCGAGGCGGCCGACCAGCGGCATCAGATCGGGCGTGGCAATGCATCGGTCAAAGTTGATCTCGCCCGCCTGCACTTTCTCGACCAGATCCTCCGCGCCGACCACATCGGCGCCCGCAGCCTTCGCTTCATCGGCCTTGGCGCCGCGCGCAAACACCGCGACCCGCATGGTGCGGCCAGACCCGTTCGGAAGGTTGACGACGCCGCGCACCATCTGGTCGGCATGGCGCGGATCCACGCCGAGATTCATCGCCACCTCGACGGTCTCGTCGAACTTCGCCTTGGCCCGCTCCTTGACCATCTGCACCGCCTCTTCCAGCGGATAAAGCTTGGTGCGGTCGATCCCTTGCCGCAGCGCATTCGTGCGTTTCCCAAGGTTCGCCATGTCTACTCCCTCACCTCGATGCCCATGGACCGCGCCGAGCCCTCCACCATGCGCATGGCGGATTCGACGCTGTCGCAGTTGAGATCCTTCATCTTCTTCTCGGCGATCTCCTTCACCTGCGCCTTGGTAACGGCTCCCGCGATTTCGCGCCCGGGAGTCTTCGAGCCGCTTTCGAGCTTGGCCGCCTTCTTGATGAAATACGACACCGGCGGCGTGCGCATCTCGAAGGTGAACGAGCGGTCCGCATAGACCGTGATCACCACCGGGATCGGCGAGCCCTTCTCCATGTTCTGGGTCTGCGCGTTGAACTGCTTGCAGAACTCCATGATGGCAAGCCCGCGCTGACCGAGCGCAGGGCCAATCGGCGGGGAGGGGTTAGCCGATCCCGCCGGCACCTGCAGCTTGATGTACCCTGTAATTTTCTTGGCCATGAACGCTCCGCTTCAGATGACGGATGTCAGATGTCAGAGATCACACGTCCGACATCTGGCATCTGGCATCTGACATCTGACATCTACAGTTTCTCCACCTGCCCCATTTCGAGCTCGACCCGAGTGGGTCGTCCGAAGATGGAGACAGCGACCTTGAGGCGCGAGCGCCCCTCGTCCACCTCTTCCACCACGCCGTTGAAGGAGGCAAACGGGCCTTCCGAGACGCGCACCTGCTCGCCCACTTCGAAGGAAACTGAAGGCTTCGGGCGCTCGATACCCTCCTGCACCTGGTGCAGAATCCGCTGGGCTTCCGTCTCGGAGATCGGCTTGGGCTTCTTGTCGGCCCCGAGAAAGCCGGTCACCTTCGGCGTGTTCTTTATCAGGTGATAGGCTTCGTCGGTCAGATCCATCTTGACCAGCACGTAGCCCGGAAAGAATTTGCGCTCCGCATCGATCTTCTGCCCGCGGCGCACCTCGACCACCTTCTCCGTCGGCACCATGACCTCCTCGAACAGGTGGTCAAGGTGACGCTGCTTAGCCTGCTCGCGGATGGACTCGGCGACCTTGCGCTCGAAGTTCGAGTAAGCCTGCACGATGTACCACTGCTTGTCCGTCATTTGGGCCGCCCCTCAGCCGCCGATCCCGAGCAGGAAGGTCACCGCCACCCGCATGATCTGGTCCGCGACCAGAAAGAATACCGACGCAATCGCCACCATCACGAACACCATTGCGGTGGTGACGAGGGTCTCGCGCCGCGTCGGCCAGGTGACCTTCTGGGTCTCCGCGCGCACTTCCTGCATGAACTTGAACGGGCTGATCTTCGCCATGGTTTGCCTGCCGCTCACGCCGTGAGCGGCTCAATTCATTAGGATCGGTTCAATCTATTCGACCAACCGGCGCTAAGCGTGGCAGGAGTGGAGGGACTCGAACCCGCAACCCCCGGTTTTGGAGACCGGTGCTCTAGCCATTGAGCTACACTCCTCCGGGAAGCGCTTGCGGCGGCCCCAAGGTCCGCCGCCCGCTGTAAATGCCCCATGGTGCCACATTTTGCAAGTGGCGGCGTAGGCAACGTAAAGCCGTGGCCCCGCATGGGTCCCGGGGCGCAGTGCGGCATGAGCAGCGCATAATCGTCACCCTGCCAGCTCCGGTCAACCAAGCTTTAACCCTAATGCGGTTAACGAGGAGCAACGAGCCACCCACGTTCCCTAGATGCACATATGCGGCACTGGCGCATTGCGGACTTCCTGACGGCCTGCGCGGGAAACTGCATCGTCGCGTTCGCCGTACTCGTCTGCTTCGGCTAGGACGGCGGGTTTGAAACCTGCCCCTCCACCCATAACCTTCGTTGCGCCGCAGCCCGGATGGCATAAGCGACATTCGTGCAAGCCGCCCCCGGATTGCAAGAGCAATCCGGCTACGACAGGGTACGGGCAAACACGCGGAGGTGAGCATGCAACCGTGGGCGCTTTGGCGCGGCACTACCCTCTGTGCGGCGCTTGCATTTTCCATTGTCGCCCCCCCATCGGCGCAGGCCCAGAGTTACCCGGACCGGCCGGTGAAGATCATCTCCGATTCCGCCCCGGGGAGCGCCGTGGACTCGGTATTGCGCATCATGGGCGATCGCCTCGGCCACATCTGGGGCCAGCAGGTCGTGATCGTCAATCAACCCGGTGCAGGCGGTGCGATCTCGGCGCGCGCCGCGGCCGGTGCCGAGCCCGACGGCTACACCCTGTTCATGCCCGCGCTCTCGCTGTTCCTCGACGTGCCGGGCAAGGCGGCCAACCTGCCGCTCGAGCTGCCGCGCGACTTCGTCCCGATCGGCTCGGTGATCGTGCAGCCCATGTTCGTGGCGGTCACGCCGGCGCTCGGCGTGAGCACGCTGCCGGAGCTGATCGCGCTCGCGAAGAGCCGGCCCGGAGAGATCTCCTTTGCCGCAACCGGCGTCGGCCGCATCACCCATCTCACCGGCGAGCTCATCGCCCGCCGCGCGGGCATCAAGCTCGTGCTCGTGCCCTATTCCGGCGGCCCCAGCCAGGCGCTCAACGACGTGATCGCGGGGCGCATCGGCGTGATCATCGAAGGTTATCCCGGTCTCGCGGGCGCGATTCAGGGCGGCGCGATCAAGGCGATCGCTGTCGGTTCCACCCAGCGCCTGCCTGATTTCCCCGCCCTGCCCGCGGTGGCGGAGACGCTCCCCGGGTTCGAGGCGGTGGGGTGGCAGGGCCTCGCCGCGCCGGTGCACACGCCCGACAGCATCGTGGGCAAGGTTGCCGACGACCTGCGCAAGGTGCTCGACGCGCCGGAGGTGAAGAAGCAGCTGGCGCTGCGTGGCGGCTACGTGCAGCCGATGACACCCGCCGAGGTGATCGCCTTCGTGCACGCCCAGCAGCAGCTGTGGAACCCGCTCCTGCAGGAGCTCGCACCTGCCAAGTAGGGGCGGTTGCCCCATACAGTCACTCACATCACGAAGGGGAGGGTTTGAAACTCGCCACGGCTACTCGGCGAACGGCGTGTCGCGGTAGACATCGCTCACGCGACAGGTGAGGCCGAAGTCTGGCAGCGCAAGCTCATCGGCCGCACGCAGCACCTGCGTGCGCCAACCCTCCGTGGTGCGGCGGTCGACCATGAGCTCGGCACGATCCTGCCGCACCAGCAGGATGCAAGTACAGGCTGGGTGTGCCCGGTAGATCTCCCGCTTGCTCTCGATCACGTCCTTATCGCTCTCCGACAGCACCTCGGCGACGAGATAGAAGCGATCGGCATAGCGCGGGTCCGGGTTTTCATCCTCACGGATCACCGACACGTCGGGCTCCGGATCGTAAGGCACTGTCGAGACGACGTTGACCCCGATGTCGCGATAGGCTGCGAGCATGGAGTCGTGCGACTTCAAAGCGGCATTGAGCAGCGCTTCGAGATTGCTCGCAATGCGCTGGTGACGGCGATTGGGCGGTGTCATCATCATCGGAACACCCTCGATAAGCTCCCAGTGTTCCTCCTCCGGGCGTGACAAAAGCCAGGTGCGGAACGTGGCTACCGACAATATCGGGGCGTTCTGGCGCAGTGCGCCGACCATGACGTTTCTCTCCGGATGCACGCCGACCATCCTAGCCCGGATTGAGCTTTTGCGAAATCCAGGCGCCTCTGGATTGCGGACCTGGTAGTTCGCTCGCGCAGGAGCGCTCGGTGCATGTCCGCAGCACGACGCGTGGCTTTGCCGATACAACGGACCTGTGTCATGCTCGCTCGCGACATCGGAAGGGAGATGCAGGCATGACCACCATCACCGCAACAAGGCCGTCCGCGAAGATCATCAAGGAGCAGATCATCCCGCCCAAGGAATATCTGGGCATAGAGCTGCGCAAGGGGCAGCGGCTTCGCATCGTCGACGTCGAGGGCAAGCAGGTGCCCGACATGGTCTGCTTCAATCTGAAAGACCCGAAGGAGAAGCTGTCCTGCAACAATTCGCGGCTCATCCAGAAGCGCTGGAAGCTCACCACCGGGAACGTGCTCTATTCCGACGAAGGCAACGAGATGCTCACCATCGTGGACGACACGGTGGGCACCCATCACGCCTCGGGCGGCTGCTGCAACGAGCCCGCCAATTTCCGCCGCTACGGCGTGCACGGCACCCGCAATTGCCGCGAGAACCTCACCCTCGCCGCCAAGCCGCTCGGCATCACCCAGAAGGATATCCCCGGGGCGTTCTGCCCGTTCATGAAGGTGGTGCAATACGAGGATGGCCGCTATGAGATCGAGGAGCCGGATTCCAAGCCCGGCGACTACATCGAGTTTCGCGCCGAGATGGATCTGCTCGTCGCCATCTCGAACTGCCCCCAGGACAAGAATCCGTGCAACGGCTTCAATCCGACCCCCCTCAAGGTGGTCGCCTACGCCGCGGCCTGAGCCACATCAGGATCGCATGCTCAGGCCGCGCGCGAGCTCGGCCGCCTCCCTCTCCCCGTTCGCAACCCCGCTACGCAAGCGTCACGGGGATCCCGGCCGACGGGAGAGGGGAGAGACCGGCTTTGGCGCGTTGTTCCACATTCTGCTGACGTATTTTTGCAAAGCTGAGAAATGCAACCACGTGGCTTGCGCCGTGCTGTCAAGCTGAGCCTCACGCTGCTTGCGCTGGTAGCGGCGTGGGAGCTCGTTTGCCGCGCGCTGCACATCCCGGTTTTCCTCATTCCGGCGCCCAGCCAGGTCGCCTGGCGCCTCTACGAGAAGCGCGAGCTTTATCTCATACACACCTGGACCACGCTCTATGAGACCACCGCCGGGTTCCTGCTCGCCGTGGTGTTCGGGATCGTGTGCGCGGCCATCATCGTGGTCATTCCAAAATTGCGCGACGTGGTCATGCCGCTCCTTCTGGTGGCGCAGCTCGTGCCGAAGGTGGCGATCGCTCCCCTTCTCCTCATCTGGTTCGGTTACGGTCTCTTTCCCAAGGTGCTGGTGGCCTTTTTGGTTGCCTTCTTCCCCATCGTGGTCAACGGCGCCTCGGGGCTCGCCTCGGTGCAACCCGAGCTTCTCGATCTGGGCAGCTCGCTGCAGGCGAGCCGGTGGCAGACCTTCTGGAAGTTCAGGATCCCGTCCGCCCTCCCCGAGCTGTTCAGCGGCATGAAGATCGCTGTAACCCTTGCCATTATCGGGGCGATCATCGGCGAGTTCGTCGGTGGCAATCGCGGGCTCGGCTATCTCATCATTGTCGCCAACCAGGAGCTCGACACCCCGCTGGCTTTCGCCGCGATCTTTCTTCTCTCCGCCGCGGGCATTGCGCTCTACGCCGTCGTCGAGATGTTCGAGCGCATGCTGATTCCGTGGCACGCCCCGTCCGCCCCCGCCCCGGCCGCAGGCCATGCGATGTGACCCGAGCCACCACGTGGCAGGGTGGGCAAAGGCGCGCGCTTCATCGGGCTCTTCACGCGGACAAAGCCATTCGCGCGCCGCCCATACCCGGTCGATCGCGCTGTGATGCCGGGCACCGCCGCCATAGAGGTCGTCGATCTCGGCAAGACCTACGTGACCGCGGACGGCAAGATCCCTGCGCTCGAGCGGCTGACGTTCCGGGTCGAGCCGGGAGAGTTCGTCTCCGTGCTCGGCCCGAGCGGTTGCGGCAAGACGACGCTGATGCGCATCGTCGCCGGGCTCGCCGCGCCGACCAACGGTGTGGTTGCGGTCGACGGCGTTCCTGTCTCCGGACCACAGCGCAAGATCGGGCTCGTTTTCCAGGTCCCCGCGCTGATGCAATGGCGCAGCGCGCTCGATAACGTGCTCCTGCCCACTGAAATTCTCGGGCTCGATCGGGCTGCGAGCCGCAAGCGCGCACACGAGCTGCTCGACCTGGTAGGGCTTGCCGAGTTCGCCTCGCGCTATCCGCGCGAGCTTTCCGGCGGCATGCAGCAGCGCGTCGGTATCGCCCGCGCGCTGGTGCATGATCCGGCCATTCTGCTTCTCGACGAGCCGTTCAGCGCGCTCGACATCATGACGCGCAACCAGCTCAACACCGAGCTCATGCGCATCTGGAGCGAGCGACGCAAGACCAGCATGCTCATTACCCACAGCATCCCCGAGGCTGTCTATCTCTCGGACCGGGTGATTGTGCTCGGTGCGCGCCCCGCGCACATCCTCGACATTGTCGCGGTTACGCTGCCGCGCCCGCGCGAGCCGGCCATTCGAGTCTCCCTCCCTTTCATGCAGCTCGTGGATCGCATTGGCCGCCTCGTCGGTCTGGAGTATGTCTAGCTGTGGTTGGGGTGACACTCAGGTGCCGCACACGCGGCGTGTTCCAGGCCAAATTTGCCGCGCGCGGCGAGGTCACTCACCTGCATCAGAGGAAAAAACGCATGAGCACAGCTCACACGACCATTGTTCGCGCAATTCTTCACACTATCGTTCTCAGTTTCGCGCTGATGCTCGCCGCGATTGCCACCGCGAGCGCGCAGGAGAAGATCATCTTCTCCCTGCAGTGGATCGCCAATGGCAACAATTTCGGCGTGTTCGCGGCCAAGGAGCAAGGCCTCTATCGCGCTGCCAACCTCGACGTCGACGTGCAGCGCGGCTACGGCTCCGGCGATACCGCCAAGCGCGTCTCCACCAGCACCGCCGACATCGGCATAGCCGATGCCGCCTCAGTGATCGTCGGGCGCAGCAACGGCCTCAAGGTCAAGCAGGTCGCAACCCTCTACGAGCGCTCTCCCGACGCGATCTTCTTCATCAAGGGCAACGGCATTGCCAAGCCGAAGGATCTCGAAGGGCGCACCATCGGCGCCACCGCCGGCGAAGCAACCGTGAATTTCCTCCCCATCTTCGCCGCCAATGCCGGCTTCGACAACAAGAAGATGGAGATCGTCAACATGTCGCCCTCGGCCAAATATGCGAGCCTGGTCGCCAAGACCGTGGACTCGATCGTCGGCTTCGTCAACGAGGAGCCGGCGATCCGCAGCGCCGCAAGCAAGACGGGGCTCGAGGTTGGACGCTTCGTGTTCAGCGATTATGGCATCAATTACTATTCGCTCGGGATCATCGCCAGCGACGAGAGTATCGCCAAGCGGCCCGAAATGGTGCGACACATGGCGCTTGCGACCGTGCAGGGCTACGCCTCGGCGATCAAGAACCCGCAGGCTGCCGCCGACGCCTTCGTCAAGAGCTATCCCGAGAGCAGCCGGGAGATCGCGCTGCAGCAATGGGACGTGGCGCTCCCGCTCATTCTGACCGAGCGCTCGCGCAAGAACGGGCTGGGGTGGATCGAACGCGACAAGATGGCGGATACCATCAAGCTGATTGCGCAATTCCAGAAGGTGGACCCCGCGATCACCCCTGACGACGTCTACGCGTCAGAGTTCCTGCCCAAGGTCGCCGTCAAGTAGGTCCCTTCTGCATCGCGCGCATGTTCAACGCGCTCGACCACGTGACCGGCGGGCGCATCGCCTGGAATGCGGTCACCTCGCGCTCGAAGAACGAGGCGGCGAACTGGGGCTACGACAAGCTGATCGAGCATGGCGGCTTCATGCTGGCGCGGGGCTTCTCCGCGCCGGGGAACCTGCAGGAGTTCGTCGATCTCGTGGTGCCCGAGCTGCAGCGCCGCGGGCTTACCCGCCGCCAGTATCTCGGCGCCACGCTGCGGGACAACCTCCTGCAATGAAATTACAACTTGCGATGCGTTGAGAGCTGTAACGGGACTCGTGTATAAAAGGGTATCTTTAGAAAGGTATGTCAGAAGCCCGGCCGGTATCCCGCGCCGGGCTTTTTCGTGAGCGAGCCTGCCGATCTCATGCTCGGGCTCGCAGCTGGAAAACAAAGCCGAGCCGGAGCCCGGCGGACTATTTTGCGCGATTCCCTGTTATTTCCCTGTTCGGCCCTGTTTTTTTCGGCAGGAATCCCGGTTTGTGCTTGATTTTCTTGCAGTTTTTCCAAATCGCCCGCCCCCTTTACAGGGATTTACAGGTAGGGTGGAGCACATGAGGAGAATCTCCCGCATAGGTTTGCTTTGCCGCGGGCCGCGTTGGCCCTGCGTAGTCAGATGCCGAGAAAGCTCGACTTGATCTCCTCGTTGCCGGCGAGCTCCTGCGGCGGCGCGGAGTAGACCATCCGCCCCTTGCTCATCACGTGCACGTAATCGACGAGCTTGAGCGCGAGATGCGCGTTCTGCTCGACCAGCAGAATGGAAAGACCCTGCTGCTTGAGCTTTGCGATCGCTTCCCACAGCCCTTGAATGATGATGGGAGCGAGCCCCTCGGAAGGCTCGTCCATGATCAGGCAATCGGGGTTGGTCATGAGCGCGCGACCGATCGCGAGCATCTGCTGCTCGCCGCCGGAGAGAGTCCTCGCGCGCTGGCTGCGCCTTTCCTCCAGACGAGGAAAAAGCCCATAGACGCGGAGTAGATTCCAACCGTGGCGCGCGACGCTGCGCTCGGCAACTTCCAGATTCTCCTGCACGCTCAGGGTGGGAAAGACGCGACGGCCCTGGGGCACGAGCCCCATGCCGCTGCGCACGGTTTCAAACGAGGCGGTGCGGGTGATGTCGACGCCTTTGAAAATGATCCTTCCGCGACGGGGCGGATTGAACCCGACGATCGAATTGACGAGGGTGCTCTTGCCCACCCCGTTGCGCCCGAGCACCCCCAGGATCTGCCCTTGCTCCACATTGAGCTGCACACCTTGGAGCACATAGGCGTCGCCGTAATAGGTATGAATGTCCTCTACTTGCAGAATCGGCATGCATCATCCCGAGCCAAGATAGATTTCCTGGACCCTCTTGCTGCCATGGATCTGAGCAGGCGTCCCGGTCTCCAGCACCTGTCCGAAATGCAGCACCGAAATTTCATCGGCCACATCGAACACGACATCCATGTCATGCTCGATCAGGAGAATCGCGAGATCGCGATCAAGCCCACGCAAAAAATTGGACATCTCGGTGGACTCGCCCGAGGACAGCCCTGCGGCCGGCTCGTCCAGCAGCAGGATCTTGGGACTGCTGGCGAGGCCCAGAACGATCTCCAGCTGACGTTGCTCGCCATGAGACAGAAACCGCACCTGAATATCTTTGCGCTCCAGAAAACCGGATCGTGTCAGCAGCTGATGCGCCTTCTCGTACATGTCGCCGTAGGAGGAGAGGAGCTGCCACATCACGTACTTGGACCTGCGCAAGCCCTGAATCGCGAGCAACACGTTCTCGATCACGCTAAGCCTGGGGAAGAGGTGAGTGACCTGGAAGGTCCTTGCCATGCCCAAAGCCGTGCGGCGATGACTGGGCCAGCTTGTCACGTCCTTCCCGAACAGCAGAACCTGTCCCGACGACGCCGGAAAAATGCCCGTTATCAGGTTGAACAGCGTGGTCTTGCCTGCACCGTTCGGACCGATGATGGCTTTGCGGTCTCCTCGCATGATCGTCAGCGTGACGTCGTCCACGGCGCGCAGCCCCCCGAAGCTCTTGGACAAGCCCCTGAGCTCGAGCACTGGCGCCCCGCCGTGGTGCGAGCTATCGAGAGCCATGCTGGTTTGCTCTGTCCCGCATGCCAGCTGGACCGGGTTTCGCTCAAATGAAACTGTAGGGCAGCGGCTCGCTTGCGTAACCCGCCGCCCAGCCACCGGTGTATCTCGTATGGCGGTGGGTTAGCCGAGTTGTGCGGCTAACCCACTCTACGACGCGAATCCGACGGGTGCACAACCTCGCTATTCGCAGAACTTGCAGGGCGGAAAATCGCGACTGTACACCGGCTGCTTGAGGAACTCGGCTCTGTTGAATTGTCCGAACTGGCTGACGTTCGGATAGGTCTTGATCACCGCATTCCAGAGCTCATCCTTGTCGTAGCCGAACATCTTCTTTCTTTCGATCTTCTTGATGTAGATGTTCTGCACCGGGTTGCGCAGGTCGTCGAAGCTCACGGGCCCGCGCAGGGTGTCGAATTTCATCGCGCTGAGCTGCTTGATGAATTCCGGTCCGCCGGGCCACTTGCCGTTGTTGCGCTTGAGCACCTCATGAATCATGAGCGCGGTGGTATAATTCGTCTCCGAATAGTATGACGGCACCTTGCCGTATTTGGCCCGGTATTTCTTCACGAACTCGGCGTTCTTGGGCGTGTCCAGGGCTGCGCTGTATTGCAGGGCCGACACGTGACCGAGAACTTCATCTCCCATGGCGGGCAGCACGAACTCGTCATAGCTCGTCCCGCCGCCCAGCACCGGCTTCTTGTTCCCGGCCGCCGCCAGCTGCTTGGGGAACTGGAGCGACATGGGCCCTGCCATAAGCGTGAAGATGGCGTCGGCATCCTGCTTGAGAGTCGGAATGTATGGGCCAAAATCCTTGGTACCGAGCGGCGGCCAAAGCTTCTGGATGATGTGCCCGCCGCAATTCTCGAAGGCCTTCTGGAATCCGCCGATCACTTCGTAACCGAAGGCATAATCGGCACCGATTGCAGCAATCTTCTTGTAACCCTGATCGCAAGCCCATTGTCCGAAGGGATGGCTCGGCTGCGAGCTCGTCCAGCCGGTCCTGATCAGGTAGGGAAACTTGCCGGCATCGCGTTGCGTCAGGTCGTCTGATGCCGCGACCGGGATGATGTAGATGGACTCGCTCGTGCTGACAGGAGCAAGCGCATAGCCGGTGGACGCCAGCAGTCCGCCCACGAACGCCTGAACCTTGTCCTGCAACACCAGCTTTCTCGCCTTGGTCACGGCGGTGTCCGGCTTGCCCTGCTCATCCTCGACGATGAATTTCACTTGCGCTCCTGCGAAGTCGTTTCTGACCTCATCGAGATACATCTGAAAGCCATCGACCATGTCCTTGCCGATCTGCGCAAAGATTCCGGTGGTCGGCGCGAGAAAGCCGATGCGCAACTCCTCAGCGCCTGCGGCCGCACTCGAGCTGATGAGGACCGCGAGCACGCCTCCCAAGCGGGACCAAAATCTGCATGCCGTATTGCAACTCATCTTCTCTCTCCCTGGTGTTGCGGTTGAGCCTAGCTGTGCACGATTGCGAGATTCTTGGCCTGCGGGCGGTCCTCCGCCGTGCGATGTTGGCGAATTCGCTCCGGAATACCCATCAGGCCGTCTGGAAGGTAGAGGATGGTCAGAACGTATACGGCACCCAGGACGTACTGCCACCATGGTACCAGAGTGCTGAGATACTCGCGCATGCCGAACACGATGAAGCAGCCGATGACCCCGCCGACCAGCGTTCCGGCGCCCCCGAGCACGGCCATCAACAACGCGTCCACCGAGGTGGTCAACACGACATTTTCCGGGCTGACGATGCCGGCCGTGTGCGCCCACAGGACGCCGGCAAGTCCGCCGAAGGCTCCTGCAATCACAAACGCGATGTATTTGTGAAGCCATGTATTGTAACCGAGGATTCGCATGCGGAGCTCGCGTTCGCGGATTCCCAGAAGGCTCGCGCCGAAGGGAGAGCGTACCATGACATACATCGCCAACAGCGATAGCGTGAAACACCCGAGCACGAGGTAGAAAAACGTAATATCCTGGGAGAGGTCTATCCCGAACTTGGGCCGCGCGGTCAGATTGATCCCGTTGTCGCCCCCCGTCAGCGAGTTCCAGCGATAGGCCAATCCCCACAAGCATTGGCCCAGCGCAAGCGTGATCATCAGGAAGTAGACGCCGGTTGCGCGCACCGCGAGCAGGCCGAAGAAAGCGGCGAGCGCCGCCCCGCTCAGGAGCCCGAGGACAACCACGAGCCAGAAGTCGAGCCCCAATCCGAGCTGGTATTTGGTTGCCAAGATCGCGGTCAGATAGGCGCCGATACCGAGATAGGCAGCCTGGCCAAGGGACGCGAGGCCGGTGAAGCCGAGCAGGATGTCAAGGCTCATCACCAGGATGGAGAAGGCCAGGGCCCGCGTCGCCAGCAGGATCACGAATGAAGTCGTCATCGGAACGACGATCGCGAGCGCGACGACGGCAGCGGTGACTGCCAGGACCTTGGCCCGCTCGCTGTTCATCGATCCTCTTCATTCCCTTCCGAACAGGCCGGTCGGCTTTACCGCCAGGATGACCGCCATCGGCGCGTAGAGAGTGAAGTAGGAAATCTCGGGAAACAAGGCTTTGCCAAAATTGTCCGCTAATCCAACCAGCAAGGCACCGATTGCGGCCCCGCCCAGGCTGCCCATGCCGCCGATGATCACCACTGCGAAGGCGAGCGGCAGTATTTCAAAATCGAGCCCGGGGTAAACGCCGAGGAAAGCCCCTCCGATCACCCCGCCCAACGCCGCAAGAAAAGCGCCGAGCGCAAACACCAGCATGGAGATACGCGAGGTGTCGATCCCTATGCCCCGTGCCATCTGCGCATCATCGACGGTGGCGCGCACGGCAGCTCCCATGCGGGTTTTTTCCATGGCCAGCCACAGAACGAGCCCGATGGCGAGCGCCGTCGCAATCATGAAGATGCGATAGAGCGGAAGATAAAGTCCTCCGACAACGATGCTTCTGGTCAGGGCATCGGGTGGGTTGATGTCGAAATTGTTCCCGGACCAGATGTCCAGCGCGCCCTGCTGGAACAGAAAAGCAAACCCCACGGTCAACAGGACCTGTCGCAAAGGATCAAACCCGAGAGGTCGCAAGAACACCCGCTCCATGCAAAGGCCCAGCACGGCAATGGCCACGGCAGCAACGGGCAATGCCAGGACCCATGATCCCGTGGTCCAGATCACGGACAGTGCAACGTAGCCGCCCAGAAGGAAATACGAGCCGTGCGACAGATTGACGATACGCATCACGCCAAAGATCAGCGAGAGCCCGCTGCCCAGCAGAAACAGGAGCGCGCCGTATGAAATGCCGTTGAAGGCCTGAATGAGCCAGAAGCTTGTATTCATCGCCCTCACGGGTCCTTGCGGTTTGGTATAGCCGAACATATGCGCACACAACACAGGCGCGCTGCCTACTCCGCTTGGGTTCTGCGGCGCAACAGCGCGGCTCAATTGGCGCCAGCAGTTCACCGGGACTGAAGCGGCGAAAGCATTCGGCTCAGTGCGTCGAGCGGCAATGCATGTGCAGTCCGGCCGTCCCTGCCGACCATGGTGTCCGCCGCGGTGAGCGCGTTGACAATGGCTTCCTCGGTCGCCTCCACCGCAGCTGCGAACAGGCCATCCATGGAGCCTGGATCGATCATCTCGACGCGGTGCACTGATCGTTTTGATGGAACGCGGTTATGTACGGAAAAGCAAAGAAAGATGTCACCGCTGCTGTTGGCGCCGATCGAGCCCAAACGGGCAAGACCGAGCGCTGCGCGCCTCGCCATGCGCTCGCACTGCTTGCCGACAAGGGGCGCAGTGGTCGCGAGCACGACGATGATCGATCCCTTGTCGTTGGGCTCGTCATAGGCGGATGGAATGTGCTTGAGCTGATGCCCGACAGGGATGCCGCCAATCATGAGCTGCGAGCGCAGTCCATAATTCGCCTGGACAAGCGCTCCGACGATCCAGCTGGCCTTTCCCTGCCGCACAATCCTCGAAGCCGTTCCGGTGCCTCCCTTGAGCTCGTGGCAGATGGCCCCGGTCCCGCCTCCGACATTGCCTTCGGCGAGGCGCCCGCCCGTCGCGCTTTCGAGCGCGGCAAACACCAGGTCGCGCGTGATGGGAAATGTTTCAGATTCGCTGAGCCAGGTGTCGTCGGTTTCCGTGACGACGGGCAGCAATGTAGGGTCGCGCACGTCGGACTTCACCGCATACGCACAAAGGGCATCGCGGACAATGCCCACGCAGCATGTGTTGGTCAGGCCGATGGGGCTTGCAAGCAATCCCTGCTCTGCGAGCCACAGAGCGCCGGTCATCTCGCCATAGCCGTTGAAGCAGCAGGAGCCGGCAAATACCGCCGAACGAAAGATGTCCGACTGTGGCCAAAGGATCGTAACGCCCGTGCGCAGCACGTGGGGTCTGTCAACGCAAAGGGTGGAATAACCGACGCGCACGCCGGCAACATCGGTTATCGCGTTGTTCCGGCCAGGCGGCAGTCGCCCGATGGTAATGCCGAGATCACGCAGCCTGCCGCGTTTCATGCGCCCCCTTCTTGCATCCGATCGAGCTGCCGTCCTGGACATTAGCAAAATCGGCCAGCGGTAAGTCACCTCCATTTACCGCTCGAACGGGCAGACTTAGCACAGACGCCCGGCTTTTGGGCGCACTCCTGCATCAACCGATGCGATCAGGATGTTGCTGTTGGCCGCCGTTGGGCCAAGGCGCATTCGAGGAGATTGCCGGCACTGTCCTTTCAGGCATATTTTCCTCGTCGGCCCCCGTTGGCTCCCGCGGGCGCGGAAATCGTGAACTCTCGCGGCGCGCAAAGCTTGATTTCCGAGCGGGGCCCCGTGGCGCAGGACCAAGGAGAAAGATCGACGTGACGAAACTTAATCGCCGTTCTCAAATCATCACCGCGGGAGTGCCCCGCTCGCCCAACCGCGCGATGCTGCGCGCCGTCGGCTTTCAGAACGAAGATTTTGAGAAACCGATCATCGGCGTGGCGAATGGCCATTCGACCATGAACCCCTGCAACGCGGGCATTCAGCCTCTCGTCGACCGCGTGATGGCCGCTCTCAAGGAAGCCGGCGCGATGCCGCAGGTATTCGGCTTCCCGACGGTGACCGACGGCATCGCCATGGGCACTGAGGGCATGAAATATTCGCTCGTATCACGTGAAGTCATTGCCGATTCGATCGAGGTCGCCGTCAACGGCCAGTGCATGGATGGCGTGGTTGCGGTCGGCGGTTGCGACAAGAACATGCCGGGAAGCGTCATGGCGATCGCGCGCATGAACGTGCCCGGTATCTTCGTCTATGCCGGCACCATCAAGCCGGGCTTCTGGAAGGGACAAAAGCTGACCATCGTGAGCCCATTCGAAGCGGTGGGTGCGTTCACCGCTGGCAAGATGTCGCAGGAGGACTTTGTCGGCATCGAGCAGAATGCCTGCCCGTCGGTCGGAGCGTGCGGCGGCCAGTATACCGCCAACACGATGTCATCCTCCTTCGAAGCGCTCGGCATGAGCCTTCTCGGCTCATCGCAGATGGCCTCGCCCGACCCCGAGAAAGCGGACTCCGCGGCAGAGTCCGCGCGGGTTCTGTTCAACGCCGTTCGCAACGAGCTCAGACCCCGCGACATCATCACCCGAAAATCGATCGAGAATGCGGTCGCCCTGGTCATGGCCACCGGCGGCTCGACCAACGCGGTGCTGCATTATCTCGCGATTGCCAATGCGGCGGGCGTGAAATGGGGGATCGACGATTTCGAGCGCATACGGCGCAAAGTCCCCGTACTGTGCAATCTCAAACCGTCAGGCCCGTATGTCGCGACGGATTTTCATGCCGCCGGCGGCGTTCCGCAGGTCCTCAAGATACTGCTGCTAAACGGCGTCCTGCATGGCGAGTGCATGACCATCCACGGCAAGAGCCTGGCCGAGATGCTGAGCGACGTTCCGGAAGAGCCGCGGCCGGATCAGGATGTGATCCATCCCTGGTCCAATCCGCTGTACAAGCAGGGTCACCTCGCGATCCTCAAGGGCAACCTTTCGCCCGAAGGCTGCGTCGCCAAGATTACGGGATTGAAGCAGACCTCGATCACCGGCCCCGCGCGGGTGTTTGATTCCGAGCCGGAATGCCTCAAAGCGATCCTCGCCAAGAAAATCAAGGCGGGCGACGTAGTGGTCATTCGTTACGAGGGGCCGAAGGGCGGCCCCGGGATGCAGGAGATGCTGGCGCCGACTTCGGCCCTTATCGGCCAGGGGCTGGGCGCGTCGGTCGGCCTTCTCACCGACGGGCGATTTTCCGGCGGAACCTGGGGAATGGTCGTCGGCCACGTCGCACCGGAGGCGTATGACGGAGGGGTGATTGCGCTGGTGAAGGAAGGCGACCCGATTACGATCGACGCCAAGAAGCGTCTCATTCAGCTGAACGTGCCGGCAAAGGAGCTGGCGCGGCGCAGAAGAGCATGGAAAGCACCAAAGCCGCGCTACACCAAAGGGGTGCTGGCGAAATACGTCAGGCTTGTCTCGACCGCCAGCCAAGGGGCGATTACCGACTGATCCGAGCGCAAGGGTCGGGATGGATCTGCTTTCGGATGATGATGGCCCGCCATCCCGATAGCACGGTCGTCCTTGTACACGGCCTGGAGTCCCCACGATTGCCGCAATATCCGGTATATGCTTTGGCTGTCGTCGATTCGCTGAGGCAGGCGCGACGGTGGGGCACAAGCGTCGAATGCAGGGCCAACAGCTCGCACGCAAGCTGATCCTTCCGCTTGCCGCGGCGCTTGTGGTGCTCGCGACAAGCGGCGGCGCTCCCGCGCAAGAACGGCCGTTCTCGCCCAATGCGCCGGGCGCGACTGGCGCCCAAGCTCAGCAGGCCGGCGCTTCCGACAAGGGAACTCCTAGCGCGGACATCGGGCTGTCGGATTGGATGACTTTGGCACCCAGTTCCGACCCCGCTTATTGGTCTTCATTCCCCTCTGGTAGCGGGGGAAATGTCCGGGCCGGCAATGCATTCGACCGGAACGACGCGTCCGCGTCGAGCGGCGCAACGCCCCCCGGCGACCAGCTCAAGGTGGGTAGCAGCTATCTTGGAATTCAAATCGATAAGAATGTGCAGATACTGGAATCGCTGAGACGCAATAATTGCGGTGATGACGATGAATGCTCCGAGTACACTGGGCTGCCGAAAACAGAGCGGCCGAAGGCATCCGTGAAGAATTTCAAGCGGCCGTTCATCGGCTTGTCCATCACGAGACCGATTGAATGATCACGAGAACATTGATCGCCACCGCGATTGCGGTGTCCGTTGTCAACGGTTCAACATGGGCGGGCACGATACCGCCGGCGGAGAAGCCGACAGTGGCGCCTATCGTGCGAGCGGTGACGCCGGGCGTCGTAAACATCGCGACCAAAAAGGTGGAGGTGGTCGACAGCCCAATGCTGCGGGACCCGGTCATGCGGGAGCTCTTCGACGTCCCCGAACGCGGGCTGCGACGGGAGACCCAGGCCGCCGGATCGGGGGTCATTATCGACGCCGCGCGCGGCTATGTCCTCACCAATGATCACGTGGTGAAAGGCGCTTCGAATATCGAGGTTACGACCAAGGACAATCGACGGTTCAAGGCGCAACTTGTCGGGCGCGACCAGGCGACCGATATCGCACTGCTGCATATCAAGGCGGAAAATCTCGTCGCCGTTCCGCTGGGCGACAGCAACGCTCTGGAAGTCGGGGATTTCGTTCTGGCGATCGGCAACCCGTTTGGGTTGGGACAAACGGTCACATCCGGAATCGTCTCGGCCTTGGGCCGCACGGACCTTGGCATCGAGGGCTACGAAGACTTCATCCAGACCGATGCGCCCATCAATCCCGGCAATTCTGGCGGCGCCTTGGTGACGTTTGACGGTCGCCTGGTCGGCATCAATACTGCAATCCTCTCCAAGACCGGCGGCAATGTCGGGATCAGCTTTGCCGTCCCCATCAACATGGCGCGCCTCGTCATGGCTCAATTGATAGCGAGCGGCGAGGTCAAGCGCGGCCGCATCGGGGTTACCCTGCGCAACGTCACTCCAGCAGAGCCTAGCCGCCCCATGGCATCAGAGGGGGCGTTCATAGAGGCGGTCGAGCCGCAATCGTCCGCTGCGCAGGCCGGCTTGTCCAAAGGCGACATCGTGCTCGCCGCGAACAACGTCGCGATCAAAAGCTCGGCACAGTTTCGCAATCTGATCGGGCTGACGCCTGTCGGCAACCAAATCGACATTCGCTTCAGGCGAGGCAACGAGATGCTGAGCGCCAAGGTGCAGGTCGAGCCGCTGAAACCCAAAGCGCAACCCCAGCACAGCCGGCGAAACTAGGCTCCAATTTCTAGGTCCAGGGACGAAGAGCAAGAAGGTCCATAACGGGAACAATAGCAAGCAGGGAGGGAAACCAAGTCGCGGGCATAAACTGGAATCGGAGCAGTTGGACGAGAATCACTCTATCCGCACGCAGCATAGAACCGATTAGCGGCCGCTGGTCGACCGCGTCCTTGGACTGTCGGCGCCGCACCTCTTCACGCCAGCTCGCCGGCGGCAAAGAAATCGCGCAGCTCGCGATAGGTCTCCTGCGGCGCCTCGTCGGAAAGATAGTGGCCGCAAGGCAGCGCCTTGCCGGCGACGATGTTGGAAGCATAAAGCGGCCAGATCTCCATGGCCTTGTGATTGCGGCCGACCCCGCCGTTCGCCCCCCATAGGAGCAAGAGCGGACAGGCGATCTTGCGGCCCCTGGCGAAATCGTCCTCGTCCATCGCAAGATCAACGCCGTGGGTCGCGCGATAATCCTCGCACATGGCATGGATGGTCGCAGGATTGCGGAAGTAGCGCTTGTATTCGGCAAGCGCCCCCGGATCAAAGAAGCTCAACCCTTGCGCCGTCTTGGCAAGCTTCTTCTCGATGAAATAATCCGGGTCGGCGCCCATCAGCCGCTCGGGAAAGTCATACGGCTGGATCATGAAGAACCAATGCCAGGAGAAGGTGCCCCATTGCCGGGTGACGTGATTGAGCAGGTGATGCTGCGGGATGATATCCAGGATCGCCGCGCGCACGACGCGTTCGGGATGATCGAGGCACATTCGGTGGAGCACGCGCGCACCGCGGTCGTGGCCGGCGGCATAAAAGCGTTGGTGCCCGAGCGCCGTCATGACCTCCATCTAATCCTGCGCCATGGCGCGAAACGAGTAGCCGCTGTGATCGTCGCCGCCCGGCGGCTTTTCAGAATCCCCGTAGCCGCGCAGATCAGTGGCCACCACCGTGAATTCTCGCGCCAGAGTCGGCGCGACCTTGTGCCAGGACAGATGCGAGAATGGGTTGCCGTGCATGAGCAGGAGCGGAGGTCCCGCCCCGCCATGCACGGTGAGGATGCGCGCGCCGCTTGTCTTGAGCTCGCTCCGGCGGAAGCCTTCGAACACCGCCGCCGATCAGCGGGTGAGCACGATGAATTCCGTCCCGCGGCCGGTCTCGCGTCCCAGCCCGTCATCGGAGATGACCAGCGAGGAGCCCGGGATCAGGAGCTCACTGATCCGGTCGACCGCTTCCTTCGGGAACTGGATGCGATCGAGCGCCTCTGCGGCAGTCGAAGGAGCTTTGTGTGGGACAGGCACCGGCGCCGCCTGCTCCCGTCCGTGCCGGCGGCTTGAACGGTATTCGGGCATCGCGTTGCCGTCAGTCGGGACGGTCATGAGGTTCCACCGCATGCCCGCTCCGTCCTCGGTCGTTCCCATCGCGGTAAAGACATGCAAACCGAGCGGCTGATCCGGCTCGTCAATCGCGATGGGCATATCGAACATGGGCACCATGCCCTGACGCACAAAGATCTTCTTCTCTTTGCGGCTCACGAGCACGGCCACCTGTCCATTGCGCTTGACCGGCTGGTCGGCGGTTTTGCTGCGCGCCGGCACAATCGGCTTGGCAGGATCAACGGTGGGCTCTGGCTTGGCAGGCCCTTGCTCCGCAGTCGTCGCTGTCGACGGGACAGGAGCCGATACAGCTTCTGCCGGGTGCTCGCTTCCATCCGGGACTTCGACCGACTTGCGCAACTCGGCAGGCGCAAGCGAGGCGGGGGACTCCGACGCGGCCGGGAGGGACGTAATGGTCCCCGTCATGTTTGCGGGGGCATCGGCGCCGTCGCGAACGGGATGCGGCTCGGCGGATTTGGCACCAGCGAGGGGCGCGGCAGGCATGGCAACATCAATGGCGTCCGTTTTCTGCTCGGCCTGTTTCTGCTCGGCCTGTGCGAGCCTGACCGGTTCACCCGCGTGGCCGTCAGTCTCGCCATTCATTGCAATTCGCGCTTCCGGCGGCTTTTGCTTGGGCACAAACAGCTTGGGATGCTCGAAATCAACCGGAACGATCTCGCTGCGCGCGACCACGAAGCGAACGCCCAGCTTGGTGACGGGCCATAGCCTCTGCGCAAAATCGTGCGATGTGCGGATACAGCCATGCGAGGCCGGATGGCCCGGCAGCACGCCCTCATGGATAGCCACACCGGACCAGGTGATGCGCTGCATGAACGGCATCGGAGCGCCGCTGTAGATGTTCGAGTGATGGTAGCGGTCCTTTTCGATGATGCTGAAAACGCCCATCGGAGTGGGATGGCCGGGCATGCCCGTGGACACCGGCCCCTGTGCCACACGTACGCCGTTGCTGTAGAGCGTTACCTTCTGCGTGCTGATGTTGACCGCGAGCTGCAGCGGGCCCTTTGGCATCTCGCCAAATCCGGGATCCTTCTTCGGCTGCTCGGAGCGCTCCTGGTGGCGGTGCGAGGCTACCCGCGTCCGATGAGCGTATGCGGGCGCCGACCAGGCACTGGGACCGAAGTACTGGATCCGCCGCGGATAATAGGCGTCGGCGACACTCGTCAATCCGCCGAGCACGGCCAGCGCTGCGGTGGAAACGAGAGCCGCGCGCAGGGCGCCGAGACCGGCGCGGCCAGGTAACGTCGCTGTTGATCCCAAGTTTGCCGAGGTCGAATTTGCCAAGACACTCTCCACGTTCTTGCACACCGATGGGGGATGGATCACCGGTCTGCAGCTCGATGTTGGCTCGGAAGCGTTTTGCGGATTGCCTGCCCCTCAAACCCTATACCGTTTAGTTGCACGAGATGCGGTCTCGGTTCAGCCCGCCTGCGCAGCCGCTCAGCCGAACCGTGTGATTCTCTCGAGCACAATATGCGTAACGGGCTTGAGAAGTCGATGACGTCGTATGCAGTCGGTCCATGCCGGGCCGAGGCATGTTGCGATGATTCGGTAAACAATTTTAAGCGAGCACGGGCGCGTCCGCGAACCGCTGATCCCGTTGAGGTTGATGAAGAAATGGGAAACGCTCAAGCCGAGCCGCCGGCACCGCGCAGCGATCAGAACCCCTGCTCAGCGAAAATTTGGAAAGCGATTTTCTGAAGCTATGCAGCTTTGGTGCAACGGATCGATAACGCCGACGCATCAGCTGCGTCCACCTGCCGACAGAATAGCCCGCGTGGTATGATCAGGGCCAAAGTCATCCGCGCCCTTGATCGAGAGGAGCTCGGAAAGCCGCGTCCGCGCCCGATTGACCCTGCTTTTGATGGTGCCTACCGCGCAGTCGCAAATCGCCGCGGCTTCCTCGTAGGAGAAGCCTGACGCCCCGACCAGGATAAGCGCCTCGCGCTGGTCCGAAGGCAACTTTGCGAGCGCAACACGGAATTCTTCGAATTCCACCCGACTATGCTGCTCGGGGTGCGACCTCAACGTTTCCGCGTAGCTTCCGTCGGTATCCTCGACCTCGCGCCGCCGCTTGCGGTACTCTGACCGGAACAAGTTGCGCAGAATGGTGAACAGCCAAGCCGACATGTTCGTGCCCGGCTGAAAGGAGTTGATGTTGGCCATTGCGCGCAGCAGCGTCTCCTGCACGAGATCGTCTGCACGATCGACATTCCCGCACAGGGAGATGGCGAACGCCCGCAGGCTCGGAACGGCCGAAAGCATCGCCTCGCGTACGGACGGGCGCATCGTCATCGGTGCGACCCATTATTGCCCGGATCGGCAACACTCTTCGCACCAACTGAGCGATCCGGTCTTTCGTCGGGGTCATCCGCAGCATCGCCATCCTTGGCCTGCTCCGGCGATCCACTCGACCTGGACGGCGCGGCGGTGGCCTGCGGTCTGTCCCTTCCTTCGTTGAGCTCTTGCAGCAGGTCTCGAAAACGATCAGGCACCCCCTGCTTCACCACCTCGTCATATACGCGTTGCAGGATATCGCCCAATCGCCGCTGATCCTCCCGGCTCAGGCGTCCTCCGACCTTTCGTGGTGGGGCGTCCGTTTGCATGGCGACCTCTGCCCTTGCCGACAATTCCGCCGCGACCTCGGACTGATGCGCTCTCCGCCCCGCCCAGCCTGGCCTAAGTGGCTTTGTTTCCTTCATTTTTCGTGTCCTGCAATGCAACCACGGCCTTGCAGGTCCTTCCCTCTATCTCATCATAACGAGGTAGGGGAACCGATCGTTCCGCCGGTTTTGGAACTTTCTTGTGGCACGATTGTTTCCGCCGGGTATGCTTGTAGCAAGGCAATGAAAGGGAGGGTTACCGTGCCGAGTTCATCTGCCGTCGCCCAATACTTGCCTTTCCTGCGCCGTTACGCGCGGGCTTTGACCGGCAGCCAAGCCTCCGGCGACGCTTACGTAGCAGCCACCCTCGAGGCCCTGATCGCGGATCGCTCCATCATTGACGACCCGCGCGGGCCGCGCGTTGCGCTCTATCGCCTATTCACCAAGATCTGGAACTCGGTCGCCGTGAATGAAAGCCGCGGTTCGGCGGAGGGCGTTTTGCCGGGCGAGCAGAAGCTTGCCCATATTACCCCCCTGCCCCGTCAAGCCTTTTTGCTTGTGGCGTTGGAGGGCTTTGCGGAGCCCGATGCGGCGCGCATTCTTGAGATCGATGTCGTCAAGCTGCGCGCCCTCGTCGAGGAGTCCGGGCGGGAGCTGGCCGCGGAAATTGCGACGGACGTGCTGATTATCGAGGACGACACGTTCATCGCAATGGAGCTGGAGACGCTGGTTGAAGGGCTAGGACATCGTGTTCTGGGCGTCGCCCGCACCCACGCCGAGGCTCTGGCTCTGACCAGGAAAAAGAAGCCGGGCCTGATTTTGGCGGATATCCAGCTCGCAGACGGCAGCTCGGGCCTGGAAGCCGTCAACGAGCTTCTTGGCTCTTTCGAGGCGCCCGTCATCTTCATCACTGCCTACCCGGAGCGGTTCCTCACGGGAGAACGCCCCGAACCTGCATTCTTGATCGCAAAGCCGTTCCAGCCCGCAACTGTTTCGGCCGTCGCGAGCCAGGCTCTGTTCTTCGAACGCAGCGCCAAACGACGGGACCGGCGCGTCACGGTCTAAGGCCTCCAACTGGTCGGACCTCTCGCCGCCGACGCGTAGTATCGGTGGGTGACGCCGTCCAAGTCGGCTGTTCCCAGCCGACTTGGACGACTAAGCCACCCTACGCAGAGATCGTGAGTCCCTTCATCGAAACGCGCTCTACCTAGCGTGCAGCGGCTTAAAGCCGGTACGCTTGCTGATGGCGGGAACGCCCTTAACCAGCCTAAAAGACACGGGCGCAGCGGATGTTTCCATCAGCTGCGCCCGAGATGCCGGCCGAGCACGGGGAGGGGGAATGGGCGGCCGGCTGCGATGACAATGCCGGGCCCGTTCTTTGGTTCCGAACGATAGGGCATTTCTTGCGTGCCCTGGCGGCAGCATCCGCGTACCCCCCTGCCCCGGCCCCGCGAGTCCTTCCGTCATAGGAAGAATCCGGCCTGGGCAAGCCTGCCCCGGCGCCATTCCCACCGGTCCGGCGCCCGCGACAGAGCACCCCCTGGGACGAGAGCCATGAACCTAACGGCGGGTTAACGCGACTAACGGGCACATGGATCGTGGGAGCAACGCTATGCTGCGTCGTTCGAGATATCTCGTGGCCTGCTGCGGCGCAGCTTTTGGTCTGGCCTCTTTTCTCATCGGGCTTGAGGTTTCCGCAACCACAGCCGCCTCGCTTGCGGAGCAAGGGACGGTTGCGATCAATCGCAGCCTCAAGGGGGACCGTCTGCCTCTAATCCCGAGCCTTGGCCGGAATGCCGGCAGCGGACCGGCAGAAATCAAAGCGCCCCAGGCACCTGCGCCCACAGTCGAGCTTCTGGTCGGTTGCGAGCCGATCGTCAGCTCGATCGGCCAACCGCCGCTCGCGCGGGTAGCGGGACGCTGCGTGTCCTGATCCGCAGCGCGCTCGTCGCGCACAACTGGCCTTCTCTCGTAGCCGCCGCGCCCTGCGGGGGCCTTTCAGATAAACTAATCTCCCATGACCGAGCAAACGTCGGCTGCCAACCGCAAGCAGATTGGGATTATTCCACCGAGCCGCCATTATGGGCCCCATGCCGTGCACCCGCGCGCGCGAGCCGCTCAACTGGAACTTTTCCGGCCCCTAACGACTTGAGATGCAACGAGCGTGCGGCGGCTGAGCCGTCGCATTGCAGAGCGGGTTGCGGGAAACCATTTCCCTTCAGTTTTTTCCGATCGCTACCGTCCGCTCCGAAGCGCGAAAGCGTGGAGCATGGCCCCGATCTCTACAGAATCGTCGGCCCTTGAGAGATTCGAAAGTGTCTCAATCGCAGGGAGATAGAAGCGACAGGCCGGAAACTACTGTCACCGGTCCGGAAAAAGCATCTCACCTCGAGGGCTTTCGCTCTGCCCTTGGTGACGGCCAGCTTGGCGTGTGGTCCTGGGACTTGAACTCGCATCGCCTGGTCTGGTCGAACAATCTGGAAGATTTTCACGGCCGTCCTGCTGGCGGGCTGGGGGGCATATTCTTGATAGCGCCGAAGGAGCTGCCGCCTCAGGAACGCGCCGGGCTCCTGGCCGCCGTTCACAAAACACTGACGACCAGCGAGCCTTGTCGCCTGGAATACCGCTTGCCCGGACCGACAGGACGCGATGAGCGCTGGTTCGAGGCCTCCGCCACGGTCGTGATGCAAGAGGGCACGGCGGTGCAGCTCGTCGGCATGTGCCGCGAAGTCACCGAGCGATTGCGCGTGAACCGGGAAGTTCGCGTGCGTGCGCGTCAGCAGGAGATGCTTGCACGCCTTGGCGAGCGGGCGCTGGCGGAAAGCGATCTGCAAAAATTCTTCAACGAGGTGGTGACCACTGTCGGCCAGATACTCGACGTCGAGATGGTCAATATCCTCGAGCTGCTCCCAGGCGATGCCGAGATGCTGTTTCGCGCCGGCATCGGGTGGAAACCGGGATTGCTGGGCAAGGCAACAATTTCGACGGGGCGCGACTCACAAGCCGGCTATACGCTCGCATCCGGCCGCCCGGTAATCGTGGAGAACCTGGAGACGGAAACCCGGTTCGGTGGACAGCCGCTTCTCCAGGATCATGGCGTGGTGAGCGGTATCACAACTCCCATTGCCGGGCACGATGGGCGAGCGTACGGCGTGCTCGGGGCGCATACGGCCAAGGCGCGCAGGTTTCCCGAGTATGAGGTTTCCTTCCTCGCCGCGGTCTCCAACGTTATTGCAGGCGCCATCCAGCGCAGGCAGCTGGATGAGCGCCATGAGCTGATGATCCGCGAGCTACGCCACCGTTCGGGCAACTTGTTCTCGCAGCTGCTCGCGCTGTTCTCGCAAACCGCCAAGACCTCGCGCAGCGTTGCCGACCTGGTGACGAAGTACGAGGCTCGCGTCCTCGCGCTGGCCAATGCCCACCGCCTCATCACGGAAGGAGGCTGGAGATCCACCTCGCTGATGGAGCTCCTGAACACGCTGCTGGCACCATTTCTCGATCGCATTTCATACGATGGTCCGAATGTCTTTCTCGAACCTGATCCGACCTTTGGACTGAGCATGGCGATGCACGAGCTCGTCAGCAATGCCAGCAAGCACGGCAGCCTGTCGGAGACAGGCGGTAGCGTTGGCTTGACCTGGTCGGTCACTCGCACCGAGCAAGGGCTGACCCTCGTGCTCCACTGGAAGGAGAGCGGGGGCCCTGTACCCAAGCGCAGCCGCAGACCCGGGTTCGGCACTCGCTTGATCAACATGGTGATCGAACGCCAGCTCAACGGGGAGGTGGAGCAATCGTTCGGATCGGAAGGCCTCGAAGTAAAACTCGCTGTTCCTCTGACCCACGAGCGCTGGCCAGGTGCCGCACGCATCAGCGCCAGCGGCTAGGGACTTGGCTAGCGCTACCGGGTTTATTTCATCATCTCGTCCGTCGGCATAATGCCCCACAGATTGGACGCGGCCGGGTCCTTGGGCCAGACCTTCGGCCTCTGCGGGTTGTCACGGTGCCAGGGCCGCGGTTCGAAATATCCAAGCGCCTCGTTCATCTGATCGAGCTCGGCAAAGGTTTCCGTGATAAGGCCCGCCGGACTGCGGTGATACGCAAACAAATTGTGACCGATCCCGTGTCGCCCCGGACCCCAGAGCAACTTGTAGCCGTTGAGGCTGAGGTAATCACACGCAGTCTGCAAATGCCCCCAGTCGCGCAGCTCGAATGCGGTGTGGAAATGTCGGTTTGAGCCGGTCTGCATCAAGTTAATGGTGTGGTGATCAGGCCCGCAGCGCAGGAAAGAGAAGAAATCAGCCATCCAGTCCGATTCGCGAAAGCCGAGGACGTCGCAATAGAACTTGGTCACGTGCTTCACGTCGGTCACATGGAACGCGACATGCCCGAGCTTGTGGGGCACGATGCCCTTCACAGGATAGCGCTGACCTGAAAATGCCTCCCGCTTGAACACTTCGATCAACGTCCCTTTCGGGTCCGCTAAGCTGATCATCTCGGAAATGGACGGGTCGGGATCCTTTTTGCGCTGTGTTTTGACCCCAAGGCCCTGAACCTGTTGCTCGAACGCGCCGAGATCGTCGTCTCGCCCAAGCAGGAAGCCAACTGCCACACATTGCGCCTGCGGTCCGGGGCGCAGCACCACCGAGTGATGATCGATGGTGGATGCGAGATAAACCGCCTGCTTGCTCTTTTCGGTAAGTGTAAGGCCGAGGATCTCGGTGTAGTACTCGGTCTGCTGCTGCGGATCGGGAACTTCGTACGTCGCATGCGCGATCTTCTTAACGCTCATCATCAGAAGCCTCCGTGCTCACTCGTGGTTGCGCAGACGCGCGTCAGGATCTCGATCGAGGCAGGGCTGTGACGACATCGACCATGGCGGCGACATCCAGCTCCGCAAAGCCCATCTCCGTGAACTTGTCATAGAGCTCGGCCGCGCGATCAAGCATGGGTGTCGCAACCCCGATGCTGCCGGCGAAGTCGCCGATCAGGTCGAAATAGTGTTGCAGCGCCCCCGCCGTACCCTGGACAGGAACAAACCGCCGTGCCGCCATCCAGGGCGCGCGAATGCGGAACTGGGTCGACCCGCCGCTGCCATCAGCAATGGCCTTGATCATGAGATCGACATCCACTCCGGCCTTGATGCCGAGCGCCATGGCCTCCGCAGTTGCCGCGATGTGGATTGCTACCAACAGGTTGTTCACCAGCTTTACCCGGCTTGCGGCGCCAAACGGTCCGAAATAGAGGCATTCGTCGGAAAAACCGGCAACGACGCGTTGGGCGACGCTGCACGCTTGCTTGTCGCCTGCCAGATAAATCACGGCTTTGCGAGCCGCGACCATTCCAGGCGTGCCGCTCACCTCCCCATCGAGGAACGCTGCGCCCTTTTGCTCAAACGGCCCCACATACTGCTCCTTATCAGGGACCGCATGGGATCCGAGCTCGACAAAGATCTGGCCCGGATGAGCCGATTTCAGCAGCCCGCGTTCGCCATTCACGACATCGGCGAGCGCCTCGGATGATGGCAGGCAGGAGAATACGATCTCGGATTCCGCCGCGATGTCAGCGGGCGAGCGCCCCGGCACTCCGCCGATCTTCTCGAGCTCGGCGAGCGAGCTGCGGCGATACCCGAGCACCCGATAGCCGCTCTTGATCAGGTTTGCACAAATGGGAAGCCCGATCTTTCCGGGTCCGATAAAGCCGATGGTTTCCATCCCAAATACTCCTGACTGGCGCCCATTGAATCGTATGACGGACGACCCCACCGTGGGCGCTCGTCTACGCAGACAACATCGAGCGTGATTGCCAATCCTCCTTGAGCTTATCCCGAAGCACCTTGCCGCGGTCGCTCTTTGGAAGACTCGACACGATGACGACCTGCTTCGGCGCCTTCTGCACCGGCAGACAAGCCCGACAATGCTCGGCCACGGCCGTTGCGGTGAGCTCCGTTCCGGGACGCGGCACGACGTAGCATATGACCTCTTCGCCTTGGATCGGATCCGGCACACCCACCGCTGCAGCATCGAGGATCCCCGGATGCCTGAGCAAGGCCTGGTCGATCTCCAGCGGCGCAATGTTGATTCCGCCACGGATGATCAGATCCTTGGTACGCCCGCTCACGTGAATGAAGCCATCCTCGTCCATGATTGCGAGGTCGCCGGACTTGATGCGCTTCCCCCGGATGGGCTCGATCGTGCCGTCCTCACGCATATACCCGATCGCACAGTGCGGGCCGCCGGCTGTGACTTCGCCTTCGACGTTGCGCGGGCATGGCCTGCCTTCGCTATCGACGATCTCGAGCTCCTGATGCAGAGCGGGAAGCCCGACGCTGCCTACCCTGCTCTTGTAGTGACGGTTGCCGGCGAGCCAGCCTGCTTCGGACATGCCGTACATCTGCAGCAGCTTCACTCCGTACATGCCTTCGAAGCGCCGCCACTGCTCGAGCGTCAGCGGCGCCGTGCTGCAGGTCATCAGGCGCAAGGAGCTCGGCACTCGAACCGCGGCGTAGTCCGGCTCTCTGTTCAGGAGCATGTTGATGACGGTGGGCACGCCAGCGGCGAAGGTAATGCCATAACGCCCAATCCACTCGAAAAACCGGGTTTGGGAAAAACGCCGGGCAATGTGAAGCGTAAGGCCCTTCTCCAGGAAAGGCATCAGGCTGAGCACCTGTGCCGAGTTCCAGCCAAAGGATCGATATTCGAGCGTGCGGTCGTCGGCGCTCAGTCCCAGGCACTCCAACGTAGACAGCCCATTGAGCCAGTAAGCGCAGTGATCGTAGACGACCAGCTTCGGCCGGCTGGTCGTGCCCGACGTGCAGAAGATGCAGGCTGCGTCCGCGGGCTGGTTACGCTCCGGAATATTCCGAGGCGCAACGCTGCGCCGCATGCTGCAAAAGAAAGCGTCCTGCGGGTCGGGGGTGCTCGACTCGGGAGCAAAAGCGCCAAAACGCACGAACGGCTTGCCTCGAAGCAGTGCGTTCGCATCGAGGTCCTTATGAACGAGAGCGAGGGTCGGTGAGACGGTGGCGGCGAGGTCTGCGATGAAAGCAGCGTTGAGCTCCACATTGAGCGGCGCCACCACTGCTCCGAGGCGCCAGATTCCGAGCCACAGCAGAAGCTTTTCGAGATTCTCATCAGCAAGGAGCAAGACCCGACTGCCCTTGACGACGCCCCTCTCCTTCAGTGCTGCCGCAATGTCCGTGGTCGCGGCCTCGAGTGCGCCAAAGCTGATGGACGTCTCCTGGTCGACATCGACGATCGCGAGCTTGTCTGGATGACGCGCGCGGTAGTCGGCCAGCAAGTCGGCAATCGGGGCATAGGGAATCTCCGGCCGGTGCCCGCCGAAAACAGCCACTGCGCTGGTCACGACGATTGCGCCTTCCGGCTTGTCGCTTCCAGCACCGCCGACACAATGCCGGCATAGCCGGTACAGCGGCACAAATGACCGCTGAGCACGGCAATGATCTCGGCCTCGGAGGGGTGAGGATGGCGCGAAAGAAAATCGGTAAACGACATGAGGATCCCGGGCGTGCAGAATCCGCATTGCAAGGCATGATTATTCTGGAAGGCCTGCTGCAGGGCGTTGAGCTTCCCGTCTTTGCCAGTCAGCGCTTCCACGGTCGTGACCTCCCTCCCCTCGGCTTGAATGGCGAGGGTGAGGCATGAGCGCACGGCGGTTCCATCGATCAGGACCGTGCAGCAGCCACAGATTCCGTGCTCGCAGCCCACATGCGTGCCGGTCGCGCCAAGCACCTGGCGGAGGAAATCGCTGAGCAGCATTCGCGGCTCGGCCTGCCCGGACGCCTTGCGGCCATTGAGCGTAAGGCTCACGCGCGCGCGTTCATTCTTGCTCACGCAGCGCATTGTTCTCTCGCCTCTTTCATTACGATCGGTGCAATCCGGCGCAACAGATCCCGACGCATGTGCGCCGAGGCATGGATATCATCATAACCCTCGAGCTCCCATGCGAGCTGCTCGATTGAGTCTTTTGGTGCAGCGGCCTCATCGCCTTTGAGTGAGCGAACCGCCGGGCGGTCTGCCATTCCTGCAACCCCGATGCGCATGCTTGCACGGCTCTCGGCTGCGGCAGCGATGGCGACAATGGCAAAATCCCCGTGCCTGCGGGCGACCTCGCGAAAGGCGACCCGTGCATTCACAATCGGGAAGCGGACCGCGGTAATCAGCTCGTCGGGTGCGCGCGCCGTCAACAGCATGCCTTGTTGAAACTCGCTAGCGGAAAGAATGCGCGTACCTCGTTGCGAGCGCAGCATCACCTGGCCTCCCAACATGGCAAGGACCAGGGGAATTTCCGAGGCCGGGTCCGCGTGCGCAATGGAGCCGCAGACGGTCCCCTTGTTGCGGGTCTGGAAGTGACCGACAAAGGGCAAGGCTGCATGCAACAGAGCGAGCTTTTGGGCCAGGGAGGGCCATTGCAGCAGCCGATTTTGCGTGACTGCGGCGCCGACTTGGATACTGCCGTCTACCTCAGTTATCGAATCCAACTCGGGAATTCGCGTGATGTCGAGCAGGATCGGGGCCTCGACCACCCGCAAGTTGAGCATGGCAATCAACGTTTGCCCGCCGGCAAGAATGCGGGCTTCTTCGCCGTGCCCGGCGAGCGCAGCGAGCGCCTCCTCGACCGTATCGGGACGGAGGTAGTCGAACGGGCGCGGCTTCATCGGCCGCGACCCTTAATGGGCATCTGGTCTGGAGAGGGACGCGCCTCGACTCCGGCGATCAGCGCGTGGATGCGTCGCGGGGTGGCGGGAAGCTGCACCACTTTGAGGTCAAGCGCATCGGCGATGGCATTGGCAATGCAAGCGGGCACGCTCATGCAATTGCCCTCGGCAAGACCTTTTGCGCCAAGCGGCGTCAGTGGCGAGGGCGTCTCCTGGTGCAGGATCTCGATGGGCGGGATCTCCGCAACGGTGGGAACGAGATAGTCTGCAAACGTGCCGGTGAGAAACTGACCGGTATCGTCATAGACGAACTCTTCGTAGAGCGCGGCGGCGATGCCTTGTACGAACGCACCCCGCATCTGCCCGGTTGCGATCAATGGATTCAGCACGCGGCCGGCATCGTGCATGGAGATGTAGCGGTCGACCCGGACCTGGTAGGTCAGGGGGTCGATTTCGACTCCGCACATGTCGAATACAAACCCGTAGGTGAGCGACGTGTTGATGCGATCGTCATTCGCCGGAGGCTCGAGCTCCGGTGGCGACCAGACCGCGGTCTCCCGCAATGCGGGCGCCATTCCCTCCGGCAGCATCACCGGCGACCAGTGCGATGTGCCGGCGACGCGACCGAACGCAATGGCGTTATCGGGATTGGTGCGGCTGCAAATTTTCGCGCCGGCGAGCTCCAGGTCCTGCGGTAGGACGTTAAGCTGCTTTGCCGCAATCGCCTTGAGCTTCTCCGCAATGCGCTCCGCGGCAAGATGCGCGGCGACGGCAGTCCCTGGCGTGAAGCGGCAGGAATACGTGCCCGCCGCAATGGACCATTGATCCTTGGCGGTATCCATTTCGAGCACGACATTCACATCGGCGGGAGCAAGGCCCAGCCGATCGGCGACGATCTGGGAGAGCACGGTCTGGTGCCCCTGTCCTTGCACCGTCACGTCCGCGGTGACTGAGACCGCGCCGAGCGGATCGACGTTGACCGTGACCATGGAGACCGCGCCGTTCTTCGGTCCCGCCTTCTCACGCGCCTCCGGCGTGAGAAGCGTGGAGAGATATCCCATGTTCGACATGCCCGGCTCGACCACCGCGGCAAAGCCGATCCCGTAGTGTCGGCCGGCGGCGCGAGCGGCGTCACGCCTCCGCTTGAGCTCCTTGAGCCGGCCATTCTCTGTCGTGGTCGCAATCGCCCGCAGATAATCGCCGGAATCATAGAGGGCGCCCGCGGCAGCCCGATAAGGAAATTTGTTCTTCGCGATCAGGTTGCGCTTGATCACATCGAGATGATCGAGGTCGAGCTCGACGGCGATGCGCTGAATGAGCCGTTCGAGCGCGAGATAAAGCTGCGGACCGCCGAACCCGCGGATGAGACTTGCCGGCATCTTGTTGGTGAGAACGACCCGGTTCGTGACCTCGACGTTGGCGATGTCATAGGCTCCGGTCACCGCGCCATGCATGCGGTAAAGCGGCCCCGGCATTGGCGCGCGCAGGTACGCACCATAATCCTCGAGCTGATCGAGACGGAGCGCCAGAATGCGGCCCTGGTTGGTGACCGCTGCTTCGATTGCCGTTACGCGGTTTGGCCCGGAGCTTGCAGCGAGAAGATGCTCAAGCCGATCCTCCACCCACTTGACCGGCCGGCCGGTGATGCGGGCTGCGACCGCCGCGAGCACGATGTAAGGAAAGACCGACAGCTTTATCCCGAAGCTTCCGCCGCTGTCCGGCGGAATGCGCAAGCGCAGCTTCGGGCCAGGCACCCGCAGCGCCCGCGCCATGACCGGATGGGTGCTGAACGGCCCCTGAAAGTTCGCCAGCACGTCGTAGCTGTCATCGACCGGACGATGCTCGGCGACGACGACATAGCATTCCATCGGGGTGAACGAGTTGCGGGGATACTCGCATGTCAAACGGACGCACGCATCGGCGCCCTCGAACGCGCTTTTGCAATCGCCGTAGGAGAACTTTCTTGTTGAGATCTCGTTACTGCCCGCGCGCTGGTGCAAAAGCGGTGCCGATGCATCGCAAGCCGCCCGCGGGTCGAGCACTGCTTCCAGCACTTCGTATTCAATGCGCACGAGCTCCGCTGCGTCTTCGGCCAGATAGCGGGAGTCGGCCACGACAAACGCGACCGGCTCGCCGACATAGCGTACCCGCTCGACCGCCAGCGACCATTGATCGATCGGCGCCTTGAGCGCAATCAGGAACGGGTCGGAAAGCTTGCGGACGTCCTCACCGGTAATGACCGCCCAGACGCCCTCCTGAGCCGTCGCCTCCGTTGCCTCGATGCTGATGATCCGGGCGTGAGCGTGCGGCGAGCGAATGACATGGGCGTGCAGCGTCCCCGCCGGCACAGGAAGATCATCGGCAAATCGCCCACGGCCCGAGAGCAGCGCAGGATCTTCCTTGCGAACGAGCGGGGTACCGAGGACCTCGCTCACCTTACGCACCTCAACATCGGGCACCGTTCCTGAAAGCTATTCCGCCTTGAGATTCGCGGCACGGACCATTGCAGCCCACGCTTCACCAGTCAAAGAAAGCTGGACGATATTCCCGGCCGGCATCTTGCGTCGCGTACGCCGAGAGCGCAATCGCCTCAACGGTCGAATCCTCTGTCGCCGTCCCGCTCGCGTTTTGGCTCAATTCGTGGCGCGGCTTGACCGGTGTGAACGCGCGTGTGAAGCTTTCCATGCATGTGCAACAAATTTTCAACGTGGAGACCCCATGGCTACCAATCCGAGAGCACTTGAGCTCGCCAAGCAAGGCAAAGTCGAATATGAATGGGGCACCCTCTGGCCGCATTATCACAAGGAAAAAATGAACTGGGGCGGCGGGTTCAGAACCAAAGGGGACGTCGACGTTCTATTCCTCGCGGGGGAGACCGGGCGCGACCCATTCGAGGACGCCCCCTGCAGAACGCCGGAGGAGGAAAGAGCAGGCCGCGGCAAGGTCGTGTCGCACGATGTCAAGCAGCAGACGCGGCAGTGCCTGGAATACATCAAGAACAAGCTCGAGATGATGGGCGCCTCGCTCAAGCACATCGTGATGTTCCGGTATTACCTGCCGCGGCGGGAAGACGTGTTCGACATGCGCGACGAGATGTATCGGTTCTTCGAGGAGTTCGAGCCGGATCTGCGCGCCCATCCCCGGCCGGCCACGCTGCTGCGCGGGGTCGGCATCGATCTCAAGGAGATGCTGGTCGAGATCGAAGCCTGGGCAGTGGTCCCGCGGCAGAAGTAACTCTAAGTCTTGTTCGGCTCTGCGAGCGGCGGGATGAACTCGCTGCCCGCGGGCACGAATTCGTTGGTGTAGAGCTGCTGCGCTTCGAGCGGCGTTGTGACGCCGCCGTATTGCTTGAGCACCTCGACTGTTTGCTGCCAGTCCTGGTCGGACATCCAGCCGAACGGCTTACCGACTGTATTCGGGGAAATCCACGTCTGCCATGACATCTCGGCCTCCCGACGAGCGATCTCGGGCTCGATCGCGGGCGAGTATTTCCGAGCGATCGCGATCATCTCGTCGAGGTTTCTACGGCCGTACAAGAACCCCTTGAGAGAGGCGGCCACGAACGCACGCACAAGCTCGGGATCCTCCTTGATCAGGTCGTTATGAGCGACAATGCAATTGCTGACCGAGGTGACCCCGCAGTCCGCGTACCAGAACACTCGCGCCTTGGTCTTGCCGCGCACCTCGACGCTCGGCACTTGACCCAGCGCATAGCCAGCGATGGCGGGAACCTGGCCCGTGATCAGGGCCGGTGGACTGCCCGCGGGATCGATGTTGGTGACCCGGATCTTGCTGGCATCCAGCCCGCAGCCTTTGACGAAGGCCGGCCATTGCTGGAACTGGGTGGATCCGGCTGCAATGGCGATCGTTTTGCCCTCGAGATCCTTCGGCGTCTTGATATCGGAGCTCGCGAGCACAATGACTGCGGTTGGATTGCGCCGATAAAGACCGGCGACTGCACGGATATTCATGCCTTTCGACACGCCGTTGCCGACGACATATCCGTCGGCAAACCCGAATTGGGTCGCCTTGCTGGCGACGAGTTGAGCGGTGTTGCCGGATCCCTTACCCGGCCCGACCTCGACATCGAGCCCAGCTTGCTCGTAGAAGCCTTTTTCCTGTGCCACCACGAAGCCGGAATTCGGACCCTGATAGATCCAGTCCAGGCGAACCGTGACTTTTCGTTTGCTCTGGGCGCAGGCGCCGCGCACTAGCGGCAGATACGTGAGCGCCGCCAAGCTGCTGGCACCGCGCAAAACTTGTCGCCGGGATCTCGGGCTGAAGCTCATCTTGTGCTCACGCTCCCATACCACCCGTCGCGCGTCAATGCGGATCGGCCGCGGCTGGCTTGAGGGGAGCGCATGCGCTATTGCCACTCCCGACAATCGTGCGCAGCGAACCGAGCAATGCCCATGGAGACCAAATGACATCGCAGCCCGATATCCTGCACAAGCATCCCGTGCCTGGTAAGATCATCGAGGAATGGATTGTTCCCGCACGGGGCTATGCGGCCTTTCACATGGAGAAGGGTCAAGCGCTGCGCTTTGTCGACATCGAAGGCAAGCAGGTCCCCGATCTCGTTTGCTTCAATGCACAGGATCTCGGCGAGGCGCTCAACATGGGAAACTCGCTACTCATCAACAAGCGACGGGAATTCATCAAAGGCAATGTGATCTATTCCATCCGCTGCCGCCCGATGATGACAATCACCGGTTACTCCAATCCGTTGAGCTACTCGTATGGACCGATGTGCAGCGAGGAGGTCAACCGCATCCGCTACGGCGTCCCGAACACCCCGAACTGCCGCGGCAATCTTGCCATGGCGCTCGGCCCTTGGGGGCTCAATTATCGCGACATCCCCAACGCGTTCGTTCCGTTCATGAACGTGGAGGTGGACGAGAACGGAACCATGGAGATACGCGAGCCGACCAGCGTCGCGGGTGATTACTACGAGTTGCGCGCCGAGATGGATCTGCTCATTGGCATCTCAAACTGCCCGCAGGAGCGCAATCCCTGCAACGGCTGGAACCCGACGCCCATGGGCGTGATCATCTACAAATAGCCACATGATCGTCGACGTCCATGCCCACGCTGCGTCTGAGGATTTCATCCGCATAACGGCGGCCAAACCAGCCTACGAGATACCGTACGAGGTCCGTGCTGACGGCAGCTATGCCACCCGCGGCTACGGCGAGATGGATCGCCTGATGTGGGACCTTGAAGGCCGGCTGGAACGGCTTAAGCGTTCCGGCATCGATCTGCAGCTCGTCTCCCCCTCGCCGCGCGCCATTTCCGGCCATGACCGTGTCATCGGGGTTGAGGTCGCACGTCTGATGAACCGGGAAACCGCCAACCTGGTCAAACGCGGCGACGGCCGGCTTGCCGGCATGGGAGTTGTCCCGCTGCACGAGCCTCACAGCGCTGCCGCCGAGCTGCGCAACGCGATCAGAGAATACGGGTTTCAGGGCGTGTGCCTGCCCACCTCTGCTGCCGGCAAGCCGCTGGACCTGCCGGAGTTCGCGGCTCTGTGGGATACGCTGGAGGAGCTTGGACTCCTTGTCTTCATGCATGCCACGACCGCGACCACGCGCGACACGCTGGGGGAGTATACGCTCAACACCGTCGTCGCCTGGCCTACCGAAGTGACGATCGCCGCCGCACGTCTCATCTTCTCCGGCGTGATGGAGCGCCATCCCGGGTTACGGCTGGTGCTGTCGCATGGGGGCGGAACGCTCCCCTTCCTCGCCGGACGCCTCGATCTTGCGTATCACGCTCCCAAGCATGAGGCGAACCCGGCCTGTCGTGTCCACATCAGCAAACCGCCGAGCCAGTATCTGCGCCACTTCTACTATGACACGGTGGTGGCAAGCCCTGCTTCGCTGCGCCTTCTCATCGATCTTGTGGGCGCAGAGCGCGTGATGTTCGGTACCGATTTCCCCTACGAGATCGGCGATGCGGATGGCGCGATTGCACGTCCGGTCTTGGAGCAATTACCACCGAGCCAGCGCGACAGAATCCTGGGTCAGAATGCACGCGACATTCTGCTGCGCGAGCGCGGGAGCTGACCGCGTCCGCCCGCTTGGCGGCATATAACTTGCAGTGCCAGTGCCAGCATTGACACCGGGGTAGCGGCGCTGTTTCGGTTGGGCTCGCCATCGCAGACAAGACAACGGTTCGCCATGGAAACATCGGCCCCTCGCACGGAGCGCGATCGTGGCGCAATCGAAGTTCGGGGCCTGAGCAAGGTCTTCGCGTCTCAGGACGGCCAGACCAAAGCGCTTTCCGACGTGTCCTTTGCGGTCGCAGATGCCGAATTCGTCACCATCGTTGGTCATAGCGGCTGCGGCAAGAGCACCCTGCTCAAGGTTATTGCCGGCCTGCTGCCCCCCTCCTCCGGATCGGTGACGGTTCGCGGTCGCAGCGTGACTGCGCCCTTGTCCGACGTCGGCATGGTGTTTCAACGTCCCGTGCTCCTCAAGTGGCGCACCATTCTCGCCAATGTGATGCTGCCCATCGAGATGCTGCGGCTGCCACGGAAGGAAAGCGCCGAACGCGCGCTCGATCTCCTCAAATTGGCCGGCTTGAGCGACTTTCGCCATCAATACCCCGCGCAGCTTTCCGGGGGCATGCAGCAGCGCGCCGCCATCTGCCGCGCCCTGGTGCATGATCCCTCGCTGCTGCTGATGGACGAGCCGTTCGGCGCCCTCGATGTCATGACGCGGGAGGAAATGAACTTCGAGCTGCTGCGGATCTGGAGCGAGCGGCGCAAGACGACGCTTCTTGTCACGCACAGCATCTCCGAGGCCGTGTTCCTCGCCGACCGGGTCATCGTGATGACCCCCCGACCGGGAATGGTGGCAGATATTGTGGACATCGATTTGCCGCGACCGCGCATGCCGGAAACGAAGCTCGACCCTCGCTTCAGCGCGTGCGTGCAGTCGATCGGCCGCAAGATCGGCTTGCTTTACATTTAGCGGCACAGCGAGCGTAACCCGCCTACATGGGACATCGTCATGGGCTTCACAAAAACCGACATAAGCGCGACGGTCCTCTCGATCACAGGCAGTTTGGTCCTCTGGGAAGTGCTGACGCGTGTTTTTCAGATCCCTGGGTTCATTCTTCCGTCACCCTCGGCGATCCTCGTCGAGGCGGTGACCCGTTATCCCCTGTACCTCTATCACTCCTGGATTACATTTTACGAGATGGTTGCGGGATTTGTATTGGCCGCCGTGGTAGGGGTGTTCCTGGCGGTCGTGATCGTCTACTCGCGCATCCTCCGGAGCATGATCTACCCGCAAATTGTCGTGCTGCAGATCGTGCCCAAGGTCGCCATCGCGCCGTTGCTACTGATCTGGGCAGGATATGGGATCACGTCGAAGGTACTGCTCGCACTTCTGGTCTCGTTCTTTCCCATCGTCGTGAACATGGTCACCGGGCTCCTTGCGATCGAGGAGGAGCTCATCGACCTCTGCCGTATCCTGCACTCAGGCCGCTGGCAGGAATTTTCCAAAGTGCGGCTCCCCAATGCCCTGCCCTATCTGTTCAGCAGCCTGAAAGTCGCCAGCACGCTTTCCGTCATCGGCGCAGTGATCGGCGAGTTTGTGGGGGGAAGCGAAGGGCTCGGCCATCTCATCATCATCGCCAACACCGAGTTGCGGACCTCGATGTCGTTCGTCTCCCTGTTCAGCCTGTCCATCCTGGGATTTCTGCTTTATGGCTTCGTGGTGCTGGCGGAGCGCGTGTGCATGCCATGGGAGAGGTGGCAATCGGCGGCGGCATAGCAGTGTGTGCTGTAGATGGTGTAACGGGCCGGCCGGCCGGGTCGCAAGCCGCTAGCTCGCTACGGCGCTATGGATGGCGCGCTCGCTCGCGGCTTGCGACTTGGAGTTGCGGC